>Ga0310124_10000721_pt1 | contig 23236 bp, 23 predicted proteins | sample CB11b_AW_Bot5_MG_FD_203507 | JGI IMG/M metagenome (GOLD analysis project Ga0310124, IMG submission 203507) | Marine microbial communities from Western Arctic Ocean, Canada - CB11b_AW_Bot5 | ecosystem: Environmental > Aquatic > Marine > Oceanic | place: Canada: Western Arctic Ocean | collected... | reverse complement strand
GCACGACTTTCTACGACAATGCTCTACTCAAAGCGCAGGCCCATGCGTCGGCATCAGGAATGATCAGTGTCGCCGACGATTCCGGTCTGGAGGTGGACGCTCTCGATGGTCGGCCGGGTGTGCGATCCGCTCGTTATGGCGGTGCAGGCCTTGACGACGCCGGTCGCTACCAGCACCTGCTCGACGAATTGGCTGGTGTACCCACCGCCCTCCGGACAGCTCGGTTCCATTGTTGTCTCGTCGTCGCCGATGCCGATGGACGCACGGCGACGACTGCCGGATCCTGTGAAGGCCGCATCCTCGACGAAGCAGAAGGAGATGGCGGTTTTGGCTATGACCCCGTGTTCTTCGTGCCCGCCTATGGCCGCGGCATGGCGACACTCAGTCGTGCGGAGAAGGGGGCAGTGAGCCACAGGGGTCGTGCGTTGCGGGCACTGCGTCCCGTCCTGCTGGAAACCTTTCCCAATCTGCTGCGCACGGACTGACTCACTTTGAGCAATCTGTCTCGCTCTTCAAAGGCCTGAGATGTTTGGACCCTTCTCCGAGTACGTCAGACCCTACCGCAGGCGCATCCTGCTGGCTGTAGCGGTCATCGCCTGCGCTCAGGTCGCAGCAACGCTCATCCCCCTGCAGATCGGGGCCGCTGTCGATTCCCTGGCAGAGGATAGCACTGAGGCACTGTCGCTGATCAGAGATCGCGTTATCAATGTGCTGGCCTTGGCCTTGTGTATCGCCATGGGCGGTTATTTCATGCGCCGCCTGACGGGGGTCACCTCCACGTGGATCGAATACGATATCCGGACGAAGTTCTTCGCTCATCTGTTGGCGCAGCCATTGTCCTTTTACCAGGAACATCGCACGGGTGACCTCATGGCGCGGGCCACCAACGATCTCACGCAGGTCCGCATCTTCTTCACCTATGGTCTTCGTGGGATCGCCGAGACGGCGCTGATTTTCCTCTTCTCCGTGACCATGATGTGCCGTATCGACTGGCAATTGACACTCCTCGTGCTGATCCCACTGCCCTTGATGAGTCTGTTCCTCGTGCGCATGGCGGCCATCGTCCACACCCGCTTTCGCGCGATTCAGGACTTTTTTGGTGACATCAGCAACTTTATCCAGGAGAATCTGGCTGGCATTCGGGTCGTCAAAGCCTACGTACAGGGCCCCGCACAAAGCCGCCATTTTGCGGGACTCAATCAGGAGTATCTCGAGCGCAATGCGAGTCTGATCCACACCCACGCTGTCTACCGGCCCCTGTCCTTCCTCATCGCCTCCATCGGCCTGGGAATGAACCTGTGGCTCGGCGGCAAAGGGGTGGTCGCAGGCTCCTTGAGCATCGGTGATTTCGTCGCCCTCAATGCCTATCTGACGCTGCTGATCCGGCCGGTTTCGTATGTCGGTTGGGTCATCGACCGCTCGCAACGGGCGCTCGTCGCCATACGCCGGATCAACGAGGTACTGGCCATCGAACCACAGATATCGGACCGCACGCTGCCGGCGACGACGTCGCTGCCGGAGCAAATCTCCGGCAGGTTGCAGTTTGACAACGTTGGTTTTGCCTACGATGGCATACCGGCGTTGCACAGCCTCAACCTCGATCTGCCCGCCGGCACGACGTTGGGCATCATCGGCCGTGTCGGTGCCGGCAAGACGACATTTGCCCGGTTGATTCCGCGGCTGATCGAGCCCACGCAAGGCCGCATCCTGCTCGACGGTGTCCCCCTGGATCAATGGCCGCTGACACGACTTCGACAAGCCATCGGTTATGTAGCGCAGACGCCCTTCCTGTTCTCCGACACCATGGGAGCCAACATCGGGTATGGCGTCGAGGATGCCTCCGAACCGCAGATCCACGAAGCGGCGGAAGAGGCACAGGTGCGCACCGATATCGAGAGCTTCGAAGAGGGGTTTGCCACGGTGATCGGTGAACGCGGGGTGACCCTGTCTGGGGGACAGAAACAGCGGACGACCCTGGCGCGAGCCCTGTTGCGGCGCCCGGAGATCCTCATCCTCGACGACTCCCTTTCCGCCGTCGATACACATACGGAAGAGGCGATTCTCGGACACCTTCGACGGATCATGGCCGAGCGCACGACGATCCTCATCGCCCACCGGATCTCCACCCTGCGCGATGCCGATCACATCATCGTGCTCGACGAGGGCGGCATCGCCGAAGAGGGGACCCATGGCGAACTGGTAGCGTCCCAGGGGATCTACGCCGATCTGGCGCGCCGTCAGCAGTTGGCAGAGGAACTGGAGGTGATGTGAGCCCCGTCGATCTGTCCACAGAAGAAGAGGTCCAGGAGCGGCCATTCAACCTGCGACTGGCAATACGACTGATCCGCTATCTGGGGCCGTACAAACTACGGGTCGCCGCCGCCCTGACGCTGATTCTGGTGACGGCAGTCTCCAGCCAACTCGGTCCTTGGTTGACCAAGATCGGTGTAGACAACCACATCCTGAAAGGCGACCTGGAGGGCCTCTACGGCGTTATCGGCCTCTATTTCGGCAGCCTCGTCGTGCAGTATCTGGCTCAGTACGGTCAGACGAGGGTTACCGAGCTGAGTGGCCAGTATGTGATGCGCGATATGCGAAAACAGATCTTCGAACATCTACAGCGACTGCCGATGCGCTATTTCGACCGCACACCCATCGGTCGCACGATGACCCGGACGACGAACGATGTGGAGGCGCTCAACGAGTTCTTCACGGAGGGTATCGTGTCCGTCTTCATGGACCTGACCACCTTGATCGCCATCATCGCCTTCATGGGGGCCATGAACGTCAAGCTGACGCTCGTCTCCTGTACGGTGATCCCGCTGCTGGCGGTGACCACCTTCTACTTGCAGGGCAAGGCGATGATCGCCTACCGGGAACTACGCCGACGCCTCGCACGACTCAACGCCTTCCTGCAGGAAAACATCACCGGCATGGAGGTTGTGCAGCTTTTTAATCGGCAGGAGCGCAACCTGCGGGACTTCGACGGCGAACACCTGCCATATCGACGCGCCGAGGACCGGGAGATCTTCTACTACTCGGTGTTCTTTCCTTTCACCGAGTTTGTCGGCACGGTGGGCACGGCATTGATCGTCTGGTATGGCGCCGGCGCTGTCCTGCAGAATCTGATCGACGTGGGGGTCCTGGTCGCATTTCTGCAGTACATCCGCCGATTTTTCCGGCCCATCATGGACATTTCCGACCGCTATGCACTGCTGCAAAGTGCCATGGCTGCCTCCGAACGCATCTTCGAGCTTCTCGATACACCGACGGAGCCCGCCGGGGGGCCAACCGGGCAGATCGGGCACGGGGAGGAGGGCATCGCCATCGAGTTCGATCGGGTCTTTTTCAAGTATGACCCTGAAGCGACGGATTGGATCTTACAGGATGTATCCCTGCGCGTGCCCGCCGGACAGAGTCTGGCGCTGGTCGGCGCCACGGGCTCCGGCAAGACGACCATCGTCAACCTCCTGTGTCGGTTCTACGAGGTGCAGCAGGGCAGTATCCGGGTCGACGGCCTCGATGTGCGCGAATGGGATGTGGAAGCGTTGCGCCGACGCATCGGCATCGTGCAGCAGGACGTGTTCTTGTTCACCGGGGACATCGAAGGCAATATCCGCCTTGGAAACGAACAGATCACTGCAGAGCAGGTGCACACGGTCGCCCGATACGTCAATGCGGACCGTTTCGTGGATCGTCTGCCGAAGGGCTATTCTCAGCCGGTGGCGGAGGGGGGAACGAGCCTCTCTTCCGGCCAGCGTCAACTGCTCTCCTTCGCCCGGGCCCTGGCCTTCGACCCGGCGATCCTCGTGCTCGACGAGGCGACGTCGAGCATCGACACCGAGACGGAGCAACTCATTCAGGAGGCGATCTCTCGGCTGATGATGGCGCGCACCTCCGTCGTCATCGCCCACCGGCTGTCGACGATTCGCAACGCCGACCAGATCCTCGTGCTGCATCGTGGCGAAGTGCGCGAACGCGGGCGGCACAACGAATTGGTCGCCGCCGATGGCATCTACGCCAGACTTTACCACCTCCACCACGGCGGCCAGGCGGCCTGACTTCACTATCTACTCGACGGCGTCCTCGAATCGATCCAACAAGGACCCGAACAGCAGAATACCCGTCACCAACCCGGCGACCACGCCCAGAAGAAAGCGGATCACGGGGACTGTCCGTCAGCACCTGCTTCGGTGTCGTGAACACCTGTTCCGGTGTCGTGATCCCGTCGCAAGTCGGCGTGCACAATCTTGTTCAATTCCACTTCTCGCTGCTTGATTTCGATCTTGAGACCATCGACGCGTTCTTTCATTGTCAGCAGCCGGTGGTCGCCGTCCAGTTCTCCATCCCGCAACCGACGATAGACCTCCTCGCCAAGCTCGGTGTAGCTGGTACGTAATCTACGGCGAATAGCGGCCATGTCGGCGCGCACCTTGAGAGCCTGACCGAAGAGACGACCCCGATCGGCGACATCGGCGAAACGCCTTTTTAGCGTGTCAGTGATTTGCTGCTTCGTCGCCATCTTCTTCCTCGCTTCTGTGGACCATCAGGTCTTCGACCTTCTCAACGACTTGATCTCGCTTTTCGCCCGCACGTCGAGCCAGTTTCCGTCGGGTGATATCGCCTCGATGGGGGGCCATAAGAACTCCGAGGACAGCACCAAAAAGAATGCCAGCCAGGCAGCCCATGAGGAAACCGATGAGACCGCCGCCGCTGTTTCTGTTGTTGTGGTGTCTCATATAGGGCATTGCCACTCTCTCCTGGTAGGGATTTAGGCGATCTGAAGGTAAAACCACATAGTAGAAGCAAACCTATGTAGAAAATAGACGCGTGGCGCAAAATACGCGTTCCCCTCTGTTGGACAAAGAGAGTTGGAACCGTAGATTTTGAATCCGCAATAGGCAAAGGAGCGTATAAGCCAATACCCGGACACGCTCCTTGGTCCACAGCTCCCCCTCGCCGCCGCATTTCGAGCTCTCCTCCCCGAGGGCTCTCTATGAAGGACGTGTCAACATGGCGAAGGTTCTCCAACGCCCCTCACACAGTCTTCGTGAATTTCGCATTCTGCCCGGTTACACAGCGCCGGACGGCAATGCCCTCAACGTCCACCTCACCACCCGCCTGTGCCGTAAGGGGGACGACTTTCTGCGACTGCAGACCCCTTTCCTGACGGCAGCCATGCAGGCGGTGACCGGCACCGAGATGGCCATCAGCATCGCCCAGCTCGGTGGCATCGGCATCCTGCCAGTGAGTCAGACAGTGGAGGAACAGTCCGAGAAGATCGGTGGTGTCAAACGTTTCAAGGCCGGCTTTCAGACAAACATTACCACCCTGTCGCCTCGCCACACGATCGCCGACGTCATCGATATCGTCAACGAGATGGGATACACGACCTTCCCGGTGACGGATTCTGGGGATTTCCACGGCAAACTTCTCGGTGTCATCACCGACAAGGACTTCGACGTGCGGCGCGATCATGCGCACACTGTCGAAGATCGCATGCGCACCGACGTCCAGTATGGCGTCAATATCTCCGATCTCAAGGAAGCCAACCAGCTGATGATCAAGTTCGGTCGCGGCTTCCTGCCCATCGTTGATGATCATGGCATGCTGCAGACGGCGGTCTTCAAGAAGGACCTGGACAAGCACCTGCAGCACCCGAACGAGTCGGTCGACGAAAAGAAGCGGCTGCTGGTGGGTGCCGCCGTCTCCACCCACCCTGAAGACCGGGAACGGGTTCAGTGTCTGGTCGAGCATGAGGTTGACGTGCTCGTCATCGACGCCTCCGATGGTCACACACAGTACCAGCGGCAGATGATTGAATGGATCAAGTCGACCTACGATGTGCCCGTCGTCGCCGGTAACGTCGTTACCGCTCGGGGCTTCGAGTTTCTCGTCGAAGCCGGGGCGGACGGCATCAAGGTCGGCATGGGCATCGGCTCTGGTTGCACAACCCAGGAGGTGAAAGCTACCGGCCGCGGCCAGGGCTCGGCCCTGCTCGATATCATCCCCTCACGGGATGCACATGCCGAATCGACGGGGCAATACATCCCGATCGTTGCCGACGGCGGCATCTCCGGGCCAGCGGACATGTCCGTCGCCCTCGCCCTCGGTGCTGACGCACTGATGATGGGCAACTTCTTCGCTCGATACACCGAGTCAGCGGGCAATCTCATGCGCAATGCCGCCGGAGAGATCGTCAAGGAGTACTGGATGGAAGGCAGTCAGAAGGCGCGCAACCATCGCCGCTACTCGCAGCTGAAAGACTTGTTCTTCGAGGAGGGGATCACGGGGTACGTGCCGCATCTGGGATCGGTCTCCGAGAAGCTCCCAGTCGTGCTGCAGATCCTGCGCTCCACCTTCGCCACGGCGGGTTGCCGGTCGATCGACGAGTTGCACGAAAAGGCCGTCCTCGAGATGCAATCTCCCAGCGCTCTGCGTGATTCGGATGTGCACGACATGGTGGCAGTCAACATCGATCGGCAGATCCTCTAGCGGATGCAAATCGGCTATTGCACCTGGGGCATGCCGACGGTGCCGCTCGACGAGGCGCTCAGGCACCTGGCGGGTCTGGGATTCACCGGCGTTGAGCCGACGGTCATCCCGGGCTTCACCAGCGAGCTCGATACCCTCGATGCTGTCGAGCGACGGCGCATCCGCGCCCTCTTCGATGATCTCGGTCTGGACATGCCCGCCATCGCCGGCCATCGGTCTTTGCTCGCCGTTGATGCCGACGAACATGGTGAGAACTGGCGGCGGCTCACGGGAGCCATCGATCTCTGCGTTGACTGGACTGCTGCGGGCGCCCAACCACCCGCATTGGACACCACTTTGGGTGGCAGCCCAGCCGATTGGGACGCCCAGTGCCAATTCATCGTTGAGCGCGTCGGTGCATTGGTCGATTATGGCGCCTCCTCCGGTGTCGTCATCGCCCTCGAGCCGCACGTTGGTTCCGCTTTGGATACACCAGAAAAGACACTCTGGCTGCTACAACAGATCGGTTCCGATTTTCTCAAACTCAACTATGACATCAGCCACTTCGATGTGCAGGGCATGCCGACGAAAGAGACGGTTGCCTCCATGGCGCCGCATACCGTGCATACCCACGTCAAAGACCAACGCGGACGGGCGCCGGACCACGAGTTTCTTATTCCCGGGGAGGGACCCTTCGATTTCGTCGAATATCTGCACGAGATGGAAGCGGCTGGATATGATGGCTACATCACCGCCGAGGTGAGTTTTATGGTGCAACAACGACCGGATTACGACCCCTTCGCTGCTGCGGAGTTGACCTGGCGCACCCTCGATTGCGCCTTTCGCAGCGCCGGTTTGCAGTGAAGGTCCTGCTCACTGGCGCCACCAGCGCGCTCGGCAAGGCTGTCGCCAAGAGTCTGCGTCGGCGACACCGCTTACGCCTTACGGACCGGCGACGCTTGCGCACCGATGACGAATTCGTCCAGTCCCAACTCGGGCACGGGCGGCAGACAGATGATCTGGTCGCCGGTATGAAAGCGATCGTCCACATTCCGGGACCTGCCGTCGCCGCCTCTGCCGATGCGGCGACCTGGATCGACACCTGCACCCGTTGCACCTATAACCTGCTTGTCGCCGCAGTCGATGCCGGGGTCAAACACCTGGTCTATGTCACCTCACTCGATGCATTCATGGGGTATGACCCCGATTTCCTCGTCTCCACCAGTTGGCGCCCCCGGCCGACGACGGAACCGGCAGTTATGGCACCTCTCCTGGGCGAATTCGTCACCCGCGAGTTTGCCCAGACAGCGCAGATCCGCCTGACCATTCTGCGACTCGGCCATCTGGTCGATGCGGATGGCATCGGCGATGACGACGAATTGGACCCCATGGCGATCGACCCACGAGACGCCGCCAACGGCGTCGCCGCAACATTGGTAGGCGACGACGGTTCGCGGACATACCGACTGTTCCACCTGCAGGGCGATTTCGAGGGTGCCCGTTTTCCCATCGGTGGCGGCAGGCAGCAGCTCGATGTGAAGCTGCAGTATGACTTCGGGCGCCCGCGTGGAGAGCGCACATGAAGGTCTGCCTGCTCGGCGGCAATGGGTATCTCGGACCCTGGGTGGTGGAGGAGTTGGAGCGGTCCAGCGACTACAGCCTGCGGATCACGGACGTAAAGCTGCCGGACAGATCCCCACACGAAACGATGCACGTCGACGTCTCCGACCTGGAGCAGGTTCGGCGCGCCGCCGACGGTTGTGATGTGATCGTGAATTGTTCGGTTCTGCGCCCGCATCGACAGCTTGCCTGGGATGTGAACACGGTGGGTACGTACAATGCCATGCGCGTAGCCACCGACCTGGGCCACGAACGTATCATCAACACGGGGCCTCATTTCACCATCACCGGAGAGCCCTACCACACGTATGACTTCGGCATCGTCGAAGAGGTACCCGCCCACGCCGGTACGGATCTGTATGCGTTGAGCAAATCGGCGGGGCAGGAGATCTGCCGCATCTTCGCGGAGCAGGTTCCGATACACGTGCTCTGCATGCTGTTTCTGAATTTCCGCTCCACGGACCCCGACAGCCCTTATGGTGGCCGACGCGGCTTGATCCCGTTTTCGGTCACCTTCCCGGACGCCGCCCGCGCCATTCGCTGCGCCCTGGAGGCGGATGTCGCGAAACTGCCATCGCGTAACGAGGTCTTTTTTGTCACTGCGGACCTGCCTCACGGCAAATATTCCAACGCCAAAGCTCGACGATTTCTGGGTTGGGAGCCGCAGGACTCGCTGGAGATGTTCTACCGGCGCTCACTGCAGCCCTAGTCCTGGCCCGGTTTCAACCGATAGGCCCTCATGTCAGCCATTGCCTTCGCCCAGGTCTTCGATGGCCCTGGACACCCCATTCGTTTGCGCGAGTTCCCCCTGCCAGATGTTCTCGGCCCTGGTGAAACGCTCGTCGCCCTACGCCTCGCCACATTGTGCGGCTCGGACCTGCATACGATCGAAGGTCGTCGAGCCGAACCGACACCAGCGATCCTTGGTCACGAGGGTGTCGGTGAAGTCGTGCGTTGCGGGTCAGGCCGGGACGAGCTTCACACCGGGGATCGGGTCACCTGGTCCATCGCGGACAGTTGTGGCACCTGCTCCTTCTGCACCGATTATGATCTCCCGGAGAAGTGCGACCATCTGTTCAAATACGGCCACGCCACCACAGACGACGGCTTCGGACTCAATGGCACCTACGCCTCACATGTGATTCTCCGGCAAGGCACGAGGATTGTCCCTGTCCCCGAGAGCCTGAGCGACGAATTGGTGGCCCCCGCCAACTGTGCCCTGGCGACCATCGCCAATGTCCTGAGCCACGTGCCCGTGTCGGCCTCCTCGGTGCTGGTGCAGGGAGCCGGTCTGCTCGGCATCTATGCCTGCGCCTGGCTGCGCGACCGCGGCGTGGAGCATGTGTTCTGTGCTGACCCCGTGCCGGCACGAAGGGAACTCGCCCGCCGTTTCGGCGCCGAGCCCATCGATTATGACGCAAGTTCCGATGAGCGCCAGGACCAGATTCGACAGGCCGCTGCCCATGGTGTCGACGCGGTCCTGGAACTGTCCGGTGATCGTCTCGCCGTCATGGAGGGGATTGATCACATCCGCATCGGGGGTGTCTACGTGCTGGCTGGCATGGTTCACCCCGACTCCGATCTGGGTGGCCTGACGGGAGAACGAATCATCCGCAAGTGTCTCACCCTGCGCGGGGTGCACAACTATAGTCCCCGACATCTGGAAGCGGGTATCGCCTTCCTCGATCGAACAGCGGGACGGTTTCCGTACACCGATCTGGTGAGCCCACCGATACCATTGAGTCGTTTCGATGAGGCCCTCGAAGCCAGCGCACAGCGACAATGGTTGCGTGTCGCCGTCACCCCACAGGAGTCTGCGTGAGTTCAGAACCTGCTGTCACCGTTAACGGTCGTTCGTACACGATCCCACAGACACCCGTCGTCGGTATTTGCATCGACGGCTGTGAGCCAGCGTATCTCGACGAGGCGGCAGCCGTCATGCCCCGCTTGCAAGCCATCGTCAACGCTGGTGTGCGCGGCGAAGCGCGCAGTGTCGTGCCTTCCTTCACCAATCCGAACAACGTCGCCATCGTCACCGGTGTGCCGCCAGCAGTGAATGGCATTCCGGGCAACTTCTACTACGATGCTGAGGCGGATGAAGAGGTGTTGATGCAGGACCCGCGTTGGCTTCGCTGCCCAACGTTGCTGGCCGCCCTGGCGCAGTCGGGGGTGGATGTTGCGGCAGTTACCACGAAGGACAAGTTGGGCGCTTTCTTGTCGGAAGGACTGCCCGCAACGAGCGTCCGTTTTTCCGTAGAGAAAGCTCACGAGGCAACCCTTGAAAGCAACGGCATCGAGGCTGTCCTTGATTTCGTCGGGCGAGAGAATCCGGGGATCTACGAACCGGAAGCGAGTGTGTTCTGCATCGAAGCAGGCGCCCGGTTGATGAACCGCAAACCACCACCACGTGTGCTGTACTTGTCAACAACAGACTTTGTACAGCACAAATACGCTCCGGGGTCGGTAGAGGCCAATGCCTTCTATGCACGTCTCGACCGGTTCCTTGGCGAACTACATGACAGCGGTGCCATCGTTGGTATCACAGCGGATCACGGCATGAATGACAAGACCAAGCAGGACGGTTCGCCGAGGGTCCAGTATGTGGAGAGTCTCTTGCGCGACGCGGGGATTGCCGCACGCGTCATCCTGCCGATCACCGATCCCTATGTCGTGCACCACGGTGCACTCGGCTCCTACGCCACCGTCTACGTCGACGCCGATCAGGTGCAAAGAACCGCCACTTGCCTGGATGCAATTCCTGGCGTCGAACGCGTGCTGAAACGGTCCGAGGCGGCACAACTGTTCCAGTTGCCTGCCGACCGAATCGGCGATCTCGTCGTGCTCTCTGACCAGCACACTGTGTTGGGTCGTACGCCTGAGTGGCACGACTTGAAGGATGTGGCGTTGGGGCTTCGATCCCACGGTGGTCTGCACGAATCGACAGTGCCCTTCATCCTCAACCGCCCCATCAACGATGACATTGCGAATCGACTTGCCGCAGGCGAGTTGCGCAACTTCGATCTCTTCCACGTGCTCTGTAACGGCGTCCGGACGTAAACATCATGCATGAATTCGGCACGATCGCCGGAGGCCGTCAATTGACTGGCAAAGACTGGGTGGAGGTGCGCAGTCCCTGGTCGGGAGATGTTGTTGGCCGCGTTGCGTCCACCACACCAGAACAGGTTGCGCAAATCCTGCAGCAGAGCCACGCCACTCGCATCCGGTTGTCCCGTCGCGACCGCGCCGATGTACTAGAAGGCATGGCGCATATCGTGTCAGATCGCCGGGATGAGGTGAGTCGACTGATCACCGACGAAGCCGGCTTGTGTTACAAAGACACACAGTATGAAGCAGGGCGAGTGGTGGATGTGCTGAAGTTCGCCGCCATGAAAGCGTTGGATGATGACTCCGAGGTGTACCCATGTGATATCACCCCTCATGGGCGCGCCCGTCGGATCTACACGACGCGGCAGCCTTTGCGCCTGGTATCGGCGATTACTCCATTCAACCATCCGATGAATCAGGTCGCCCACAAGGTGGCACCGGCGATCGCCACCAATACGCCAGTGCTGCTCAAACCCTCAGAGAAAACGCCGCTGTCCGCCTACTGGCTGGCTCAGGCTGCGCTCGATGCCGGACTGCCCGCCGACGCCCTCAACGTCGTCAACGGCCCCACCACTGAAGTCGCCGAGTTACTCGTCACACATGAGCTCGTAGACATGGTGACCTTCACTGGATCGAGCCAGATCGGCAGGCAGATCGCCAGCCAGGCCGGCTACAAACGCCTCGTGCTGGAACTGGGAGGCAGCTCTCCTCTGCTCGTGCTCGAAGACGCCGACATGGAGGAGGCTGTGGATATCGCCATCGCCGGCATCTTCAAAAATTCCGGGCAGCGGTGCACGGCGATCCGTCGCCTCGTCGTGCACCGTTGCCTGGCCGATGCATTCGCCAGTCGCCTCGCCGAGCGCGCTTCGGCGTTGACCTGCGGCGATCCATACGATGCAACCGTCGATATGGGCACCGTCATCGACATCGAGGCGGCGCAACGCATTGAGACACGCGTGCAGGCCACCATCGAACAAGGTGCGCAGGTTCTGTGCGGTCACCAGCGTCAGGGGGCCCTGTATCCGCCCACCGTCGTCGATGGCGTCGACAATGCCCATCCCCTCGTGTGTGAGGAAACCTTCGGACCCGTTGCCGCCATTCTCCGATTCGACACGCTGGACGAAGCGATCGACATCGCCAATGACACGGAATACGGTCTCTCCGCCGGCGTCGTCAGCGACCACTGGCCATCCATTCAACGCTGTATCTCCGAGATCGACGCGGGCACCGTCAACGTCAAAGAGGCGCCGGGATACCGCCTGGAGTGGACCCCATTCGGCGGCATCAAGGCCAGTGGCCTCGGTTACAAAGAAGGCGTCATCGAAACGATGAAAGCCATGACCTGGGTCAAGACCTACTCGCTGCCCTGGGATCGGCCGTGAAGCACGCAGATGTGGCTGTTGTGGGTGCCGGAATAGTTGGTCTAGCCTGTGCCCTCAGTGCCGCCCGGCGTGGACATTCGGTCGTGCTTTTCGAGCGTGGTACGCGGGCAGAGGGTGCGTCGATACGCAACTTCGGCATGGTCTGGCCCGTGGGACAGGCACCCGGCAAAGTCCACGAACGGGCCTTGCGTTCGCGTGAGATATGGCTCGAAGTGGCGCCACAGGCCGGGATCTGGTGCGAGTCGGTGGGATCCCTGCACCTGGCCTATCACGCCGACGAGTGGGCGGTGCTACAGGAGTTCGACGGCTTTGCGGGCGACCTCGGATACGACGTGGACCTCGTCGATGCGGCGGCTGTGGCCAGTCGAAGTGGCGCGGTCCGGGCGGAGGGATTGTTGGGTGGCATGTGGAGTCCCACGGAGTTATGCGTGGACCCACGCGAGGCGATCGCCAGACTGCCACTGTGGTTGGCCGAGGAACATGGTGTGACGCTCCGCTTCGCAACACACGTGAGAGAGATTGACGATCACCACGTGGAAACAGCGAGTGAACGTTGGCGGGCAGATCGGATCATGATCTGCTCCGGTGCCGATTTCCACACGCTATTCCCTGAGATCTATGCCGACAGTGGCCTGACGCGCTGCAAGCTGCAGATGATGCGCACTCGTCCACAGCCCGGGTCCTGGCGTCTGGGGCCACATCTGGCTGGCGGGCTGACCCTGCGACACTACGCCGCCTTCGAACCATGCCAAAGTTTGCTCGCACTGCGGCAGCGCGTTAGCGAGCAGACCCCTGAATTCGATCGTTGGGGAATCCACGTGATGGCGTCACAAACGGGTATCGGTGAGATCACCATCGGTGACTCGCACGAATACGGCGACGACATCATTCCCTTTGATCGGCGCGAGATAGACGATCTCATTCTGCACTATCTGCGAGGTTTTCTTGTGGCCCCCGATCTCGAGATCCTGGAGCGCTGGCATGGTGTCTATGCCAAACATCCGCAGGGGGCCGATTTTGTTGCCGATGTTTCCCCCGGCGTCAAAATCGTCAACGGTGTCGGTGGGGCTGGCATGACGACGAGCTTTGGCCTGGCCGAAGAGGTCCTCGACAACTGGGCCTGAGACCGACGCTGGGTCCCAGGCCCGTGTGTTTGTTCAGATCGTCGGTAGATCGACCTTGCGTCCCTCCCGCAAGCTGGTCTGTACGGCATCGGTGAATGCCATGTATCTCACACCATCCCCGAAGTTTGTATGCGTCACCGCCTTGCCATCACGGATAGCGTTAACAAAGTCGGCTTCCACATCCCAGCCCCACTTCTTCTCTGGTGCAACTTCCAACTCGGCAAACTCAGCGGCACCCAGCGCGACGTAGGCGACGTCCTGTTCGAGACGAAATGCCCCCTTCGTGCCATGCATCTCGATCGAACCACCACGGCCGCGACCGGCAACACTGCTGATGTGGTAAACGGCGGTTGCGCCACTCTCCAATTCAGAAACGATGCCAATGCTGTCCGGCACGTCCACCGTCGCTGTGGCACCATCGGCGTCGGCCCGTTCACCCACGAACGTCTTCCCAAGGGCCGTCAAGCTCCAATCGTGTCCGGCATACCGGCGCACCGTCTCGTTGAGAATCCCCATGGACATGATGTTGTCCCCGGACAATTCGCGACGCTGCCGCCAGTGAATGGGGGCCCCGGGATTCCAATCACCAGAGAGGGCGCTCACATGGATCTCGAGCCAGTCACCGAACTCGCCGTTGGCAATCATCTCCAATAACGTCGGCTCGCTCTCCAGGTAGAATGGCGCGGGCACGATCATCGCCACTTTGTCCGATGCCTGAGAGGCGGCCAGCATGCTTCGACCCTCCTCCAGATTCATCGCCATGCGCGCTTCCGTGAGGATGTGTTTACCCGCCGCCAGACTCTCCAGCGTAATCGCACTGTGCAGATAAGGCCAAGTACCGACACAGACGGCGTCCACCGTATCAGCTTGAACCAGTTCCTGCCAATTGTCATAGACGGTGGCGATGCCGAATTCATCTGCCGCCTTCTGGCCGGATTCGCGACTTCGATTGCAAACGGCGACGACCTCGACGCCATCGATCTCCTGAAAGCCGGGGATGTGACGACCTCGCGTGTTGGCGCCGGCGCCGACGATACCGATTCGTAGAGTCATGCGATTTTTCTCCAGGTTTAATGATCCTCATTGATTCCATTCGTACAGTCTCTTGCTCGCCCGTTGATAACGCTCCGAACCGCGGCCGATCCAGCAGGCACCCCCCGAGTCAACTTCGATCAGTCGCGGCGACACCGGCTCGTAGGCGGCACGCGGTGCGACAGCCCCCTTGGCGACAAGGATCTTCTGTTGCTCGGGTGCGATCCCGACACTGGTAATCTGGTGAATGCTGTTGGGCGACTGCCGCTCGCTGTTGAGCACAAGTAGTCCCGTGCCACCTGCACAGATAACGTGGACCACCGAAGTACGCCCCTGGCTGTGGCGACGTTCGCCGCCATGGCGCCGCTCACGCTCCTCATATGATCCGTCGCTCAGGGTTCTCACAGTGCCGGTGATTTTCTGTGGCGTACCGTGCTCATCGTCGGTCTTGGCGCCTACCGTCAGGGCGACATCGGCGCCGATCCCAGCCTCGAAGCAGGCTTGCGCCGCCGCGGGATCCCACAGGGTCACCACCCATCCATCTGCCCCCAGGGCCAACAACTGCTCCAGCACCAGGGTGGAGTCGCCGGCGGAGCCGCCACCGATGTTGTCGCCGAAATCAAGCAACGTGACGGGATGTCTGTCACTGTCCATCGCCAACCGCACCGCCGCCGCCGGACCCGGCACGTCGGTGAGCAGAGACTGACGCACCGCCCACATGGCTTCCGAGATTCGCTGGGCCTCTGAATCTGCCCGGACCTGGTCTGCGTCGGTGACGACGACGACGGAGGGTGCCATCCACTCGACGTCAGCGTATTGATAACCGGCGGCGATGGAACAGGAGAGAATCCCCTGCTGTTGCTCCAACTCGATGGCCAAAGCCATCAATGGTTGCATGGGCTTAACGCTGGTGTTGTGAAAGTAGATATTGAAGACCAATTCGGGCTTTGCCAGAGCCATGGTCGGTTTGACCTCGCCGCGCACCGTGCGCGCCAGGATTGTCGCCGCTTCGATGCCCCGTTCCCGTTGATCGATATGCGGGTTCGTCTTGTAGATCAGCAGCGCATCCGCCGCCTCGACCAGCTCTGGTGGCACGTTGGCGTGGTAGTCGTGGGTGACGACGATCGGGACGTCAGGCCCCACCAGGTCCCGGACCCGGCGCACGATTTCGGCGTCTCCGTGGGGGAACTCTTCGGCGACCATGGCGCCATGCAGAGCAAGCAGCACGCCGTCGATGGGCCCCAACGCCCGTATTCGGGCGAGTATTCGACCGCTGATTTCTTCATATGCCGCCGAGGTCACCGGCCCTGCGGGTGTTGCCGTAGCCGATAACGTCGGACACAGCTCCATGTCGAGATCACGAGCGGCGGCGATGTATCCGGCGATTTCGTGGTATGTGTCCTGTTGGCGCGTCAACACCTCGTCTCCCTCGTAGATATCGAAATCCTCGAGGCGAGTCGGTTGACTGGAGAAAGTATTTGATTCGTGGGCGAAACCGGCGACGGCGACTTTCAATGGTCAACTCCCTGACAATGGCGAAGGCCGCCCTCAGGTGAGGGCCGCCCCAGACTACGACGGGGCGCGAATGTATAGCCCAGTGCCCAGCAGGTGTCAAGCAGGTTTCCTGTCTATATTAGGTGTCTCCCATGCGCGTCCTCTTCCTCACCCGCCGCTATCCGCCTACCCGTGGCGGGGCCCAAACTCACGCGTGCAAACTCTACACGTATCTCAGTGCCAGGATGCTGGTGACCCTCGTCGCTTTGCGGGGACGGTCGGTCCTGCATCTGGCCTGGTTCATGCCCTGGGCTCTGATGCGAGCCGCCTGGGCGCTGCTGGCCCGGCGCGTCGACATCCTCTATTTCTCCGACGGCGTTACGGCTTCGTTGGCGGCGGCGCTTTCTCCGATTCGGGGTCGAGCACGTTTCTGCAGCAGTCTCTATGGGCTCGAAATGACCTTTGGCAATCGCCTGGCCCAGTCTCTGATGCGCGCCGGCACGCTGGCCTGTGACGGCATCGCCGTGATCAGCGACAACTCGATCGATATCGCCGAACGTGACTGGCACATCCCACGCGAACGCATGCGGCTCATCTATCTCGGTGCGGAACCGGAAGAGCTTGCACCCGATCGCGATGAGAGGCTACGGCGAGCCTTCGAAGCTGATCATGCCGTCCACTTCGGTCGCGACCGTGTGGTACTGAATCTGGGTCGGCAGATCCCGCGCAAGGGTATTGCTGCTTTCATCGAGCATGGGGTACCGCTGCTGGCCGAGGACATCCGCCTGCTCGTCGTCGGCGGCGGCCCTGATGCCGAAAAAATCCATGCCGCGCGGTCGGGTCTTGCCAATCCGGATCAGGTCGTCGTACTCGGCATACTCGATGATGACACCAGCTCCATGCTGCGGCGGCATTGTGATCTGTTCCTGATGCCCAATGTGCCCACCGAAGGTGACGTCGAAGGCTACGGAATCGCCCCTTTGGAAGCGATGTATCTCGGCACACCGGTGGTCGCTTTCGCTGTCGATGCGCTGGTGGAGGCGGTCCGGGAAGGTGGCTGGCTGGTGCCTGCTGGGGACTACCAGAAATTTGCCGATACCGTCCACGGATTCTACGATCTATCACCCGCTGAACGTAGCACTGCTGGCGAAGACGCCCGTGCTTACTGCCGGCGCGAGTACGGCTGGGAGACGACCACTGCGCGTTACGCCGACTTTTTCGAGGAGTTGTGCAGCCCATGAACTACACCGACCTCGACACACCTGCATTGTGCGTCGACATCGATACGCTGGACCAGAACATCTCACGGTTGCAGGCCGCTTGTGACGAACTGGAAATCGGTCTACGGGTCCACACCAAGACCCACAAGACACCAGCTATCGCCCGTCGGCAGGTCGACGCCGGTGCTGTCGGCATCGTCAGTCAGAAGTTGGGCGAAGCGGAGGCCATGGCTGCCGCAGGCATAGAGGATATCCTGGTGCCCTACAACCTCATCGGAGCACGGAAGCTGCAACGACTGCTAGCCCTCGTTCAGTCCGAGGACACAACGATAACCCTGGCGGCGGACTCGGCAGCAACCGTCGAAGGCCTGTCGGCGGCCATGTCGTCAGCTGCATGCGAGGTCCGCATTCTCGTCGAAATGGATACGGGCAGCCACCGCTGTGGCACGCAGTCCCCCCAGGACACATTGGCGCTTGCGCAACTGATCGATGGGCTCCCCGGAACACGCTTCGGTGGTGTCATGACCTACCCCAGCCGCGACAGCATTGGCCCCATTCTGGACGAGGTCCGCCATCTGCTACAGCAGGCCGGTCTGCCACTGGAAACGATCAGTGGCGGTGGGACGGGTAGCGAGAAGGTCAGCAAGGCGCTGGGTTGCACCGAGACCCGTATCGGCTCCTACGCCTGGGAGGGCATGACCCGCGTGGGCAAACGGCAGGACCTGTCGCCAGATCGTTGTCCATTGCGACTGGTGACAACCGTCGTCTCCACGTCGGTACCCGGGCAGTGCATCATCGACGCCGGGCAGAAGGCCTTCACCAGTTATCCACCGACGCCGTATGGCTACTGCCTCGAACACCCCGAGATCCACATCAAGGGCATGTCGGTGGAGCACGGGCACGTGGACACGACGGGCTCCGACCATACATTTTCCGTGGGTGATATCCTCTCCTGGATCCCACTGCACGGCGGCATGACGACGAACCTGCACGACAGGTTGTTTGCGCTGCAGGACGGTGAGGTCATCGACGAGTGGTCGGTGGCGGGCCGCGGCCGCAGCCAGTAACACTTCCTTCAAAAGACCAAAGGCAGGACAGATTCGTATGGAAGCTTCCAGCGCCAGCTATATCGACGTCGACTCCACCAATTTCGAGCAGGTCGTACTCCAAGGATCACAGGAAAAGGTCGTCGTCGTCGACTTCTGGGCTGAGTGGTGCGGCCCGTGCAAGACGTTGGGGCCAATTCTCGAGGATGTCGTCACGGCCCTGGGACCCGGCATCGTTCTGGCCAAGGTCGATGTCGATGCCAACCAGGACTTGGCGCAGGCCTTTCGCGTACAGAGCATCCCCGCTGTGAAGGTGCTAAAAGGGGGCCAGCTCGTGGACGAGTTCACCGGCGCCGTGCCGCGCGAGCAGCTGGAGGAACGCCTGCGCCAACACGTGCCGGACGCTCCTGATGGAGCCATCGAGGAGACCGCCGACCTCGTCGATGCTGCGCGCGTGCAGCTGGAGATGGGTGACGTAGCCTCCGCGGAGCGTCTCTATGACGAAGCCCTGCGAGAGAATGCCGAGAACGGCGCGGCGCTGCTCGGTCTGGCACGGTTGCGGCTGTTACAGGATGCCGATGAGGCTGTCATCCGTGAACTGGTGGGTCGTATCGAGGAGGGCTCCACCGAATGGGCGCAAGGCAAGGCGCTGCTCACCCACCTTGAGTTTCGTGGCAGTTGCGAGTCGGCGGGTGGCGCCCAGGCATGTGCCGCACGGTTACAGAGTGCGCCAGACGACTCGGAGGCCCGTTATCTTGTGGGTTGCTGCGCCGCCGTCGAAGGGGACTACGAAACCGCACTGCGGCAATGGTTCTCCATCATTGAGACGGACCGTGGTTTCCGCGATGGTGCCGCCAAAGATGCGATGGTCTCCGTCTTTCATCTGTTGGGACGTCAGCATCCAGCCGTTGGCGATTACCCCCAACGTCTGTATCGCACACTCTATTGATCGTTACACCTCGTTACACCCAGGCTGCCTGTCCCGGGCCGAGGACTTGCACCCGCTGCCCCTTACGCGCCAATCTCGCATTCGGAAACACCTGCTTCGCCTTCGTCAGGACCGCCGCACCTTTGGCAGGCGGATAGTGGACCAGTGCCAGCGTACTCGCCGACGCCTCCATGGCGACACGTGCAGCATCCTGAGGACGGGAGTGCAGATAACGCATGTCCACCGACTCCGCTTCCGGATCCCCTGCCGCCTCGTGGATGAGCACATCGCAGTCGCGAGCGAAATCGACGAGGCCTTCGTGATAGGCCGTGTCACCACTGATCACAAGACTGCCACGCGTCACCGTATCGGTGAAACGGTAACAACGGGCGTCGAGCGGGTGGAAGGCGCGCCCCACGTCGATGCGCAGATCGCCAACTTCGATACACTCCCCAGGATAGACATGGTGAACCTGATACTCGGGGACCACCTGGGGGTAACGATCGGCCTGCAACATGGCCAGCGTGGCACTCAATACGGGAGTCAGATCCTGCGGGCCGTGCAACTGGATCGGCGGGGCCTCCGGCCGCTCAACCGCGCGATTGTTGCGGGCGAAAAGGAGACCGGGTAGTCCCAGCACGTGATCGTGATGACAATGGGTGAACAGCACATGATCGATATCGGCGGGGCTCACCTCCAAGGCCTGCATGTTGACGGCTGCGTTGAAGCCGACATCGATGAGAATACAACCATTGACGACGAAACAGGTGGCTTCCTCCCCGTGGCCTGGTCGTGTCCCGCCAACGCCGACGAATCCGACATCCAACATGCTCATGATCCTTTCGTGTCTACGCTCGGAGACAGGGGTGTAACACCCTTCCGTAGAATGACATTGCCATATTTCGCCGTGTCTCCGGTCATGACGATGGCATAGGCGTCGCGTGCCCGCTCGTAGAACGCGAAACGCTCCAGGCGGGTGATCGCTGCTGTGTCGGGCCAGTGACGGTCGATGACCGCCCGGCAGGCGGTCTCGACCTCAGGATCCAGACTGTCCCCGTCGACGGCGGCCATCATCGTCACCGGCGACGCTACATAACCATCAAGGCAGAACAAGGGCAGAATACCGTCGAGCAAGGGGGCGACAGACAGTCCATCCGCTCGCAGACATCGACGGGCGATACTCTCGCCGGGGAAGTGGGCGTCGGCGAGAACGATCTCGTCCCCGTGTCCCATGCGGCAAAGGGTAGCCAACAGGTCAGGGCTCAGCAGTGGCGAGATTCCGACGAGCATTCTCAAACTTCCTTTCTGAAAGTTGTTCCGGCCACCGTCACCACGGTGGATCGATACCCAACTCCGCCGCCAGATCGTCGAGGCACTTGCGATGCCCGGTACCCACGGGTACGCCTTCTTCGCGAAAGCGCCGTTCTCGCTGGGCCTCGATCCCACCGGGCATGTGGGACTCGGTAAAACCCTCCAGGGGCTGCAATTCACGCACAGCGCGCACATACTCGTCCATCTCGCGTTTGAAAGCCGCCGGTTCAAGAAACAGATCGATGCGGAAGGTGATCACCATCGACCCCTGGTTGGCTCCAGGCCAGCTCCAACGTGGCTCCTTGCCCTGCAAGGGCAGTCCGGACAACAACCCGCCCCAGGCCTGACAGACCTCGCCCATGCCGATACACCGTAGTACGAGACCAGGGGCAAGGCGGGCGATGTCCTCACGCTCGGGGTTGCCACCGTAGAGATCGTGCATCGCGCCGAAGTCGAGCACGAGAGCGGGCTCTTCGCCCGCGGGGGCACTGAAGGACATGGGCGAGCCGCCACCGGCGCCAAAGAGGTCCCCCCCCGGCTTCAGATTCAGTTGATGACCGGAGGTGACGTAAGTGATCAGGTCATGTTCCAGCGTCATCCGCGAATAGAGGCCAGCCGCTCCGAAGTGCCCGTGGTTGCGCGTCATCATGATGGCGATGCCGCGTTCCTGAGCCTTGCCGATGACGCGCCGTGTGCCTTCGTGTGCGGGAAAATACCCCAGACCACCATCGCCGTCGAGCAGGATACTGCTGTCGGTCTCGGTAACGACTTCCACCTCAGGCGCATTGTTCAACCTGCCATCCCGCATCAGGATCGCATAGGTCGCAATCTGTTCCGTGCCGTGGCTGAAAACACCGCGAAGGTCATTGCCGGTCAGTAATGTCGCCAGCAGATCCGCTTGCTGTACCGGCAGTCCGACATGTGTGGCGGCACGAGCGACGAAGTCGTGCAGCTGTTGGTGGGGAACCGCTTCCGACCTTTCGGGAGGACTATTCATGACGAGCTCAGGCTGCCGATTTCCAGTGGAGGAGAGGGCACGTGCGCAGAGTACCCAGCAGGAGAAAGCAGCCCATGCACCTGACGGGTGTCAAGGTCGTCGCGCCGCGGACCCGAGGGTTTGTGCAAGAGCGCGCAGACCCACCGACCATTCAGAATGGCGAGTCGCCAGTGCGTGCAGATACTCGGTGACCCTTTCGGTGGTCCTTTCGGTGGCTCCGAGTTCGTGCAGCCCCCGCGCGGTGCGAGTGACGGCATCGAGCGGGCCCGCAGGACTTCCCGCCAGTGTCAGATCCACAGCCCGCTGTAGATGGTGCAAAGCCTGCTCTCGATCGCCAAGGTCGCCAGCTGCCCTCCCCGCCGCCATGTGCGCGTCGACCTGAGTGTCTGCCACAAGGACCGCTGCCACAGTGCCAGAGCCGGGGCGGCGGCGCCACGCTCCTGGACGAGTCTGGCCGCCGGATTCAGCGTCAGCGGTGATTCCCAGATATCTGCCGCCAACATTCCCAGAGGGGCCAACATTGGCAGCAGATAACGGACGTGTTTGGTATGCAGATCACCTACCGTCAGAAAAAAGGGCCCACCAGAGTGCCAGCAGCCGATCCTGAATGCCGCCGCGGAAGACGGCCCGAACCCATGCCAGCGCCAACAGCAGGGTAAGTGGCCAACCAACACCTTGCGGCCACAGGGCGGTCCAGAAATGCAGAAAGGAGGTCGTGTGCGTGTCAGCTAGTGACCAGGGCCGCAGGATCTGACCGGTGGCAATGGCCATGGAATACGCGAAGTCATCGGTGCCCGTGGCGCGCAGCATCGCACCCGGGGTCCAGCAGTAGATGTGGCTGCAGGGCGACTACGGTGACCACCGTTGCCAGCGCCGCGTACCAGATTTCCTGGCGCCGGAGTTTTTGCAGCACACCACGGCAGCCGGAAGCCGAACTGAAGTAGGCCACGGCCAGTACGGCGGCCGTCAGCAGGCCATTGAGGCGGGTGGCGGCGGTGGCACCGACCAGCATGTAGGGCGACCAGCGCCGTCCTCTCTCCCCAGAGGCTGCGAGTCAGCGCCCACATCACCGCCAATGTCGCCATCGACAGCAGGATCGACAGCACGCGGACCCCTTGCACGGCGAGCCGACTGCCACGCACGCTATCGGTGTCCAGGTCGCCCTGCTGGAACCAGCCGACGCACTCCAACACGACCCGAGCCAGATACATGGGCAGCATGCCGTATGCAGTCAGAGGTGGCTGTCTCGGATCGTCGAGGGCCAGTGACGCATGGATCAGCGTCGTCTCGTCTGGATGGAAGTGGTAGAAAGCTGAGGTTTCACCCCGCCGCGCGGCTTCCGGGTGCACGAAGTCGGATTCACCCCGATCCCAGCTCGTGATGCGCAGGGCGCAGGCGGCTGTTGCCGTGGCGATGAGCATTGCTCTCACCCACGGGGTCATGGCGTCGACCCGCGCTTCGCCAGGTGGACCTCGGCCTGCCGCACATCTAACGGCAGCGACT
>Ga0310124_10000719_pt1 | contig 23261 bp, 15 predicted proteins | sample CB11b_AW_Bot5_MG_FD_203507 | JGI IMG/M metagenome (GOLD analysis project Ga0310124, IMG submission 203507) | Marine microbial communities from Western Arctic Ocean, Canada - CB11b_AW_Bot5 | ecosystem: Environmental > Aquatic > Marine > Oceanic | place: Canada: Western Arctic Ocean | collected... | reverse complement strand
CCATCCAGAAGCAGTCACCAGGCGTCGCCGCCGCCACGATCGGCAGGGGGCTCTCGCCGTTGCGTCCGAACATGGCGAGCATCAGGTCGGATTGTTCGGTCTTGGTCGGCAGCCCGGTGCTGGGTCCTCCGCGTTGCACGTCGATGATGACCATCGGCAGTTCGGTCATCACGCCCAGGCCCATGGCTTCGCCCTTGAGGCAGATGCCGGGTCCGCTGCTGGCCGAGATCGCGAATTCTCCGGCAAACGCCGCACCGACGGCCGCCGACATCGCCGCGATTTCGTCCTCGGCCTGGAACGTGCGGACGCCGAAGTGCTTGAGTTTCGAGAGTTCGTGGAGGATGTCGCTGGCGGGCGTGATCGGGTAGCCGGCGTAAAACAGCGACCGATCGACGAGCTTGGCCGCGGTGGCCAGGCCGATCGCCAACGCTTCGTTCCCCGTGATCTTGCGGTACGTGCCCGGGGCCAGCTTGGCCGGCGGAACACGGTAGTGGACACGGAAGGACCCGGTCGAGACTCCGAAGTTCTGACCGCCCGCGAGTGCCCGCAGGTTCGCCTCGGCAATCGCGGGCTTCTTGGCGAACTTCTGCGTGACCCATTCGCGGGTCGGTGTCGCGTCTCGCTCGTAGAGCCAGTAGACCAGGCCCAAGGCGAAGAAGTTCTTGCAGCGATCGGCTTCACGGGGCGAGAGGCCGAGTCCTTCGACGGAGTCGCGGGCCAGCCGAGTCATCTCGACCTTGTGCACGTCGAAGGGAGCCAGCAGGTCCTCGTCGTCCAGCGGGTTCGACTCGTACCCGGCCTTCTTGAGGTCCCCGCGGTCGAAGGAGTCGGCGTTGACGATCAGCGTGCCGCCCCGTTTCAGGTCGGCGATGTTGGTCTTCAGCGCCGCGGGATTCATCGCCACCAGAGTGTCGACTTCATCGCCGGGGGTGTAGATGTCGTTGCTGGAGAAGTGCAGCTGGAAACCACTGACTCCGGCCAGCGAGCCGGCCGGGGCGCGGATTTCGGCGGGGAAGTCGGGCAGCGTGCTGACGTCGTTGCCGAAGACGGCCGAGACGTTGGTCATCTGCGAGCCGGCCAATTGCATGCCGTCGCCACTGTCACCGCAGAAGCGAATGACAACCGTATCTCGTTCTTCGGTCGGCTTGCCCTCGGGTGGGGCCACGTCTGTGGTCGCCATCTGTTCAGAACTCCTGGAAGCAAGACCACGACCGTGTGAGGGGCGTGGGCAGTCAGTATGTCAAGTGAGGTGGCTGGTCGGGTGGCTGGTCGGGTGGCTGGTCGGGTGGTTGGCTGCGGTGGGACTTGCGGTGGGACTTGCGGTGGGGCTAGGCAGGTGTGGTGGGGGACGGTGTGGTGGGTGGGTGGTCGGTCTGGGTTGGGGTTCGGATTCAGGCGCCTTCGCGGTTGCGGGCAGTCGCTTCGGCCTGGGAGGCCTGGTTGTGGACGGCTTCGGCGTAATGTTCGACCAGGAACCCGGTGACGGTCTTCACGTCGACGACTCCTTCGGGAGCTCCCTCATCGTCGAGGACCGGCAGTCGGCGGTAGCCTCCGGTGTCCATCAGGGCGATCGCGTCAAAGAGGGTGTCGCGGCTGGTGACTGTGATCGGTTGTGAGGTCATCACGGATTCGAGAGGTGCGTCGCGGTCGATGCCCGAGTGCAGTCCATGGAGAATGTCTCGCTCGGTGACGATTCCGACCAGTGTTCCCTCCTGGCAGACCAGTGCACAGCCATGACTTCGGTTCCGCATCAGTGCCATCGCCGAGCCAAAACTGTCGCTGGGAGCCAGCTGGTGGCGCACTTTCAGCGTCAGCTGACCCACCTGGGTAGACTGCAGTAATGCCTTCAGTTGAACTTCGCCGGACCGTTCGGTCATGGCCGCCAACCCGCACCCTGAGTTTCGTGTCGGCGCGTATTGTTGCAGTTTGTCGACACGGGGAAAAGCCTGTATCTTGCGAATTCAGCGACGGTGGATCCTCGCTCGTGACTGCGTTGGGCCGGTCTTGTCGCGATCGCCCGGATCTGGGATAAACCCGCCGCTGGGCACCCGTTTCAGGCCATCACGGCGGGGGCCCGGATTCAACCGGCTCACGTGGGCCACCTCCCCTCACGGTCTTCAGGATCGTTCCCGTGGAACCTCCCTCCGAGTCACTCCAGCAGCTGCTCGACGAGTGCGGCTTGTGCCGTCGTGGCGAATTGAGGCGGTGCCGGGGTCGGGTGCGTCGACTGGTCCAGGACCTTCCGGCCTTCGACAGTGTCTGGATCGACGCCCTGGTCCAGGCCCGCGTGTTGACCGGCTACCAGGCCCGTGTGCTGTCCTCGAATGACCCCGGGCGACTGCGGGTCGGAGCGTACGTGCTACGCGAGAGGCTCGGGGGCGGTCGATGGTCAGAGACCTGCCTGGGAGAGGTGATTGGCCAGGGTCGCGAGCGACTGGTGCTGAAGCGACTGGTGGTCCCCAGCGACATTCTTGAAGGAGTGACCTCTCGGCTGAACGACCTGGTCGGGGCTTCATCGGGAGTGGATCATCCCGGCATCGTGGCTCCTCGATCCGTGAGCCGTGCGGGTCGCGAGTTGGTTCTGTCCAGCCGGTATGTGGACGGCCCGTCGTTGCGTGACCTGCTGGTACGGCGTGGCCGTTTTCCTTCGGACGTGGTTGAGGAGATCGGGGCAGGTTTGGTCGAAGCGCTTGCTGAGTTCGAAGCGGCGGGCCTAGTGCATGGGGACCTTGTGGCGGGCAATGTCCGGCTGGGCGCCGACGGCCAGGCCGTGGCCCTGGACGCGGGCGTGGCGATGGCGATTGAGCCACGGCTGGTTGTCGATGTGGCCCGCGGTCCGGACCGATACGACGGCATGGCGCCCGAGCGGGTCGCGAGTTCGGGCGAGGCCACCGGCCCCAGCGACATGTACGCTCTGGGTTGCCTGCTGTTCGAATTGCTCGCCGGTCGGCCTCCGTTCCCGGTCGCCGACGTGGTGATGAAGCTCAACGCCCACCAGGGTTCCCAGGTGGCGGATGTCCGCGACTGGGCTCCGGACGTGTCAGCGGGTCTTGCCGAGCGAGTGAATCGGCTGTGTGCTCATGAGTCCTCGGACCGCCCCGGCAGCTGGCTTGAGGCACGGCAGGCCTGGCGGACTCGGCGCGGCCGCAGTCATCGGCAGTCGCGGCGTTTTCGGCGAAAATTGAGGTCGGCGGCTCCGGCCATCCACGTGGCCTCCACGTCGCGTCCCGGCCGCATGTCGACCGCCGTGGTCGGCACCGTGGTCGCGGTGGTTTTGGCGGCGGTGGCATGGTCAGGGCAACGGTGGGTTGCTTCCAGCGGGCCAGAATCGGTGTCGGCATCGGCCAGCGATGGGGACCCGGCCACCGAGCCTCTGCGGGACCGAGCAACGGGTGCGCCCAAAAGTGGAGTGGGCTCGCAGTGGCCGCTGCGCGAAAAAGACGGGACGCTGCGGCTCGAGGCTTCGACGACCCGCTCGGGCGGCCGGCTCGAGGATTCCGAGTCGCTGGTGCTGGTGGGAGGCGATCTGGCACGCGGCTTGTACTCGGAGATCGTGATCGAACCGGGACGGCCCCTGGAACTGGATGCTCCGACGGTGGAGTTGCGTGGTCTGAGCATTCGGGGCCCCGCGGGTGAACCGTGGGTGGTGATTCACGGCGGGGTGGTGCAAATTGTCGATTGCCGGTTCGTGGCCGAAGCAGGCTCGACGTCGAAACTCGGCAGCGTGGCGGTGGAGGTGGCTGACCGGGCGAAGCAGGGGGGTGTGGTGCTCGGTTTGAGGCGTGTGATGCTGCATCAAGTTTCGTGCGGAGTGCGAATTCGTGCGGCCGAGGCGGAGGTCGCTGCCGAGGACGTGTTGCAGGTCGGCGGGGGCTCGCTGCTCGAGTGGCAACGGCCTGCCGCCACCAGCAGCGGAGCGTTTGACCTCGATCTGAATCACTGCACGCTGCGGCGCAGTCGGCGTCTGCTGTCCTGGAGTGGTGGGGTGGTTCGGATCGAAAGTGAGGCGAGTGTCCTGGCGATCCGGTCCGGCGGTGTGTTGTGTGAGTCCCAGGTCGCCAACGGCGGTTCGGTCCAGATTCGGGGTAAAGCGACACTGTTGACTCCGGGTGCGTTGGTGACGCGGGGTCGCGGTGATGTCGAGGGCTTGGTGGCGGCGGTGCCGACGTTTGGCGGTCCTGCTTCGATTGATGTTCGTGATTCGGAGCTGTCTCGATTGCCGGCGGGTGTCCCCGGCGTGGACGGGTCACGACCGGGAATCCGGGCCCGTTCGAATCCGATCGGCAGTGTCGGTGGCGGTGGTGGCGTCGGTGGTGCGGCTGGTCGCTGAGGTGTGGGTCGATTCCGAGAGTTGACGGTGCCCGGGCGGCTGCTAGGATGCAGTCCGAAACCGCCGAGAACGCCATGGATCGGGCGTCTCGGGCGGTGCCCGCCGCGATTGAAGTCTCCCGATGAGCACGACCTCCGACGACCAGCCGGGAGCCCCGGACGGTCCCGTGTGGACCGGCGAAAACCTGTTGGGTTTGGAGGATTTGTCGGCCGAGGAGATCACGGCGATCCTGGACCAGGCGGCTGAATTCAAGAGTAGTTCGCTTCAGAGCAACCAGAAGCTTGATCTGCTCGACGGCGTCGTCGTGGCCAACCTGTTCTTCGAGCCCTCAACCCGCACCCGCACCAGCTTTTCGCTGGCCGCCAAGCGGCTGAGCGCCGACACCATCGACTTCACCTCCTCGGGCAGCAGTCTCTCCAAGGGTGAGACCTTCATAGACACGGCTCGGAACATCGAGGCGATGGGCGCGTCGCTGGTGGTGGTGCGGCACCGCAGCCCCGGTGCCCCTCACCAGTTGGCTCGCCGGATCGACGCCGCGGTACTTAACGCCGGTGACGGCACGCACGAACATCCCACCCAGGCGCTGCTCGATCTGTTCACGATCCGTGAGAAGCGAGGTTCGTTCGAGGGCCTGACGGTGACGCTGGTCGGCGACATCCTGCACAGCCGTGTGGCTCGTTCCAATATCTGGGGCCTGAAGAAACTCGGCGCCAGGGTGATCGTCTGCGGACCCTCGACCCTGATCCCTCCGCGGATCGAGGAGCTGGGTGTCGAGGTCGCTCACCGACTCGACGACGTGCTCGGCGAAACCGACTGCGTGAACCTGTTGAGGATCCAGTTCGAGCGTCAGCGGGGGGCGTTCTTTCCGTCGATTCGCGAGTACACTCACTTCTACGGCATGAATTCCGAGCGACTGAAGGCGGCGCGGCCGGACGTGATGATCCTGGCACCGGGCCCGATCAACCGGGGAGTCGAGTTGACCCAGGAGGTTGCCGACGGACCCCACTCTGTGATTCTCGACCAGGTCACCAACGGCCTGGCGGTCCGCATGGCCTGCCTGTACCTGCTGCATCGGTGCCAGGTCGAGGGAGGACGAGCATGAGCCGGTGTGTGATCCGAGGCGGGCGGGTGATCGACCCTGCCAGCGATCGTGACGCGGTCGGAGACGTGTGGCTGGACGACGGCGTGATCGCCTCGGGGCCGCTCGAGGGCGATCTGGATGACGAGTGGGATGCTTCAGGGAAGATCGTCTGCCCAGGCCTGATCGAGACCCAGGCCACTTTTCAGGAGCCGGGTTGGGACGGCGACGAGACGATTGCCAGCGGGACGGCCGCGGCGGTAGCCGGGGGGGTAACCAGCGTGGCCTGCCTGCCCGAGACGCAACCGGTGGTGGACAACCGCGCGGCGGTCGAGTTCATCCGGCAGCAGGCAGAACGTGCCGGAGCCTGCCATGTGTTCCCTCTGGGTGCGGTGACCAAGAACCGCCAGGGCGACGAGCTGGCCGAGATCGGTCAGCTTGTCGAAGGGGGTGCGGTGGCCCTGAGTGACGGCAAGCGGCCGGTGGCCAATGCCGAGGTCATGCGCCGCGGACTGGAATACGCCCGGATGTTTGGTCGCCGAATCTTTCATCATCCCCAGGTTCCGGAACTGGTCGACGGCGGCGTGATGCACGAGGGACTGTACTCGACGCTGCTGGGGCTGGGAGGGATGCCGGCCGAGGCCGAGGAGATCCTGGTGGCCCGCGACGTGGCCTTGGCCGAAATGACCGGCGGCAGCCTGCACCTGATGACGATATCGACGGCCGCCAGCGTCGACATCGTGCGGCGAGCCCAGGGACGCGGGGTCGACGTGACCGCCTCGGTTACCCCTCATCACCTGGTGTTGACCGATGCCGAACTGCAGACGTTCGACGCCAATTGCAAGGTCGATCCGCCGTTGCGGAGCCGCGAGCACATCGAGGCTCTGGTTGAGGGCCTGGTGGACGGGACGATCGAGGTGATCTGTTCGGATCACCGGCCGGTGCCCGCCGAGGAGAAGGACCTGGAACTGGACGTCGCACCCTTTGGGATCGTTGGTCTGGAAACCCTGTTGCCGCTGTGCGTGCGGGCACTGATCGACTCGGAACGCCTCGACTGGCCCGCATTGATTGCTCTTTTGACCAGCGGACCCGCTCGCGTGCTGGGTGTGGAGACCGGGAGCCTGGCCGTAGGCCGTGTGGCGGACGTGATCGTGATCGACCCGGACTTGGAATGGACCATCGACCCGTCGAAATTCCGGTCGCGCTGTTCGAATAGCCCGTTCGGCGGCTGGCAGGTGAGAGGTCGGGTCGAGTCGGTATTCGTCGAAGGGCAACGGGTCTATAGTCTCGAGGATCGCGTCTGAGCAGGCACCTGGGAGGAATCGGCGATGGGGACGCAGTTTCTGTTGATCGACGGGTACAACCTGCTGCATGCCGCTGGCCTGGCACAGGATCGGTACGGGCCCGGTCAATTCGAGAAGTGTCGGCAGCGGCTGCTGCAGGAGATTGCCGATCGACTGAGCGAAGCACAGCGTGAGCGGACGACGGTGATCTTCGATGCCCAGGATGCTCCGCCCGATATCCCGGCCGTACAGAAGTTTGCTCGGATCAGCGTCGTCTTCTCGGTCGGCTCGGATGCCGACACCATGATCGAGGCGATGCTCGAGTCGCATGCGTCGCCCCGGCAGATCCTGGTCGTCTCGAGCGACCACCGACTGCAGAAGGCTGCGTCACGTCGCAAGGCCAAGTCGATCGACAGCGATACGTTCTGGGAACTGGCGGTCGGGGAGGAGGATCCGGTCCAGAAAACTGCCGAAGAACTGAAAAAGTTCGGTGAGGCACCTGTGGAGGCGAAGGAGGTGGCCGAGATTGTGGTGAGGTTGAAGGCCGAAGCGGAGGCCGAGTCGGCTGCGGGAGAGGTTTCGGCTGACGAGTCGGTCACGGGTCGCTACGAGCGGGAGTTGACGGATCGGGCCGAGGAGGCGTTGCGTGAGTGGGGCGAGGGTCAAGAGGAGGGCAGTTGACGGCGTCGGCCACTCGGCTGACAATCGGTGTCAAGGAGCGGGGTGGTGATGGTGAGCAACAACAGCATGATGCGGACCGCATGGGCCTGGGGAGTGGTTGTCGGCCTGTGGGCCATCGTGGGGGTCGGTTGTGGCTGGCAGGAATACGAGTCGCGGATGACGGCCTCGGCCGAGTACTTCGACTACCTGGGCAAGGCCCAGTCGGTACTCGTGGGTTCGGACCAGCCCGATGTGTCGTCGTTCGGGGTCAAGATCCGGGTCCCGACCCGATTCCGCTGGTATCCCCCGAAGATGCAGAGCGACGGGGACGGGAACGAGTTTCCGGTCCCGGCTGCCGAAGACAGGGACCGCCAGCCGCGGTTTGCTCGCAATGGGCTGCCCGGTCTGCTGGGCAGCTGGTACTCGGTGGTCGACGGCGACAAGGGCAAGAAGCGTCGTGGGTCCAGCCGGATGTTCCTGTTCGGAAACTACCAGCGGTACAAGGACCGTGCTGCGGGGATCAACGTGGAACCCAATGCGTTCTATGACGACCTGGTCAACGAGTTGGCCGATGCCGTCGGAGTGGCTGCTCCCTCGGAGAGCGAGTGGCAGTACGAGAAGGTTGAGAAGATCGGTGGGTACTACATCGCCTCGGGGGGTTCGAGTGCTTCGCTGGACAACCACTACACGCTGATCAAGTTCGAGTCGCGTGGTACCGAGTACCGCCTGTACCTGCATCCGGGTCCGCGAGCCGCCGGGGGCGATGACGCCAGCGCCGATGCACCGGCTCCGGATGAAGAACTGCAATTCGCTCTGCTGTTCGTCGTCCCCCGCAACGCCACTCAACCGGCTCAACTCGAGAGCGGCATCAAGTACTGCCTCGAGTGGTTTGAAGCGGACCGGAGCGTCCCATCGTTCGATGCCGACGGTGAGGAGGGCGGTCCGGGGACGGGTTTCTAGGCGGCGAGGTGGCAATCGGCGGCGTTAGGCTGTGGTGAGTGACGCTTGAGGCGTGGAGGGCTGGTGGACAATTCGAGTTCGGAAGAGCGGGTCTCGTTGTTGCGGGCGCTGGGTCCGGGCATGGCCGTGGCGATCGTTGTCGGCAACGTGATCGGTTCGGGCATCTTTGCCACTCCTGGTGGCATCGCCGCCGACGGTTTGGGATTCCCCCTGATCATTTCCGCCTGGATCACCGGTGGGGTACTGAGCCTCTTGGGGGCTCTGTGTTTTGCTGAGCTGGGAGCGATGCTGCCTCGGGCCGGCGGCATGTACGTGTATCTGAAGCACGCCTACGGCCGCCCGGTGGGGTACCTGCAGGGCTGGACTCAGTTCATCTTCGGAAACCCCGGCTCGCTGGGAGCACTCTCGATCATCTTCGCAGCTCACCTAGGCGAGTTGTTGTATCCGGACAGCACTGAGGGGATCTCGCGTTACATGACCGTGGGGCTGGCGGTGTCGCTGATTGTCGGCCTGGCGACGGTTAACGTCATTGGAGTGCTGTGGGGCGGTTGGGTTCAGAGCCTGACGACGGTGTTCAAGGTTGGAGTGGTCCTGGCAGTGGCGGTGTTGCCGTTTTGTATTGTCGGAAATCACGAGCGAGCGGCCACGATCGAGACGGTGTGGTCGGCGGCGTTGCCGATGGTAGAGGGCACCCCGTCGGCGGCCTCACGATTTGCCATCGTGCTGCTGGCGGTGATGTGGGCCTACAACGGGTGGCACGGGATCACGCCGGTGGCCGAGGAGGTTCGTGACCCGGGCAAGAATATCCCTCGCGCACTGCTCATCGGTGTCGGCATCCTGACGGTCCTGTACGTGTCGGCCAACCTGGCCTACCACCTGGTGGTGCCGATGGAGGAGATGATCGACGGTGAGAACCGCAAGAAGGTCGCGGTGCTGCTGTTCGATCGGCTGCTGGGCCCGTTCGGAGGGCAACTGATGGCCGTGGGGGTCATGGTGAGTACCTTTGGTGCGATCAACAGCAACCTGCTGCTGGGTCCTCGCGTGCCATTTGCCATGGGACGCGACGATCGGCTGCTGGGTTGGCTGGGTCGGGTCAACCCCCGCTTTCGGACTCCGGCTCGAGCGATCGGCGTGCAGGCTGCGATGGGAGTCCTGCTACTGATCGGTTCGACACTGCTGGTCGACGGTCTGCAGTCGCGACCGGGCGGCGGGCCCAGCGTGTTTGACCTGATGACCAGCTACATTGTCTTCTCATCGAGCATCTTCTACATGCTGGCGGTGGCGGCGGTGCTGGTCCTGAGGCGGCGTCACCCCGAGTGGGAACGGCCGTTCCGGGTGCACTGGCTTGTCCCGGTGGCCTACCTGCTGTTCTATTCGTGGTTCCTGGGCCACGTATTGATCGGCAAGCCGGTGGAGTCGGGGATCGGGATCGCCATGAGTCTCTCGGGGATCCCCGTGCTGCTGGTGAGCATCGGCTGGTCACGCCGACGCGGTCCGGACGACCCGGGACCATCCGAATCCCAAACAGGAATCACTCCCGTTGAATAAGCCCTACATGGCTTTGCAGCCGACCGAGGTGGCGCTGCTGGAGGCCGCCAGCCGGATCTAGTCGGCCCGAGTCGCCTCGGGACAGTTCCCCGAGGGGGGGGTGAGGCTGCTGCGATCGAGGTGGCGGTGGCCGAGTCGCTGAGCGTGGCACGCCTGATCGACGAGAGCGTGATGGCCGACAAGGAGCTCGATTAGCCCAGTTGCCCGAGGATCTCGCTGTGCTCGGGGAAACGGTCGACGTCGTGCTTGCTGAAGATCATCTTGCCATCGACCACGACGTCAAAGATGCCTCCAGCACCCTCGATCAGAGTCGACTCGACACCGCAGTGGTCCTTGATTGCGGCGGCCAGACCGGACGCCTTGGGCTCGTAGTTTCACTGCATGCAGTAGGTGATCGAAATCTCCATCCGTGGTCGGCTCCCTGGCTGAGTGTGACTGGGGGGGGTGACGGGCTGTGTGCTTTACGGCGTGGTCGTGCTGTTGGGCGTGGGCGTGGTTGGCCGGAGCGGGGTTCGGGTGCGGCGGCCGGTCAGGTTGCGGCGGTACAGTTTGACTGCTTCGCGGAACTGCAGCGGCACGGGGATGTCCTGGGAGTTGATCGAGTCGGTCTTGCGAGTGCGTTCGGAGCGGCCGGTCCGCTTGGTGCCCTGGCTCTTGATGGTGATGCTCTTGAGCAGGTCCTCGAACTGACGCCGCCTGGCCTGTGACTGGGGCGAGTTGTCGTCCATTGGTACATCGACGTTGTCGCGGATTCGACCGGCGAACTTGCGGACGTCTTCCTTGGTCCAGCCGAGTTTCTTGAGCAGTTCGGGGTCGACTTCGCCTCGCTGGAGCTCGTCCTCGAGACGTTTCAGGACCAGGTTAGCCGCTTCCTTGCTGAAGTCCTCGTTGACGGGGTCCGCCTCGGAGACTTCCGATCCGGTGCCCTGTCCCTTGCGATTCCCATCGCCGGGTTCGTTGCCCTGTTGAGCGTCGCCGGCTGGCTTGCCGGTTCCGCCGGTGCCTTCGACGGCATTTTTGCCAGAGGCGCCCTTGCCCCCCTTGCTTCCCGGCTTGTCGCTGGGCTTGCCACCCGGCTTGCCACCGGGCTTGCCACCGGGCTTGCCACCGGGCTTGGCTGCCGATCCGCCTGCGCCCTTCTTGCCGTCCTTGCCGCCCTTTTTCTCTCCGGGCTTGTCCCCGGCCTTGCCATCACCCTTGCCACCCTTCTTGTCGCCCTTGTCGGACTTCGAGTCACTGGGCTGGGCATTTGTGGGGTCGTCGTCCTTGGAGGGAGCACCTTTCTTGGCGGCTCCGGACTTTGAATCGCCGCCGTTCTGCTTCTTGTCGGCGGCCTTGGGTTTCCCGTTGGGGTCGGACCCCTCGCCCTTCTGACCTCCAGCGCCTTTCTTGGTCTTGTTGCCCCCCGAGGATCCCTTGCTCTTTCTGGACGGCTGGTTCCCTTTGCCCTCCTTGGGCTTGGACGGGGACCCGTCCGGTTCGGTCCCCTTTTGACCGGGTTTCTTGGACCCGTTCTTCTTCTTGTCGCCTGCCTGGCCCTTCGACTTCGAGTCGTTGCCGGCTTCGCCCTTCTTCTTCTTCGCCTTGGCGACCGCGTCCTTATCTGCTGCTGTGTCCCCGCTGCCACCCTTCTTGTCAGCCGGCTTGCCGTCGGGGTCACGGGAGGTCTTTTTGGGGTCGTTGCTCTTGTCGTCGGGCCGGGTGCCGGTCTTACCCTTCTTCTTGCCGTCGCGGCCGGCGGGCTTGGCCTTGGGGTCCTGGGAGGAGGGCTTACCCTTGGTGTCGGGCTGGTTGGGGTTGCTGTTGGGATCTGCGGTCTTGGCGTCGGGGTCGGGCTCGCCGGAGCCTGGTTTTCCGTCGGAATTGTCCGCGGCGTCGCTCTTGTTCTGGAAGTCGCGGACCCGCTTCAGGGCCTCGGCGTCGTCGGAGCCGTCGTTGTTGAGCGGTTCGGCGTTGGGGTCGGGATCGCCGGAACCCGGTTTCGAGTTTTCCGAGGAAGAGTTGGAGGTGTCACCGGTCTGGGATTTGTCTTGAGAAGTGTCCCCTGAATTGCCGCCGGCCGGGTCACTCTTTGAGTCCCCCTTCTTGTCGCCGGGCTGTGGCTTGGGTTTCTCGCCGGGTTTGTCGCCGGGTTTGTCTCCGTCCTGGCCCTTGGGTGTGTCGGACTTGGCGTCACCGGGTTCGCGTTTCTCAGTCTTTTCGCCCTTGGCGTCGCCGTCTGAGGGCGTGTCGCCTTTTTGCGGTTTTCCGTCCTGGCCGGGTTCGTCGGTGGTGTCGTCGCGGGGCTTGGCATCGGTGCCGTCGGGGTCACCTTCGCCGCCGTCATCGGGAGGCTGTTTTTCGTCTCCGCCGTTCTCCTGCTGCTGCTTCTCCTGTTCCTGCCGGGCCTGCTCCTGCTGCTGCTTGCGTTGTTCGTCTCGCTGTTTCCTGGCTTCTTCAGGAGTGACCGGCTCGGTGATGCGGATATTGAGCTTGGGGGCGGTGTTGGTGCGATTGCCCAGTGGCACCTTGTTGTCGCGGGCTTCGATCCAGTAGCTGATCGTCTGTCCGGGTTGCAGTCCGAGCGGTTCCAGCGGGTAGTCGACCGACTGGGGTCCGAAGGAGGGTTGTTCGCCGGCGAAGAGTTCGAGGTTGTGTTCGACGAGCTGTTTGCCGTCGAGTTCGACTCGGAGCGTGAGGTGTTTGAGTTGGAAGTCGGGGTCTCGAGCCTTGACCAGCAGGGGCACGATGGCGTTGGAGGGCAGTTCGAGATCGGCTCGCGGGTCGAGCAGTTCGACTTCCGGAGGCAGGTCGGGCCGGATTTCGATCGTGTGGAGTGTCGGGTGCAGGTCGGTGGCACCCTGTTCGTCCTGGCAGACGATGCGATAGAACTTCGGGTAGTCCTCGGGCTTGTCGTTTCGAAAGGCGAGGTTCCAGGCCACCGAGAGTTTTGTGCCGTCGGTGACCCGCATCGGGTATTCCTCGGCCCGCTGCGTGGTGTCTTCGGTATCAGAGAAGACGAGTCGGGCGGACTTGACCGGTTGCGAGGCTGTGGCGTGGAGCGTAACGCGGGTGCCTTCCCAGGCCTCGATGTTGGCACTCTCGCGCGACTCGTCAGCCAGCCGCATGTACTTGGGGTAGGTGTAGTCGATGGAGTGCACGGTGGCGGAGGGTGCGGTGGAGACCTGGATCGAGTAGTCGCGAGTGGTCGCGTCGCCGGCCTCGATCCGGAACGAAACGTCCTGCAGCAAGCCGCGGTCGTTTTCTCCGAGCAGCGTCAGCGAGAACTCGGGGTAGACCTCCTGCAACGACCCGTCCACCGGTCTCATTGCCAGTGGCTGGTCGACGAAACGCTGGTCGGCGGTGGTGAAAAACAGTGTGACATGTTCGCCTTCATCGAGGGCCTTGTTGAGTGTGGCCTTGATCACAGGCTGGAAGCGGGCGGGGACGCGGGGCGCTTCTGCGGCATCGACAAAGGAGCCACCGTCTGCGATCTGGACCTCGACGGTTTCGAACCGGATCCGCGTGGGTGCGGTCGAGGCGGCCCCGAAGGCTCGCATCAGCGAGGGCCCGATCGGTTTCAGACCCAGTGAAACTGTCAGCAGGGTGTAGAGGCACGAGAGGACAACGAGTCCCAGCAGTGTGTAGGCCGAGCGCATCAGGGGCCCGCGATCGACGGTGCTGTCGAGGTCGGCCTGGGAGAGACCGACGGCGGCGCGTTTTTCGATCGAGCGCATCACCGGCTGGTCGACCTCCCGCTTGGCCTGCTGCAGGTCGACGAGGTTCAGCAGATTGCCTTCGAGAGCCGACTCGTGCGTTTCGATCTCGCGGGCCACGAACAGCCGGTTGATCCGGCGTCGGTGGGGCAGCCCGATCCGCCAGCAAGCCCAGGCCAGGGAACCTCCCAGGATCGAGAACCCGATCGCGAGGCGGATCACCGGTGCGACAAAGTCCATGCCCAGCCAGTGGTCGGCGATCACGAACAGCAGCAGGTAGCCCAGCACCGCGGCCACGGCCGCGATCAGCGCGACCATGATATCGGTCGTGCGGATGACATCACGGGTGCGCACGATCTTCGAGTCGACATATTCGTCAAACTCGACGTACTGCGCCTGTCCGCCTCGTGTGCTGGTCGCCATCGGCCTGGTGTCCGGCAGGAAGTCGGGTGGGAACTGCTCCTTGATGCCCCTTCGGCAGTATAATCGACGCAGCCGTGTGCGCGAATGTTCCTCTTCTTTTGGGGAATCTCTGCAGAGGGGATTCTCGGGTGCTGCGACCGGAATAGTCGACGCGAACCGCCTGCTGCAGGCTGTGGAAATGGTGTGAGTGACGTGTGGGAGAAACGGGCGTGTTTGATCCGCTGCTGGCCGAATTGAGCTTCACGGGCCGCACCTGGGAGCTCACGACCCTGGCCGTCTACCTCGGCGGCCTGCTCTGGATCGGCCTGCGAAGTGCTCGGGAGATTCACACCGTCGACGACTACACGGTGGCCGGTCGCGGGATGCCCTGGATCATCGTGCTGGCCACGACGGCGGCCACGATGGTGGGCGGAGGCGCGTCGATCGGCTACGTCGGCAAGTGCTATTCGATCGGCATTGCCGCGGCGGTGATCACCTGTGCCTGGCACCTGCAACTGATCTTCACCGGCGTGTTTCTCGCACCACGTCTCCGCGGAATGGGCCTGGTCACCGTCGCCCAGTACGTCGATCGGCACTATGGAGAAGTGGCCCGCCGCATCGCGGTGGTCAGCGGAGCGGTCTTCCTGGTGGGGGCCCTGGTGGCCCAGATGGCAGCGATCGGGACGGTGACTGAACTGGTGCTGGGAATCCCTGGCCAATGGGCGGTGCTGCTGGGTGGTGCGGTGGTCGTGCTGTATTCGACCGTCGGCGGCATCCGGGCGGTGGTCAAGACCGACGTGTTGCAGTTCGTGGTCCTGGTGGCCGGCATCGGAGGAGCCTCGGCCTGGCTGCTCTGGAAGCACGGGGGCTGGAGCGGCTTGGCGGCTCATCCGGAGGTGGGTTCCGAGAGTTTCAATCTGACCTCGCACTGGTCCACGACCCGGCTGGTCACTCTGTTTGGTGCGTTCCTGCTGGGCGAGATGATGGTGCCGCCCTACGCGGTTCGCTGCTTCATCGCTCGCGACGAATCCGCTGCGAGGCGGGGAGTGGCCGGGGGGGGAGTGTTCCTGTTGCTGTTCCTGCCGGTGGCGACTTTCACCCTGGGGATGGCCTCACGCGCCGAACCCCGTGTGCAGCAGGAGGTGCAGCGGGAGTACCAGGAGCTGCAGGCCTCGAACCGGGTCACTCGAGAGAAGCAGCTGGCCGAGATCGAGGACCCGGCGGCCCGAGCGGTCCGTGTCGCGGAGTTCGAGTCTGCCGACAGGGGCCAGGCCGGCCAGCTGGCGTTTCCGGTCTTGATGAGAACCACGTTTCCGCCATGGCTGGCCGGGGTAATGATCGCGGCGGTGATCGCCGCGGTGATGTCGTCGGCCGACAGTTGTCTGTCGTGCCTGGCCACCAGCGTGATGGAGGACGTCTACAGGGTTCACATCGATCCGCAGGCTGATGACAGACGTCTGTTGCAGGTGGCTCGCTGGACGACAGTGTTGGCCGGAGTGCTCTCGGCCATCTGTGCGTTGATCTGGAGCAACATCGCCGACATTCTGGAATTCATCTACGACTTCTGGGCCCCCTCGATGGTGCTGCCCTTCATTGTCGGAGCCTTCTGCTACCGGCGACACCAGGCCAAGGCGGTGGTGGCATCGATGATCGCAGGTCCGCTGGCGACGGCGGTCTGGCGTTTTGCGCTGGAAGCGCCGCTGGACATCAGCCCGGGTTTCTTCGGTGCCGGATTCGCCGCGATCGTGTACCTGCTTGGCTGCCTGTTCCTGGGTCGCCCTTCGGAGCCTGTCCCGGCCGGAGCGGACGGGTCGGACGGGGCTGGGGAGGAGCAGTCATGATTCCGGTCTGGTTGGTCAGCATCCTGCACGTGGTGTCGGTCGCCTCGGCCGTTGTGATTCTGGTGGCGATGGGCGTGATGGCCTGGCGAGGATGGCGGGCGCGGCACTGACCGATCGGCAAGGGCGCTACCAGGACTCCGCCCAGTCATCCGGCCAATCGACAGTCCCCAGGTCTGGTGTCAGGGGATGCCAGAGGTCTCGCGACTGGAGCAACAGCGATGTGTCGGTCTCGACGTCGAGTTTCTCCGGCAGGGGTTCGATCCGGCCGGGGCAGCCTCTGACGAAACTTCTCGGGGGGACATCACAGGTCACGACCGCTCCGGCGGCAATGAAGCTGCCTCGACCGATCGTGATGCCGGCCATGACCGTCACCCCGCCTCCGATCATCACCTCGTCCTCGATCGTCGCCCCGCGGGGCGTGGGCAGGTCGGGTACACGGCCCGGGTAACGGCTGTTGAGGAAGTGTACACCCGGTCCGACGAAGACGTGGTCACCGAACCAGGTCCGCGTGGGGACGTAGACGTGCGACATGATCCGGACCCCGGTCCCCATGCGGACGACGCCTTCGAGCGTCGACTGGTTGCACAGCGTGCAGTAGTCGCCGGCCCGGACCTTGGCGCGGACGATCGCGTTGTGGCCGGACTGGAAGTAGTCGCCCAGTTCGACGTCGCCGTAGATCAGTGTGCCCCGCCGCAGGATGCTGTTGCGGCCGACCCGGGCGATACCCGCATCGGGGTGGTAGGGGAAACCGACGATCACGTCGGGCTCGATGATCGTGCCCTCGCCAATCTCGGCGTTGGCAGCTGCGTCGTTGGTCATGAGAGGTTCCTCGTGGGTCCCCGTCGAGCCCATCGCCGCGCGGTGCGGTTTCAGGCGCAATGGGGGCTGTCGCCCTTCCAGCGGTTGAACCGCACGTCGTTGCCGGCGGCCAGTCGGCTGCGGGCGTCGTGCCACGAGGCGTCCCAAGCCTGGGCGTCGTCGAGTACCGAGTCGGGGTGAGCCTGGCTGCGAGCCACGAAGCCGGGGAACCACTCGCGGCCGGTCGGCTGGCCGATCGGCTGGTACCTGAGATCGAAGCTCCAGCGGATGCGGTCGCTGTGATTGGGCAGACCGGCATGCTGCGTGCGGCGGTGCATGAACAGCACGTCACCGGGGTCCATCGGCAGGGGGAGCTGGTGGGGTTCGACCAGCGTGTCGGGGATCGCCACCTGGCCGCGGGTCAGCGGGTTGGTGCTTTGGCAATGTGTGACCAGGTCCCGCTTGTGGCTGCCGGGCACGACGGCCAGGCAGCTGTTGTCGACATGGGCCTCGGTGATCGGGAACCAGACGGTCAGGATCTCGCACTGGTCGGCATCACCGGTGATCACGCCCTGGTCCTGGTGCCAGTCGATGCGGGCGGTCAGGCCCGACCAGGCCTCGGGCGGTATCGCCGATTCGGGCAGCTTGATGCGGGCGTGCTGGACCGGGTTCGAGTAGATTTCGGGGCCGATGAACTGCTCGACCGCGTCCAGCAGCACGGGTGTCCTGAGCAAATCGAAGACGGCCGGGCCGTGGTGCATCGGGGTGTCGGGCTGGATGTCGGCCTGCGGCAGCGAGATGTCCAGCGCCAGGTCGTAGGGCTGCCGGGCCCGGGGTACAGTCTGCAGCAGTCGCTCGGCAAAGGGCAGCCCGGCGTGGGGCTGGTCGAGGTGGCCCTGGTCGATCCAGTGATTGACCAGGTCGTCGAGCACCGTGTCGTATTCCGCCTCGACCGGCGCGAAGTCGCGAGCCGGGTCGAGCAGGCCTCGGATGACAACGAATCCGTGCTCGTCGAAACGGGCCAGGTCGTCGGCGGTGATGCGTGTGGACGAGACCATCGGTTTGGGCCAGCTGGAAACTCAGTCGAAGGGTCGCCCCGGCCGGTTCGATGCCATTTTGATCGAAGCGGGCGACGGAGCGTCAGTGTAGCAGACGGTGGGATCAGGCGAGGATCCCGTCGATGACCTCGCCGTGGACGTTGGTCAACCGACGCTCGATGCCGTTGTGGTAGAAGGTCAGGTTTTCGTGATCGAGCCCCAGCAGGTGCAGGATGGTGGCGTGGAAGTCGTGCCAGGTGGTGACGTGCTGCTCGGCTTTCCAGCCATAGACATCGGTTTCTCCATGGCTGATGCCCGGCCGCAGTCCTCCCCCGGCCATCCAGACGGAGAAGCCGTACTGGTTGTGGTCTCGACCTGTCCCGAGGACTCCGGCGTTGGACTGGGTGAAGGGTGTGCGGCCGAATTCGCTGGTGAACAGGACCAGGGTGTCGTCGAGCAGTCCGGTGCGTCGCAGGTCGGTGAGCAGGGCGGCCAGGGGCTGGTCGACTCGGGCTGCTTCGCGGCCGTGGTTCTTGCGCATGTCCTCGTGCCCGTCCCAGTTGTGCCGGGGCCGTCCGAAGGCTCCGCCGCTGAAGAGTTGCACGAAGCGGACTCCCTTCTCGAGCAGCCGTCGAGCCAGCAGGCAGGCTCGGCCAAAGTCGGCGGTGGGTTGCTGGTCGAGGCCGTAAAGGTTGCGGGTGGCCCGGGTCTCGGAATCGAGTGCCGTGACTTCGGGCACCGCCAGCTGCATTCTCGCGGCCAACTCGTAGCTGCGGATCCGGCCCAGCAGTGCGTCGTCGCCGCCTCGTTGGGCGAGGTGTCTCGAGTTGAGCCGAGCCAGCAGTCGACGGCTGTCGCGTTCGGTGGTCTGGGAGATGGCACGCGTGGGGAACAGGTCATCCAGCGGGGTGCCTCGGGCCCGCAACGGCACACCCTGGTGCTCGGACGGCAGAAACCCGTTGGTCCAGTTGATCGATCCGCCCGCGGGCAGGCCGCGTGGGTCGGGGATCACGACGTGAGTCGGCAGGTTGCGAGTCTCGCTGCCCAGCCCGTACGACAGCCAGGCGCCCAGGACGGGGAATCCGTTGAGTCGGAAGCCGGAGTTTTCCTGGAAGGTGGCCGGAGTGTGGTTGGACGTTTCGGCGACCATCGACTTGATCACTGTCAGTTCGTCGGCCACTTCGGCCAGGTGCGGGAACAGGTCCGAGACCCAGAGCCCGCTGTGGCCTCGCTGCCGGAACTTCCAGTCGCTTTGCCGCAGCAGCCCGACCTGGCCGAAGAAGACATCGGGCTTTTCGTCGCTTTGCAGCGGGGTGCCGTGCAGCCGAGCGAGTTGGGGCTTGTAGTCGAAGCTGTCGACCTGGCTGAAGCCTCCCGTGGCGACCACGTGGATCACGCGGCGGACGGCGGGAGCTGTGTCGGGAAGTGCCTGCTGAGACGAGGCGGATGGGGCGGAAGGGGCGGATGCGGCAGGGGCCTGCTGGTCGCCGGCCAACAGCGACATCAGCGCCGTGCTGCTGATGCCGGCGGTGGCGAAGTCCAGGACCTGCCGTCTCGAGACGGATTCAGTCGACATAAAGGAACTCGTTGGCGTTGAACATCACGCGGGCCAGTGCGGCCAGGCCGTGACGGGTGACAAGCGACTCGGCGGCCTCGGCTTCGTCGGGTGTCGGGGGTCGGGAAAAGCAGAGTGAGAAGGTGAGCCGGACTCGCGCCGGGGTGGTCGCGGCGGCCTGGCGGGTGACTCGTGCGGCGAGCCGGTCGGCCATCCTCAGGCCGAAGGTGCTGTTGAGCAGCGAGAGAGCCTGCAGTGGCGTGGTGGTGACCGCGCGGCGGGGTGTCTTGGTCGAGGGGTCGGGGCAATCAAAGGCGTCCAGAAAGCGGCTGCGACCCGAGCGGACGACGGTACGGTAGAGACTGCGGCGGTCGAAGGTGGCACCGACGGGGTCGCCGACGTCGTAGAACTGCGAGTTGTTGGTGAAGCTGGTGAAGTCGTAGTAGCCGGGCCCGCCGATTTCGCGGTTGAGCGATCCGGAGACCGCCAGCAGGCTGTCTCGCAGAGCCTCGGCCTCGAGACGCCTGGGTGCGTGGCGCCACAGCAGCCGGTTGCCCGCATCGGCAGCCGCCGCTTCCGGCCGGTAGCGGGACGCCTGCTGATAGCAGGCGGAGGTCAGGATCAGTCGGTGGATGTGCTTCAGGCTCCAGTCGTGCTCGACCAGTTGCGTGGCGAGCCAGTCGAGCAGATCGGGGTGAGAGGGCAGGGCTCCGTTGATCCCGAAGTCGCTGGGGGTTTCGACCAGGCCGGCTCCGAAGTGGTGGTGCCAGAGCCGGTTGACAATCACGCGGGCAAACAGCGGGTTGCGTGGGTGAGTGATCCAGCGGGCCAGGGCACGGCGGCGTGGGGGATCGGGAGCATCGGGTTTGAGGGCGAAGTCGGAGGGGCCGCCGGGGACGGCTGAGACCGCGCCGGGTGAGACCGCGTCACCGGCCGACTCGGGGTCGCCTCGAGCCAGCACGTGAGTGATCCCCGGCGGCCTGGGCGAGACGGCGTACGTCTTCCAGGTGTTCCAGCGCCGGGCCAGGGTCTTAAGTTGAGCGATCTCGAACTTCAGGCTGTCGCGGTGTTGCTGCTGGTCCGAGGAGAGGGTTGTGCGGAATTCCTGTTCAGAAACCGCCTGGGCACGGGGTCCGGCCGAGGCGATGATCTGTTCGTGGGTGAGTGCGGCCAGGTGCAGTTGCACGGTGTCGATCCGGCCCCTGAGGTGTCGTTCCCGAAGCGTGGGGGGGTGTCGCAGTCCGATCAGCAGGCGAGCCTGGTTGGCGGCGAATCGGACCGGTCCGCGGGTGCGGATGGTGCGACCGTAGGGCTGACCGTTTCGGTAGGCACGGACCGAGCCGTCCTGTGCGAAGACGAAGGCGAGATGGACCAGGTCCTGGGCGGCGCCCTGCTCTTCGGGGCCCTGGAAGCTGACGGTCCGTTTGCGGTCCTCGCTGGCGAGGTTCCAGTGTCCGGCCTCGAGTTCTCCGAAGGCGATGGCGTCGTGGACGGGTCCCTCGACCGCCTGCAGCGCGACGACGCCTCCGCCCCGCTGCCGGGTGTTGTCGAGCTGGACCCAAGCCTCCAGCGTGCGGGCTGTGATGGCCCGGGGGATCGGAGGCGTGATGACGTAGCCCCGGCGAGGCAGGACCAGTTGGCCGTTCTCGACCCGTGCGTCGCCCGAGACGGTGCCGTGCAGCTGGCCGATCGAATCGCGGGCCCCGTCGGTGAAGTCCCAGCGCGCGAATGGGCGAGGCGCGTCGGGGCTGGTTGTGCCGGAGCGTCTCTGTTTGAGAATCCGTCGTCGAGCGGGAGCCTCGAGCGCGACGAGCTGTTGCTGGAGCCTCGCGCGGCGAGCCTCCAGCGGCACGGCCGGCGCACTGGTGTGGCTGGCGATGGGGGCACCGGGCAGGTCTTTGAGTCCGTGGCGGACGCCGCCCAGGGCCGAGGCCATCCGGTAGTACTCTGTTTGAGGGATCGGGTCGAACTTGTGGTCGTGACAGCGTGCACAGTGGATCGTCAGACCGAGGAACGTCTGGCCGACCACGCTGACGATGTCCTCGAGCTCGTCCTGGCGGACCACTCGCTTCATGGCCTGGCTCTGCTGCGAATTGCCCACCTCGTCGTAGGCGCCTGCGACTAGGAACCCGGTGGCAATCACCGCCTGAGGATTCTTGGTTTCCATCACGTCGCCGGCCAACTGCCAGGCGGCGAAGCGGTTGTAGGGCATGTCGGAGTTCAGGGCCTGTGCCACCCAGTCGCGGTACCGCCACGCGTTGGGCCTGAGCTTGTCTCGCTCGAAGCCCTGGCTCTCGCCGTAGCGAACCAGGTCGAGCCAGTGTCTGGCCCAGCGTTCCCCGTGGTGGGGGTGATCCAGCAGGCGGTCGACCAGTTGGTTCCAGGCGTCGGGCCGCGGGTTGGCGAGGAAGCGGTCGAGTGTGGGGGGATCCGGTGGCAGGCCGAGCAGGTCGATGGCCAGCCGGCGTGCCAGCACGCGTCGGGAGGCTCGGGCCGAGGCGGTGAGGCCCTTGGCCTTCAGCCGCGAGCCGATGAAGGCGTCGATTGGGTTGCCATGTGCGGGGATGTCGGCAAGGGCTGGAGGTGTGCTCTGGCTGAGCGGTCGCAGCGACCACCACGGCTGATCGTCTGCTGCGGCCGCCTGTGCGGTGAGAACAAGCAGGGCGATCGAGATCAGGCGGCAGGTCATGTGTTCATTATGCAGGGTCGTCGGGCGGGGGGGCAGGCCGGAGTGGAATCGGAGAAGATTGCACTTGCAGGTTGGCGGAGACTTCGGAGGATGACCGGATCGTGTTGCACTGACGCGGTGCGACTGGGCAAGAGGCCCGTGAGGAGATCGGCACTGGCTGTCCGTTCGGAAGCGGGTGGGACCCTGTTTTAGGAAGGAGGTGGTCGAGTGGAATATTGCTGTACATGCCAGAGAGGTGGTAACGCCTAGACAACCGGCGGGTTGTCCCGAGGGCAACCACCTACCCGGTGAGCGGACCTTATGGTCCCGGCCGGGGAAATAGACAGGAGGCCCGGTCGCGTCTTTCGCGGCCGGGCCTCTTTTTTCACCGCGTATCCGGCCCCGACACGGCCCGCGGCTCGTGGCCACTCAACCGCACGTCCCGTCGCACCCGATGCCCATGCCTGGTTTGTCTCGAATCGTAGCCGCGTTGCTGGGCAGCGTGTTCTTGTGGGCGGGTCTCTCGAAACTCCTCAACCCGGCCTCCTTCATTAACTCGATCGGTGAATTCGGACTGGTTTGGGAGCCGTTACTGGGGGCGACGGCCTGGGTGGTGATGGGACTGGAACTGGCTGTCGGCGGGGGCCTGTGGTGCTTTCGGCGTTGGGCGGTCGGGCTGGCCTGCGGGCTGGTGGTGGTGTTTCTTTGCGTGCTGGGATACGGGATACTGCTGGGGCTGGACATCGAGTGCGGCTGTTTTGGACCAGGCGAGGGTGTCGGCAGCCTGACCTTGAAACAGGCGGCCGTGGTCGATCTGGTGCTGCTGGCGACCTCGATCGGACTGGCCCGCTCGATGCGGCGTCGGCCCGGTGACGAGACTGGTGACGAGACCGACGGCGAGGAGAACTGATGGTGACGATGAATCGACAGGCTCGATGGGTCCTCGTGCTGGCACTCGTGGCCGGCAGCGGCGGTGGGTGCGGGCAGAACAAGTTTCAGAAGGAAGTCGAGACCGAGAAGGTCGCGGTGAAACTGGGCCGGCACATGGCCGAGGGCGAGTACGAGGTGATCACGACCGCGGAGCTGGATTCCCTGCTGGCGAAGAAGCCCGAACTGGTGCTGGTCGACGCGATGCCCCTTGAGGCCAGCTACCTCAAGCAGCACATCAGCGGAGCCGTCCAGTTCCTGTTCCCCAAGGCGACGATGGAGGAGTGGGACACGGGAGAAACGGCGGGGAAGACCGAGGCGGACTACGAGGCGTTGCTGGGCGAGGACAAGGAGAAGCTGGTGGTGGTCTATTGCGGCTTCACGGCGTGCGGCCGCAGCCACAACGCGGCAGTGTGGGCCAAGAAGAGTGGCTACAAGAACGTGAAGCGGTACCCCGGCGGGATCTTCGCCTGGAAGGG
>Ga0310124_10000717_pt1 | contig 23292 bp, 21 predicted proteins | sample CB11b_AW_Bot5_MG_FD_203507 | JGI IMG/M metagenome (GOLD analysis project Ga0310124, IMG submission 203507) | Marine microbial communities from Western Arctic Ocean, Canada - CB11b_AW_Bot5 | ecosystem: Environmental > Aquatic > Marine > Oceanic | place: Canada: Western Arctic Ocean | collected... | reverse complement strand
AGCTCGGCGGTGACGACGTAGTGACCGTCCCGGCTCCAGGCCTGTACTTTCGGGAACTTGCCACGGCTGGACGAGCCGGTACCGACGGGATTGCGGAAGAGCTGATCGACCATATTCCAGACTCGATCGAGTTCGTTCCAGGGGTGGTTGAGGGTGCGGTTCATTTTGCGCCTCCGGTGTATGTGTGGCGATTGTTGTTTCTTGAGGCGGACCGATTGTCCGTCTGTCGCCTTCTTAGTAGCATCAGAGATGCCGAAAAACCGGAGCCTATGGCTTAACTATCTTTATTTCAATATATTACAACACAAAAATAAAATTTAATATCTGCCATATCGGCACACAATGTCCCAGGTCACCATTTCCAGCATGTGTCAACATGACCCAATCCGGCGCCCCTGTCAGGCGGGGGATGAGTTGCCGACGATCCGCACGTCCAGCGTATTTTCCGTATCCAGGTGGATGTCCTGCTGGGGATAGGCGATGACGATGTCTGCTTCGCGAAACAACTCGTCGATGTGAAAGCGTAAGGCACTTCGCACTTGCCGCAGTTTCATGTCCGTCTCCGCCACACACCAAAAGTAGATATCGAAGATCAGGGCACTGTCCGCAAAGTCCTCGAAGATCACGATCGGCTCTGGCCGCTTGAGAATTTCCTCGTTCTCCTGGGCCGCCCGCGCAATCAGGGCTGCGACCTGATCTGTCGGGGAACCGTAGCGCACGCCGACGCGAACCGACGTTCGGATCTCCTTGTCGGTGAGCGTCCAGTTTGTCAGTACGCGCTCGAGCAGCTGGCTGTTGGGCACCAGCAGGTCAATACCGTCTGTCCGGCGAATGCGCGTGCAGCGGCCTTTCATCGCTGCGACACGACCGATGGTACCGTCGATTTCTACCAGATCGCCGACGCGCACCGGCCGTTCGATAGTCAGAATCCAACCGCTGATAAGGTTGTTCAGGATGTTCTGCGTGCCGAATCCTGCACCAATCGCCAGGGCGCCGCCCAGAAACGCGAACACAGTCAGAGGGATCGCCAGAATTCGTAGAGCCGAGAAGATGACGGCAATAATCAACAGATAAAAAATTACTTTCTCTGCCAGGTGCACTGCTGCTTCGGGGACCTGCCGGTGCAGGAGTTTCCTCGACAGAATCTTTGTAAATACAGAAACGACCAGGAACCCGGCAACAAGGAAGAGCAGCGCCAGCGCGAGTTGGCTGACCCGGAGCTCATGTCCGTCGGACAAGGTGAAAAGGCTCGTTTCCCAAATAGTCAAAAGAAGATCCATAGAACGACTATAACGGCGGTATCGCCTATTTCCAGATCATGAATTCTTAGCCTTTGATCGCGATCAGGTCGATGCGCACGCTGATCACGCGTGTTGTCTCAACCGCGAGCGCCGTCAGCCGATGCTCGCCGCAGTCGACGGTTTCGTTCACAGTCGGCAGATGCCCGAGCAGTTCCATCAGCAGGCCGCCGATCGTATCGACCTCGGTATCCGGGGGCACGTCCAACCCCGCTTTTTCGGCCAGCTCGCTGAGCCGGCATGCCCCGTCGGCGATAAAACCGCCGCCGGCCTTGCGCAGCAGCGGCTGTTCATTGTCGAACTCGTCCTGGATCGGGCCGACGACTTGTTCGAGGACGTTTTCGAGGGTGATCATGCCGTTGATGTCGCCGTACTCACTGAGGACCAGCGCCAGGTGCCCGTGGTCGCGCTGGAACCTTTGCAGCAGGTGATCGAGCCGGGTCAACTCGGGCACGAACATCACCGGGCGTGCCAGGTCCGCAAGGCGGTCCGGCGACTGGTTGGTTGCCAGTGCAGCGAAAAGGTCCTTGGTGTGCACGATGCCGTGGATATGGTCGAGATCACCATCGCACAGCGGCAGGCGGGAATGGCCGCTGTCTGCGGCGATCTGCAAGTTCTCGGTGACCGGGCGGGTGCTGTCGAGGAAGACGATCTGGTTGCGCGGCACGATGTAAGGGCGCACGATCTTGTCTTCGAGGTCGAGGATGTTCTCCATCATCACTTGTTCAGCGTTCGAGAGGTGGCTGCCACTGGCAGCTTCAGCAAGCAGTAGGCGCACCTCCTCCTCGGTCATCTCGTCGTGCGCCTCGGAGGTGTTGATGCCGATGGCGCGCAGCATGATGTTGCTGGAGGTGTTGAGGACCCAGATAAAAGGTTTGAAGATTTTGTAAAAGAGGATGAGCGGTGGGGCACAGTACTGGGCGACCGACTGATTCTTCACGATCGCCATCATCTTCGGGACCTGTTCGCCGATGGAAATGTGCAGAAAAGTAATGGCGCTGAAGGCGATGATGAAGCTGATGACGTGCATGTGCTGCTCCGCCACGCCGAGGTGCTCGAACAACGGCTCGAGTGTCTTGGCTACGAGCGGTTCGCCGATCCAGCCGAGCCCGAGGCTGGCCAGGGTAATGCCAAGCTGGCACCCGGACAGATAGGAATCAAGGTTGTGGGTGATGTGCAGCGCCATGCGCGCCAGCTGGCTGCCATCCGCGGCGCTGGCCTCCAAACGGGCGCGACGGACCTTGACCAGGGCAAACTCCGCGGCGACAAAGAAGCCGTTGATCAGTACCAGAACCATTACAAAGAAAACTTTCGCAGCGATTTCTATGGCCATTAATACTCCCGCAATTGGTCCAAACTATATACTTCCCTGGACCGATGCTTTCCAGTTGCGCCGGTGTATTCGTGGTGCCGGGCTCATCCCGCCCTGGGAGCGTGTCGGCGGGCAAGGATATTCTTAGCCCCGCGCGACGAACTTGACCGGTACCGTACTTTTCTGTATCACGGGCTGGAAAGCCCGTGATACAGAAAAGAAAAGCGGGCCTGCTATCGCTTGCGCTTTTTCTTGAGCCAGTCGAGTTTGACGGGCTGGTAGATGCCGGTTTCGGGATCCATCTCGAGGGTCACCAGGAAAACTTCGTCGAGGGACTTGATGACGACGACGGGCTTGGTGTAGTCGTCGTTCAGCCGGTAGTAGACGTCCTTGATGAACTTCTCCAGCATCGTGCGGTTGGCCATTTCCTTCGCCGGCGTCATGCGCGGCACGATGAACTGCTTGGCGCGTTCGGCGACGGTACGCGCCGACCAGCCGTCGAGGTACATGATGCCGAGGTGCGGGCCGTCGGATTGGTAGGTGCTGAGGGTGTCGTTGATGACGTCCTGCATCTCCGGTATTTTCGTTTTGTACGGCTGCAGGTCCTCTTCGGTGATGTAAGTGAGTCTCGACATTTCGCGACGGGCTTCGGCCTTCAGCAGCTCGGTGTGCGGACCGAACGTCTCACGGGCAATCATACTGGCGCGTCGAATGGATTTGCCGGTGTCCAGCTTTTCAAAGCGCAGGCCGAGGCCCTTGATGACCTTGCTGCGAAACTCCAGGTGCAGCTTGCGAACCGTCATCTCTTCAGCACGGCCGGCGGTAGTGATCAGAAGACAGACGAGGATTGCGAATGTCCGGTGCATGAAATCTTTCCGGGTAATAATGAGGTTGTGCGGTGGACCAATACCAGTACACCAGAGTTGCAGAGTATGCACGTGATCGGTGGCTGACGATCGCTCGTGCCGGGGCGGGGGGCCTGTATTTACACCTGCATCCCCACAACCTTAATCCTTCCCGCCCGTCATCCGGAAGAATACGGATTCAGGTGGAACCGCGGGAAAAAAAGAGCCCCGAGCATGATGCCCGGGGCTCTTTGGTTTGTGCTTCGGCGGTTCGGCTTAGTACATGCCGCCCATGCCGCCCATGCCGCCGCCCATGCCGCCGCCCATGTCACCGCCGCCTGCGGGGGGTGCGGGTGGTTCCGGCTCGGGGATCTCTGTGACCAGGCATTCCGTGGTCAACATGAGTCCGGCGATGGAGGCTGCATTCTGCAGGGCCGAACGCGTCACTTTGGTCGGATCCAGGATACCGGCCGCGAGCATGTCGACATACTTGCCGCTTGCCACGTCATAGCCCTGGTTGCCTTTCTTGCCTTCGACTTCCTTGACGATGACGGCGCCTTCGAGGCCAGCGTTGGCCGCGAGCTGACGCAGCGGCTCGGTTATGGCACGGCGCACGATATCGACACCGATCAGTTCTTCACCTTCGACATCGACCTTGTTGAGTGCCTTGGCGGCACGAATGAGGGCGACGCCGCCGCCCGCAACGATGCCTTCCTCGACTGCGGCACGGGTGGCGTGCAACGCGTCTTCGACGCGGGCCTTCTTCTCCTTCATCTCGGTCTCGGTCGCAGCCCCGACGTTGATCACGGCGACCCCGCCGGCGAGCTTGGCCAGACGCTCCTGGAGCTTCTCGCGGTCGTAGTCGGAGGTGGTCTCGTCGATCTGGAAGCGGATCTGCTTGACCCGGCCGGCGATTTCCTTCTGGGTGCCGCCGCCTTCGACGATGACCGTGTTGTCCTTGTCGATTGTCAGGCGCTTGGCGCTGCCGAGCTGGTCGACCGCGACGTTCTCGAGCTTGATGCCGAGGTCTTCCGTGATGCAGGTGCCGCCCGTCAGGATGGCGATGTCTTCGAGCATGGCCTTGCGACGGTCGCCGAAACCTGGCGCCTTGACGGCGCAGATGTTGAGCGTGCCGCGCAGCTTGTTGACCACCAGGGTGGCCAGCGCTTCGCCTTCGACATCTTCAGCGATGATCAGCAGCGGCTTGCCCTGCTTCGAGACGTTCTGCAGCAGCGGCAGCAGGTCCTGTAGACTGCTGATCTTCTTTTCGTGGATGAGGATCAGGCAGTCTTCGAGCAGCACTTCCATCGCCGCCTGGTCGGTGACGAAGTAGGGCGACAGATAGCCCTTGTCGAACTGCATGCCTTCGACGACGTCCAGGGTGGTTTCGATGCTTTTGGCTTCTTCGACGGTGATGGTGCCGTCCTTGCCGACCTTGTCCATGGCATCGGCGATGATGTCACCAATCGTGCTGTCGGCATTGGCCGAGATCGTCGCGACCTGAGCGATCTGCTCGCGCTCTTCGACGCGCTTGCTGGCCTTGGTGAGGGCGGCGGTGATGGCCACAACGCCGGCATCGATGCCGCGCTTCAGGCTCATCGGGTTGGCGCCGGCGGTCACGTTCTTAAGGCCCTCACGGAAGATGCCTTCGGCCAGGACAATCGCGGTGGTGGTGCCGTCACCCGCGATGTCGGAGGTCTTGCTGGCGACTTCCTTCACCATCTGGGCGCCCATGTTCTGGTACTGGGACTCGAGCTCGACTTCCTTGGCGACGGTGACGCCGTCCTTGGTGACCGTGGGGGAACCCCACTTCTTGTCGAGAACGACGTTGCGGCCGCGCGGGCCGAGAGTGGCCTTGACCGCACGGCTGAGTTGTTCGGCGCCCTTGAGCAGTTCGCGTCGGGCGTCTTCACTGAAGGATAACTGTTTGGCAGACATAAGTTGTGGTCTCCTTGGGAGGTTGTGGTAGTGATCAGAAATTCGGTGTCAGGAACTGGCCGGATTGGCCCAAAGTCCCTGATCCGTGGCCCGATTTGTGTTAGCCAACAACGGCAAGGATGTCCTCCGACTTGACGATTTTGTATTCCTCGTCGTCGACGGTGACATCGGTGCCGCCATATTTGTTGGTCAGCACGAGATCGCCGACTTTGACGTCGAACTTGATCTTGTTGCCGTCGTCATCGGTGCCGCCGGTTCCCAGCGCAACGATTTTGGCTTCCTGCGGCTTTTCCTTGGCACTGTCAGGGATGACGATGCCGCCCTTGATCTGTTGTTCTTCGACGTCGGCTACTTGCAGCAGCACGCGGTCTCCGAGGGGTTTGATTTTCATGTTCTTGCTCCTCCTGTCGGGTTGGGTTTGCTGGTTGGTATGAGAATTAAGGTTACGGTTCACAAGCTTCGGTTATTTTTTGTCGTCGCCGACCTCTTCGAAGTCTGCGTCTATGACGTCGGGATCGCCGCTTTCAGCGGATTCGCCGTTGTCACCCGGCGGCGGTCCGGCCGCCTCGTCGCCGGCCGCCTCGGCACCGGCGTTCTTGTACAGTTCTTCGGCCACCGCGTGCATGGCATTCTGCAACTCTTCCATGAGCGACTTCATCTCGTCGACGTCGTCAGCTTCGATGGCTTTCTTGAGTTTTTCGATGGCCGATTCGATTGGCCCACGAATTTCCTGCGGCACTTTGTCTTCGTTTTCCTGCAGGTGCTTTTCGGTCTGGTGCACCAGGGACTCGGCTTGGTTTCGCGTGTCGATGTGCACGCGCTTGGCGTGATCTTCGTCGGCGTGTGTCTCGGCGTCCTTGACCATTCGCTGGATCTCGTCTTCGTTGAGACCGGAGTTTGCGGTGATCGCAATCTTCTGCTCCTTACCGGTGCCCAGGTCTTTGGCGGAAACGTGGAGGATACCGTTGGCGTCGATGTCGAAGGTCACTTCGATCTGCGGCCGGCCGCGCGGTGCGGGAGGTATGCCGTCGAGATGGAAGCGGCCGATGGTCTTGTTGACGTTGGCCATTTCACGTTCGCCCTGAAGCACATGGACTTCGACCGACGGCTGGTTGTCGCTGGCGGTGCTGAAGGTTTCGCTTTTGCGCGTCGGGATAGTCGTGTTGCGCTCGATCAGACGCGTGAAGACACCGCCATAGGTTTCGATACCGAGTGATAGCGGGCTGACATCGAGCAGCAGCACGTCGTCGACGTCGCCGACAAGTACGCCACCCTGGATGGCGGCACCGAGGGCTACCACTTCATCGGGATTAACGCCGCGATTCGGGCCCTTGCCGAAGATGTTTTCGGTCATTTCAATGACCTTCGGCATGCGCGTCTGGCCACCGACCATGACGACTTCGTCGATCTCGGAAGCGTCCAGCCCGGAATCTTTCAGACAGGCTTCGCACGGGGCTATTGTCCGTTCGAGCAGATTTTCGGTGAGCTGTTCCAACTTGGCGCGTGACAGGGTTTCGGTCAGATGCTTGGGACCGCTGGCGTCGGCTGTGATGAACGGCAGATTGATGTCGGCGCTCTGGTTCGAGGACAGTTCGCACTTGGCCTTTTCGGCGGCGTCCTTGAGGCGCTGCAGGGCCATCGGATCGTCCCTGAGGTCGATGCCGTTGGCTTTCTTGAAGATATCCACCTGCCAGTTGATGATTGCTTCGTCGAGATCGTCGCCGCCCAGATGGGTGTCGCCGTTGGTGGCGCGCACTTCGAAAACACCGTCGCCAAGCTCGAGGATCGAGATGTCGAAAGTACCGCCGCCGAGGTCGTAGACAGCGATTTTTTCGTCCTTCTTCTTGTCGAGACCGTAGGCCAGAGAAGCGGCGGTCGGTTCGTTGATGATGCGGCGGACTTCGAGTCCGGCGATACGGCCGGCGTCCTTGGTGGCCTGGCGCTGACTGTCATTGAAGTAGGCCGGTACGGTGATGACCGCTTCGGAAATGGACTCGCCGAGGTACGCTTCGGCATCGGTCTTGAGCTTGGCCAGGATCATCGCGGCGATTTCCGGCGGCGAATACGTCTTGTCATCGACCTGGACGTGGGCATCGCCATTGGCGGCGGCGACTGCGGTGTACGGCACCAGGTCTATCTCGTGTTGTACCTCGTCGAACTTGCGTCCGATGAAGCGCTTGATCGAAAACAGCGTGTTCTGTGGGTTGGTGACTGCCTGGTTGCGGGCCGTGTGGCCGACCAGGCGTTCGCCGTCTTTGGTAAACGCCACGACTGATGGTGTCGTCCGGGCGCCCTCGGCGTTCGGTATGACAACCGGTTCGCCGCCTTCCATAATGGCCATGCACGAATTGGTCGTGCCCAGGTCGATCCCCAAAATCTTAGCCATTGTGCTCCTCCAGCAAGTGTGAGATTCAGCCGCTGCACGTTTTTGCACATGCGGTTAGTAGCGGTGGGTAGTGATAGCACTGTCAGTGCCACTAGCAGTAATAGTGTCCTAACTATCTTGTAATAAACTAATTATAAATTATTCAGAAATTCCGGACGGTGAGCCCCGCCTGTCACCAGGAGCTCGTTTATGTCACATATCTATTTGAAAACAAACAGATTGGGTCGGATGGGACAGGTTTGTCACAGGTGGGACAGCGAGTGGGACACGATGACCTTACTCCGCTGGAATGCGGCCCGGTGAAACGGTGATCTCCGTGGCTTCGCCCAGTTCGTTGTCGGTGTCCGGATTGAGGTCCACAACGTCGACCGGGATTTCGAACAGGCCAAGGTAGGACTCGGACAGCCGGATCAGGCCGCGGGTGCTGAAGCCGGAGTGCCAGCGTGTATGCAGATCCGCGAGGACGTCCGCATCGGAACAGGCAGTGAACGGTGCCAGCACATACTGCTGCGGTGCTTCGAAGTTGATCTCGAGCGAAAAAAACACGCTGGACTCGGTCTGACACAAACCGCTGACCCGGTACTGGCCGTTGCGACAATGCCGGTTCAGACATTTCGCCACCAGCTCATAGTCCAGAGCGAGATCGGCGATACTGAATTTGATGACCTTGTGTTGCATTGGATAATAATGTAGACCGTTTTGCGACGGTTTTCGAGAACCACCGGCGAGTGCGAATACAGGTAACGGACGGAATGAAAAAATCCAGCAAACCTTAATCCTTCCCGACCCTAACCTTTTTCATTCCCGATTGTCTATCCGCAGTGCTGCGGTGTTTTTTGCCGGCGATCGCGTAGATGCTGTGAATCATGGGAACGGAGGCTTGTGCGGCGCCTTACGACCGCTGTCGGACGGCTTCGTACATCAGCAGCGTTGCGGCAGTGGCGACATTGAGAGAGTCGGCCTGGCCGTGCATGGGGATTCGGACGCAGATGTCGGCAGCGTCGAGCCAAGCGTCGCTGAGGCCGTACTGTTCGCTGCCGGCGACGATGGCCACGGGGCCGCGATAGTCGGCGTCCCAATACATCTGGGTACCGGCCGGCGTGGCGGCGACAACGGAGATGCCGCGGTTGCGACACATCTGCAGGGCGTCGGTCGAGTCCGCCTCACAGACGGGAACGGTAAACAGCGTGCCGACGCTGGCGCGTACGACGTTGGGATTATTGATGTCGGTGGTTCGATCGCACACCAGCACGGCATCGACATTGGTGGCGTCGGCGGAGCGCAGCATGGTGCCGAGGTTACCGGGCTTTTCGATGGCTTCGACGATCAGCAGCAGTGCTGGATCGCGGGGGGCCAGGGCGTCGAGGGCGATGCCGATCTGCGGTGCCACAGCGAGCAGCCCGTCGGGGCGGTCGCGGTAGGAGAGTTTCTCGAAGACGCGTTTGGAGGTTTCGATCAACGCAGCGCCGAGCGCTGCAGCACTGTCGATCAGTGCCGGCTCGTTGCTGCCGAGGAAAAACTCGGGGCAATAGAAGAGAGTTATCGGTGCATGCCCGCTCTCGACGGCGTGCAGCAGTTCACGATAGCCTTCGATAAGCATCTCGCTACTATGGTCGCGATGACGGCGATCGCGCAGTTGCACGGCGTGCTTGACCTTGGGATTCTGGATGCTGGTAATTTGCATGTGGTAACCTAACCGCAGATTGAGCAGATTTTCATAGATGCCAATTGGATAAGCCGGCAACGAATCGGTGAAAAGTAACGGATGGGAGACCGGGGAACTGGAACACGACATGTCTTCGTGTGTTCCGTGAGCTTCGTGGTGAAAATCTTGAAGTTTGCGGTCAGCGGGTTGCCAGAGCCGCTGCCAATGCCTCGTCGAGTTTCTCGTGGTCGAACTGAAAGCCGTTGTCGACCAGGGCGCCCGGGGTGGCGCGGATACTGTTGAGCAGGAGCTGCTCGGCCATCTCGCCGAGCAGCAGACGTAGAATCGCTGCCGGCGCCGGGAACGGCGTCGGGCGGCCGAGCGCCCGGCCCATGGCTTTGGTGAACTCGCGGTTGGTGACCGGGTTCGGGGCGCTTAGGTTGACCGGCCCTGAGATGCTTTCGGTGACCAGCAAGAACTGCAGGGCGCGTACCAGGTCGTGCAGGGAGATCCAGCTCATGTATTGCCCGCCGTTGCCGAGGCGACCACCGAGGCAGAGCTTGAACGGCAGCGACAGCTTCGCCAGCGCTCCGCCGCGGTTGCTCAGCACGAGGCCGATGCGCGGAAAGACGACTCGGATGCCAGCGGCTACGGCCGGAGCTGCTGCGGCTTCCCACTCAATGCAGAGTTCGGCGAGGAAGCCGTCGCCGGCGCTGCTGGCTTCGGTGAGGGGCTCGTCGCCGCGATTGCCGTAGTAGCCGATAGCGGAAGCGCAGATCCAGTGCTGCGGCGGATTCGCCGCAGCGGCCATGGCGTCGGCGAGCAGGCGGGTGCCACCGACCCGGCTGTCCTTGATGCGGGCCTTGCGTGCAGCGGTCCAGCGGCCGGACGCGATGTTCTCGCCGGCGAGATGCACGACAGCGTCGATACCCTCGAGGGCGTTGTCGGCCAACTCTGCCGTGGCGGGATTCCAGTAGACGGCATCTGGGGTCGTTTGCGGAGTCCGCACGAGGCGGATGATTTCGCAGCCTTGAGCCTGTAGGAATGGGACAAGAGCGGAGCCGATCAGCCCGCTGGCGCCGGAGACGAGAATTTTCATGTCGGGAATATAGTCGCTCTACGGTTCCAGGCCTTGCACAATTACATTGAATGATCGACAGTATGGCGGTGTCGATACACTTGACAACTGAATAGTGATTGACCGGCCACAATCAATGCTCACGTTTCTCTGAGGACTTCCCCATGTTTCGGGTCAGTGACTGGTATACTTCCCTTGCTTGTTTCACGTTTCCAACGGTGTTCATCGGGCTGCGCGTCGACGAGATCGCAGCGTTGGTCGATGGCGATGCGTCGGGCAGCCGTGCGGCCGCGGTTATCGACCGGATCGACCGGACGCTGCCGCACATTCGCGGTAGTGCGTTTATCCATGCGGACGCCTGTGCACCAACGGACTCCGCCAGCTTTCAAGTGGCCAAAGGCGCGATCCGCAGCGGCGACAAAGGCTGGGGCATGCTGATCGAGAGCGACAAGGTGAAGGCGGCCTTCAAGGGCGGGCACACGACTCGCATCTGTCTACACTCCTACCGGCGCATGGATTCGATCCGCGAGTTCCGCGTGTTTGTCAAGGACCGGCAGATTGTGGCGATGTCACAGATGCGGTTGGATCGCCACTACGGCCGCCTCGCCGGCCGCCGTGACGAGATCTGGGCGAAAGGCCGGCAGCTCATCGAGGACGCCGCAGCGGGGTTGCCGGCGGACGATATCGTCGTCGACGTTTATCTGACCTCCGCCGGTGAGTATATGATTGTCGACATGAACAATTTCGGGCCGCCGACCGACCCGCTGCTGCTGCGTTCGTGGGATCGTGACTGGGACGAAGAGGTCGGCCTCAAGCTGCTGGCCAAACCGACCAGGCTGGGCGGTGAGGTGCAGGTCAGTTTCTGAAGAAGCGTTCAGGTTTCGGGAAGTGGACTCGGTTTTCAGATAATCGAGAGCGGGCGCAAAGCCACCTGAATACACGCTTCAACTGAAGTCTTTTTTCACTGCCGCCACCAGGCGCGCGGTCCAATCGGCGACGATGTCCTCGGTGCTTGCCTCGACCATGATGCGGATCATGTTTTCGGTGCCGGAGTACCGCACCAGATTTCGCCCGTCCTCGCCGAGCTCGGCAGTACACTCTGCCATTGCCGCCTGCAGATTGCCCAGCGAATCAAGCGGCGGTTTAGAGAGCGTGTTGACGTTCACCAGTTTCTGGGGATAGATGTCGATGATGCTGGCCAGCTCGGCAATCGATTTCCCGGTTGTCTGCAGCAGCCGCAGCACCTGCAGCGCCGTGATAATGCCGTCTCCGGTTGTGCTGTAGTCGAGATGCAGGATGTGTCCGGACTGTTCACCGCCAAACGAAAGCCGGTCATTGCGCAGCTTCTCGATGACGAAACGGTCGCCGACCGGGGTGGTTTCGACGCGAATTCCCTGGTCTTTCATCGTCTTGTACAGGCCGATATTGCTCATCACAGTAGTCACCATCGTGTCTTTGACGAGCTGCTGACGGTCTTTGAGGTCGATGGCGAGCATCGCCAGAATTCGGTCGCCGTGGATGACCTGGCCGGTGCTGTCGACGAAGACGGCGCGGTCCGCGTCGCCATCGAGTGCGACCCCGATGTCGGCATTGTTCTCGACGACCTTTTCAGCCAGCATTTCGGGGGCGGTGGCACCGCAACCCTGATTGATGTTGTAGCCATCCGGCTCTGAGCCCAGCTTGATGATCCGGGCGCCGAGCTCCTTGAAGATCAGTGGCCCGAGGAAATAGGCGGCGCCGTTGGCGCAGTCCAGGGCGATGGTGAGGTCCTTGAGGCTGGCGCTATGGATTGCACTCTTGGCAAATTCGATATAGCGGCCGCTGGCGTCCTCGATGCGGTAGGCTTTGCCGATCTGGTCGAAAGCGACGTGCCGACTGGAGATCTCGCCGCCGAGCACGAGCTCTTCGATCTGTGACTGCAACTCGTCGGAGAGCTTGAAGCCGTCGCGGTTGAATATTTTTATGCCGTTGTCGGTGGCCGGGTTGTGGGAAGCCGTGATCATGATGCCGACGGCGGCACCCATGGACTGGGTCAGATGGGCGACGGCGGGTGTCGGCATCGGCCCGACCAGGTAAACGTCCATGCCCATGCTTACGAGCCCGCTGGTGAGGGCGGTTTCGAGCATGTATCCGGAGATCCGGGTATCTTTCCCGATGACAGCGCGTTTATTGCCGTGCCCGGTGGCTTGGAAGGCTGCTGCGATGGCTTTGCCCAGTTGCAGGCAGACTTCGGGTGTGATTGGATAACTGTTGGTTTTGCCGCGTATGCCGTCGGTACCGAAGAGCTTTTCCATACTTCACGTCCTTGCGCGGTCGCTCAGAGGTTGCAATTGCCCAACGTTCTGTCAAATAGAATTTGACAGAACGCCAGCTCTTAAATATAGTCCCAGTATAAACTCATTCAGAAACTCTGCACAGAATTCGCCCATTCAATGCGTTATCACGCCGTGGTCGTTCCTGCTGTGAGCGGATTTCAGAACGTAACGGAACCATAGAGGGGAAGTCAGTCATGGTCAATGCATTCATTCTCATCAACATCGAGGGTAAGGATGTCCGGGAGATCACAACCCGACTGCTGGAGGTCGAAGGGGTGACGGAAGTCTACCCGATCGCCGGCGAGTATGACATTCTTGCTGTCGTGCGCGTGGCCGACAATCCCACCCTGGCGAACATCATCGTCGACGAGATCATTCACAAGCCGGGTGTGCGCCACACCAAGACCTTGTTTGCGCTTGATTCATACGCCAAGGTCGACCTGGAGGAAGTCTATCGACTTTGACGTCATGCAGGAGCTCGGTGACTGGCCGACCGGCAAGGTCGGATACGTTGCGATTGTCGGCCGCCCGAATGTCGGCAAGTCAACGTTTCTGAACGCCACGCTCGGCTATCATCTGGCCGCGGTCTCATCGTGCCCGCAGACGACCCGTCGCCGCTGGCGCGGCATCCTGTCGGATGACGACAGTCAGATTATCTTTGTCGACACCCCCGGTGTCCACGAGCAGAATACGCGGCTCGGTGCTTTCATGCTCGAGTCCGTGCAGCGCTCACTGCAGGATGCCGACGTGGTGCTGTGCGTCTGCGACGGCCAGCGCGCGCCCGGTGCGGAAGACGAGATGGTCACCGAACGCGTTGCTGCGGCCGGGCAGCCGGTTATCCTTGTCGTCAACAAGGCCGACGTCGCCACTGCCGAGGAGCAGGCGGAGATCCGGCAGTTCTACACCGAACGCATCGACGGTATTTTTGCGCAATTCGCAATTTCGGCATTACGCGGCGACAAGCTCGACGAGGTGCTGGTGCTAATCCGCGAGCAGATGCCGACCGGTCCGTTTTTCTACCCGCCGGATCAGGTTTCGGATGCGTTCGAGCGCGATATCGGCGCCGAGATGATCCGCGAAGCGGCGCTGCAATACCTGCACCAGGAACTGCCGCATGCGTTGGCAGTGGAGATCGTCGAGTGGCAGGACACCGGCAAGAAGCTGAAGATCATTTCCAACCTCTATGTCGAGCGCGATAGTCAGAAGCCGATGGTGGTCGGGAAGAACGGCGAGATGCTCAACCAGATCCGGGCGGACGCGGTGAAGCTGCTGCGCGAGCTGTCCGATATGTTCGTCGACCTGCGCATCCACGTCAAGGTCGCGGACAAGTGGCGCAACAAGAAGCGGTTTCTCGAGGACATGGGATTGATGGACGGGTGAGAAATCCCATCGCCGCTTAATCCCATGCCCAATCTCTCCCTCCACGCTTCATCGTTGCGCCTTATCAGGCCAAATCCAGACGATTAAAAGGGGCGATGAAGGGACAGATGGACGACGAACAGACATAAAAAAAGCCCCGGCCGCGAAAAGGCATGGGCTTTCTTGAAGCAGTGTCAGCGAAGGCTTACTCGTTTTTGGTCTTCGGCAGGCCGATGACCTTGTCGCCTTCCTTCCAACGGCCGGTCTTGCGCAGGGCTTCGATACGCTCGTACCGCTTCATTACGTTGCGACGTGCATGAATCTTGGTACTGCCCTTGAGGCTGCGATGCATAGACATGATAACATTTCTCCACAGTTCAAAATACAAACCATTAATGTAAGGTGGTTTGTCTGGGTGTCAATAGTGGATGAATTCAGGCATTTGGGATGCTGGACCGCCGCTGCCGCGCCCGAGAATGTTGCCGGTACGGTCGGTGATAGCGCAGCGCGCGGCGGAATGGCCGGCATGTATGCCCAGGATGTAGTGTTCAGGTTTCACGATTGGTTGGATTGGTCGGTTTGATCGCAATAGTCCGACTATAATAACGGCGTTTCTGCAGTTCAACTTTATCGGGAGTATTGACATTGGGACGGAAACCGACATAATACCGGTGATGACAACCGCAAATTCGGATGCGACATGCTGATCGTGCTTTCTCCCGCGAAGACTCTGGATGAATCACCCTGTCAGGTGAAGGGGATGACGCAACCAGTGTTTATCAACAAATCGTCACAGTTGATTCGTAAGCTGCAGAGGCTCAGCGTGCCGAAGGTCAAGACCTTGATGGGGCTGAGCGACAAGCTCGCGGAGCTGAACAAGAGGCGATACGACAGTTTCTCGACGCCGTTCACGGCGGACAATGCCAAGCCTGCGGCGTTGATGTTCATGGGCGATGTATACGAAGGCCTGCAGTTCGGACAATTCAGCGGGCGCGAGCGGGCGTGGAGCCAGGATCATCTGCGGATTCTGTCGGGGCTCTACGGGCTCCTGCGGCCGCTGGACCTGATTCAGCCCTACCGTCTGGAGATGGGTACGCGCTTCAGCGTCGGGCGTGCCGGGGATCTGTACAAGTTCTGGAATGGCTCGATTACGGAACAGATCAACGCGGCGCTTGTCGAACAGGACGATGACCTGCTGGTGAATCTGGCGTCGAACGAGTATTTCGGCGCTGTCCAGCCGAAGCAGGTGAGCGGCCGGATCGTCACGCCAGGGTTCAAGGAGGAACGCAAAGGCACCTACCAGTTCATTTCGTTTTTCGCCAAGAAAGCCAGGGGCATGATGGCGCGTTATCTGTTGACGTCGCGGGTGTCGGATCTCGACGGGCTGCGTGCCTTCAGTGAGGCGGGATACGGCTACAACGAGGCATTGTCCACCGATGAGAAGCCTGTGTTTACGCGTGTTTCATGACAAAAACCATTTCGTGGGACAGGCCCGCCGAAACCTGTGGGTGCCGTGTTGCTTTGATCGTGAACTGAATTATACTCTGTGACCTATTCTATACCTACATAATGCAGGAGCCCATGCCGTGAAATATGCCGCTGTCTACTTTTTCGCCGCTGCTTTTCTGTTCACTGCCGTTGCGCCGTCGGCCAGCGCCGGTCCGTTCAGTTTTCTCAATCCGAAAAATCCGAAACGCATCAAGACGCTGATTGTCACCGGCAATTTCGTCAAATCGAGGATGCTGGCGGAGCTCATCCAGTTCCGCACCAACCAGCCGATTCTGTTGCTGCCGACCGGCAGTGAAGAGACCACGATGTATTTCCTAGGCCCGGACCTGCAGGCATACGAGATCGACCAGGACGACTTCAAGGACTTTGTGGCGTTCCTGCAACCGAAGAAAGTGCTGTTCCTGGGAGACAGAAACTATGCGCCCCCGGAATATATCGACGAGTTGGGAGAGGTGGCGACGACCTGGGTGGTCAACAGCGGTGACTGGGAACAGATCGCGTTTTCCGTGGAAGAGGTCATGAGGATCCGCAAACTGACTTTTGACTACCTGGTGCTGCTCAAGCAGCTCGAGGAAAGGGACCGGCCGAAGCCCTCGATCATGATCAACCCGAAAGGCGAAAAACGGGTTGTACCGACAGACAAGGCGGAGATCTTCAAGAAGTACGAGACCAAGGGCAGCTCTTGGGAAAACGAGTGATCTATGCTGTCTGATCGGTGATTCGCCGGATCCGTCGAACCAACAACCCATCTTGGCTTGGTTAGTAATCGCGTGTTACGGGTCATTTTCCATATTGCACGGAATACGTTCCGAGAATGCCTGCGGCATCCGATCTATATCATCCTGCTGCTCAGCGCGATGAGCATCATCGGGTGGTACCCGTGGTTGTCGCTGTTTGTCTTCCGTCAGCAGGAAAAAATGGTGACCGACGGCTCGCTGGCGACGATTCTGCTGTTCGGCCTGATGACTGCTGTGCTCTGTGCCAGCCACGCGATCTATCGAGAGATCGAAACCGGCACCGTCCTGCTGGTGCTTGCGAAACCGATTGGGCGCGGGCCCTTTATCATCGCCAAGATGCTGGGCATCATCGCGGCGTTGACGATTTTCGTTTTTCTGACCTCGATCGCGACGCTGTTCTCGGTGCGCGTTGCCGTTGATCAGTTCGAGCTCGATGCCTGGGTTTGGGGTTGTCATTGGTTCGGTATCGTCCTGGCCTGTGCCGTCGGTGCCTACCGCAACTTTACCAAACGCATCACCTTTCCCGCTTCTACCGTCAAAGCGTTGGTTGTGATCTTTTCTTTTCTCGCTGTCGTTGTGTACTGGTCGCCCCCGTACAAGTACCGGATAAAATGGGGCGAACATGTCGGGTACAACTGGGATCTGGTGGCAGCCTGTGTGCTGGTGCTGTTTGCAGTCTGGGCGATGTGCGCTCTCGCTACAGCGCTATCGACGCAGTTCAACCTGCTCAGCAACCTCAGCATCTGCCTGGTCATTTTCATGTGCGGCCTGATCTCGGACTACCTCCATGAAAAAATCGTGGCGATGACGGCTGCCGACTCGATCCGCATGATGCACTCGTGGTTCTACATCCTTATCCCGATCGGTTTCGGGCTGTGGCTGCTGAGCCTCAAACATTTCAGCATGCGGCGGCAGACGCGGGTGAGGAAGTGGCATATCAACACGATTTTCGGGCTGAGCCTGGTCGCGATCATCAGCCGGGCATTCGTCAACAAAGTCACCCATGCCGATGCCCGCGATCCGGCGGCATGGATGCAGATAGTTGGAACCGGCATATATCGGATCAAAGAAACCGTGGCGGACACGATACACGCGATGCTGCCGAACTGGCAGAGATTCTTTATGGCGGACGCCCTGGCCGCCAAGGAATCGATCCCGGCGAGCTACATCGCCTGCGGCGCGGCCTACGCCGTTATCTTCGTGACGATGCTTTATCTGCTGGCGCTCCTGCTCTTCGCCGGCAAGGAAGTGGGCACACAGTCGCAGGGCTGATGGTCGTTCACTCGTAATCTCCCGTGTAATCCACAGATGTGGATGTTCGTCACACGAGCCCTGCGCCCGCGATTTACGCCGTGTACGGCGATTGCTGTGCAATGAGGACTGAGGCGGGAAAGCGGTTCAAGGGGACTGTTCGCGAATACAGGCGGTCCATTGATCTTTCCCCACCGGCTCCAGATGCATCGAGGCGGAGCCGCACTCTGCAGCCGCATGGGCACAGCGCGGCAGGAACGGGCAGCCGTTGATCTGCTCCGTCATGTCCGGCGGGTTGCCCGGGATAGTATAGAGGTGGGAGCCGCGCTGCTGGATGGCCGGCAACGACTGCTGCAGCCCGACGGTATAAGGATGCCTCGGGGTCTCGAAAAGCGCCGTCGTAGGGCCGGTTTCCACGATGCGCCCGGCGTACATGACCGCCACACGATCGCACATCCCGGCGACGATCCCGAGATCGTGGGTGATGAAGACGACACCCATGTCGCGGGTCGCCTGCAGATTGCGAATGAGAGCCAGAATCTGCGCCTGCACGGTGACGTCGAGAGCGGTCGTCGGTTCGTCGGCGATCAACAGATCGGGCTCGGTGATCAGCGCCATGGCGATCATCACACGCTGCTGCATGCCGCCGGAAAACTCGTGCGGGTATTGGCGCAGCCGGCGTTCGGCGTCGTGGATGCCGGTCTCGCGCAAGGCCTCGACGGCGCGGGCTTCAGCGTCCGGCTTCGAAATATCCCGGTGCAGCCGCAACGGCTCGATGAGCTGGTCACCGATGCGCAAATACGGATTGAGTGAGGTCATCGGGTCCTGAAAGATCATGGCGATGCGGTTGCCCAACTGCCGGCGTCGATCGGCGGCACTGCAGTTCAGCATATCAACGCCGTTAAACCAGGCGTGCCCCGTAGTTGTCGCCGTCGGCGGCAGCAACCCCAGCGCCGAGTAACAGGTCACCGACTTGCCGGAGCCGGATTCTCCGACGATGCCTAAAGTTTCCCCGGGTGCCACAGACAAGGACAGGCCGTTGACGGCGTGCACCGTGCCGCGATGGGTGTTGAAGGTGGTGTGCAGATTGTCGATGGTGAGAAGCAAGAGAGTATTCAGGTGTCAGGTGTCAGGTGGGGATTGAGAATTGATCGGGTTGCTGCAACAATCATAGCTCCCGGGCTGACTTGGGATCCAGGGCGTCGCGCAGTCCGTCACCGAGGAAATTCAGGGCGAACAGGGCGGCGGACAGAAAGAGCCCCGGGAAAATCAACATCCACGGGTATTCCTCCATGGCGTCCGCCCCTTCGTTGATCAACAGCCCCCATGAGCTCATCGGCGGCTGCACACCGAGCCCGAGAAAGCTGAGAAACGCCTCCAGCAGCATCACGCTGGGTATTGTCAATGTGGTGTAGACGATGATCGGACCGAGAACATTAGGTACCAGGTGGCGCAGAATGATCCGCCGCCTCGACAGCCCCAGCGTCACTGCTGCTTCAATGAACGCCTGCTGCTTCAGCGTCAGTACCTGGCCGCGGACGATGCGCGACATAGTCAGCCATTCGACGGCACCGATCGCCATGAATAAGAGAAGCAGGGTGAACAGTTGCGGATCGATCCACCGCACTTCGACGTCATCGAAACAAACCATCAGCAGGATCACGAAAATCGTGAACGGCAGGGCATACATGATGTCGACGATCCGCATCATCACGCGGTCGATATGGCCACCGAAGTAACCCGAGATTGTTCCCCACAGCACGCCGATCGTCAGCGACACCGAAGTGGCACACGCCCCGACCAGCAATGAGATGCGCCCACCGTACGAGACGCGGGTAAACAGGTCGCGCCCGAGCGTGTCTGTCCCGAACCAATGCTCGCGGCATGGCCCGATGGCACCGAGGACCAGATCCTGCTCGAAATATTCGTACTGCGTCAACCATGGCGCAAACACCGAAAACAGCACGATCAACAGCAAAAATACCGCCCCAAACAACGCCAGGCGGTTGCGGCAAAGCCGCCGCAGCGCGTCTGACCACAGCGATGTGCTTTTATCGATCTTATCCATTGCTTAGGTGTCAGCTGTCAGGACGGAGTATGCCGTCCCGTCATACCGAATAGTTAAGTGCCAATCGGTTCTCGATGCGGTGCGGTGAACCTTCTGCTGGTCCTGACAAACGCTGAAGCCAGGCGGAACAATGCCGCCCGGGTTGTGGCACCCCGTACACAAAGCTGAAAGCTGCAAGCTCATTCCAGTCGCAACCTCGGGTTCAGCGCTGCCTGGATGATATCTACCAACAGGTTGAACACGACAATCATGACAGCATACAGAAGCACCGTGCCCATGATCATCGTGTAGTCACGGTTGAATGCAGCGTTCACGAAATGCTGGCCGAGTCCCGGGATATCGAAAATCTCTTCGACCACAAACGAACCGCTCAGCAACCCGGCCGTCGCCGGCCCGAGAAAAGCAATCACCGGCAGCAACCCGCCCTTGATCGCGTGTTTGTAGATGATCCGGAACTCGGAAACACCCTTGGCACGGGCGGTACGGATAAAATCCTGGTTGAGGACTTCGAGCATTCCCGCTCGTGTCAGCCGGGCGATGTAAGCACCATAAGGTGCGCCCAGCGTCACTGCCGGCAGGATCCGGTCTGCTGCGGTATCCCATCCCGACACGCTGAAAATCTGCCAGCGCAGCGCGAACAACAACAACAGCAGCGGCCCGATCACAAACGTCGGTATACAGATCCCGATCATCGCCAGCGACATGGGCGCGTAGTCGGTCACGGTGTTCGGCTTGAGCCCTGCAATAATACCGGCGCCGAGCCCGATGATCAGTGCAAAGGTGATCGCCAGAATGCCCAGTTCCAATGACACAGGCAGCGTGCGGGCGATGATCTCGTTGACGGAATGGGCACCGTATCGCATCGACGGCCCGAGGTCCCCGGCCAGAGTCTTGCGCCACCAGGTCAGATACTGCACAGGCAGCGGTTCATCGAGGTGATAATGAGACTCAAGCTTCGCAAGGGTCGCGGGCGAAACATTGCGCTCGTCACTGAACGGCCCACCCGGCGCCAGTCGAATCATCACAAACGTCAGCGTCGCGATGATAAACAGAACCGGAATCGCTTCCAGCAGTCGTGAACGGATAAAACGGAGCATTCGGCTTGTCAGTTGTCAGTTGTTCGCAGCGTCCCGCCGTACGCATCACAAGTCACGCAACGGACAATGGACTACTCCAGATACACATACTTATACGGGTGGTGATCGAGCAGAGTGGGGTGCCAGCCTCTGACGCCGGGCTGGATGAGCGACAGGCTGACGTAGAGATAAATCGGCATGATCGGCAACTCGTCGAGCAGGATCGTCTCCGCTTTCTGAAACGCATTGAAACGAACGGCAGCATCCGACGTTGCGGCTGCAGTGGAGATGAAGTTGTCATAGTCGCTGTTCGACCAGCGGGTGCGATTGTTGCCGCCACCGGTGATCCACAAGTCCAGGAATGTATTCGGATCGACGTAGTCTCCGATCCAGCCCGCGCGCGCCACTTGGAAGTCTCCCTGCTGCGTCGAGTCGAGATAAACCTTCCACTCCTGGTTCTTGAGCATGACATTGATGTTCAGGTTCTTCTGCCACATCTGCTGGATGACTTCCGCGATCTTGCGGTGCGATTCGTTGGTGTTGTATAACAACTCAAACCCTGGAAAGCCCTCGCCGTCCGGGTACCCAGCCGCCGCCAGCAGCTTCTTTGCCGCCGCGATGTCATACGTCACGCGCGCCTGCGATGTATACCCACCCGTATCCGGCGGCACAAAATGATAGGCCGGCAACTGTCCCGCCTTGAGCACGTACGTACAGATCGCCGCCCGGTCGATCGACATCGACAGTGCTTTGCGAACCCGCACGTCGTCGAGCGGCGGCTGTTCCACATTGAACAGATAATAGTAGGTTCCGATATACGGCGACACCATCAGAAGCTCCGGTGACTTCTGCTGGTATTTCTCGATCTTGTCCAGTGGTACCGTGCCTGTCACGTGCAAGTCGCCCGCCCGGAACGCCCGCTCTTCTGTCAGCGCCTTCTCGATCGCGTGGAAGTGGATCGCTTCCAGCCGCACGATCTTCGCGTCCCAATGCAACGGGTTCTTCTTCACCACGATTACCTTGTTCACCTCCCACGTGTCCAGCACAAATACACCGTTGCCGACATAATTTCCTGGCCGCGTCCACGGCGTGTGCAGCTCGTCCATTTTGCCGTGCTTGAGGATCGTCTGCTTGTGTACAGGGTACCACGAATAGTGATTCAGCATTGACAGGAAATACGGCGTACCGGCATTGAGCGTGATCTCCAGGGTATAGTCGTTGACAGCACGCACCCCAACTTGTGAAAAATCCGCGATCGTGCCCTCGTGAAACGCCGCTGCGTTCTTCATCACGAACAGCATCTCCGCGTACTCCGCAGACAGCCCTGGCGACAGCATGCGTTCAAACGAAAAAACAAAGTCATGTGCGGTGACCGTATCGCCGTTCGACCATTTGCCGTTTGACCGCAGCACGAACGTATAGACTGTACCGTCATCCGACACGCTCCAGCTTTCCGCTGCGCCGGGTTGCGGCTCCAGGGTCTTGGGGTCTTCTGTGACCAGCCCTTCGAGCAGCGCCGAGATGATGTTGTGTTCCGTGACCCCTGTGACCACGTGTGGATCCAGCGCCTTTGGCTCGGCGCCGTTGCCGAGGTGAAGAATCTGAGGGACACCGTCGGGCGGCTGCCCGGCGAGGCTTTTGTCGACGGGATCGCGGCCGCAACTGCACAGGAGCAGAGGGATGAGTGCCGGCAGCAGGTACCGCCGGATTGACAGGGGAGAACGTTGCTTCATTGAATCCTCAGGGATATGCTGGTTCGGTTGCCTTTGATCTTGTTGTTGCCGGTCGTGTAGGAGATGGTGAATCCGTCGGCAACGCTCTTGAACTCCGCCACGTCGAGGGTAAACGCCGTGCGCTGCCAGCCGTCCAGGTCTTTGTTGTCGATGCCTTTCACTTTGATCCGGACTTTCCGGGACTTCCAGAGTCCGACGATGTCGACCGAATCAATTTCGCGCTCCACCTTTTTTTCGGAAAACGGTATCTTCAGCCGATCGCTCCCGGTTTTCAGTCTCAGGTAGTATTTACCGTAGGCCTCTTTCATCTGCGCCTCGTCCATGGCATCGGCCCCGTCGATGGGATTGATACGGGTATCGAAAGTCAGGTGTGTGGGGTATTCGATGCCCAACGGGTCGGCGTATCCCGCGGTGACAGTTATGCCTTCCCTTTCGAACTGATAGGCGATGCGAAACTCGACATTGCCCTCGACCAGGCCGCCCAGAACGACCCGGCGCGGCTGTTGCACGGCAGCCTCCGGGTATTTCAGGTAGCCCAGCAGTTTCTGTGGGGTCGTGCGGTGCTCGCCGCCGATAATCTCCAGCTGCTTAAAGTGGATTGCCGGCGTGAGGAACATATTTTCCTCTCTGGGATGCTTGATCTGCACCAGCATTTCCCCGGTCCTGTCCATGGTTGCGAGATAGGCGTTGCCATCGTAGACCAGGTGTGTGCCGGCCCATTTTCCCGTTTCGTCAACCGGCA
>Ga0310124_10000716_pt1 | contig 23294 bp, 7 predicted proteins | sample CB11b_AW_Bot5_MG_FD_203507 | JGI IMG/M metagenome (GOLD analysis project Ga0310124, IMG submission 203507) | Marine microbial communities from Western Arctic Ocean, Canada - CB11b_AW_Bot5 | ecosystem: Environmental > Aquatic > Marine > Oceanic | place: Canada: Western Arctic Ocean | collected... | reverse complement strand
AGCGATACCGAGAATGAGAGGATTCTCGACCAGCTGATCTGACAACTCGGTTTTTGCTGGCAGATTGCGCACGTACTGTGATCGGTCGTGATCAAACAGATTGGGTATATGCATGAATGTCTTGTTGATTTTTTGTGGACCGACTGGCCAGGGCGTGTCCTGGTTTTGGGCGCGTGTGTATCGGATTCGCCGCATGATTCGTTGAAGTTCGTCCGGACTGGTGGAATAAGAGTCGGATAAATATTCTGCGAGTTCATCATCCCCGGGTTGGGCGGAACCGTCACCCGGTTCGTAAGGCGTCAGGCGTTCCTGCTTGAGCAGTTCATCCAGAGTTTGCCGCAATTGTAGGACCATTGCGGGCGATAAAACTTGCTCAAGGATCACATAGCCATGCTGGCTGAGATGTTCAGCGGCGGTTGTCACGGCGGACTGTAATGGAACGCCCGTATTCTCAATTTCACCCAACGGTAGTTTCCTTGGCTGCTGCGGGGCAACCACAAGTGGATACGAATTGGTCATTGAATGGACGTATTATCGGGAAAGATCATCTAGCGGTAAATCCATTGTGCTGAAACTTATTGTGTCTGGAGATCGACCACAGTGGCTCGTCTTAACGATTTGCCCCGGATTTGCCCCGGACGCTGGAGGGCAGTTGCAGCGACATTTTCGCTGGTTTGCCAGCTGACTCACACCAGAACAAGTAATGCTTTGGACATCACTTACGATCATTTCAAGTTCATCCACTGACAAGATTTCGTCTCATGCTGATTTCGCCAGGGACCCTTCATCAACAAACTCATTTGGTTGTGGTTCAAAACGTGTTAAAATAAGGGTTTACAGAAATGTCATCTTTTGAACCCTTCTTGCGGGTTGAACGGCAGATGAAATATTTTTCCAGACAGGTTCAACACGGTCGTTTTTCCGGCGCAGGCGCGCGCCATTTTCGATGCCGGGGTGTCGAATCGCTGGAACCACGCCTCGTTTTAAGCTTCACCGAGATTCCTGTCGGTGAACTTTTTCTGGGCAGTACGGATGTTACCCCCGCTTGGGCTGACTTCAACAACGACGGTTGGGTTGATGCGTTCAGTCGTGGCGAGCTTTATCGAAATGACAATGGTACGTCCTTTCATCATGTGGCGACACTGTCTGATGCAGGGCAAGGGGAAGCGTACTGGGGTGACTTTAACAACGATGGGTGGCTGGACCTGCACTGGAACTCCTATGGTTGTTGTCCGACCTTTTTATTCAATGAGGGGGGCACGGGAAGTTTCTCACAAACCCGGCTGGATCATCACGGCAATACGGCCAGCCTGGGGAGTGCCCTGGGTGATTTCAATAGCGATGGTTGGCTGGATGTCTACATGGGTGGCTTCGAAGCGTGGCCCAATGGAGATTTTCCCGACCGAATGGTGCTCAACGTGCCCGATGCTACCAAGCCAGGTGGCCGTGGTTTCGAATGGGTTGACGATATAAGTTTCCTGCGCGCTCGGGGTGTGGCGGCGGCCGATTTCAACGAGGATGGCCACACTGATGTTTATGTTTCCAACTATCGTCTCCAAGGAAACCTGTTGTGGATCAACGACGGTAGTGGTTCGAACTTTCCATTCACTTTTGGAAGTGACAGCCACGGCGCCCGCGGTGGTGACGGCCATTCGATCGGCAGCGCGTTTGGTGATTTAGACAGCGACGGTCACATTGACATCTTTGCGGGAAATTTTTCACACGGTGGCCAGCCCGAGAGTCGCATCCTGCTCAATCAGGGTCCTGCGGGTAATTATCATTTCTCGGATTTGGGCCAGCGGGGCATCTACAGGAAAGAATCTTGGTCGTCACCCGCACTGGGCGATTTCGACAACGATGGAATGCTGGATGTTTTCTTCACGGCATTGCAATACTACGGCAATGACAGCGAGCTCTTTCGCAATACGGGCAGCCCGGGAAATCCCAAGTTTGCCGAAGTTTCCGCTGCCGAAGGGATTCCAGGTGGTCTGGATCTGTTCAACGTCTCCTGGGCTGATTGGGATAACGATGGTGACCTGGATCTGGCCACCAACGGCCGCCTGTTTCGTAATGATCTCAGTAACAACAATAAATGGTTAAAAGTAGATCTGCAGGCACTGGGGATCGATGGCATCGATGCCTATGGTTTCGGCGCCACTGTGCGGATTAACGTAGGCAGCAAGACGGTGACTCGGCATGTCGAGTCCGGACAGGGACAAGGTAATCAAAACGATCTGACCCTGCATTTTGGGCTGGGGAACATCACGGGTCCTGTTGACGTTGAGGTGTCCTGGCCCGGTGGTAGAACCCGCACGATTCAGACCGAAGTGAACCGATCCATCGAAATCCATTACGGTTCCACACCCAACCGGGACTTTTTCTCGGTCGATGAAGACAGTGTGTTGACCGTTGACGCGGCGAGCGGTTTGATGAACAACGATTTCGTGGTCCCGGGCGGGCCGCCGCTGAGCGCGGTGCTTGTGGACGCACCTGCCAATGGCCAAGTGGTGGTCAACGCTGACGGTTCCTTTCAATACACGCCCACGGAAAACTTTTTTGGGGAAGACGTTTTCACGTATCGACTGGCCGGTGATCCCAATGCAACAGGGAAAGGCCGTGTCACCATTACCGTGTTACCAACGCCCGATTCTCCCGTGGCTGTCGACGATGTGATTGTTGTTAAAGAAAACGGAAGCTATTTCACCGGCAAGAACGAGGAAACGGTGATTCCGTTTGGCGCAGTATGGAGTTATTTGGACACGGGTGTTGACCAGGGAACCGCTTGGCTTGAAAACGAATTTGATGATTCGGCCTGGTCCACAGGACCTGGGCAACTTGGATTTGGTGAGGGTGATGAAGCAACCGAGATCAGCTTTGGATCAGATTCGGAAAACAAACATCCCACGACCTATTTTCGTCACAAATTTCAAGTTGCCGACGCGGTGCGAGCCAACGAACTCGTGCTCAATCTAATTCGAGATGATGGGGCAGCGCTGTATTTGAACGGGATTGAAATCGGTCGTGACAACTTGGATCCTGGCGCCGACTTCACCACGTATGCGATTGCGAATGCTGAAAACGAGGACCTTCCAATTCGGATGATCATTGACGACCTGGCCAACGGGCTGATCTCCGAGGGCACGAACGTTCTGGCTGTTGAGATTCACCAGGCAACGGCGACAAGTTCCGACCTTTCCTTTGACCTGGAATTGGTTGTAAAACGTGGGGTTGGCGCGGGTGTGTTGGACAACGATTTCGAACCTGACGGCGACGAAATGATCGCCGAATTGCTCACGCCACCCGAACATGGTACGGTCAACATGACAGCCGATGGCCAGTATGTTTATACTCCCAATCAGGGCCACACGGGGACCGACAGTTTCACCTACCGTGTCAGTGACATGACTGCCAGTGAACCCAAAACTTTTTTGAATTTCGGATCCACATGGCGGTACCTGGACAATGGTTCCAATCAGCGGACGGCTTGGCGCGCGTCGGTCTTTGATGACACAGTCTGGTCCAGTGGTCCGGCCCAATTGGGTTACGGTGATGGGGACGAAGCCACGATCGTTGGTTTTGGCCCCAACACGAGCGATAAATATGTCACGACCTATTTTCGCAGCGACGTTGAACTGACGTCGCTGGGACCGTCGGATTTGACGGCGACCTTGTTGCGGGATGACGCAGCGGCTGTCTACTTCAACGGTGAAGAAGTTTTCCGTGACAGCAATCTGGCCAGTGATGCGGGCTACAATGACCATGCCACCAGCGGTGTCGTCGACGAGCAGATCCCGGTTACCTTCTCGATCCCGGCAAGTGTGGCGGTTATCGGTGATAATGTCTTGGCGGTGGAGGTTCATCAGGCCACTGCCAGCAGTTCGGATGTGAGTTTTGATTTTGAGTTGCAAGGTGTTCTTAACGTGCCGAATACATCGGACGAGGGAGTCGTCAACATCACCATCGAGGAAATCAATGATTTTCCCGTTCTTGTTGACGACCAGTACGTCGCAGTCATTTCACAACCGTTGGTGGTCAATGCGTCCGCCGGTGTGCTTGCCAACGACACCGATGATGAGGACGATCTGTTAACCGCCGTCATGGTAGCGCCGCCCACCCATGGTCAACTGGAGTTAGCCAGCGATGGTTCGTTTACCTACACACCCGCTACGGATTATGAGGGGCAAGATACATTTACCTATCAGGCGTCGGACGACGGTGATGTCTCGGCAACGCCGACACTGATTGCTCAAGGTAGTGTTTGGCGATATCAGGATGATGGGGCCGATCATGGAACGGCCTGGCGGCAGGCTGGTTACGACGATTCCGAATGGCCAGTCGGTGAAACCCAGATTGGTTACGGTGATGATGATGAGCAAACGGTGGTCGGTTATGGTAGCGATGCGAACAATAAACATGCCACGACTTACTTTCGCTCTGAGTTTGAAGTTGCGATTCTGGAGCGGCTTAAATCACTCACTGCCTGGTTGTTGCGCGATGATGGGGCGGCCGTCTATGTCAATGGCAATGAAGTTTACCGGGACACGGGTGTGCCCGAAAATCCTGGGTACGATGTGTATGTTGCTGCTGTTGGAGAAAATGCGACCACGACGTTTTCCATTCCGACAAGCATGGTGGTCCAGGGAACCAACGTGATCGCGGTCGAGGTTCATCAAACCACCCCCACCAGTTCAGATCTCAGTTTTGATTTCGAACTGACAGCCGCAAAAGATTCAACCGGTTTTCAAGTGGCTACCGTCACGATCGATATTGGTCACACGCTTTCAGGTGATGTTAACCTGGATGGCAATGTGGACGTCGCTGACATCGACGACCTGTTTGCTGCACTGGGAGCGGGCAGCAATGATTCACAATACGATCTGGACCAAAACGGTTCGGTGGAGTCAGCCGATGTTGATTATTTGATCACGACGATCTTCCAGACAACACTGGGGGATACCGACCTGGATGGCGACGTCGACACGGGTGATCTGACGCGTGCCATTATCGGTTTTACTGGTGCTGGAGGTTTGGGACGTGGCTGGGCCAGCGGCGACACTGATGGCGACGGTGACGTCGATACGGGTGACCTGACACGGGCCATCATAGCTTTTACCGGGGCTAAATAGCCGACCTGGGTAAGCCCGGTTGACGGGATTCACGTCACGCCGACGATCGTTTGCTTGACGAGCGCCTGCACAGCATGAGCAGGTAGGTTCCCAGGCCAGCCAACAGAAAACTCGACGGTTCCGGAACAACTGTTGCACCTGCTGAAACCGAACTTGCCGTACCGCTGAAAGCCAGCATGCCATTGTTAACCAGCGAGCCCGTAACACTGGTGTCAATCAGGTTGAGCTGACTGTCATTGGTCAGCCCACCGTTGAAGTTCACCGTGGCGCCGATTGCCGTCAAGCGGCCTCCCGTGTGATTGGTCACTGGGCCAGAAAAAGTCGCCGTATCGCCGCTCAGCACGATCAAATCCCCACCACTTTGAATCGTGACGGCTCCTCCAATTTGGCCAGCGGCAATCAAACGGCCACGGTTTCGAATGGTCGTGCCCCTAGCCGCACTGAGATCGCCGCTGTTGGTCAACCGTAATTCGGCCACACCGGAATTGGTTGCGCCGATGGCTACCGATTTAACAGAGGTGGTGGCCGTTGGGCCCAGCACGGTCAAACCGACCGGTGGATTGATCACCACACTGTGCAGGTTGTCTGGGGTGATGCCAAGATCCCAGTTGACAGTGTTATCCCACAGATGAGAATCAGCGACCCAACGGATATAGACATTCGGAGTGTCCGGGAGTCCAATGGTGACGTCACGCAGCTGTGTTTCGACACCTCCGGAAAATACGTTCATGTCCATGAAGACACCATTTCCTTGTGGAACGACAATCTGCAAGAGATCGATCGAGGTGGGATGTTGAAAATCAGGAAACTGAAACCGATCTAATGTGAAGGCCCCACCGTTAACCACCTGAAAGGTCCCCAATCCGGTATCTGCTCCTAGAGCTGTACCGAACAGGTCCTGGCCGTCGTTGGTTTCCAGAAAATCAGCAGAGTTAAGCACGGCCGCAATTTGAGTGTTGGAAATCACGATATGTGTATCCAGGGGTACACAATCCGTACAGCTGCTGAGATCGTCGATGAACGGACTCGGCACTCCCAGTGTTGAATAGATTTGGTGAACGTCGCCATCGTGTAAATTGATGCTCTCAAACGTATCGATTTTTTCGCCAGCATCTCCGGTGATGTTGATGGTGTAGATATCGAGTCCAGCAGACGATGTCGGACTGCTGACATTGGCCACGATTGCACCTTGGGCCACCGTGGCGATTAAAAAAAATGTCCACAGGGTCGATACGAATTTAAGGCGTTTCGTAAAGGTCATTGGAATATCTCCTAGCGAATGATAAACACGAATATAGACGGGAGATCTTTTCTCGCTTTGACTCCACTGATTGTAGTTAACTTTTTACTCAATAGTACTGTTTTGCCAACAAAAAGGGCATATTTATTTCTCCGCTCGCCTGGGGACTCGGTTGGAGTTTGCTGGCAGGTGCTCAAACTGGAAGCATTGCTCTAATTGGTTGATGTAAGCCATCACGATGGTGAGGTTTATCCTTTTTCAAAAATAATTTTATCGGTGCCAGCGAAGGCCCAGTTTTCCAGAACGGCGTCGAGCGGATCCGTTTTGCTGTGGGAAACCGACAGGTTCATTCGCGGTCCTGCATGTGGCACAAATTCGGGCCCGTTTGCCGCGCGTGTGGCCTCATTGCTGACCGCAATCCCATTCCATTTCCAGAGTGTGTTGTCTGGTTGCGCCTTCGTTGAATTGGCACCTTGACTTGAGTTGACACTGAGTATGAACGATACCCGGTGATCGGATGCGGCTCCTGAAAAGTTGATTATAGCAGTGGTCAAATCGCTCGTGTCGACGTCACCGTCACCGTCGGTGTCACCATCGGTCCACGTTTTTCCCGTGCCGTTTGCACTGGTAAAGTTAATGATGGCCGTCGTCAAATCGGACGTGTCCACGTCACCGTCCAGGTCAGCGTCTCCCAAGTGTTGTGGCTGGCCAGGATTGGGCGCACGGGGTGTCCAACTCGCCGCCTCGCTGGCGGCCGACCCGGTATCTGCTCGATGTAGCGACATTCCCATACCATCGGCTGCGGGCGACCAGGGAGCCAAGTCGTCGTAAAGTATTTCGTCCTCGAAAAGTCGTGGAATGAGCGTTGGCTGTTCCAGGGGTGGCGCATCGGGCCTCTGCAACTGTACGCGAGCCGAACCATTGCCTAACTGATTTTGATATCCACCCACAATCTGTACTTCAGCACCAATTCCGTAATGCGCTCGAAAGGCCATCACACGATTTGAATTACCGGTGCTGTCGGGGTCGAACGCAACCACTACCAGCGTGCTACCCGCACCGATTGTCGTTGCTGCCGTGAAGTCAAAGTCGACCTCACCCCGGATGCGCCAGTTGGTCAGATCCAGCTGCTCGGCAGTAGGGTTCAGTATTTCAATGAACTCAAGGTCGTTGTCGGTCAGTGTCGATTCGATGGCCAAGGCAGCCGCTGATGGGCTCGCTGGATGATAGTTGACTTCGCTGATGACCAGTGGCCCCACTCGCGGATCTGCGTTATGGCCATTGAATGTTGTCGTCAGCATTGGTTGGATCCGACCGCTGCCATGGGGTGCACGTCCGAATGATTCGCCGTTGGGAGAGGCACCAAAATGCACATCATCGACAAATAACTGTACATTCCCGTTGCCGTTGGCAACCACCAGCCAGACTTCATCGCCGGAGGCTCCACTGAGCGCGAAATGATGAAGACCCGGATTGCTGGGCGTGGGGTTGAAATGGCTCTCGTTGAAGACCATGAACTCACCCGGATCCAAGATCGTACTGTTGGAGATCTCATATTTGAGCAGGTTCGCAGCTGAATCGCTAAGCCACCAACCGCTGATGTTGATCGGGCTACTGGTAGGGTTGTACAACTCAATAGAATCCGATTGGGTCACCGGCGGATCGGTGTGAGCCAGCACTTCGTTAATCACGATGCCCGGGGGGTCAGCATCGGTCGACCCGGGAGATCCGTCGAACATTGTACTGCCGCGCCAGCGATAGTGCTTACCGAGCTCGGTCACCGGCGTGACCGCCGGATCGATCAGTTCCAAGGTTCCACCCGTTCCGTCGGCCCGTTCGGGCCAGGGATTATTGTCGTCATACGAAAAATCCAACACTGCCTGAAGTTGCCCGTCGACGAGTGTCAACTTCTCACCTGCGTTGGAAAGGCTGCCGGAGGTGAACTCACCCAGCACGTTTGGAGTACTCCCATAACGGACCTGGAATGCCGTGGTGTCCCGCACAACAACGCCTCGTTGGCCAGGGGCGAGTTGCCGATTTGGGAAGACGAACTGTAGGCCATCGGTGAAACTTGTGCCCAGCAGGTTGATCGTTTCAGAACCGATGTTCTGGAATTCGAGGAATTCAAAATCGTCGTTGTTCAACTGTGGGTACTGCGCCAATTCAGCGGCTGTAGGTTCAGACGGGTTGTAATTGATTTCGGTGATCCGCAACGATTCAACGATTGGATTGGGAGTGGTGCTAGTCACATGGATCGAATCCGAGCCGATCAGGGCACCCTGATAATCGTACGCTTGGAGCGAGATTGTGTGGGTGCCACCTGTGACCGGGACGGTGACTTCCCAGGTGTCGGCAAAACTTGATCCATTGCCAACCGACCATGACACGTCCAAGGGCCCGGTTCCATTCTGCAACTGAATTTCTCGGACGTTGACCCAGCCGTTACCTCCAATCGTAGCGGTTGCCGCATTGCCAACATTCAACGTTTCGCCTGTGGTGATGCCAAAAGGAATTTGAGCCGGGAATTGACTCAAAACGGAATTGCTGCGGTCTGTAATGTATCCCAGATGGACACCGTAATTCTGTCCAATCAGGCCGCCCAAGTGTTGGGCCCAGTCGGTGGCGTAGGTCCGATTGAACGTGGTATTGATGATGTCATGCATGTGACCCAGGTGCAGGCGCTCGTTAAGTGGCAGATCCAACACCTTGGTGATGTGCGGATGTACCGTGCGGTGCAATGGGTCATTGGTGGGGATCGCCCACGCCTGATCCCAGTCCCACGGAAAGATCAAAACCTTGTTGTCTTCAGGGCGGACGTACATCATGACGTTCTGATACGAGACGACTGAATACACGTCGAGTACACCCAACAGTGACATCATGGCGAACTGTCGCATCCACTGGTCGATATCCAGAATCTCGTTGACCGCCGCCTGCAGTTCGTTGCCCGATAGGCTGAACGCCTGGTTTGCCTCGATGATCCGCTGGAAATCGTCCTGCTCCCGAGCGTTCTTCTTGTTAAACCGCCAGCGGTAATCCTCCTTGTCGGTGCCAAAATCGGTCAGGTCACAGCACTGTATGAACCCCCTAGCCCGGTTATTCTTGAGGCCCTCCGGGCCGCCGCTCACGGTCGATGTCCAATACCCAATGGCTTCAAATTCGTAGAGTGGTGATTCGTTGCCGTTGGCAAACTGTTCGTCCAGATAAACGCTGTCGTAGCGGGCTAAATTTAGAATGATCGGACCCGAATCGGGCGCGATCATATAAGCCAAGTCATCGTACATGCTGACGATACCGCCAGCATGGTTAAGCAACTGCTTGGTAAGGATTTCGTCCTGCGAGCCGGCAAGAATATTACCGGCGCCGGTGCCATCCAAAGCAATCCGATCGTGCACGCCACGGAACAGGTCGTCGGCATTCAAGTTGACACGAAAGGCATGCGGTCTCTGGTGAAAAACGCCACCCTTACGACGCATTTTGACATCGTAAAATACTTCCTGGTCATTGACCGTCAGTGTGGCTCCGATAAACTTATTGCTCAAAAGTTCGGCGTTAGTAGACAAACCGGCTGACTCGCTCGGTATCGTGATCAGCCGGATCGTATCGACTGCCAGTGAGGTACCTTTTCCGTTGTCCACTTGATAAAGGGCTCGCGAATCGGCACCGGCTGCCGGGAACGTCGAGTTGGCCCCCAACGTGTCCTGTCCCTGGACGTAAAACTGTACGACCGTCCCGCTGCTTTGGCCAGAAATCGTCCCCTGGTACCGTCCGCCACCTTGATGCGACATCGGGTCTTCCCGAAAAGTCCCCAACCTGTCGGTTGACCAGAACAGCGTCATGGAGCTCACCGAGTCCGGGTCTTCGGCCATGACTTCAACAGTCACCGGTTGCTGGTTGGTGGGTTTGACAGGCGTGTGTGAAAGTCCGCTGTAGGTGGGACCGATGTTCGACTCCAGCGCCGAGTTGACCGTACCGGGGGTGCCGAGTTGGTCGGGCTGTTCCAGGACGAACGTTTCGGCGGCCCGGTTCCAATACAGCCGCGCGTTCAACAGCGACGAACCACCTAGCCATTTGGCACGCAACGAGATCTCATAGGTCGTGCCATTCTGGATCGACACGTTGCCGACAAACGTAGTCTCTGCGTGATCGTGCTCGTGGCGAGCATGGGCGTCGGCCACCAGCTGCAAAACCTTGTTGGTGCCCGGATTATCCGGATCGTCGATGACCGTGCCATGGTGGTTGCCAATGATTCGCCATTTGGTTGCCTGGCTGCCGATTCCGTCCGATTCGAACGTACCGTTCTGGATCAATTCGATGTTCGCACCATCGGGATCTTGCCGGACGCTCACGTCGTCCACCAACACTTGACCAGTGTCCAACAGCCCCAGCACCAGTTCATGCCATAGGGTAGGCCCGGAGTCGTTGGCAGCCACGTGCCGCGCCGAGTAACTCTTCCAACTGGAATTCAGCGATGCATTGCTGGCAGCCCAGGCTTCGCCCTTGGTGTTGTCGGCGTCCACGTCACGTAGTTCCAGGCTCGAGCCACCCCCGTCGGCCTGGCCGGGCCAGCGTCCGCCGTCAAAATATTCGACTTCGTCAACCGGATTTTTGTTGGCGTCGACCAGTTCAATACGGTCAGTGCTGTTACGTAAGCGGCCCGACATGTTGCCCACCACGTTGATGTCGGGAAAAGTCCCAGCGAGTTGCTGGATGTCTCTGGCAACCACCAGATAATCGCCGGCCGCGATGGTCGTACCCTCCGCGAAGTCAAATCCGATCCCACCTGAGAGCGTCCAGTTTGTCAGATCGACTGCAGTTTCACTGTGATTGTAGAGCTCTAACCAATCGTCCGGTGGGTTGGGTACAGTGGGTACGAAACCGGTGAACTGAAACGTGCCGGCGCTGAACCGATTCACCGAACTACTGGGTTCAGGCACACTAGGAAACGCGCCCGCATTGACTCCTAATCGGCTATCGACAAACGAAATCAGTCCACCACCATCGTCGAGCGTTTTGAACGCCGAACTCGGTCCCCCGACACTCTCACTGCCCCCCTTTTCTTGCGATCCATAGCCGTGCGCCACGATTGTGTAGTTGCCCGATGAAAGTTCCAGTGGACTCGCCAGTGCTTTCAACCGGTTGCTGGCAATCAACACACCGGGATCTCCAGCGGTGAACACCAACTGAGCTAATTTCGTACCTGAATTGCCGCTGCGAGACCACAACTCGGCGGTCAATGTGCGCGACAGACCGTTGGCGCCGCTGTCAAAAACTCCCAGGTGGCTGACTGTAATCTCGGAATTGGCGGTGAAGTCGTGCCCTAAAGCGCCGGCAAAGTCGGAAGTGCCATTGGCACCCGTCAGATTGCCGTAGGCAACAAAGCTGACACTGGACCCAGGATCGACACCAGGTGCGGAAGACAGCGAGCTTTCAGCAGGCGTCGAGCCACTCAGCTCACCGGGTGGATGGTACATGATCTCGTTGATCACGACCTGATCGTTAAACGTGAAGCTGTTGGTCGCACCCGGTGTTGGAGCGTCGGGATAGAGCCATTGGCCATCGTGTTGAGCCGAACGGCCGCGCAAACTTCCGGTCACACGGCGGGCGTCGATCAACTGATTTTTCCCTGGCAGGTACAAAAAGATCCGATCGCCATCATCGCCACCAAAACCCAATTCAGCCTGATTGACTACCGTCTGCCCACCGGCTGAGATTATCTGTGCGGGCAGAACGTACGCATTGTCCGGCGCTGCGGAACTTGCGATTACGTAACCCCCGATGGGGATACTGGTCGTACCTTCGTTAGCAATCTCGATCCAAAAACCGGATTGGGTCGCTCCTGGTATTTCGTTCAAAACCAACGGGCGTGCCGAGAACGTCCGCTTGATCTCTAAGGTTGGAGTGACAAAAAAAGTGGTGTCGTCGGCGTTGACGTTCAAACCCTGGATCGCCAGTACGTTGTTGCCGCTGACAAAATTGTTCAGAAAAAGGGCCAAGTCGATCTGTGCTTGGCCCAAGGCCACGGTTGTCGTGGCGGACGAATTCCACTGGACACTGGTCGGGGCGTTTCGGCGAGCAACCTCCACACCGTTCAGGTAGGCCACAAAGCCGTCGTTGTACGTCACATCCAGCGTTGCCGAGAACAGGGACATGGGGTCGATGCCTACGAAGTCCGTTCTCAAATAGGCCGATGCGTTCACATGGTGCATGTTGGCCAGAACGTCAGTAGCGACCTTGCCGCTCAGTGACGAGTTGGTGAACTGAAACGTAGCGGCGCTGAACCGATTGACCGAACTGCTGGGCTCGGGCACGTTAGGAAACGCTCCGGCGGTCGCCCCCAGCCGGCTATCGACAAACGTGAGCGCGCCACCCCCATCATTGAGCGTTTTGAAAGAGCTATCCGGTCCGCCCAGGCTCTCGCTGCCGGCTCGTTCGCTTGCTCCATAGCCGTGCGCTACGATCGTATAATCGCCGGGAGCCAAATCAAGCGGCGCGGTCAACGGCTTGACGCGATTACTATTGATGAGTGTGCCGGGTGAGGTGGTTGTGAAGACTAGTTCGGCCAGTTCTGTGCCCGTGTTGCCGTTGCGAGTCCACAACTCGGCGGTCAGCGTGCGAGCCAGTCCGTCGGCGCCGCTATCAAAGACACCCAGGTGGGTGACTTGGATCGCTGAATTGACAGTAAAATCGTGTCCCAACGCACCACTAAAAGCCGACGACCCAGAGGCACCGGCCAAATTGCCATAGGCCACGACATTGGCAGAGCCCGAATCGAAGCCCACCGCAGTCGGTCCCTGAAGCCAACTGGAGTCGTCAAACGAGGCAGTGGTCCACGTCTGTCCCAGGCTGCCGTTGGTGGGTATGAAAACACGTGTGTCATCCCCTTCAGCGATGATCGTTTCGCTGGATGTACCCCCGGTGGTTATGTCAAAATGGCGACCTTCGATTTCCGGGATCAGCAACATGTCGCTGCTGGTCGTACCGAAGTTCAACCCGTGAATGGCCAGCACATTGGTGCTGCCCTGAACCAACAGGTTGGTAAATCCGGTGATGTCGAAGTCTTGAAAGAGCACTGCCAGGTTGTCGTTGTGCCCTTCTTCAGCTCCGGAATTATAGGACAGAGTATCAGGAGCGGCCATTCGTGCCACTTCCGTGCCATTGAGATAGGCGACGAACCCGTCGTCGTATTTCATCTTCAACGCGATGGCGTCGTACTGATTCGGATCGCTGCTGACTTGAAAATCGACGCGTACGTAAACGGTGGCATTGACCCCGTTCATCGGTTGGGGCGTTTGAGCATTGGGGGGATCATCCAGATCCAGCCCCAGCAGCGACTCGAAACCGCTGCTGCTCTCGTAACCGACGCCGGTGGTGCCGGTGAGCCACGAGGCATCGTTGAACGTTGGGGAAATCCAGCTACTCCCTAACGAATCGTTGGACGGGACCAGGGCAGTGACTGGGGCGCCACTGGCCAGCAGGGTGCTGGTTGTGAAAGTGGACGGGGTGTCGTCGTTGATAAAGTTGAGTGTCCCGGGGGTGCCACCCCGCTGCTGGCTCACGGTCCAATGGTCCGCATCAGCGGTGGCCGTCATGGGATCTCGTTTGGCCAAGGTGAAGCCTGACCCATCCGGACCCACGGGCCACCGTCCCGCATCGTTGTAGTTCAGAACATTCATTGTCCGGTTGTCATTATTTACCAGGCGCAGCTCTTCGCCATCGTTGGCAAGGCGCCCGGTGAAGCCGGCTGAGGTGGCCTGGACGGGTTGCAGCGGATCGATCGGTACGACCAGGTAGCCGCGCCCTGGAACGGTTGTCCCTTCGGCGAATCGGTAGTTGACTCCTCCTTCCAGTCGCCAGCGGGAGATGTCCATGTCGATCGTCATCTGATTGTACAACTCGATCCACTCCGAATCCGTCTGATCGGTGTCGTGGTACATGATTTCGTTGAACACAACGGTGCTGTCCAGCACGAGTCGATGTTCCAGGGGTTCCATCAGCAAGCGGTGCCGCGGGTGAACGCGCGGTACCGAGTGTCGATGCCAATGCGTTCTGTTGGAGCTACTAAAATGATTCACGAAATCGCATTTCACGACTAATGGCCAATTGCAGAACTTTGTACCCTAGGGCAGCGCACTGATGAAGATTCTCTGAAATTCCGCGCTCAAGCCATCGGCTTGACGCCACCACGACTGCCCTTTTTGGGCTTCCTATTGCCGACGACCTCGGCAGCTGAACACGGCCAACCCCAACAAGAACAACATCAGCGACGACGGTTCTGGAACTGCCGAATGGGCACCCTCGGCTGCCAGCAAACCACCGGCCAAAGCCTGGCAATCGGCGTTGCCGGGCTCGCCGCAGTGCCAGTTGGTCGTCAGGATGTCCAGGTCGAATTGGTCGACGCTGATATCACCATTGAAGTCCCCCTGCGATGGACCTACACCGATGTCTCCCTGATGGAGTGACCAGATCGACAGGTCCCTGGCGCCCACAATTCCGTCAGCATTGGTGTCACCGTCAATCGGAGTCGTACCCCGAATGGAATCCACATAGTACGAGAATTTATCAGCACCGGCTTCACGATTGGATTCCAAGACAAAATTAAGTGCATTATTTGAAGAGTGTGAGTCGAGCGGTCCCACCGTTGTGTCACCAATGGTGTAGGTGGCCTGGTTGTTTTCCAGGTCTAATTCGATGACCCATTTGTTCCATTGGTCAAGGGTATACGTCACCCGATCTCCGCCATCGTCAAACAAATCCGTCCAGCCGCTGCCGTTCCAATAATCCATTGGTCCGGCCGCGCTGTCATGGTCGGTGCGCAGTCCAGCAGAGATACCCCATTTATTGCCGCCGCCCCCGTCAGCGTCCCTGAAATGTGCATTGGCTTGTTGCCCGCCACCTGTCGACGGCATATACAACATGAATTCGGATCGCAGAATGCCGGTCGTCGGTTCTGACCCTTGATTGAACAAGAAAGCATTGGCCCTCACGTCGTCGCCGGAAATTGAATGGAATTGAAAATATTGACTCCCTTCGAACGCGGCTGGGCCAGTCATTCCGGCATGATTAACGCCCTCTGTACTAACGTCGAGGTGACCACCGCTGCCGCCGTTGGAAAAAGACCAGTTACCGGTAATCGCCGGGCCAGGAGGCGAGTCGATCGTGCCCGCCTCGAAACCGTCTTCAAAAAGGGTGGTCACGGTGTTCCCATCGTCGTAGGTGACGATTACCGCGCCGACTGGGCTGAACCCCAGCAGCACACACGCCACCACCATCGGTAATGCGATCATCATCTTTTTGTAGTAGCGAGTCATTTACTTATCTTCCCTTGGTTTTGAGAACGTTCCCAACGCCGAAGGTTCAGTGACACTCGTCCGACGCGCGTTGGTTGATGTGACAGAATCACGGGAACTGATTTTAAACGCGGAAAAAATTCTCCAATTGAACCGACTCGATGACATTTGAGATAAGCAATGGGATTAGCATTATCGACGTCCTGCGGTCGCAACAAAAGCGCACAACGGTGGCGATCTAAACTACCAACCTCAATCGCCAATTCTACACCCCTGCTGGGATGCAGGTCAAATGGCCGATCGAATTAATAGATTATATCCACCCGCTGTAAAGGAATAAAACCAATCCAACGAATTCCGCACAAATTTGAAGCCCTCACCCCTCCCTGGATTCGGCTGATTACGCCCGTCTTTTATCCCGCGACAGGCCTAGCCCTACCAGCCCAAGTACCAGAATGACCCAGGTCGCCGGTTCGGGTACCACGGCGTCGACATAGTACGAGAATTTATCACCACCGGCTTCACGATTGGATTCGAAGACGAAAATAAGTGGATTATTTGAAGCGTGTGAGTCGAGCGGTCCCACCGTTGTGTCACCAATGGTGTAGGTGGCCTGGCGAGTATCCAGGTTTAATTCGGTGACAAATTTGTTCCATTGGTCAACGGCATACGTTACCCGGTTTCCGTCACCATCAAACAAATCCGTCCAGCCGCTGCCGTTCCAGTAATCCATTGGTCCGGCCGCGTCGTCATGGTCGGTGCGCAGTCCAGCAGCGATACCCCATTTATTGGCTCCGCCCCCGTCGGCGCCCCTGAAATGTGCATTGGCTTGTTGCCCGCCTTCCGACGGCATATACATCATGTATTCGGATCGCAGAATGCCGGTGTTCGGTTCTGACCCTGCAGTGAACAACGAGGCATTGGCCCTCACGTCGTCGCCGGAAATTGAATGGTACTGAAAATATTGACTCCCTGAGTGCGCGGCTGGGCCAGTCAGGCCGGCGTGATTAGCGCCTGCTGCACTAACGTCTGTGTGACCACCGTTGCCGCCGGTGGAAAAAGTCCAGCCACTGGTAATCGCCGGGCCGGGAGGCGAGTCGATCGTGCCCGCCTCGAAACCGTCTTCAAAAAGGGTGGTCACCGTGCTCCCATCGTTGTAGGTGACGAGGACCGCAGAAGCGGGGTTGATTACCATGGTGACACACGCCACGACCAACAGAAATAACAATGTCATCTTCGTTCTCATGAGATCACTCCTCCAAAATAGGTACCAAAGGCTGTCTTCCCGAGAAGACAGCCGGAATACAAAATCATCGTTTTTCGTTTGTTTCTACCAACAAAAAAAGATGTCCGTTGAGACTTGCCGAGCCGATCGTTTTACCGATGACAGGAAAGTAACAACGGACATCTTTTGAGTTTGACCAACAAGAAAGGGCACAGCCCGATCGGCAAAGACCTTAGTGGATAGTCGTGTTTTACAATCATTGACTTTATCTACCAGGGTTGAATTGCAAACTAACACGCTACTTGTAGAGTACCTAACGATGATACCAGCATTTTAAAGGCAATCCACCCACTAAATAGGGGGTTACAAACTTGTTTGCTGGCCTGACAAGAGTTTGGTTTTTTCAACGACCTTAGTGGCGACTGTCGATATGAAACTGCGCGGTAACCTGCTTGCCCGAAACGACTTCTGCGGCTGTGATCGCCCAGTGGCCGGTTGGGCTGTTGAAGGCTGGTACGAATGAGAAGTACCCTGTTCCCCGTGGCAGATAGACCGTTCGGGTCAGGTGCTCCTGTTGGTGGCCGTGGGGGTCGCTCACTTCGACGTGAATCGCATGTGGCCCCATGTCGTCAGTTTGAGCCACCACGCTGATAGCGATTTCAACGGGCTCACCCTGTGTGGCCTGTTGTGGCGCACCGATCGTCAGACTGTCTACCACGTAGGGCAGCGCCGCGTACATCCGCGCTTGGCCCGGGTTGATCGTGGCGTTAGTCGGTCCGCCAGAACCGAGGTATTGCTGAGTTCGCACATCGTACACGTGCGTCCGCGCGGGGAAAGGTAGGACGACATCACGCGGTTTTCTGTCGTCCACGTCAAACGCTGGTAACACACCATAGTAGCGCACACGGCCATCGGTGAACTGCGTCACTTCGACACGTCCGGCAGCCGATCCATCGCGGTGCTTGATTTGAAATGGCGGGTACAGGTGGTTGGTCTGCACAAGCAGCGTGGCGAAGGCTTCGCGCAGACGTCGCTCTTGTCCGCTTCGGCGCAAGCCAATGTAACCATAAAGATCCGTGTTGAGATACACCGCCTGGCCCGCTCCATGAGGATGTGTGAAGAATGCCGGTGTTCCGTCGTCGTGATAGGCGCGTGCCTCGGCCGTGTCGCGGGTCACCGGGTCATGAAACATGGTTTCAAACTGAACGCCACCGGCGATATCGGCTACCAGCCTGGCCCGGCCACGTCTGACCTCCAGGTTTTCTCTTTGGATGCCGAAAAGGTCGTCCAGCGCGGGCTGGGGTCGAATCCGTCCGTGACTGTCACGTAGCCCACAACGGTAGTCGGCAATCAGGACCCCGCCACCTGCAACGAACTGGCGAATCTGGTCGATCTCCTGGTCCGAAAGTGAGACGACAAAGGGCAAAATAAGGACCCGTGTACCCGAGGTGGCCAGGGCGCCTGCCTCGATCTGCTGTCGTGCGAGTGTGCGCGGCTCGAAGCCAATGTCGTGCAACAAGGTGTAGACGTTGGCCGACGCCACCGCGTAATGTCCCTTGGGAGTCACGCCGCCCCAGATCTGCTTCATCTCCTCGTCCTCGTAGATCCGCGCTGCCAGGTTGGGTGCCATCCAGAACGCCACGCCGATCCCCAGGTTGCCCACGTGGTTGGCCACACCACTCTCGATGGTGCTGGCGTGCCAGTTAACCGCTGAATAATGCACGGCGATCGGAGAAATTTCCTTGCGAGCATGGGCCAGCAGCGTGCCAGGTCCACGTTTGATTTGTCTGACGGACTTGGCCATCGACTCGGCGACCGGTGTCAGCCCCAGGTCCCACCGTAGCGGACCGTTGGCCGGATGAAGAAAAGTGGCTTGCCACCACCAGGTGCTGTTCATGCCGTTGAGTAACAGGTACCAGGGAACGTAAGCGCCACCATATTGGCGATTGGCCGCGTTGATCCAGCATCCACGCAGCGCGGCGTTGTCCCCGAACGAGCTGATTGCTTCACCGTTGAATATCCCCCAGGGGGACTTTTCATCGACTAGATAACTCGTGTGGTACACATTTAACATTTCCATATCCTGTGACAGCTCCCACCAGTCGATGCCGCTGTAGCTGGAAAACTTCGCGGCTCCATCCCAACCCACCCAAGCGTCGGGGTCCTCTTGGCGGATGGCCTTTCTCATCCGACGGTGGCCGTCGGTGAAGCTTCGTGTCACAAACGCGCGGAAATCAACCCAAGCCGACGGATTGTCCATACTCGGTAGCATCTGCTGTTCGTTGTCAAAGCGAATGTCATCCCAGGAGGCAAAGTCGCTTCCCCACTGGTCGTTCAGCGCCTCCATATCCGGATAAACTTGGCGCAAATACTGACCAAACTTGGTCCATGAAGCGGCACTCTCGGGGATGCGGCCGTCGCGTTTGAAATTCACGAAATTTTCATCGCCCAGCGTGTGACCCAGCGGGTTGTAGGGTCGAAAGTTCCGGGCCCTTTTCCGGGCCAATTTCTCGGCGTCGACGAGCCACTGCTCGTTGAGCAATTCCTTATCCAGCGAGGTGGCGTGGAACGAAGACGTGTAAGGCACGGTGCGCAGGTGGCAGAGTGCCGCATCACGGGCCTCGTTCACATAGGGCATTCCATCGGCCCACGCGTCTGCTGCGGCATCGCGTCGCAGCACGTTCCACTGCTGGCGTCGCCGCCACGAATCGGGCGAATATCTCTTCTCAACGTCGTGCTTCCAGTAAAGCATGTGGAAATCGGTCGGCCGCACGTTCTCGGGCATCAGAACCTCCACGCTGGCGACCGCCTCGGGGCCACGTTGAGAGTGGACCGTCATTTCCAGACGGTTCAGTACCGAAAGCGACCCCATCGGTGCGGCGAGTTCCATTTCATTGGAAAACGGTTGGGGATCCGTCGAGAGCAACAGGCGGTCCCAATTATCGTACCACTTGGTCACCACCTCGAGGTTCGCCGTTTCTCCCTCTGCGTCCAAACGGCAATGCAGCCGGTCACCGGCGCTGACCTCCAGGTCGTCTTGGTTCACGATCGAAAGGTTGAATTGTACGTCCGACGGCACCGTGAACCGAATGGCATCCCAGTCCACCGTCACACTGTTGCGGTCGGTGACCCTTACTTCGGCATGGTACTGGCCACCGGGTAACTGTGGCAGGTCGACCCTTACCAATTCGCCGGGCCTGGTTTTTGTGCGGGTGTCCAGAACCTTTTCGTACGAATCGCGCCGATGGACGGCGATCTGCACGGACGTCCCGCTCGCCCCGTTGAGCTGAATTTCAATCTGGCCGTTGTCGAAGCGCGTGGCGGTTACCAACTGGCGTGCCTTACTGCGCGCTGCGCGCAATAAAAACCAGCCAGCGCGGGCGGCGGAAAATTCGAAGTCCGATTGCCGGACAGAGGCACTGAGCAGATAACCGTGTGCGGGATGGTTGTTCGCATAAAAATGGATCAGCCGTCCTTTGCCACAGCGGTACAGGCGGGCATGACCTTGATAGCCCCCATTCTCACCGACGCGGAAAACGAAGCGGTCAGCACCGATTGCTGTCTCCTCGAGACCCAGCCCCATTTCCTTAATATCTTTGCGCAGTGAATCTTCCAGCCCACCCACCATCATGCCCCGCCCCGCCGCAATCTTCTTCAACAGGGATCGACGGATGTCTTGCGGGTAACGGTACCATGGAGGCGTCCTGCTCATGACCACGACTTCCCATTCTGACGACAGGGCACGACGCATGTTTGCCAGGACTTGTTCTTCGGTGGGGATCAGGTCCGGCCAGAAATGTCCTACGACACGAAACCCCCAATCGATGTATCCGTTGATATCAAACGATGACATCGTCAATACGGTGCCGTCGATCTCGAAACGTTGCATCAGCTCGAAGCTATCGTGCTGGGCACCATACGGTGCCAGGAAGACGGCTTTCACCGGTCCGCCGGCAAGCCGTTTCCCCCACTCGGTGCGCGCATTGCTGGCTCGTGCTTCCGCGCCGATGGTACAACAGCAACCTGCCACCACTGCCAGCGCAGTAGTCCATCGGAGCGCATTTTTCCACCGTCGTACCGAATTCATATTTACCTCGCTGGCGAGTTGTTTTTTAAAATTCAAAAAATCATCCCAGGCGATTTTGCCAGTGCCGACGTCCTGCCGATATCTGAAATTCAACACAGTTGCGTTTGTTCCAGAGAACCACTTTGACCAACTCAAACGGGCAATAACAGCCAAGGGATAGAAGAATTTTGCAAAACTGCAATGTGTTTAGCTGTTGATTTGACCGATAGTGAGAATAATTTCAAACCCGATTCTGTGTCAACTGGCGGTTGTCAGCAAGGGAAGTGACAAAGAAAGAGTCAGAGACAAAAATCTTGTTAAACCCCGCAATTTGTGATACATTTACATTGTCCTTTTCAAGAGCCGTCGAGCCAACGAGGAGATGTCGTCATGTTGACCATCTTGGGCAACGCTAGTGGAACGTGCTGTGATCGGATGTCGCGGCGGAACTTCCTCCGTATTGGCTCTTTGGGGATGGGCGGTCTTACACTTGCGCAACTGTTGCGTGCCGAGGCGGCTGCCGGCATGGGGCGGTCGCACAAAGCGGTTATCATGATTTTCCTGCCCGGTGGGCCACCTCATCAGGAGATGTGGGATATCAAGACCGCTGCACCCAGCGAGATCCGTGGTGAGCTCAACGCGATCAACACCAACGTGCCCGGTATCGATATTTGCGAACTGTTCCCCCGGTTGGCTTCGATTGCCGACAAACTGGTTTTTATTCGTTCGGTCGTCGGTGCCGACGGTCTTCATAATTCCTTTCAGTGCATGACTGGCCGTAAACAGGGTGATCAACCTCCGGGTGGATGGCCCGGATTTGGTGCGTGGGTCTCGCGTCTGACCGATCCGGTCAAACCGGGGATGCCTACCAATATGAGCCTGTTCCACAATTGCATCACCCAGGGGTGGGGCGAGCCAGGCCAGGCCGGTTTTCTGGGTCGGGCCCACTCGCCATTTCGGCTCAACGATAGTAACGCCGGCGACTTGGTGCTCAATGAAATCACCGTCGATCGCTTTCGGGATCGTCGCAAGTTATTGACCACGATGGATCGTCTCCGCCAAGAAGTGGATAGCAGTCGAGTCATGGATGGCCTGGACGTTTTCCAACAACAGGCCATTGGTATTCTGACGGGTGCGAAACTTGCCGAGGCGTTGGATCTCTCCAAAGAAGACCCCCGGCTGGTCGCGCGCTACGGTAAAGGTGATCCGACGCCGCTGGGCAATGCGCCTGGGCGCGTGACCGAAGACTTCCTGGTTGCCCGTCGGCTGGTTGAGGCAGGTGCGCGGGTTGTCACACTCAATTTTGGCCATTGGGATTGGCATGGCAGTTCAGCGGATACCGTGGTCGAATCTCGTCGGGATTTTCCGATTCTGGATCAGGCTGCCTCGGCACTGGTCGAGGATTTGCACAACCGTGGCCTGGACCAGGACGTGACTGTCTTGATGTGGGGCGAATTTGGTCGTTCACCAAAAACCATCGCCGGCGGCGGACGCGGCCATTGGCCACCCGTTTCCTGTGCTCTGTTGGCCGGTGGCTCGATGCGCGCCGGTCAAGTGATTGGCGCAACTGATCGTCAGGGCGGAGAGGCTGTTGAACGACCGGTGACATTTCAGGAGGTCCACGCCACGATGTACCACAACCTTGGCCTGCACCCCGCTGGCGATGAGCGGATCTTTGACCTGCGCGGCGCCCCACACGAGATTGTCAACAAGGGCGTGGAGCCGATCGGCGAGATTGTGTGATTCCTGTGGTGGAATTCGTCCAGCAACCTTGCCGAAATCATTCCAAACGCGTGCCAGCGGAAAGCAGAATTTCACGTTGGGTCTGGTAGTTTGAGGATTCAAGAATCAAATTTCCAGATTCCTGTTTTCCACCGCATCTATTTCTCTCCCTGCTAGGGAAGTACCTTTTCGATCGCAGCTTGGATTTGACGATCGCTTCCGGGGGCTACCCAATACCAAACATTGCTAAATTTGTCCGCGAATCCTTGCCGGGTCGGTAGGTAGCCTGGCCAGCATTCACCGTAGCCGATCGATATCACGAAAGAGTCACGAGCTTGCCGCTGCGCCAACAGTTGATAGCCGACAAAAGCCTCGCCAGGAAAAAGCAAGATTTTTGCAGCACCCAAGTCGATGCAGGGAAAGTCGATCTTCTGCCCGTGATCGACTCGAGATCGGCTCGCCAGTCCCATGGCCGCAAAGATCCGGTCTCGAGTGCTTGCCGTCGTATCGTGCAACACGCGAGTCATGGCCTCGGCGGTGTGGTCGGGGGACTGGCGAAACGGCAAATCGAGATCCGCGTTTCGCAAAATGGCTTGTGTGAGACGATGTTTTTCGGTGGTGCTGA
>Ga0310124_10000714_pt1 | contig 23315 bp, 20 predicted proteins | sample CB11b_AW_Bot5_MG_FD_203507 | JGI IMG/M metagenome (GOLD analysis project Ga0310124, IMG submission 203507) | Marine microbial communities from Western Arctic Ocean, Canada - CB11b_AW_Bot5 | ecosystem: Environmental > Aquatic > Marine > Oceanic | place: Canada: Western Arctic Ocean | collected... | reverse complement strand
GAGCAGTTACACAGAGCAGAAGATGGCTCACTGTGAAAATTGGTTTTATTTTTTTGACTAGGGGGTGTTTTTTTACGGCTCACCTTCTTGCCGCCGGATGAGGCTGCATCCAGTATGCGAGAACTAACTGTCCGCTGTTTGGGAGGTGGGACAGGTCTTCCGAGCTTACTCGGTGATCTAAAGAATAACCCGTGGCTTCATATCAATGCCGTGGTCACGATGTTTGATAGCGGTGGCAGTTCGGGACAATTTCGTGATGAATTAGGAGTGTTGCCGCCTAGCGACGTTTTAAAGTGTACGCTCGCTTTGGCTCGTAATGAGGGTGAAGCACGGCGATTACTGCTTTCGCGATTACCGTCTTTTGAGAATGGCCGTCTTGGTGGACATACAGGCGGAAACTTACTGCTGTCCATGATGGGGCAATACAGTGGTGATTTTCTTGCCGCGATCGATGGTTTGAGCAACTTGTTGACCTGTAATGGTCGTGTTCTTCCAGTTAGCGTGGAGCGTAATAGGGCAGCGCCTCTTGCGGTCTGAGTAGTGACACACGCGCCGTTGTCGCGAAGATGGAAATCTGACGAATAGTTTGTAAGCGGCGATGATGATAGATGTTTCGCTTTACGGTTCCACGGTTCCGAAGAGATTTGTTGTTGATTGTCTCTTTGACGGGTTTAGTCAGGCAATCTGATCAACAATAGTTGCATGCTCACGGCGGTAATTGTCTACATGTCGATTCTGGTCTTGGTCGGCACGTGGCGCAGCCGTAAGGTCAGAACCGGCGATGATTTTCTTGTCGCGGGACGCACGCTTCCTGCTCGAGTTCTTGTTTTTACGTTACTGGCAACGTGGGTGGGTTCTGGTAGTTTGTTTGGCGGTGCAGGATTGGGCTACCGCTCAGGTGTTTCGGCACTCTGGCAATCAGCTGGTGCCTGGACTGGTATCGCACTGGTTTACTTTATTGCACCGCGTGTCAGACGGATTGCTCAGTATACGGTTCCCGATATTCTGGAACTGCGGTACGGTCCAGCGGCCCGTATTCTTGGCACAATTACGACGGTATTAGCGTATTCAACGATTGCGGCTTATCAGTTTAGGGGCGGTGGGCGCCTGCTTGCTTTAGTGTCCGACATTGACCCTGGTACCGGCGCGCTGGTTACTGCCATCTTTTGCATCCTGTTTACGGCGCTTGCCGGGATGCTTTCGATTGCCTACCTCGATGTTGGAAATGGTCTTCTCATGACTTTTGCGGTCATGTTTGGTGTTGCATTTTTAGTCAACGATGCTGGAGGACTTTCAATAGCACTCTCTGAGCTTCGCCCAGACCAGTTATCGATGTTCGGTGACATGGGGTCGCAAGCAGCATTGGCATTATTTCTTCCAACGATGTTTTTGTTGCTTGGTGAAGCAAATATGTACCAGAAGTTTTTTTCGGCACGTGATGAACGCGCGGCACGTGTAGCTGTCATCGGTTGGATCGTTGGTACGATTGTCCTTGAGACATTGATCGATTCGATTGGTATTTTGGGGAGCTTGTCCATTGTCGGCCTGACATCGATCGAATCAGAAGAGATTGTTGTTCGAATTGCTACAGAGGTTCTTCCGGAGCCGCTTGGATTGTTGCTTGTATGCGGTGCTGCGGCGATTGTTGTCTCTACGGCAAATAGTTTTCTCCTAACGCCGTCGACTAATCTGATGAGGGATGTTTATCAACGCTTTATTGACCCGACCGTATCTGACCGCCAGGTGGTTGTGTATACGAGGATGGTTGTTGTTGTCGTCGGCGGGATCGGTTATATCGCTGGTAACTTCTTCCCGACTATTCTGTCGATGGCTCTATGGGCGTATACCATGTACGGCGCCGGTATTACTCCGGCGTTACTTGGAGCACTTTTGTGGAAGCGGGCGACACCATACGGGGGAGTCGCTTCAATTGCTGTCGGGATGACGACGACTCTTTGTTGGGAAGTGTTTGCACTTGCGCGATCGACGGACGGAAGCCCAGACTATCTCTTTGGCTGGCAGACGATCTTTCCGGCTTTGGCGTTGTCAGTGCTTACACTAGTGCTTGTCAGTCTGGTCACGACACCATTGAATTCACCCAACCGTGACCTGAGTGCTATTGATTGATAATGATTGTTCTTGTCTCGACCTATGAACTTGGCCGGCAGCCATTTGGCCTTGCGTCCCCAGCGGCGTGGCTCACGCGTGCCGGGCTTGACGTGACATGTCTTGATTTGTCTCGACAGCCATTCGATGCTTCGATAGCTGAGGCTGATCTCGTGGCCTTTCATCTTCCAATGCATACGGCAACGCGGCTCGCCGTACCAGTGATGAAGCGCCTTCGAGATCTAAATCCGAATGTTGAGATATGTGGGTATGGGTTGTATGCATTCTTGAACGAAGCGTTTCTCCGTTCTATCGGGGTATCGCATATTCTCGGAGCGGAATGTGAGGCAGATCTTGTCCGGTTAGCTATGGACGAGCCTCCGCTTATGACCAGTGAAGGTATTCAGCGGCTGAAATTTGTGACTCCCAATCGAGATAGCCTGCCAGCATTAACAGAATACGCAACGCTTCAAGATGGCACACTGCGTCGGATAGTCGGTTACACAGAAGCTAGTCGTGGTTGTAAACATACCTGCCGCCATTGTCCAATTGTGCCGGTGTATGAGGGACAGTTTAGGATTATTCCGGTAGATATTGTTGTTGCGGATCTCGAACAGCAAATTGAAAAGGGTGCGGAACATATTACGTTTGGGGACCCCGATTTTTTTAACGGCATCGGCCATGCACGGAGTGTGATGAAGACCGTCGCTTCCCGATTTCCGAGTCTAACCTACGATGTCACGATTAAAGTCGAGCATTTACTGCAGTATAGGCAGTTTATCCCTGAGCTTTGTGATACTGGATGTGTGTTTATTACGAGTGCTGTTGAATCATTTGACGATGTTGTGCTCGAGCGTTTCCAGAAAGGTCATAACCGGGGTGACGTAGAGCGCGCTGTCGACATCTGTCGTACGGCTGGAGTGCCGATAGCACCAACATTCGTCGCATTTAATCCATGGACGACGCTTGATAGTTATTGTGATTTTTTGGCTGAAATTGATCGACTTGAATTGGTCGACAATGTTGCTCCAATTCAACTCGGGATTCGATTACTTGTAACGTCCGGGTCGCATTTACTCGCATTAGATGATCCAGATTTATGTCTCGGAAACTATGATGAGTCGAACCTTTTATATCCGTGGAGTCACAAAGATCCTCAGGTAGACAGGTTGGCTGATGATATTGGTGCGCTCGTCGGTCTGAATTTACGTGCGTCGCGGCAAGCGATATTCAGCCAGGTCTGGAAACGCGCGTATCATGGAACTCCGTTAGCAGTCCGAAAGTCAGACGGACTAAGACAGCGAACCGAGGTGCCCTACCTTAATGAACCTTGGTACTGCTGAGCAGAGCCGACGACTGAGCAGGTAGCTCTGGTATAAATGGTGCAATCGCAGACAGACATTGCCCGTGTCTTACTTGTTGCGGAGACAACGGGATACCAAATCAGGATGTTCGGTGATGTCGCTGAACGCTGTGGGATTTCATTGGTTTTTGCGACCGACCGTTGCCACCAACTTGATGATCCATGGAGAGATGCGGCGGTGCCGATCCGGTTTCATAACGAGGAGGAGTCGGTTCGTGCGATCGTTGAAAAAACGTCACATGGTCGTATCGACGGTGTTGTGGCGGTCGGAGATCGCCCTGCCGTTCTTGGAGCACTTGCCGCGCAAGCTCTGGGCGTATGTTTTCATCCAGTAGAAGCCGTACGTGCTGCAATAAATAAATTAGACACTCGTAGCCGCTTTCGTGCTGCTGGTGTGCCAGTCCCGTGGTTCAAGTCTGTGCCGCTCGACGTCGATCACAAATGCCTTAAAGAGGTTCCATTTCCATGCGTTGTTAAACCGCTGTCATTATCGGCCAGCCGTGGTGTGATTAGAGCGGATAGTCCGAGTGAACTCGAAGCGGCGATAGTCAGACTGTCGGACCTTCTGCGTAGTACAAGTGTGTTATCGCGTCGTGAAAAGACAAGCGATACGATTTTACTTGAGGAATATATTTCTGGACGAGAACTGGCGATAGAAGGATTTGTGACGAATGGCCAATTTCGAGTGTTGACGATCTTCGATAAACCAGACCCACTCGAAGGACCGTTCTTTGAAGAGTCTATCTATGTGACACCAACAAGTCTGACCGAATTTGAGCAGCGCCGAGTAGAACGGCAGGTCGATGCTGCGATACGGTCACTCGGCTTAACTCATGGACCAGTTCACGCCGAGTGTCGGTTGGGTAGCGGCTCTGTGTTTGTGCTTGAGGTGGCCCCGCGGTCGATCGGTGGTCTCTGTTCGAGAGTACTTCGGTTTGAGGGACCGGGAGGGGATGTTGTTTTTGAGGAGGTGATTTTGCGGCATGCGCTGGCGGAACCAATTGATCAGTATCGACTAGCGTCAGAAGCGGCTGCGGTCATGATGATGCCAGTTCCGGAGGCAGGCGTGTTTAAGAAAGTCTTCGGTCTTGAAATTGCACGAGGCATGCCATTTGTCGAAGACATCATTGTTACGGCCAAGCGCGACCAACGTTTCATTCCGTGGCCTGAAGGTTCAAGTTATCCGGGTTTCATTTTTTCACGCGGTGGAACGGCAGCTGATGTGGTGACTTCCCTTCGTAATGCGCATGCAGCGCTGCAGTTTGATGTGGATCGAGAGATTCCTCTCCGCCTCGAGGAAGAGAAATAATATTTGCCTGTAGCTACTGTAATAACTGGTGTGAGATGGTTGCGGTTGTTGAGAAGGACCGGAACTCGCGGTAATTATTTTTTCGCTTGGGGAGGTACATAATCGGGAGGAAGAGCAGAACCTTCACCGAAAAAGAACTCTTCCATTTTCTGAGCCATCATAGTTTGCGCTTCTTTTTGCCACGGCATGAGTCGATACTCATTTAGGATCATTTTCATATTCTCTTCCCACAGAGCCCACGCTTCTTTAGAGATATTTGCGTAAATTCGTTCTCCAAGTTCTCCGGGCCAAGGAACCTCGTCGAGTCCAGGTAGTTCCTTTTGCATCTTCATACATTTGACGAGTCGTTCACTACTCTGAGCGTCAGCCATATCCTTAGTGTACTCGGTTCGGCCGCGTCTCGGGAGTGGTCCACAAAGCGATAGGTTGACCGTCGATTTCGGTGGTTACGATTCGGGTTATTTCTACCCGAGCATCGTTAAAGCAGGCTCCGTCACCTAGGTCTGTGAGTTCGTCTGGGACGAGCGCGTTGGCTGTTGATTCGTTCATCGTGCTGTGTCGCCAGAGTCCTTTCGGTAAGCTGATCACGCCACGCTTAACGTCAGAGTTAACGACGACCATGCAGTGAATTTCTCCTTGGTCGTTGTAGATCCGAGCAGCGTCACCTGTCGCTAGATCCCGAGACTCGGCATCGTCTGGATGGATCTGTAGGCGCGCAAGACGAGTACGAAGTTCACCTAGGGTCGAGCTGGTCGTTTTATCGGTGGCCGGTGACACTAATGCCAATGGATATTTCTCTTGGTAAGGATCAGGCCGAAACCGATAGAGCCCTTCCGGGGCTTGCCGTTCTAGTTCTTCAGGGAATAAGTCGACTTTACCGTCATCGGTCCGCGGAAATGTATCTCCAAACTGAACTGGACGTACACGTGGCGTTACGCCATGCTCGAGCAGAGGCTGCCCTACTTTGTCTGGCAGCATACCCGTCACGTGAATGACTGATTCCATGTCTGTTTTAAGAAGTTCATCGATGTCGACGCCGAGTTTTGCTGCTAGGTCGCTGAAGACATCTGTGTTGGGACGAGACTCTTCAATGGGTTCGATGACAGGCTGTACCAACTGCACGTTTCCGTGGCCATAACTGAGGGCGAGGTCGTAGTGCTCAAGAAACGTCGTTGCCGGTAGCACAACATCGGCCCAGCGTGCGGTGTCGGTCATTACCTGATCGAATACGACTGTAAATAAATCACTCCTGTTTAGCCCGCTTAGTATTCGATTTTGATCGGGGAGTGTAACGACAGGGTTGCAGTTATAGACGAAGAGCATCTTGATCGGCGGGTCGTCATACTCTGTCAGAGCGCGCCCAAGATGATTCATATTGACAATTCTAGTGTTCGGTTCGGGTTCTCGGATCCATTGGTTTTCATCGACATGAAACGCTCGAGAACTGCTCATTGAATAACCGCCGCCGCGGACACCAAACTTCCCCGCTACGGCAGGCAAAGCTAAAACGGCCATTGTGGCGTTACCGCCATTTCGATTGCGCTCAAGTCCCCAACCGCAGCGGATTACCGCCGGCGATGTTTCCGCATACATTTCTGCGGCACGTTCTAAGAGTTCGGCATCGATGTCAGCAACGGTCGCTGCACGATCGATCGTCCATTCGCTCGCACGCTCTCGCAAGATATCGGCGTGATGAGTATGAGTATCAAGGAAAGAGGTGTCGGCAAACCCGTGTTCAAAGAGAAATCGATGGATGGCGAGTGCGACAACGACGTCAGTGCCAGGGCGGACGGCAAGATGGATGTCGGCTGCCTTGGCCAGCGATGTACGTCGTGGATCAATAACGATCAAGGCGGTGCCGTTTCGGACGGCTGTACGTATGTGTGGTACGAGATGGGGACCTGATGTTGAAGGATTAGCACCCCAAATCATAATGAGATTGGCGTGTCGGTAATCATCGTACGACACACCGGGCATTCGCCCGTAAAGAGCGTTTGTGACTGTTGTTGTTGGTGCCGCGCAAACATTGCGGGCGAGTCTCGATGTTTTAAAACGTCGAAATAATTGTGCGTCAGCGGTGTCTTGTGACAGGAGTCCGTTTGAGCCACCATACGAAAGAGGCAAGATCGCTTCGGTACCAAATTCATCGCGAATGTGGCGCATACGAGCGGCAATCGTTTCGAGTGCGTTATCCCAGCTTACGCGTTCAAATTGACCGCCACCTTTTGTTCCTTTGACGATGCCAGGATGGTGTAGGCGGTTCACGCCATAGACTCGATCAGCGAAACGGCGCACCTTACTGCAGATAAAGCCGCCGGTTAAGTCATGACGTTCGGACTGGTCGATTTTTGTGATTTGTCCGCATTCGACGGAGACCGATAGACTGCATGTGTCTGGGCAATCAAGTGGACACGCAGTCTCAACGGTTGACTGCCCCCACGTATCCTCTTCCCGTTTCGACACCAGCAAAGTGTACCATGGGGCTACGGGCTTGCTATTCAGAGCATGGACATCTGTTTTACTAATTTAACGCACTGCTATGGTGACACGACGGCGCTCGATGACTTGTCGTTTGATGTGCCGTCTGGTTCATTCGTTGTCATCGTCGGGCCGAGTCATGCCGGAAAAACCACGTTGCTTCGACTGGTGGCTGGTGATGAGGTGTCAACGACTGGCACTGTTCGCTTTATGTCCCGTAACACGGAGTCGTCGGCGGAACTGGAAACTGTTTCGCCGCTGTTTCTTGATGCCACATCACCTGTAGTAGGCAAACAATTGCCACCGGCCGACACTGGCGTAGTAATTGTCGATGAATTGTCGGAGGATATCGTGTGCACTCCGCTCGAACGGCAGACATATCTGGAGAAACTTCGGTCGCACGTACGCGGAAGTATTGTGTATGCGACGCGCGACGAAGGAGACGCCTTGGCGGTGTCGGACCATCTGGCAGTGTTGCGTAATGGTCATCTCCAACAGTTTGGAACGCCGAAAGAGATTCTTACCGACCCAGCAAATGAGTTTGTCGCGACGTACTTTGGCCGGCCTGTCATTAATTTATTGCCAGCAATCCTCGAGAAAGATGGTCAGGCGATCCTCGTCGGTAATCAGACCATGTCGCTAGCTGGTCGTATCGCTGAAGAATTTTGTCGTGACATAACGGTCGGCGTCCGTCCAGAGCATGTCCGAGTGACGCGAGATGAAGGAGGTTGGCGGGGTCGGGTTGTGTCGGAGGAAGACGATGGACAATACACAATAGTCACTGTGAATGTAGAGGGAGTGAGTATTAGGGCCAGGTCCACTGAGTCGTTTTCAGAAAATGAGTCAGTTTTTGTCCGTCTGATGTCGAGACATTGCATCGTCTTTGATGATCGTGGACAACTATTGGATCAATTGTGAGGGCACGTGTGATGACTCCCTACCGCGCTGTGGCCGTCATCGGAGTTGCCGTGATGGTGGGTGTAGTGCCAGTTCCAGCGTCGTGGATTGAGCAGATTTATTCGCGAGAGGTGTACTTGGTCGGGCAGCAGGTACTGACAAGCCTGTCGAGCCTCTTTAGGGTTGCGTTGCTCGATGTTATGGCGGTGCTAGGTCTTGTGGGATTCATTTATTGGTGGGTACAGGCATTTCGTACCGACGCTCAAAAATCACGTATGCGGATCGTTGCCAAAATGTGTCTCAACACAATGGCTACGACAGCTGTGCTGTATTTGATGTTCATGGTTTTATGGGGATTTAACTATCGTCGCGAACCATTGATCACAAAACTTGAGTATGACGCGACTCGGATTTCACCCGCGATGCTTCGCGATTTTTCAAGAGAAACTGTTGAACAGTTGAATCGACTACACAGCATAGCCAGCAGCACGGGGTGGCCGGCTTTTGAGGAGTTGCCTAATCGGTTTGGTCCAGCATTCGGTGTTGTCCAACGTCGGATCGGCGGTTCACGAACGGCAGTCGTTGGTCGGCCAAAACCCACACTGTTGTCTCCGTACTTTGAACGTGCCGGCATTGATGGGATGGTGAGTCCGTTTTCACTGGAGGTACTCGTTAACCACACTGTATTACCATACGAACGACCATTCCTAGTGGCGCATGAATGGGCGCATCTTGCTGGCTACGCGAATGAGTCTGAAGCTAGTTTTGTTGGGTTTCTCACCTGCCTGGCGGGAGACGAGCAAAGCCAATATAGCGCCTGGTTGTTTCTGATTCCCCAGTTAGCGCGTCATCTACCGCAAAAGGAACGTACTGATGTCTATGCGGGCTTGCGCGATGGGCCTCGGCAACATCTCTCGGAAATTTCAGACCGACTTAATCGGACTGTTCCATTTGTGCGTCGGAATGCGAGTCTGGCCTATGACCGGTTTTTGAGAGCGAATCTGGTAGCGGGAGGCATTGCCAGTTATGGATTGGTCGTGGACTTGTTGATGGGAACCAGTGGAAGCGATGTGTGGAAAGGTCTTATGCAGCGGGATGATATGATCAGCCGCGTTCTTGGAGAAAACGATGTTTAAGCTTGTAACAACCGTGCGAGGTGGCTCAGTGAATGCTGCTTCTGCTTCAGTTCGCTACTCGTCTGCTGATGAAGCTCGCGAGGCTGCTAAACAGTTAATGCATGAGCATCAGCGCGTCATTCGTGTAATGATCATCGAGGAGCCATCCCGTTTCGTCGAGTGGATGGATCGGAGCTAGGCTACTTCTTCATTGGTCTGTAAGTACTGAGCTTGGACCCGGTCTGACGGCGATCCAAGAACCGCAACGTTTTGCAGTAAACGTTTTTATTGCCTTAACCGTCTAAATATCGGTGCCTTTCTTTATCTCACGTTTCAGATTGTCCGCCCTCCTGTATTTTTTGATTGCGCCAATAGTGCTCGGTGCGCAGTCTGGTCAGGGCATCGCTTCTGTGCCCGGCTCGGTCGTTGTTGTGCCATTTGCGAATCTCACTGGAGATCCTGCTGAAGATTGGATTGGAGTTGGTATTGCAGAGGCCGTTAGTGCAGAGATTGAATCACGGATGGACCTCAGCATTACCGTTATTTCTATCGACAGTCCGAATCGTAATGGGGGTAATGGTCTTGACGAACAGATACTATTGGCAGCTAGAGGACGAGCTGCGACACACGTTCTAACTGGCACCTATCAACGTAGTGATAGCCGTGTCAGGATCATTGCTCGGCTCGTCGAGGTAGCGAACGAAGAGGTGTCTGGGGTCGTTACAGTTGATGGTTCGCTGGCTGATCTGTTTTTACTGCAGGACCGGGTTGCGATTGAAATAGAGCAAGTAATCGAATCCGTTCATTTAGGCCAAAATAGTAGTGTTTCAATGTCACGTGAACCTGCGATGGCTGGTGGCCAAAGCGAGCGGGCGGATAGTCAGAGAGGCACTGTATCAGTGGCTCCTCCGTCTGGCCCGATCGATCTGACTGGACTCATTGATGGTCCACCCGCACCGATTCCGCCTGCGGTGATGCGACGTGACGAGCAGGGTCGCACAACAGTCCGAGCAATCAAAGTTGATGAGGGCATACGTCTGGATGGTGTGCTCGATGAAGCGGTTTACAGCAGTATTCCAGCGATTTCAGACTTCATACAACAAGTTCCGCAGGCGGGTGCGCCGGCGACGGAGCGAACGGAAGCGTGGATTCTGTTTGATGAAGTGAACATTTACGTGTCGGCGAGAGTGTGGGATTCGGCTCCCGAGAGCGAGTGGATCGCTAATGAAATGCGGCGAGATACGAGTCAACTTCGTCAAAATGATACGTTTACAGTCTTCTTTGACACGTTTTACGATCGTCGAAATGGGTTCAATTTTTATACCAATCCACTCGGTGCTCGTGCTGACCAGCAATTTACCAACGAGGGAAATCCAAATGGTGATTGGAATCCGGTGTGGGACGTACGCACGGGTCGATTCGATGGTGGCTGGACTGTGGAAATGGAGATTCCCTTCAAGACACTCCGCTATCGTTCCGGAACACCACAAGTATGGGGAATTCAATTACGTCGAGCGATTCGCCGAAAGAACGAGTGGGTTTATCTAACACGTTTGCCAATCGCAGCTGGGGGAGGAAGCGGATCAGCTGGCATCTTTCGTGTATCGGCCGCTGGCACGTTGGTGGGGATTGAGCCGCCTCCAGCGAGTCGGAACATTGAAATTAAGCCATACGCGATCGGTGGACTCACGACCGACCGAACTGCGGTGCCTCCTGTAAATAATCAAATAGATGGTGATTTCGGACTGGATGTGAAATACGGCATTACAGAGAACCTAACCGCCGATTTCACTTACAACACCGATTTTGCCCAAGTGGAGGTCGATGAACAACAGGTGAACCTAACTCGATTTGGTTTGTTTTTTCCAGAAAAACGAGAGTTCTTTCTGGAGGGACGTGGGATTTTCCAGTTTGCCAGTGGGGGAGTTGGGGGGCGTCGTCCCGGTGGTTCTGGTGGCGTATTTGGCGGAGTCAATACACCGACCTTGTTCTACAGTCGACGTATCGGTCTTCAGCGTGGGCGTGTCGTCCCGATTCTTGGCGGTGGCCGAGTAACTGGAAAGATAGGACCGTTCGATGTCGGGGCGGTCAATATTCAGACCGATGATGAAGCACGATCTTCTGCAGAATCGACTAATTTCACTGTGTTGCGCCTGAAGCGTGACATTCTTCGGCGAAGCTCGATTGGCGGTATTTTCACAAATCGTTCGGTGTCTACGCGCGGCCACGGTTCGAGCCAGACGTATGGCTTGGATAGCACGTTCGCTTTCTATGACAACCTCAGCATGCTTGGCTATCTAGCGAGAACTGAAACACCGGGTCTTATCGGAAAGGATTCTAGTTACCAGGCAAAGTTTGATTACGCGGCTGATCGTTACGGACTACAGGTCGACCATTTGTTAGTGGAAGATAATTTTGTTCCAGATGTTGGGTTTGTACGGCGAGACAATTTTCGGCGCACGTTCGTTGAGGGGCGTTTCAGCCCGCGCCCTCAATCAATTGACAGGGTGCGCCAATTTACCCTGACCGGTAGTACTGATTACATCCTTGTCGCTGATACGAACATTCTTGAAACCAGACTGAATCAGTTTCGGTTTAATACACAATTCGAAACGAGTGACCAACTTTCTTTTACGGTCAATGACAACTATGAGTTATTGGCTCAGCCTTTTTCTCCGGCACCGAGCGTGACCTTGCCAGTGGGCGGTTACGGGTTTTCAGATGTCGAAGTCGGCTATTCGATTGGACAGCAACGTCGTGTTAACGGCCAAGTGTCTGTGAAACGTGGTGGGTATTTCAGTGGTGAGGTTACAGCACTGACCTTCCGGCAGGGACGCGTCTCTGTTTTACCGCAAATGTCTATTGAGCCCAGTGTGTCGTTTAATTGGATTGATACGCCACAAGGATCGTTTCGTACGGACCTTGCAATGACGCGCGTCAATTACGCATTTAATCCACGGATGTTTTTTAGTGGGCTCGTTCAGTACAACTCTGCGAATGACACGGTTAGTAACAATTTCCGCTTCCGCTGGGAATATAGCCCTGGGAGTGAATTCTTTGTTGTTTATACGGAGGAGCACACGACGGATCCTTTACGACCTGACCGGATGACGGATCTTCAGAATCGTGGTTTGGTTATCAAATTCAATCGGTTGTTTCGTTTTTAACGATCAACCAAGCCGAGATTTCGCACGATAGCCAGTACCGACTTCGACCGATTCAGCGAATACAAATGCAATCCTGGAGCGCCTCCTGCGAGTAATGCTTCGCATTGCTGAGAGGCGTATTCGATGCCGAAGGCGGTCGCTGCGTTTTCGTCATCACCGCATTTGTCGAGCTCGGTGAGTATCGGTTCTGGAAGCGACGCGCCACAGAGTGCGCTGAATCGTTTGATTTGCGCGCTACCGAGAATCGGAAGAATACCAGGCGTAATGGGGACGTGAACGCCAAGTTTGTTTCTCAGATAGTCAACCATTCTGAAGTAGTCATCGTTATTAAAAAACAGCTGCGTCAGGATGAACTGCGCGCCATGTTCAACTTTGTTTCGAAGTCGTTGCCAGTCGATCTCTCGACTTTCCGTGCAGGCGATATGCCCTTCGGGGAATCCGGCGCAACCGATTGACATATCGCTACTCGTGCTCTGCTTAATAAAGTCAATCAATTGATAGGCGTAATCGAATCCATCGGCTGGTCTGACTAGCTCGGGTGTGTCGGCCGGTGGATCACCGCGAAGCGCGAGGATGTTGCGGATCCCTTTGGCTTTGGCCTCATTGATATACGAGAGGATGTCGGCAGATGTACTTGCCAGACAGGTCAGATGGGCCATTCCGACAAGTCCGAAGTCGCGCTGGATACGGTCCACCACGCTGAGCGTTTTGTCACGGGTGCTTCCACCGGCGCCATAGGTAACGGAACAGAAGTCTGGATTAGCCTCCGCAAGTCGGGGGAGCACTCGGTCGTAGAGGCTTTCTTCGCCTTTAGCGGTCTTGGGCGGGAAAAACTCCACTGAGATCGCCGGCCGATCGTGCGCGGAACACTCCGCATAAATATCAGAGATGGACTTCACGCCACTAGTGTCGGTCAAATCGTCCGACTCCGCTAGGGTGACAATTCTGTTCGGCTGTTGCAGACTTGCGAGATGCAGCCGACACAAGAACCGCCCACTCGTCCGTTCACCTCATTCGTTCCTGAGGAATCAAACCTTCCTGAACTGACGTTTCGGGCGGTGTTTCTCGGAACGGTTATGGCGATTGTCCTGGGTACCGCGAATGCCTATCTCGGGATGAAAGCAGGACTTACGGTAGCGGCGACATTCCCGGCAGCTGTTGTTGCGATGGCGGCATTACGAATCTTGGGTGGGTCGGTGCTTGAGGAAAATATGGCACGCACCACAGCGTCGGTTGGTGAGGCGCTTGTGGCTGGCGCGATCTTCACGATTCCAGCATTTGTCATTAGTGGAGTGTGGGATGAACTTCGATATTGGGAAAGTACTGCAATTATGCTCGTTGGAGGATTGCTTGGCGTGCTTTTCATTGTGGTGCTCCGACGGACGCTGGTTGTTGAGGCCGACTTGCCGTTTCCGGAGAGTGTAGCTGCGGCAGAATTGGTTAAGGCTGGTCAAGGCGGGCAACAAACGGGATCAGCTTTCGTGTTTAAAGCCATGGGCATTGCCGCAGCATGGGAACTCATCAAGAATGGCAATGGGGTAAAACTCGTGGCCGATTCGGCGACGACATTCGTTTCACTCGGACGGTCGACAATCGAAATGCTCGGCCAGCAAATTACCTATGTCGGAGGTTTTCTTCTGCAGTCTCCGGCTGCGTCGCCGGCGCTTGTCGGGGTGGGATTTATTGTCGGTCCCCAGATCGCGGCAACCTTGTTCGCTGGGGCGGTGATGGGGTGGCTGTTATTCGTCCCGCTGAGTCTGTATCTCAATCCGCAGCTAGCTGCACAAGCGGGAGACGCCGCAGGTTTTATTGAGCTCAGTACAGAAGTGTGGCTCCGGCAGGTACGGCCTCTGGCGGTCGGTACTATGATTGTTGCCGCATTTTATACGCTGTTCAAGCTTAGAACGTCGCTCTTTCAAGGGATCGGCAGTGCCATGACTGACCTTCAGTCTTCGCAGGGTAGGGTGGGTGGTCGCCGAGATATTGACCTCAATTTTCAAAAAGTTGGCTTAGCTATCGGCGCGCTGTGTATTCCCCTTTTTGGACTGTATTGGTACTTCAGTGAAAGCCTGGCAGGTGCGGCTTTGCTGACTGTCATGATGGTGGTCCTCGGGTTTTTGTTTGCGGCAGTTGCCGGCTATCTTGTTGGATTACTTGGAAGCTCAAACAATCCGATTAGTGGGCTGACACTTAGTACATTGCTTATTGCCGCGGTTGTAATGGTTGGCATTGGTGTGACAGGGTCGAGTGGCGTTCTGGGAGTACTCGCCGTGTCAGGCGTGGTGTGCTGTGCGTGCGGGGTTGCCGGTGACATGCTGCAGGATCTCAAGGTCGGACATATTCTTGGTGGTACGCCTTGGAAAATGCAGGTTGGTGAGTTGATCGGCGTGACAGTCGCGGCGCTTGTGCTGATTTGGCCGATGATCTTAATGGATGAGGTCTACGTTATCGGCAGCCCTGAACTTCCTGCGCCGCAGGCTGGCCTGATGGCGCTTATTGCGCAAGGTATCGTGGGTGGGGACATGGCATGGCCTTTGGTCATGACCGGGATGGCACTTGCGATCGGGTTAATTCTTATTAACGCACCGTCGCCAATGTTAATTGCCGTCGGTATGTATCTTCCGTTTCCTTCGACGGCGGCGATTTTTGTCGGAGGTCTCCTAGCGTGGTGGCTCACTCGGTCTGTCGAGACACAGCAGGCGAGTAAAGAAGAGCGAACTCGCGCGAAGAATACTGGTGTTTTGTTGTCTTCTGGGTTTATTGCCGGAGAGGCGTTGATGGCCGTACTGCTCGCATTAGTGGTGGGGGCCAGCGAGGCATTTCCCTGGTTGGTGTTGCCGCAGATTGCTGATAGTGCATTAGGCGGTGCACTTGTCTTCGCGCTCCTCTTTTATATGTTGGTCAAGATTCCTTTGGCGGCCATGCGTTCGGAAACTTCAGATGTCAGGGTGGAATAGCTCATGACTGAAGCTGAACGGTTTTGGAGTGCGCGCCCGTATCGACGTCTAGGATGGCGGGAGGGTAGTGATGGTCGTGTTGTTGTCCTCCGCCCTCGACTTGGCGAAGGGTGGCTAGGCCACTGGTTTGGTGGTCTGCTTCGCGATCCGTACTATCGTATTCGGTTGGATGAGTTTGGAACATTTGTTTGGAAGGCATGTGATGGAGAGACATCCCTCGAGGTTATTGCTCAGCGAATGCAGCAGCGCTTTGGGCGAGATGTAGAACCGGCGGATGAGCGAGTCGGTCAGTTTGTGCAGACGATGGTAAGCTCGCGCCTTATTACGGTCTGTAGAGATTCGTAATTGGAAGTCGCCGGTCTTTACCGAAAGCTCTTGTTGATATCCGGACACCCGGCGGTGCCTGACGACGTTTGTATTCAGCGCGATCGACTAGTTCGATCACATGACGTACGGTAGCAGGATCAAACCCTTGGTCTTCGATTTGCGATGGATTTTCGTCGCGTTCAACATACCGTTCCAGGATGCCATCAAGTACATCGTATGGCGGCAGAGAGTCGGAATCTAACTGCTGCTTGCGTAGTTCCGCTGTAGGGGGTCTATCAATAATGCGTTGGGGAATGACGGGGGCGTCACGGTTACGCCAGCACGCTAGTTGATATACCCATGTCTTAAAGACATCTTTCAAAACTGCGAACCCTCCAGCCATGTCCCCATAGAGCGTGGCATATCCGACACTCATTTCACTTTTATTGCCGGTCGTAAGAACTAGCCAGCCGAACTTATTAGAGAGTGCCATCAAGAGATTTCCCCGAATGCGTGCCTGTAGATTCTCTTCTGCCACGTTTGGCTCGGTATCTGCGAATGCACCTTGTAAGCATGATTCGTAGGTGACAGCTAGCTCTTTAATAGAGAGTTCAAGCAGTGAGACATTGAGGTTAGAAGCCAGTTCTCGAGCATCTTCACGACTAATGTCAGCGGTGAACTCAGACGGCATTGATACAGCTGTTACCGCTTCGGCCCCGAGTGCATCAACGGCCACCGTGAGTGTCAGTGCGGAATCGATGCCGCCAGAAAGACCGAGCACAGCACCGCGAAATCCATTTTTCTGTACGTAATCTCGAGTTCCTAGCGAGAGGGCTGCGTAGACTTCCGCCTCGGGGGGTAACACTGGCTTCAAAGTTCTGTTATTAGCTATCGGGGCCGTACCCGAAGACGATGGTCGTGGTCCTTGAGTCAAGACGATGCGGTCCGACTGCGGTTTAGCCTCGGCCCAACGGTCGTCACCCTGTCGCAGGCTAGTCGCTTCATCCAGATCAACATCAACAATGATTAAGTCGTCCGTGAATTGCGCGCCACGGGCGAGCACCACGCCGTTCGGATCGATAACGAGACTGTGTCCATCGAACACCAGTTCATCCTGACCACCCACGGCATTACAAAACGCAAGAAAGCACCGGTGAGTAATGCATTGAGTAGCAAACCGTTGTTCTCGTTCTATGCCTTTGTACATATGGTACGGCGACGCCGAGAGGTTGACGATCAGTTCGGCCCCTCCATCGAGAGCGGCCCACTTGAGAGGTCCGCTATGCATCCAGATGTCTTCGCATATGGTGACCCCCACCAGGCAGTCGCCAATACTTATCACGACTGCTTCATTGCCAGGAGTGAAGTAGCGTCGTTCGTCGAAGACAGCGTAGTTTGGGAGATGGTGTTTTCGGTACTGTGCGGCAATCTTCCCGTTTATCAGTACCGCAGCAGTATTGTGCAGCGAATTCGTATCCGGATTCATCATCGGATATCCGACGAGGGTGGTGATGTTAGATACGGCTGATGCGATTTCGTCGATCGCATCAGCCGCGTTGTTGACGAAATCTTTCTTCAACAGCAGGTCTTCAGGTGGGTATCCCGTGACTGATAATTCCGGAAAGACAATCAGGTCGGCACTATGTTCCTCTGCTTGGCGGAGGCGTGCTCGCGCCCGCCGAACGTTGCCAGAGAGATCGCCGACTGGCAGATTGTCTTGAGCGAGTGCGATACGTACCACGCGAGGCATAGCAGCAAACGTACCGAGAATCTAACGCAGAATCACATTACCGGCAGGCAGGTCAGAGATACCAATGACCGAAGCGATTTCTCGGATCACGCCTTGCACGATTCTTACGTTGTCGGGTCCCATTCCTAAGAATTGTTTTTGTGCCGCCGACAGGTTTTGAAAGTCCGAGTCGGTATATTCGTAAAAAAAAGATGCCCGAGGTTCGATGATCGGGCGGCCTTCAATAATGGGCACTTCGAGTACGTGGGTGATTGCCCTCTGGAAACTGCCTGGGAATGCCGAATCAGGAATACCTAGCTCGGTGTAGGCTTCGTTCATGAGCGGCAGAAGTTGACGGTATAGCTGTGCCGTGCCGTTTACGTCGAGCGATGCCACTGCGGCAGCAAGATCATCGTATCTGGCGTAACTGGCGGGTGCGATTCTGAGCGCAGGTTCAGTGTCATCTATTGCAAACCGTGATGACGGTTTCATGAATGGCACATGCTGCGCAGGATTATTCCCGTTCGCCACATTTTCGACAACGACGACGAATCGTCGTATCAGGTCATCAGTAATCAACCAGGTAGCAAAACCCGGATGAGCTGAGAGAGCGGATAGCAGTTCTCGGATGACGCCATCACTGTCGCTGAGTGCTGGAAGTTCGAACGATGGCGGTTCAGGTTCGGGTTCGGGTTCGGGTGGTGGAGCTGCCGGCGGCGGTGCCTCGGTTACTATTGCTGCCGGCGGCGGTTCTTCGCCGCGGTTCAGCAACCAGTAGGCGGAGATGGCGATAAGGACGACGACGCCAACCACGGCACCGATCATGGCTCGTGGTTGTTGTTTGAAGTCCATGGTCTAGTTTACTCGTCTATGAGCAGCCATCCACGGATTTCTCCATCTGGATTGCCTACAGTCTGGATCTGAAGGTAGTACTGTTCTTCTCGGAGCGCGTGTAGCTGTGACTCCGTCAATGTCAGTGTGTGGCTAAAGTTTCCGGTTGTTGACTGGGTCGTACGAATATTGAAAGTAAACTCAACGCCCCCTCGTTGTCCTTTGGGCGCCTTACGTAGTTCAGCATGGGTTGCCGCCGAACTCAGGCCTGCGAAGTGAACTTCCAGTAGTAGCTCACGTTCTTGAATTTCAGCGGTAAACTCGCCACTCCCAGAGGTTGTGGCGACTGTCGAAAAGTCAACGGGAACGATTGACAGTCGTCCGCGGTAGCGAGTGGGGCTCTGAGTATTAACTGTGGTTACTGCGCATGCGATCAGTAATAGTGCAACGGCGATATCAAAACGTTTAGGAGCGTAATACATCGTCTTAACCGGTCACGTCAGTTTATTAGTTCTCGGTCTCTTGTGATTCGTCAAGCCCCAGTTCTTTCAAGATTTCATCATTATGTTCTCCGAGGGCCGGCGGCGGTTTTTGAATTAATGCCGGGGTTGCTGACAGCTTGATCGGATTGCCGAGCGTTCTAATTTTTCCGAGTTGGGCTTGCGAGATGTCGACTACCATTTCTCGAGCTTTTAGATGGGGCTCTTCAAGCGCTTCGGCTACTGTTCGTACCTGGGCGCATGGTACAGCATGTTCACGTAATTGTCCGATTAGGTCATCCCGATTGTATTGACTTAGACGGTCGGAAAGTTCTTGAGCAAGTGCTGGTCGATTTGTCATTCGGTCGGTATTGTTGCGATATCTCGGATCGTCTTTTAAGTCGTTCGCGTTGATTGCTTGGCAAAACTGTGCCCAGAGTCGTTCATTGCCGACGGCAATGACGACGAGTCCGTCTTTGACGTGGATCGTTTCATACGGGGTCAAGGAGTGGTGCTGATTGCCCTCTCGACCAGGGGTTTCGCCTGTATGGAAATAGATATTGGCTGGTAAAGCTAGCGCCGATGTCATCGAGTCCAGGAGAGCAATGTCGACATGTTGTCCCTGTCCCGTACGGTCACGCTCGCGGAGCGATAAAAGAATTCCGTTCATGGCGTAGAGGCCGGCCAAATAGTCAGTGATCGCGACACCAACGCGTGTGGGCGGTCCGTCAGGAAAGCCGGTGACACTCATGAGGCCGCTGTCCCCTTGAATGACAGCGTCGTATCCAGGAAGATTTTTATTGGGGCCAGTATGCCCGTAGCCCGTAATCGAACAGTAGATCAATTTTGGGTTCATCGCGTGGACGTCGTCGTAGCTAAACCCGAGCTTCTCAAGACTACCTGGGCGAAAGTTTTCAATTAGGACGTCGGCCGTCATAATGAGTCGACGGAGTATTTTTCGGCCGTTTTCTGTCTTGAGATCAATAGCCAGACTTCGTTTACTGCGATTGAGACCGAGAAAGAACGTGCTCCATCCGTCTCGGTGCGGTGCCCAGTCCCGCGTGTCGTCACCGTGCGTGGGTTCCTCTATCTTGATGACGTCGGCACCCATATCACCAAGCATCATCGCGCAATACGGTCCAGCAAGCACTCGTGTGAGGTCGATAACACGTATGTCGTCAAGGGTAGGCATGCGCGCCAATTATAGGGCCGTCTTCCTATAGTGGTGTTGGCTAGGGAAAGGATGTACCGTAATTGCCGGTGCTGTGAGGTGTAAGTCGATGTCGAGACGAATTCATACCGCGTTAGTGATGTGTGCAGTGGCGAACCTTGCGGTGGTGACTGGTTGTCGGGAGCCCTTCGGCGAGTCTTCTGATGCGTGTAGTGATTTGACAGGACTGCCATTAATTGACCTATTTATAAGTTCGTCTCAGCGACTACCAGCATCCGGTGAGGTGCCGGCGCACTGCCAGGTCAAGGGTGTGATCGAAACAGAAATTCAGTTTGAGTTGTTGCTTCCTGAGCCTGACGAATGGAACGGTCGTTTCTTAATGGGGGGCGGTGGGGGATTTGTCGGGACCGTCCAGAATCAGGCGCGGACACTGTATTCGCACGGTGGGAGGCCGCTTCAACGTGGGTACGCGACCGTTGGTACTGATACGGGGCATGTAGGGGGTGGTATCGAAGCATCGTGGGCGCTGAATAATCCCACGCGCCAGATGAACTGGGGACACCGCGCGGTCCATCTCACCACCGAGGCCGCCAAATCGATCATTGCCGAGTACTACGGACGCGCTACTGACTACTCATATTTTGTTGGGTGTTCCCGAGGTGGTGGGCAGGCCATGATGGAGTCCCAGCGCTACCCAGACGATTTCGATGGGATTGTCGCTGCGGCACCAGCCTACAACTGGACGGCATTCACCGCGGGATTTCTTCAAGCACAGCAGGTGATGTTCCCGAACGGTGAAGGTGGTGATCCGGTTGTGCGCGAGGAGACGCTGGAGTTACTCGGGTCGAGCATCCTGTCTGCGTGCGATGCCGAAGATGGCGTTATTGATGGTGTCATGACGGATCCTCGCCGCTGTTCATTTTCGACCAGTGACTTAATGATGTGTGCCGATGATGTTGCGGCAGATGGGTGTGTAACGCGACAAGAACTAGCTGCTATTGAGGCCGTGTACGACGGGCCCACCGTAGACGGAGAATCCATTTTCTTCGGGTTTAACTATGGTGGAGAAAATGATCGGGGAGGCTGGGATTCGTGGGTTGTGTCTTCTGAGCGCCAGCGTGCACGTGGCAATCCCAATGCCCAATACGGATTTGGCACTGAGTTTTACAAGTATTTTGTCTTTCAAGATCCGGAGTGGGATTACACGACGTATGACTTTTCAACATGGCGGGAGGATGTCGCACGCATTTCACCAGTGGTTGATGCTATTGCTACTGATTTGAGTCTGTTCCACGACAGCGGCGGAAAGATTATCTACTGGACAGGATGGTCGGACTTGGCATTAACCCCACTCGGAACCATTGACTATTTCGAGCAATTACAAGCCAGCGATTCTGCGGCGCGTGATTACAGCCGGCTGTATATGTTGCCGGGGGTGCTGCACTGTGCTGGAGGCCCAGGTCCTGATCAGGTCGATTGGGTTGAGGCGATACGGGCTTGGGTCGAAGATGGAGACGCTCCGGAACGATTGACTGCATCCAAACTGGATTTGTCAGGCCAGACAACGGTCGCACGTCCGGTATGTCCGTATCCAGAGTTTGCAGTCTACGACGGGACGGGAGACCCGACCGTAGAATCAAGTTTCAGTTGTTCCGTTTGGTGAGATTACATGTAGATTGCCGCCACCACGACCGGCAAAGGTATACAGAGTCATGCCCGCAGTCGTGGCCATCTCAACCGCGACGCTCGAGGCTGCGCCGACCGACACCATGACTGGCATGGCCGCATTCAGTGCTTTCTGGACGAGTTCAAATCCGGCTCGTCCGCTTACGACAAGAATGTGGTCACGTAGTGGGGCGGCATTCTGGAGAACGTAGTGACCGATGACCTTGTCGACCGCATTGTGTCGACCGATGTCTTCGCGCAGGCAGAGTAATTCCCCATCCATCGAAAAGATTGCTGCGGCATGAATGCCACCGGTGATATCGAATAGCTCCTGAGCGCTACGTAGGCGCCCTGGTAGCGATTCGAGCAGAGCTGTTTCGATGGGGATTGGAATGATTTTCGGCAGGCTATCGGTCAGGCTGTCAAGTTGATCAATAGATTCTTTACCACAAACACCACAGGATGCAGTGGCGCGAAAGGTTCTGTCAGCAGGTTGCGTGTTGTCGGTCTGGTCGTGCTTCTCTGTTGTGATGTCGACACGGTCACCGGGAAAATGTGTGACCTTGATTCGGGTGTCAGTTGTGCTGATTCCCGCAACACAGCGGATGTCACTGATGCGGCGGTTGTCCGTAATGAGCTGTTCGCTATAGAGGAATCCGGTTGCTAACTCTTCGTCGTGACCCGGCGTTCGCATAGTCACGACCACTGACTTTCCGTCGAGTCGAATTTCAAGGGGTTCTTCGACAACCACGTAATCATTGTGGAGTTGGCCATTATTTCGTCTGACTGGTACGGCACGAATGCCACGGGGCAGTGGTGACGATGTTGACATCGCAGCATCATACTCGCTGTGGGTATTGTTGCTGCTCCCGAGTTTGTCTGAATTGTCCGGTTTTTGTTTGGGGAGATTGGTTACAATCATAGGAAGTCGATGGCTACGGATATTTCTCGCCGAACATTTATAAAGGCCACCGTTGTCGGTGGGGTATCGGCGAGTGCCTTGGGTTTCGATCTCCGACAGGCGCAGGCGGCGGTTCGGCAACTCAAGATTCAAAATGCGAAGGAATACCGAACAGTGTGCCCCTACTGTGCGGTCGGTTGTGGCACCATCGCGTACGTGCACGGTAGTGGTGGTCTGAATACGAAGAATACGGTTATTCACGTTGAAGGTGATCCCGACAACCCGATTAATGGAGGCACACTCTGTCCCAAGGGTGCGTCTCAGATGGATTTGGCAATCAGCCCCCGTTTACGACATCAACCGTTGTTCCGCGAGGCAGGCGCTTCAGACTGGACAGAGGTTGATTGGGACTTCGCGATGGACTGGTTCGCGCGTAAGTTCAAGGATTCCCGTGACGCGTCCTTTACGGAGCGTGACGACGAGGGGCAGGTAGTCAATCGGTGTAATGGGATTGCATGGGTTGGCAGTGCCACGGTATCTAACGAGGATGCCTATCTCATCACGAAGACGATGCGTGCCATGGGTTTGGTGTACATCGATCATCAGGCGCGCATATGACATAGCCCAACGGTGGCCAGTCTGGCCGCCACGTTTGGCCGCGGGGCGATGACCAACCATTGGAAGGACATCAAGAATGCTGATGTCATTTTGGTTATGGGTGCCAATCCGGCTGAGAATCACCCGTGTGGGTTCAAGTGGGCACTTGAAGCACGTGATAATCGTGGGGCTAAGTTACTCACGATTGATCCTCGGTTCACTCGCACGTCGGCTGTTGCGGACC
>Ga0310124_10000713_pt1 | contig 23341 bp, 14 predicted proteins | sample CB11b_AW_Bot5_MG_FD_203507 | JGI IMG/M metagenome (GOLD analysis project Ga0310124, IMG submission 203507) | Marine microbial communities from Western Arctic Ocean, Canada - CB11b_AW_Bot5 | ecosystem: Environmental > Aquatic > Marine > Oceanic | place: Canada: Western Arctic Ocean | collected... | reverse complement strand
TCCGCGAGCTGGCGCGTCTCTCCGAGCGTGTGCGCCTCGAGGAATATGCGCGCAGCCACGGGAACCGACCGCTCATGGTGTTGACGATCACGGCGCCCGAGAATCATCACAATCTGCAGGCGATTCGGCAGCAGCACCTGGCGCTCAGCGATCCAGAACGCTCGCCTGGCCTGCCCCTGGCGGAGATGCCGGCGGTGGTCTACATGGGCTACAGCATCCATGGCAACGAGGCCAGCGGCAGCAACGCGGCGCCCCTGGTGGCCTACTACCTGGCTGCCGCGCAGGGGGCCGTGGTGGAACAGCTCCTGCGCGACGCGGTAGTGCTGCTGGACCCGAGCTACAATCCGGACGGGCTCAGCCGCTTCGCCCACTGGGCCAACATGCACCGAGGCCGCCAACTGGTGGCCGACCCGGCGCACCGCGAGCACACCGAGGCGTGGCCCGGGGGACGCTTCAATCACTACTGGTTCGATCTGAACCGGGACTGGCTGCTGGCCCAACACCCGGAGAGTCAGGGACGCCTGCGGGTGTTCCACCAGTGGAAGCCGAACCTGCTCACCGATCATCATGAGATGGGCGGAGATCACACCTTCTTCTTCCAGCCCGGGATCCCGTCGCGCAACAATCCGTTGACGCCGGCGCGGACCTTCGAGCTGACCGCGGCTATCGCTGAGCACCATGCCCGGGCCCTCGATCGTCTCGGCTCTCTCTACTACACGAAGGAGTCCTTCGATGATTTCTATCCCGGCAAGGGCTCGACCTATCCGGATCTGAACGGAGGCGTGGGCATTCTCTTCGAGCAGGCCAGCGTGCGCGGTCACCTGCAGGAGAACGCGCACGGCGAGCGCAGCTTTCCCTTTGCCGTGCGCAACCAGGTGACCACGTCGTTGTCGACGCTGGAGGCGGCCCAGGAACTGCGCGTCGAACTGCTGTCCCATCAGCGTGACTTTTACACCTCTGCCGTGGCCGAAGCCGACGAGTTGCCGGTGCAGGGGTATGTCTTCGGTGGGGCCGACGATCCGGCGAGGTTGTTCCATTTCATCGAGCTGTTGCAGGCACACAAGATTCGCGTCCATCAGCTGACCCGGTCGGTGGTCGTGGAGAAGGAGTCCTTCGAGCCGGGCCAGGCCTGGGTGGTGCCGCTGCAGCAGCCACAGCAACGCCTCGTACGTGCCGTATTCGAGCGCCGCACCAGCTTCGTCGACAGCGTGTTCTACGACGTCTCCGCGTGGACCGTGCCGCTGGCTTTCGACCTGCCATACGCCGAGCTGGCTGGCCGCGCCTGGCGCCGGGAACTGGCGGGGGACACACTGGCGGCGGCGACGTTCCCAACTGGTAAGCTGGGGGCCGCGGCCGACCCGTATGCCTACGCCTTTGGCTGGAGCGGCTACTACGCCCCGCGCGCGTTGTACCGGATTCTGGCGCAGGGGATCAACACCTACGTGGCCACCCGACCGTTCGAGGCGACCACCGAGAGTGGTGTGCAGTCCTTCGATTTCGGCACCATTCTGGTGCCGGTGCGCGCCCAGGCGGATGAGGCGGACAGCATCCGCGCCCTGATGACGGCCGCCGCCGAGGAGGACGGTCTGCAGGTCTACGCCCTGAGCACGGGACTGACCCCCGGGGGCATCAACCTCGGTTCACCGCGCTTTGCCCCGCTGACCAAACCGGAGGTGGCCATCATCGTCGGTGACGGTGTGTCACCCACCGAGGCCGGTGAGACCTGGCACCTGCTCGACCAGCGCTACCACATGGCGGTAAGCCTGGTGCAGCAGGACCACCTGGGCAACGCCGATCTACAGCGCTACACGACGATCATATTGTCGGGCGGCACCTATGAGCAAGCATCGAAGCCATTGGCAGCGTGGGTCCGGGGTGGGGGCACACTGGTGGCCAGCGGTCGGGCGGCGCAGTGGGCGATTCAGGACTCCATGGTCCGCGTGGAACTGATCGAGGCGGAGAAGGACTCCACCTTCGCGCCTCGGGCCTACGAGACACTGGACCAGGACCGGGGTGCCGAGGTGATCGGTGGCGCGATCTTCGCCGCCCGACTCGACCGTACGCATCCCTTGGGTTTTGGTTATGCCCATGACCACCTCAGCGTTTTCCGCCAGGGGCAAGTATTCCTCAAGCCCGCAGACAATCCGTACGCAACGCCGCTGCGTTACGCATCTCAGCCACTGTTGAGCGGCTACATCTCCACCAGGAATGTCGAGTTGCTGGCTGAATCGGCGGGCATCGTCGTCGTCAGCGTCGGCGCCGGCCACGTGGTGCTGCTGGCCGACAGGCTGAACTTCCGGGGGTATTGGTATGGGACCAACAAGCTGTTCGCCAATGCCCTGTTCTTCACGCCTCTCGTCGATGCCACGGCGGGCAGGATCGAGAAATGACGACACCGATCGACATCGGCGGCGGCAGACAACTGTTCATCGACCACCGCTTCATCGATCGCAGTCGGGGTGTCCGGCTGCGCATGAACCCGCCACAGCAGCACGCCGAGCCCGTGCTCGTTCCCGACAGACCGTGGGAGTCGAATGGCATCGGCGCCTATAACACGGTTCTGCTCGAAGCGGACGGCCGCTTCCGCATGTGGTACGACGCCGGCGTGAAAGGCGGCCTGCCCTCGGAGGGGGCTCGCCGGCTGGGCTACGCCGAGTCGGAGGATGGCCGGCACTGGCACAAACCGAGCCTTGGCCTGATCCCGTTCCAGGGATCGACGGACAACAACCTGGTCGCCCCCCTGCACGAACGGCAGAGTCTGCAGGGCGCCACCGTGTTTCGCGACGATGCCGCACCCGAAGCGGAACGCTACAAGCTGTGGACCAAGTTCCTGCCGACCAAGGCGGAGCAGGAAGCGGGCGCCCGGGCCGGCCTGTGGGGGATGCATTCAACGGATGGACTGCACTGGAACTACTACCCGAATCAGCCAAATCCCGAGGGCTCCTGTGACACGCAGAACATGGTGTTCTGGGATGAGCGCCTGCACTGCTATGTCGGCTACACCCGCGTGCGCGCCACCCAGCATCTCGACGAAGCCGCCGAAGCCGAGGGCCGCAAGAGATACCGCAGCGTCGGCCGTGTGACCTCCGCCGACTTTCGAACCTGGTCCGACGTCGAGATCGTCTTCGAAGCGGACCCGGCGGATCTGTCGATGCCGGTGCCTGAGCAGGCGGACAACAACACCGCCAACATCGACTACTACACCAGCTGTGCGATGAAATACGAGGGCGCGGAGGATGTGTATCTGATGCTGCCCTCGGCGTACTACCACTGGGGCGAAGGTCAGTACCCGGCCACCATGGACGTGCAACTGCTCACCAGCCGCGACGGCATCAGCTGGGATCGCGCCGGTGACCGCGAGCCCTTCCTGCGCCTGGGGCCTGACGGCAGCTCCACCAGCGGCATGATCTTCGCCAATCCGTGGCTGTTGCCCATGGGCGACGAGCTCTGGCTCTACTACGCCGGCACACCGCGAACGCACGGCGCCCTGCCGGCGGGCAGCTCAGAAGCCGATTTCGCTCGCCGCACCGGCATCTTTTGCGCCAGCCTCCGCCGCGATGGCTTCCTCTCCGCCGACGCCGGTTCGGCGGGTGGTGAACTCACCACACCCTTGTTGACCTTCACCGGCGACTCGTTGCGCCTGAATTGTGACGGCAGCGCCGGCGGCTGGCTCCAGGTCGAGGTGCTCGATGCGCAGGATCAGCCCGTGACTGGCTATACGCTGAGCGAAGCCGACGACCTGCGGGGCAACGGTGTGGACAAACAGGTGACGTGGCAGGGCCGTGCCGACCTGGGCGACCTCAGCGGACGAGCCATCCGACTGCACTTCGTCATGCGCAGCATGAAGCTGTTCGCCTTTCAGTTCGTCGGCCAGGCCGGCATCAGACCTACCTGACGACGCACGCGGTCGTCGTCGCAGTCGCCCTCAGGGATGAGGCGATCCTGTCCCCGAATGGATTGACACCTTGAAGTACATCAGATGGCCACACCAGCCCTGTGACGGCGAAAACCTGTGCTGGAAGATGAGTCTACTCGGATCGACCGACGAAAGCTGCACTACCCTGGCATCTGCCTTGCCGCCAGCAGGGACGGATTCACCTAGCAGCAGGTGCACGATCATCCCATCATCACCAACCTGATAACGAAGATGCACCGGCTCATCTCCGTCTGGGCAGGGAAGCGTTCTGGGCGCCGCTGGGTCGGGCCGATCGTCGTGCTCGGGCCGGACGCGGAGATGATCGGGCCCCCCGCGGGCGGACGGATCTGTGCTGTTCGCTTCGACGTCTCAGACCTCAACGGCCTTCGGGGTCAAAAACGTGGTGCCAAGGCGGCTTGTGCTTGCCATTTTGGCGTGTGGGATGTCAGATAAACGCTGAAAAAATAATTGCTTAAGTTCTTAGGCTCGGTTGTATGTCCAACATCCTTTGATAGGTGTGATCCATGACAGCAGCACAGATAGGGGACGAAGTCAACATCCTGCAGGAGAGATTCAACGCGCCCAAAGCCGAGGTCGGCAAAGTCATCGTCGGCCAGGACGCCCTGCTGCATCGCCTCCTGCTCGGCCTGTTGGCGGAGGGGCACGTGCTCATCGAGGGTGTGCCGGGACTTGCCAAGACCCTGGCCATCAGCACCCTTGCCGACACGCTGGATGTAAAATTCTCCCGCATTCAGTTCACGCCCGACATGCTGCCCGGTGACATCACTGGAACGCAGATCTTCAATCCGAAGGACGGCACCTATTCGGTCAAGCGGGGGCCTGTGTTCGGCAATCTCGTGCTCGCCGACGAGATCAACCGCGCACCCGCCAAGGTGCAGGCGGCGCTGCTGCAGGCGATGCAGGAACGCCAGGTGACCCTGGGTGACGAGACCATGGACCTCGAAGAGCCATTCCTGGTCCTGGCGACACAGAATCCCATCGAGCAGGAGGGCACGTACCCGTTGCCCGAGGCGCAACTCGACCGCTTCATGCTCAAAGTGATTATCACGTATCCGTCCAAGGAGGATGAGATCAAGGTGCTGGACCGTATGGCCGGCGCCGTCGCCGTGCCCAAAGCGAGCAAAGTGATGTCGCCCGCCGAGATCCTGGCGGCGCGCGAAGTCGTGCGCCAGATCTTCGTCGACGACAAGGTCAAGCGTTACGTCGTGGAACTCGTCTCTGCGACCCGCGACCCCATCGCCGCCGGCATGACGGAGCTCGAGAATCTGATCGAGAACGGCGCCTCGGTGCGCGCCTCGATCAACCTTATCAAGGTGGCCAAGGCGAACGCTCTGCTCGAGGGTCGCAGCTATATCAGCCCGCACGACGTCAAGAGCATCGCCAACGATGTGCTCCGTCACCGCATCCTGGTGACCTACGAGGCCGAGGCAGAAGGCAAGAGCTCCGACGACGTCATCAACATCATCCTCGACAACGTTCAGGTCCCCTAAACGGGTAGCGCTCGGAGAGACCGAAATGCTCCCCTCGGAGATCGTTCAACAGGTTCGGCGTGTTCAACTCCACACCGGACGTCAGGTCGTCGACGTCCTCGCCGGCGCCTACCTGTCGGTGTTCAAAGGCCGCGGCGTCGAGTTCGACGAGGTACGTCCGTACGTCCCCGGCGACGATGTCCGCACGATCGACTGGAACGTAACGGCCCGCATGGGCGAACCCTACGTCAAGCGGTATGTCGAGGAACGGGAGCTCACCGTCCTGCTGTTGGTCGACGTCAGTGCATCGCAGAATTTCGGCTCCAACCAGCGCTCCAAGCGTGAGGCCGCCGTGGAGTTGTCCGCCTTACTCGCCTTCACGGCGATCCACAACGACGACAAGATCGGCCTGTTGCTGTTCCACGGAGAGGCCGACGAGTACATCCCACCGCGAAAGGGGCAGAAGCATGCGCTCCGCGTCGTGCGCGAGGCGCTGGCACGCGGACGCGAGGAGGAGGGCGAAGGCGACCTGCTGCGCCAGCGTCAGCGCCGCACCCTCGCAGACCTGCCGCGCTCCCTTGCGGCGCGCTTCCAGGAGCTCATCCACCGCACCGGACGGGAGCCACGGCGCGGCACCAACATCGCCCACGCCCTCGAATTCTGTCGCCGCGTGCTGCCACGGCGGGCGATCATCTTTCTGATCTCCGACTTCCTCGACGAGGGGTATCTCAACGTCCTCAGGACCGTCAACCGCCGCCACGACGTGGTCTGCGTCCAGATCACCGACAAGCGGGAGCAAGAGTTCGAGTCCGCCGGACTGCTCACCCTCGAGGACGCCGAGACCGGGGCCCGCCGGATCGTCGACACCCAATCGGCCGAGTATCGTGACGCCGTAGCGGCGACCGCCGCTGATCGCCTCGCGGCGCTGCAGTCCCAGCTTCGCGCCTCGGGCGTCGATCTGGTCCGTGTCGACGCGACGGAGCCCGTCATCGATCCCCTCATGGCGTTCCTGCGCATGCGCGAGCGGCGGTCGCGCCGCTCATGAAAGTCGCTCTCAAACTTAGCGCCGCTGTTGTGCTCGGTGTCGCCGTGCTCGTGCTCGCCGGATGCGACGAGGCGACAAGGCTGAACGGTGATGCACAAACGACAGCAGCTATGGCACAACAGGATGAAGGCGCCGTCAGCCGGACCACCGAGATCGGCCCCGTCAAGGCGGTCGTCACCCTCGGGCCGCCCGAGCCGACGCTCGGCGATGCGCTGACCCTGACCCTTGTCGTCGAGGCCGATTCGGGGGTGACCGTCGAGATGCCTGCCTTCGGCGAGGCCCTGGGCCGGTTCTCGATCGTCGAATTCGCGCCCCACGCCACGACCGCCGAAGGGGGCAAGACGGTCCAGTCTCAGCGCTACACCTTGCAGCCGCCGATGAGCGGTCGCCAGCGTGTGCCGCCGCTCCGGGTCGAGTTTGTCGATGAGCGTCCGGACAAGCTCCCCGACTCGGGCGAAGCCGAGGTCCGTGAGCTGCTCACCGAGGAAGTCAGCATCGAGATTCAATCAGTCCTCGCAGAAGAGGAAGCATTGAGCGACGAACTGCGTCCGCCTCGCGGGCCACTGCAGGAACTGCAGACCGGCGTCGCTCGCTACTGGCCATGGCTGGCACTGGTGGCTGGCGCCCTCGGGCTGGCACTGGCCTGGCGCTGGTGGCGTGACCGCCTCAGCGTGCGCCGTCGATTGAGCGCCTACGACATCGCCGTGGGCCGCCTCGACAGTCTCGAAGTTGGCGGGTTTCCAGGCGCAGACGAGGCCGATGACTGGTACGTCGAGCTGTCGTCCATCGTGCGGCGGTATCTCGAGGACCGCCATGGCGTGCGCGCCCCCGAGCTCACTACCGAGGAATTCCTGCGCGCCGCAGGGGCTTCGGCGCAACTCAGCAGCGGCCATCGCCAGCTTCTCAGCAGATTTCTGGAACAGTGCGACCGGGTCAAGTTCGCCGCCTACGTACCTGACGAGTCCGAGTCGCGCGAGGCTTTCGACGCCGCCCGCCGTTTCCTGCTCGAGACGAGACTGCTTCAGGAGGAGGCGGAGTCAGGCGAGGAAGACGGCCGCCAGGCAGCGTGATGATGGATCTCGAGTTCCGCGAGCCGTGGCTCCTGCTGACGGCATTGATGGCGGTTCCCATCTACCTGATGGCCCGTCGGGCGCCGGGAGTGATCCTGTTCTCCTCCTTTCTGGCCCTGCCGCAGACCGCGGGCAGTTGGCGCTCGCGCTTGTCCTGGCTGCCAGATGCGCTCATCGGACTCGGCACCGTCGCCCTCGGACTGGCGCTAGCAGGCCCACGGATGGGGCAGCGCAACAGTCAGGTGCATCGCGAAGGCATCGCCATCATGATGGTCGTCGACATATCGGGCTCGATGCAGGCCCTTGACCTGTCGACGCAGGACGAGGAACGCACCCGACTCGACGCCGTCAAAGCCGTCTTCGAGGAGTTCGTCATCGGCGGCGACGGCCTCGCCGGCCGACCCGACGACGCGATCGGGGTGGTCACCTTCGCTCGTTATGCTGACACGGCCTGCCCCTTGACCCTCGACCACACCAACCTCATCGGTGTCGCCCGCACGCTTGAGATCGTCACCGAAAGAAGCGAGGACGGAACGGCGATGGGCGATGGGCTCGGACTCGCGGTCCAGCGTCTGCGCGAATCGAAGGCACGCTCCCGCATCGCCGTGCTGCTCACCGACGGGGTCAACAATGCGGGCGTCGAAGCGCCCCTTGGCGCGGCCGAGCTGGCCCGGTCGCAGGGCATCAAGGTCTACACCATCGGCGCCGGCACCACCGGTCTGGCGCCGGTGCGGGTGCAGGACTCCTTCAGCGGGCGCTCCGTCCTGCGATCGATGCAGGTGGAGATCGACCAGGCCACGCTGCGTCAGATCGCCGATCGCACGGGCGGTAGCTACTTCCGCGCCACCGACGCAGAGGCGCTGCGCGAAGTCTACCAGGAGATTGACCACCTCGAGCGCACCCGCATCACCGGGGAGCAGTGGCGTCAATACGATGAGTACTACGCCGCTTGTCTGGCTCTGGGCCTCTGTCTTGCGGCCACCGGCTGGCTGACCCGGGGTGCCCTGTTTCCGAGGCTGCCGTGATCTACGAAATAAACTTTCTCTACCCACAGTTGATCCACCTGGTGTGGGTGGCATTGGCGGTGGTCGCCCTCCTCGCCTGGCTGGAGCTGCGAGGCCAGAGTGCTCTTGGCCGCTTTCTGTCGGCACAGATGCTCTCCCGGCTCAGCGACCAAGCGGGCCTCTCCCGTCGCGGGCTCAAGCTCGGGCTGATCCTCATCACGCTCGTACTCGGCGTGGTCGCCCTCATGCGGCCGCAATCGCACGGCGCCCAGATGGTGTCGAGCAACCGAGTAGCCTCCGACATCATGGTTGTGCTGGATGTGTCAAAAAGCATGCTCGCCGAGGACGCGGCACCCAATCGACTTTCCCGTGCCCAGGCGGAGATCATCGAACTCGTCGATCAGCTTCAAGGGCATCGCGTCGGTCTCGTCGCCTTCGCCGGACGGGCGGCGGTCCTGTGTCCGCTGACGCCCGACTACGGCTTCTTCCGCATGATCCTGCGCGCCGTCGACACCAACTCCGTGGGCCGTGGCGGCACCCGGATCGGCGAGGCCATACGCAAGGGTGTGGCAGCCTTCGGCCCTGGATCGGGGGCGCGTCTGATGTTGCTGATCACCGATGGTGAGGACCACGACCCCTATGCCCTGGATGCGGCAACGAAAGCTGCGGAGGCGGGGATCCGGATCGTCGCCATCGGCTTCGGCTCCGAGGACGGCAGCGAGATCACCCTGACCGACCCGGAGACTGGCGCACGTCGTGCTCTCGTCGATGGTGACGGCAACGTTGTGCGTTCGCGTCTCGACGGCGAGCTGCTGCGGACCGTCGCTCTCAAAACGGACGGGGTCTATGTACCGGCCGGTACGGCCGCCCTCGATCTTGAGTCTATTATCGATGCCCACGTAAAGCCGATGGTGCGCAACACCGAGAGCGTCTCTCGCGCCATCATCGTCGAGCGCTACCACTGGTTCATCGCCGCGTCGCTGGTGACCCTGTTCGCCGCCACCCGCGTCGGTTCCAGGACCGGTCGCAGGAGGGTGCAGGCATGAAATGGCACCGGCAGCTTCTCGTCGCTCTGAGCGCCCTGGGCGTGGCGACGTCGGCCCTGCATGCCCAGGTTGGCAGCCCATCCGTAGCGGACTCTGCAGCAGCAGTGGATCAGGCAGCGAAGGACACTGCGCAGCTGGGTCCACGCCAGCGCTACAATCACGGGCTCGAATCGCACCGGGCAGGCGCCTGGGAAGAGGCGGCAGCCGCTTTCCTTGGGGCCCGCGACGAGGCCGGTGCCGATACGGAACTGCGCTTCCGCGCCGGTTTCAATCTCGGTCTCGCCCACGCCCGCAACGCCGAGGCCCTGGTCGAGGAGCAGCCGCAGGAGGCGATCGATCGCCTCCGCCAGAGCGCCGCCTGGTTTCGTGATGCCGTCCGCCTGCGCCCCGAGGATGACGACGCGCGCGTGAATCTGGAGCTGGTCCTGCGCCGCATCCAGCTGCTGGCGGATCAGCTCAACCAGGGCGCCAACGATTTGGAGGCACGCCTCGACCGGGTGATCGACGACCAACGCGGCCTGCGCGATCGCATCCGGCAACTATTGTCGCAGGTCGAGGCGGCAGGAGCGGCGGCAGAGCCGATCGCCTTCCAGGCCGACTTCGACGAGCTGGCGATATTCGAACGCACGCTGTTGGCCGAAACCGGAACGATCTCCGATCTGGCCGGTGAGGAGTGGGGTCTGCTGGAGGGTCGCGACCCGGAGGAGCTTACCGACGCCGAGCGCATGCGCCTGGCGCAACTCCACAATCTCGACCTGTACCTGCAGCGCTCGCGCCAGTCCCTGAGTGACGCCCGCCGCCGCCTGCGTCGCCTGGAAGGGGATCGCGCCCACCGGCGCGCCGATGTCGCCCTCGCCGAACTCAAGCGGGCGCGCGAGCAACTCCTCGATCCAGTCACCGTCCTCAAGGGAGTGATGCAGGACGAAAACCTCCTGCTGACACACACAAGCGCCCTCGAGCAGCTGCGGCGCGGTGCCATCAAACTCGACGAGGATCAACCGGCGCAGGTGCCACCGTGGCTGCACCCCGAGCACCTGGCTGAACGTCAGCAGGACGCCAGTGGGCGTACCGGCGAGGTGCTGTCCAGATTCGATTCCGGTGTCGCGGCGGCTGATTCCAGTGGATCAGCCCCGGATGCGGCACCGTCAGATCCACAACAGGAACAGGTGCTCGCAGCAGCGCGTGAAGCCATCCCTCATCTGCAGGAAGCCGTGGCGGCGATGGCCGCCGCCGGGGGGGCGCTCAGCAGTGAGGATCTGTTGCTGGCGACCCAGCAGGAATTGCGATCCATCGAGGCGCTGTTCCGCGCCATCGAACGCTTTGCCGGAACCAGGCAACTGATCGAACTCGCCCACGGCGAGCAGACCCGGATCGTCGCGCTGGTCACGCCGCCGCAGGAGCTCAAGGGTCAGGCTGCCGAGCTGCTCGCCGCGATATCAACCGAGGAGCGTCTTAGTGCGGTGCGCGAAGGTGCCACGCACAATCGCGAACGGCTGATGCGCCTGCAGCAGTTGCTCCAGCAGGAGCGGCTGGAGATGGAACAGCAAGTCATCGCCGCCGCCGGGGATCAGCAGGATTCGACTGCCACCGATGAGCAGCTGACGGATGTCGCCGAACGTTATGATCTGGCCGAGCAGTACCGCGCGGGGGCGTTCGATGCCCTCGAGCAGCTGGCCGGGGGTCTTGTGCGCGTCGAGTCGGGTGATGGTGGCCCGGCAGGGATCCGCGATCCGGCGGCGGCGGCGCTCACCGAAATCGACCAGCTGCGCCGGCTGTTTTACACGATTGTCGAGCATCTGAAGGACCTGTTGAGGAATCAGTCTGAGACACACGACGATGTCGCCAGCGCCCAGGCCGTCGACGATGGGGAGGCTCTCGCCTTCGCGATCGGTCCGCTGACCGACCGCCAGCAGGGTCACGCCGGGGTGGGCGGCGCTCTGGCCCAGGCGCTCGAGTCACAGGCTGACGCCGCCGCCGGCTCGGGCGAGCCGCAGGCTGAGCAGGCGGCGGAAGCGCTGGGACAGGCAGCGGTGGAAACCCGGTCGGCCTTCGGACAGATGAGCGATGCCACGGGTCTTCTGGTAGAAGCGCGCGACGCCACAGACGCTGAGCCACCTGATCTCGAGCCAACCCTCGAGCATCAGCGGCTGGCGATGGAGCATCTGGAGAACGCCATTCGCTTGCTCGAACCGCAATCCGAGCAGCAGCAGGACCAGTCCGGCTCCGAACAACAGCAGCAACAGTCTCAGGGAGAGGATGAGGAGCAAGTCACCCAGCGTCAGGCGGACCGCCGTCTGCAGGCGATCCGGGATCGAGAGGCGGAGCGGCAGCGCCAGCGGCAAAAACGGCAGCGCATCGAGCCCGAGCCGGTAGAGAAGGACTGGTAACGCCTATGGCACCACACCGCATGGTCCCCCTCTTCGCCGTTGCGCTCGTGTGCCTGATTTCGGGCACACCTGCGCTTGCCCAGAACTTGCAGCTGCAGGTGGACCGCACCGAACTGCACGCCGGACAACCCTTCGTCCTGAGTCTGACCGCCACGGGTTTCGACGGAGCCTCCCCGCCAGGTCAGCCGGCGATCGACATCGACAACTGTCGGGTGACGCCCCTCGGCATGACGCCAAATGCGTCGTCCATGATGCAGATCGTGAATGGCCGGCGCAGCGAGTCGCGTACCGTGACGTTCGTCTACCGCTACCGAATCCTGGCCGCGCAGGCCGGTAACTACACGATCCCCGGGGTGGCCCTGGAACAGGGTAGCAAGTCGGCCCGAATCGGCGCGGCGACCTTCACCGTGCGCGACATCGAGTTCACGGCTGACATGAAGATCGAGCTGCAGGTGCCTGATCGTCCCGTGTGGGTTGGCGAGACTTTCGAGGCAACGCTGGACTGGCTTCTGCGCCGCGATGCCCAGGATCAGAGCTTCGTGGTGCCCCTGTTCGACGAGGAATCCGTCGAGATCGAAGCGCCACCGGTCGCCAAGCGCAGACAGGTTCTGACCTTTCCAGCAGGGGCGCGCGACATCGAGCTCGGTTACGTGCGGGAACAAGTGCAGAAGGGTGGCCAGCAGTACACCCGTTTCCGTTTCACGGCACTCGTGACGATCAGCCGGGCGGGGGCGCTCGAGCTCGCCCCGAGCCGTGTCTTTGCCAGGCTCGAGTCCGGCACCGGCCGCGACGCCTTCGGCTTCCGTGTCGCCAAGCACAAGCTGTTCAAAGCGGAGGATGGCCCGCGACGGCTGAGTGTGCGCCCCCTGCCCCAGAGCGGCCGACCCGCCAGTTTCGTCAACGCCATTGGCACCGCGTTCTCACTCAACGTGCAGGCAAGTCGGACCGTTGCCCAGGTAGGCGATCCGATCGAGCTCAAGATCGAGGTCCGCGGCGACGGTCGGCTGGAGGGGCTGAGTCTGCCGCGACTCGACGTCGATGGCGGCCTCGACCCGCAGCTGTTCTCGGTCCCTGACGAGACCCCGGCGGGCCTGTTCGACACGGAAGGGAAGGTCAAGACCTTCACCGTAACCGTCCGACTCGAGAGCGCAGAGGCCCGCGAGATTCCACCCCTGCCCCTCAGCTACTTCGACCCGGTGGCGGCAGAGTATCGCACCATCCGCAGCCAGCCGATCGCCCTTTCGGTTGCCGGCTCGGCAGTGGTGGGGGCGGCAGATGTGGTGGGGGCCCAGCCTGGCACCGAGGCCGCTGAGCCGCCGTCAGCCGACGGAGAGCAACAGCAACCGCGCGGTTTCCTCTCCGGGTCGCTGGTTGGTGCCGACCTGTCGCTGAGCGCACCCGATCAGACCCTGCGGCAAGCCCTGGCACTGCACGACCTGCGCATGCTCCTGCTGGCGCTGTACCTGGTGCCGGTGCTGCTGCTGACATGGCGCTTGTGGCACGTGCGCACCAGCAGTCGCCGTGGGCATGCCGGGCAACTGCGCTCAGCCCTGCGCGCCGCGGAACGGGCCATCGAAGAGGCCAGGACGCGGCCGGCGCGCGCCGCCGCTCCCGACGTGCTGGCGGCGCTGCGGCAGCTGTTGCAGCTGTCCGGCGGGGATGGATCCGAAGCCTCGGTCCTGCAGCGCATAGAGACCGTATCGTTCAGTCCCGGCGCAGCAGGAGACTCTCTGACCAAGGAACTTCTCGACGAGGCGCGGGCGCTGGTCAGCCGCTCGGAGCGGGACGCTGACTCCGCCCCCCAGATGACGGGAGTCGCCCTTTCCATCCTCCTGACAGGGATCGTTGTCAGCACCTGCACGCAGGTAGGGGCGCAGACGGCTGCCCGGACCGACGACCCGTCTCAGCTGCAGGCGGCGCGGGCTACCTACCATCGGGCGCTAGACGAGCCAGACCGAGTGCGACGAACGCGTACCTTCGCCGAAGCGGAGAGTGCCTTCTCAGGGCCGGCATCACAGAACGCCCACAGCCCTGAGATACTGACGGACTGGGGCAACGCGGCACTGGGGGCGCAGGATCTCGGCATCGCCACGCTTGCGTACAAACGGGCGCTGCGCCTCGACCCGACGTTGGAGCGAGCCCAGAAGAACCTGTCCTGGCTGCGCAGTCGGGCACCTCGCTGGCTTCCCCGACCACAGGAAAAGGGAGCGGTGGAGACGTTGTTCTTCTGGCACCGCACGATGTCGACGACGATGCGCCATCTATGGGGGGCGGTGGCCTTCGCCGTGGCGGTGTTACTGATCACCCCCTGGTCGCTGTGGCGCCAGGCGACCCGTACTCGCCTGGCGGTCCTGGCTGGCCTTCTCTGGCTGGCGTTGACCGGTTCGGCTCTGCTCGATTCCGTGACCACCCGCGACGGGGTCGTAGCCGTCGACGGCATCACCCTGCGCTCCGCCGACAGCGACGGGGCCCCGGCAGCTCTGGCCTCGCCCCTGCCCGCCGGTGCCGAGATCGAGATTCACGAGCAGCGTCAGAACTGGTCGCGGATCGCGCTTGCAGACGGCACCCGCGGCTGGGTCAAGTCACACACCGTCGAGCGGGTCGTGCCCTGAGCCGGTGTCCTGCCGCAGAGATACGCTCAACCCGACCCAACTCCTCGACGATGCCGGATGTGTGGTGACATGATTGAGGCCAGAATGATCCCAGGGGAAGAGGAACTGATGAGGTGTCTCGTTTTTCCTGTTGGCGGCGACATATTCGTCATAGGCTGGTGAGAAGAGGGTGAAGAAACCGTCCAACGCCGCCTCACGTTCCTCGGCCTGCAGAAAGTTCTCGACAATGAGAAAGCCCTGGCGGCGGTAGGTCTCAAGTTGCTCGTTGCTGATGTGCATGGGAGTGGTCCCTGCTAGGGGTTAGCCCGTCGCCACAGTAAGCACCTTGTCGATCGCCGCGCGCATCACTGCCTCTGAGGCGCCCGACACGAAGGCGTCGACCGGCTCGTAACCGCCTTCGTCGAACGAACTGGCCAGGGTGATATATCCGGTCCCCAAATCTCCGTATCCGGCGACTGCGACAAAAGCGTCGGGGCGCGTCGCCTGAGCGTGCAGCTGGTATTCGATAAAGGTTTCGCCTGGCAGATGCACGATCGCCACCCGGTCGTTCAGGTGCAGGCAGGTGAAAGGAATCGGCCGCTCACGGCGCTGCAGATAGGTCAGCATCAGCGCCGCCTTACTGTGCACCTTCGCCGATTCGTCCGCCGACCCGAGCTCGGCGAGCAAGGTCTGTTCGTCGAGATCCTCCCGGGGCGGCAGGCACACCGACTCGACGACCCAGCGCAGCCGGTCCAACGGTTGTCGCTTGGCGCCCTCTTCAGCCGCCGCCATCGCGTTGTATATCCGTTCGGAGAACAATGCCCGGTTGTCGGCGATGCCGTCGTTGTATTTGCCAGCCGTCACATTGCCGCCGCAACCTGTGAAGTAGAGATGCGGCACGCCTTGCTCCTCGCTTCTACGGTTGCGTGCCAGGCCGACGAATTCGGGCGTCACGATGCCGGTGCCATCCATACTGGTCGGATGCACCGCGTAATAATGCAGCATGGCCAAGGCCCGATCGCCCTGCCAAAAACCGATGGTCTTGAGCAGCGGATCGATCAGTCCTTCGGGCGCGGCGCGCACCGCCGGATCCGGGGTCTTCGTCCAGCGCACTGCCCAAACCTTGCCATCCTCTCCCATGACCCGTCGATTCGACGCGATGCGATCGACTTTGGCCTCGCCGAGGCTGATATCGGTGCAGGATTGCAACTCATCCATCGCCGCCGCCGCCGCGCCTGCCGCCGCCGCGCGCACCCGCTCCGACCAGTCACCGGCCATGATGACGTCCGGGCACCCGTGCGCGTCGAGAAGATCCTGTGCGTCGCGATCCGGCCAGGGTGTGTCGTGCGCGTGGATGCAGTGGACGGCTACGCGATCGGCCTGGGTGCCCACCGCCGCGGCCAACTCCCCGCGCCAGCGATCGTAGTCGCCGTTGCTCAACTCGGCCCAATCGAGCGCGCAGAGCACGATCGGTGCCTGCCCTTCGGGCAGCAGAATCAGCCCCAGGGCCGAGAGCGGATCAGCCACCGCCCTGGCCGGGGGATACCAGCCCGCGCAGAGCGGGTGGCCAATGGGTGGGGTGATATCGGCTTTGAATGTGCTCAACTGAATCATCCGGTTACACTCGCTTTTCTGATGGCCCCCCGCGGCAAAACGCGTGGTCACGCAATTCGGGCGGTGAGTCTTCATGTCAGTTGCTTCATATTGAATAATAGCTGGCTGGCAGCTCTCGAACAGTGGTTTCTTTGTCTGCGGCACCATCGTCATCATAGGTTGGCCAGATGAGGATGAAAACTCGAGTTAAGGAGCCAATGTGAAACGGAAAGTGCAACGGATGGAACATGTAGCGCAGTGGGACTTTCTCGAGCTATGTCTGGATGGCCCAGCGACGGGCAATCCGTATCTCGAGGTGGAGTTCAGCGCTCACTTTTGCTTCGGCCACAGGGTGGTTGAAGTGGCTGGCTTCTACAACGGAGATGGCACCTACAAGGTCCGTTTCATGCCCGACGTGCAGGGAGAGTAGCGCTACACGACGAGCAGCAATCGGGAGGAGCTGAGCGGTCGGCAAGGAACGTTTGTCTGCACTGAGCCCACTGAGGGGAATCGCGGGCCGGTGCACGTGGAACGGAAATATCACTTCGCCTATGCCGACGGCACGCCACATTTCTCCTTCGGGACGACCTGCTATGCCTGGACCCATCAGGAGCATGAGCTGGAAGAGCAGACGTTGCAGACGCTGGCAGAGGCACCCTTCAACAAGATGCGGATGTGTCTGTTTCCGAAACACTACTCGTACAACCGAAACGAACCGGAGTTCTATCCCTTCGTCAGAGATGACGAAGGGAAGATCGACCTGACACAATTCAGTCCGGCCTTCTGGAGCCATTCGAAACCCGGTTGGGCCAGTTGAGAGATCTTGGGATCGAGGCGGATCTCATCCTCTTCCACCCGTACGACCGCTGGGGTCATGCGGACATGGCGCCGGAGGTGGACGACCGGTTCCTGCGCTACGCCGTGGCGCGGCTGGCGGCGTTCCGCAATGTCTGGTGGTCTATGGCCAACGAGTACGACTTGATGAAGAGCAAGAGCATGGCCGACTGGGACCGCTTCTTCAAGATCGTCCAGCAGGCTGATCCGTATCAGCGCCTGCGCGGGGTGCACAATTGCCGCGGCTTTTACGATCATGCCAAGCCCTGGGTGACTCACGCCAGCGTCCAGCACTCAGAGCTGGACCGCGTGGGGGAGTGGCGGCGGCAGTATGGCAAACCGGTGGTGGTGGACGAGTGCTGCTACGAGGGCAATATCGAACACGGCTGGGGGAACATCTCCGCCCGGGAGATGGTGCACCGGTTCTGGCTTGGGACCGTGCAGGGGGGATACGTCGGCCACGGCGAGACCTACCTGCATCCCGAGGACGTGCTGTGGTGGTCCAGGGGCGGTCTGCTGCACGGCCAGAGTCCGGCGCGGATCGCCTTCCTGCGCAGCCTCGTCGAGGCGGGACCGGCTCAGGGGCTCGAGCCGCAAGCCGGCGTGGTCCGATTCCCCTGTGTTGGCAAGGCGCCGGACTACTACCTGGCCTACTTCGGCATTCGACAGCCGGCCAAAGTCGGGCTCGATCTGCCGGCGGAGGGCCGCTTCCGGGTGGAGAGTATCGACACCTGGGAAATGAAGATGGAGGTCGCCAGCGAGGGGCTGAGCGGCAGATGCGAGATTGCCCTCGTCGGGAAACCGTTCATGGCGATCCGTATAACGAAAAGCGCCGACTCGGCGTGAGCTGCTGAATTCCCGTTCAGCGACAGGGATCCCGATGACTTCGATGCGCTCTATCGGGGGGACAGCTACCGGCTATACATGGACCAGCCGGCAGTTCCCGGCAGGGACCGCGGCGGCGCGGCGGATGAAGTTCGTTTGGCTTATTCCTCAGCCATCGCCTCACGCAACGCGTTCTTCGCCTCCATGCGAGTCAGGAAGTTCGCCAGCCATGCGGGCGTAAACTCGAAGTTCGCATGCGGCAACTCGAGATCCGCGCCGCGCTTCGCCAGATGCCGCACCATGTCACCGTCGTCGGCGTAGATGGCTGTAAGGATCGGTGAGAACACGTCCAGCCGTTCCCATTCGAAAAAGCCGGTGGGATGGCCGTCGATGTTGGCGCCATGCTCCAGCAGCCAGTCCACGGCATCTGCCTGACCACCATAGGCAGCGTAACTCAAGGCGAGGTCCAGGATCTCCTGATCTGTTGGTGTGTCAGCCATGTTCGGCCGGAACTGGGCATTGGCCGACGGCAACAGGCCACCATCCTGGTCGAGAAATCCGTTCATGTCGTCGATCAGCCCGAGGGCGGCGGCAAACGGCAGGTCCACCTGAATGCCAGCAGCGTGGAGGTCCTGCGCGATCTCGAAATGTCCGTGCGGAAACTCGTCGCGCCGGATGGTCGGGCCCACAAGGGCGTTCCACATCAGCCGTGGACCCGCCTTGGCACCTCGTTCCATCATCGTGGCGATCATGCCACTGCGGATCCCCATCCATCCCAGCTGTTCCGAGATCACCACCAGGTCGAGTGTCGACGTCGAGTCCGCCGTCAGCGCGCCGAGATCGGCCCCCTGGTCCAGTAGGAGATCCATGATCTGCTCAATGTTGTCCGGTAGCGCCGCGCGGTCCGAGCCAGCTGCCAGGTGCACCAGGCTGGCCCCCTCCAGACTCGGCAGTGGATAGAGTTCGTCGAGGTAACCGCGCGCCGTGAGCAGATCAGGCTCGGCGGTCAGCAGTGCCGTCAGAGAATCGGCATCTCCGGCGTCGAGCAGCGCCACAGCCTCCTCGAATCGCGGATGTTCGGCGGCGTACCCCTTCCAGGCCTGCGGCGGCACCAGTTCGCCTGTTCGCGGCACGGCCAGGGCGACGATCTCCAGCGGAGCTGACCGCGCGCCGAGAGACGCGGCGATGAACTGACGGCCGCCGACAGCATACGAGATCAAGCCGCCCTCGGTGTTGTCCGGCAGCGGAATCCGCGCCAGCAGGTCGCCCGTTTTCTTGTCGTAGACGTGCAAGTTGGCATCGCGGTCGACAAAGTACCCGCCGCCGGTTGAACTCGGTTCTCCCGTGGTTGCGAACAGCAGCGTCGGCGTCGTCAGCAGAAAGGCACGCTGGGGCCACCCCAACTCCTGCGGCACACCCGGCACGTCGCGCAACGCGGGGTGATCCACGGGCCCGGTGCCGATGGGCCGCATCCACAGGTGTTCGCCGCTGTTCATATCGATGGCGGTGATGCGACTGTACGGGGGCTTCGTCAGCGGCAATCCCCGCGGGCCGGCGACGGTCGCCGCCACGCCCCCGTAGGCCGACAACGCCGAGGGATCCGCGATCGTGTTCAACTCGGTCGAAAATGGCATCGTCTTGGAGGGCACGAACAACACCCCGGACTCGGGATCGGCACTACCCCCGACCCAGTCGGCGCCCCCGAGTTCGCCGGGCACCTGGATCGTACCGCGCAGGGACGGAGGCGTATAGAGGGGACCATACTTGTATTCGGCGATGATGGCGAGTGCTTCCTGCCTCAGCTCCGGGGTGAAATCGATGAGATCGTCGTCGTTGAGTCCCTGACGATCGAAGGCGGCGGGTTTTGTCGGAAAGGGCTGCGTCGGCCACGACTCTTCCCCCGGTACATCGGACTGCGGCGCAGGACGCTCCTCGATCGGCCAGATCGGTTCTCCTGTCACCCGGTCCAGCACGTAGGCAAACGCCTGCTTGGTCAGCTGCACGACGATCTTGCGCGGGCGACCGTCGACGACGACGTCGAGCAGCACGGGTGCGGCGGGTGGGTCATAGTTCCACAGCGTGTGGTGGATGAACTGATAGTGCCACAGTCGTTTGCCGGTGCGCGCATCGACGGCGACCAGGCAGTCGCTGAACAGATTCCTGCCGAGACGCTCGCCGCCATAGCGGTCATGGCTCACCGAACTGACAGGCAGGTAGGCGATGCCGAGTTCCTCGTCGGCGCTGATCGTCCCCCACACGTTGGCGGAGCCGAAGTAGTCCCAGGAATTGCTCGGCCACTCGTCGTAGCCCATCTCCCCGGGTTGTGGGATCGTGTGGAAGGTCCACAGCAGTTGTCCCGTGCGCGCGTCGTATCCGCGCACGTCTCCCGGGGCCGTGTATTGGTCGGGTGAGGTGCCGTCGTGCCAGTCGTCGATGATCGAGCCGACGATCACCACGTCGCCGACGATGGTGGGTGGCGAGGCCAGACCGAACCTGTCGGCATCCATCACGGGGGCCCGCATGCCCTGAGTCAGATCGACGCGCCCATCGGCGCCGAAATTGGGATCCGGCAATCCCGTTATGGCGTCCAGCGAGTAGAGCGTGTCCGCCATAGTCCCGAACAGGATCCGCCTCGCACCATCCGTACCGCTCCAGTAGGCGACGCCTCGATTGAGCGACCCGGCGTCCTGTCCACCTGCGTCGAAGCGCCACAATTCCGTCCCCGTCTCCGCATCGAGTGCCACCGCCAGATTGCCTGGCGTGCGCGTGTAGAGGACGCCGTCGACGACGATGGGCGTTCCTTTGTACGTCCCTGATGCATCCCCATCGATCACCGGCAGCCGATAGCGCCACATGATCTTCAGACTGTCCACGTTCCCTTCGTGGATCTGATCGAAGGGGGCATATTTGGTGCTGGATGCGTCGCCCCCCCAGTGGGTCCAGTCGGAGTACGCGTGCGGGACGCAACAAAGCAGGACCATGGCGATACGAAGGCAGTTGGCGGGTAAGGACACGGACGATTTCTCCATCGGTCGTATGGTGAATTTTCACAAAATCATGTAAAGGAAGTCTACTGCAGACATTACTTCCAGACGGGCAAGCGGTTCCATTCCTCTATGCCGGCGTCACTCACCTGTCGTTCCATCAGCGTCAGCCAACGCCCCTCTTTTACCAGCGCTGCGAAGAGCCTATACTCGCCGTCCGTTGCGCAACTTTCACAGAAGAGATCGATGTGGCGAAGGAATCCTGTGTCATCGTCGGGGCCGGCGGCATCAGCAATGCCTGGTTCCCCCCCCTGAAGGCCGAAGGGGTCGAAATCCGCGGCGTCGTGGATCTGGACGTCGGGCGCGCTCGTGAGCAGTGCGAGAAATACGAGATCGACACAGAGGTCTGTGATGACCAGGTGGCCTTTCTAAAGAAGACCCAGCCCGACTTTGTCGTCGACCTCACTGTGCCCGAGTCCCACTGCAAGGTGGTCTGCGCGGCGCTGAGGGCCGGCTGCCACGTCATCGGTGAGAAGCCCATGGCCAACAGCATGGCCGAGGCGCGTCGCATGGTCCGCGCCAGTGAGCAGACGGGCAAGATGTACATGGTGAGTCAATCGCGGCGCTGGGTCCGCCGGCACGAGGCCTTGAGCAAGATGGTCACAGGCCGCAAGGTCGGCGACCTCACCGACCTGAACTGCGACTTCTTCATGGGATGCCACTTCGGCGGCTTCCGCGACGAGATGGACAGCCCGCTCATCCTGGACATGTCCATCCATCACTTCGACCTGGCCCGCTTTGTCTCCGGTGTGGACCCGGTGGCCGTGTACGCCCACGAGTTCAACCCCAAGGGGAGTTGGTACGCCGGCGATGTCTCGGCGAGTTGCATCTTCGAGATGACCGATGGGGTGGTCTTCACCTACAGAGGCAGCTGGTGCGCCGAGGGCCTCCACACCAGCTGGCAGGGCAACTGGCGCATCATCGGCGACCGCGGCACCATCCTCTACGAGCAGGACCAGTTGCCGGTGGCCCAGGTCGTGGCCGGCAAGACCGGCTTCAACCGCAAGCTGAAGGATCTGAAGCCCCTCAAGGAGGGGATGAAGTACGAGGGTATGCACGGATCCCTGCGGGAGATGCTCGCCTTCCTGCGCACCGGCAGCACGCCCCAGACCGAGTGTCACGACAACATCAAGTCACTGGCGATGGTCTTCGGGGCCATGGAGAGCGCCCGCAAGGGCCGTCGCGTCTTGCTAGGCACGTAAGGGAGACATGTATCAAGCCGAGGGGGAGGCCAGCAATGAGGACACGCGATCGATAACGATGTCGATTTCGTCATCCACGAGGTGGGCGACGGCGATGCGCAGGCGGTCTCCCTGACCCTTGGTCCAGATGCTGGGGTCTCCAGCCTTGAGCTGCTGCATCACATCTCCCGCCGTCCTGCCGAGGGCCTGGCTGTCGAGTGTCAACATGACGCCGTTGCTGAGGCTGTTGTCCTCAACGTGACGCGTAGCCTGCACATGCGGCAGGTCACCGAGTGCGCCGATGATTTTTTCCGCCCTGACCCAGTGCTCGGCGATGCGGTCATCGTGATCGAGAGACAGCCACTGTCGCAAGGCAACGACGACGGCGACGACTTCCTGCCGATCCACCTTCAAGGGCCTGCCGAGGGTTTCGTAGTCGCCGGTTTCGAAACCGATGAAGCTGTGCATGAATGCCGCCTCGACGAGGTCTTTCTTGCCGGCGAGGATCCCTGTGGAATTGCAGGCGCCGAGATATTTGGCGCCGAAACCGACGAGACTCGCCCCCGACTGCGTGTAGTAGGTGAAACGATCGAGTGGGAAAACCTGGTAGGCCGCATCGACGATTACCGGAATACCGTGTCGGTCGGCGATGGCCACCAGTTCCTCCAGATCCAGGATGGCCGGGTCCTCGTCGCCTGAGGCGAAGAAGTGGATGCCTGCCGTGTTGGCATCGATCATCGCCTCAAGTTGCGCCGCTGTCGTGCCGTCGTCGTCACCCACCAGCCGCAGATTGCCGCCGAAAATCGTCAGGCAGCGCTCGTAGTGGTAATGCTGCCGGCACTGGAACAGGAAATCGTTGGGGATGCCCGTCGTGTCGGGCAACTGCTCCATCCGGGCGGGATCATCTATCGACATACACGCCGCCGAGGACAGGGCCAGCGCGGCGCCACAACCGGGGGTGACGAAAGCGGCTTCGGCGCCCACCAGGTCAGCGATGATCTCACCGGTGCGAAGTTGCAGATCCTTCATGTCGACGTAGTGCCGATTGGCGGTGACCATGGCCTGCTGGACCGCATTTGAGAGACGAGAGCCGCCGATGACGGTCTGATTGCCGGCAGCATTGATGACGGGAATACATCCGAGATCGCGATACAGCTGGCTGGGGTCCATCTGGACCTTTCGAAAAATGTGACAGTTTGTCAGGCGATGAAACCGATCATCGCTGCGTCGGTCAAGTTCGGCAGCGACAAAACCCGGGGTCCCAAAGGGCCATCGCGCCTTGACCCACGTCGCCGCGGGTCCTTGACTGTCCCTC
>Ga0310124_10000712_pt1 | contig 23367 bp, 18 predicted proteins | sample CB11b_AW_Bot5_MG_FD_203507 | JGI IMG/M metagenome (GOLD analysis project Ga0310124, IMG submission 203507) | Marine microbial communities from Western Arctic Ocean, Canada - CB11b_AW_Bot5 | ecosystem: Environmental > Aquatic > Marine > Oceanic | place: Canada: Western Arctic Ocean | collected... | reverse complement strand
TGCCGCTCACCGCCGCCGCTCTGCCGCTCACCGCCGCCGCTCTGCCGCTCACCGCCGCCGCTCTGCCGCTCACCGCCGCCGCTCTGCCGCTCACCGCCGCCGCTCTGCCGCTCACCGCCGCCGCGGCGGCCACGCCGACGTCGCCGGTTGCGTGACTGCCCGCCTTCTTCGGCGGTCTGCTGCTCCGATCTGCGCTGCTTTTTTTCCAGTGGTGTCGAGGTGTCCGGACTGCCGGAAAAAAGAGCCTTGATTCGTCCGAGCAGGCCAGCGGATTTGGCCGGCTGCTCGCTGCTGCCGCGACCCGTGCGTGGGCGCGACGCACGATTGTCTTGCTGCTCACTGTTGCGTCTGTCGTCCCCGCCGCTGCGTTGCCGATCATTGCGTGAGCGGTTTCGTGAGCGTTCGCCGCCGGAGTGGTGGCCACCCTCGGATCGCGGCCGTCGGCCGTCGCGGTTGCCGCGACCGCTGTCGGAGCGCCCACGGTTCTGATCGTTATCCTGGCGGTTACCGCTTTGGTCGCTGTCGTCGCGTCTGCGGTTGCGATTGCCGGACTGGGACCGGTTGTTGCGATTCGGGCTGTTGCCGGGGGCCTGATCGCCTCCGTGGGCGTCATCAGCAGCATCTTCGTTGCTTTCGTCGTCCGTGTCGTTGTCGGCGCTGCTGTTGTCGTCAGCGCCTTCCATCTCGAGCATTTCCGTGGTCGCCGGGATCATGTCCCAGTAGTGAAGAAAAGCGTTTTTTTCCAAGCCGATATCAACGAATGCAGCTTGGAGCGAGGCTTCGAGGTTGCGAATCCGGCCCTTGTAGATGGAGCCGACGACCCGCTCTTCACCCCTGTGCTCGACCTGATATTCGTTGAGGCGTCCCTCCGCAGAGACAGCGATACGTGTCTGCAGTTGTTCGCAGTTGATTATGATCTGTTTCATGTTTCACAATGGCTCTCCAGTCTTTGCGCCGAAAGCGGGATAAGGTAGTTGCCCACTGAATATCTCGGCTCATAAGCGGTCCAGACCGGGTTGAAGCTGGCACCCACGCAAGAATTCGGGGCCGGGCATTTCCGGCTTCCCTGCTGGGATAAGCTTAAGAATTTGATACTGGTCGCGACCACATTGTACGCGCCAGCCGTGTTTGTCTGCCTGAACGACAGTTCCGGGGGTGGCAGTGTTGCCGGGCGTGACTTTGCCCTGCGTGACTGTGATACGTCGTGCTTTGCGGCCGGCGTCAAGAATGAACCAAGCGCCGGGCCATGAATTGAAGGCACGGATAAGCCTGTCGATTTCCTCGGCCGGTCGTTGCCAGTCGATCTGCCCGTCGCCTTTGCTGATTTTACCAGCGTACGTGGCTTCGGCATCGGGTTGGGGAACAGCGCTGAGCAAGCCGTCGTCGATGCGGTATATCACGTTGCACACGGAGCCGGCTGCAAGTTGCGCTAACTGTTCCTCCAGACTGGCGGCGGTTTCCGTTCCGGTCAGTTTCAGTTCACGGCGGTCGAACACTGGGCCGGCATCAAGAGCCGCCACGACACGCATGAACGATATACCGGTCTTTTCCTCGTTTCCGAGGATCGCCCCTTGAATGGGCGATGCGCCACGATACCTGGGTAACAGCGAGGCATGAATATTCAAACATTCACGCCTCGGCAGATTAAGCAGATCACTTTTCAGAATCTGACCGAACGAGAAAACCAAAATAAAATCGATCGAGAGCCCGCTCAAACCATTCAAAAACTCGGGCTTGTTCACAGAATCGGGTTTCAAGATATCCAATCCATGCTCGGCACACCACGCTCCGACGGGTGTCGGTGCCAACTGTCGTTTGCGACCGACCGGGCGATCCGGCTGTGTGGTACAGCCGATCACGTCAATATCGGGTGCGTTGTGCAAAGCCGCAAGGGTGGGCAAGGCAATTGCCCCAGACCCCAGAAAAAAAAGATTTATCGGTTTCCTGTTCTCCGCTTTGATGTCCTCCGTGTGGGGTGCTGCGACAGCCGAGCGCCGGAATTGGCGAACAGGCGGGCAGACATACAATTGGAATTAAGCTAAACCGGTATAATCTAACCGTTCATCCGCCGATTGAAATGCGCTGGTGCAAGATCGGCGAACTTTATCCTCGATTAAATGTAACTTTCTTGAATAGAAATGATTACATTGATTTGTCGGGTCTTGACTGGAATTGCCCGGGTAACGACGACCGTGATTCCTGAAGCAATGGCTTAGGATCCCTTAACTATTTGTAAATACGTGAGTAACAATCTCATTCAAGGTGCCGGAGACGAACCGCCCATCGGCCGCAGCCGCAAGCGTAAGTTCGGCTGTTTCTGCTTCTGGTTCATCATGGTATCCCTCGCCATCGTCATCATGATCGATGTCTGGTGCGAATGGCGCGGGCTACCCCGGGCGTTCGTTGACCGTTTCGAGCGGGGGCTCGTCGCCAAGGGGTTTCATGTGGAAATCGAACGGATGCGCGCCGGCATCGTACGCGGCATTCGGCTCGACGGGATCATTGTACGCGACGCGCGGGTCGCCGACCGCACACTGGTGACCGCCGAGATGATGATTGTCGAGCTCGACGTCATAGCGTTGCTGCGGCGTGAGTTAAAACCAACGCGGATTGACATCCGTGGCGGTAACAGCGTGTTGGCCCTTGCGCTGGTCGACCCGACAGCAACCGGCACGCTCGCGATCACGCAGCTTGGTGTCGAACTGCTTATTGGTGCCGACGCCGTGCACATGCGGTCCGCGGTCTGCGGTATCGGCGCTGTCCAGGTCATGGTGCAGGGCCGGCTGATTCCCCCGGAGACACCGCCGAAAGAAAGTCCGTTGGTTTCGCTGGAGCCACTGCTGGAGGGCATGACGGCGGGGCAGAGGCGTGCCGTCGTCGAGTTCGTGGAATTCTGCAACGCCAGCCGGCCGACCGCGAATGCCGAACTTTCAATCACCTTCGACATCGACGTGGACGATGTCAGCCGCAGCGATTTGCAAGCAACGCTGAACGTGTCGGATTTCACCTATCGGCATCTTAATGTTGACAGCCTGTTGGCCGACGTGCAGCTCACCGCCGATATCCTGGAGATCCGCAAGTTCCGCATGACCATCGACAGCGACAATACTGCGTCGGCGGATTCCCGCGGCGATGTCATCAGTGGCGCGCTTGAACTCGACTTGCGTAGTGACGAAATTTCCGGGCGCCTGGCCTACAACGCTTTTCCGCACGCCATCGCCCGGGCACTGCAACCGAAACTGGGTGATGTCCTCGATGACATCGATTTCGGCGATATCCGCCCGCGCGGCGAGGTGATTCTGCAGAAATCACCGCTACGTCAATCGGAAGCGTGGGTCTACGATTTGACGTTGTCGGTCGCCCGGGCCCGACTTTTCGATGCGGCCATTGCCGATGTCGAGCTTTCCGCCTCGGTGGCAGACGGTATCGCAAACGTCAGGCAACTGGATCTGCGGTTGGGTGAGCATGCGAACGTCAAAGTACACGGACAGGTTCTTCTCGACCGCAACGAGCTGATCGCCCACATCGCGTATGACGGTGATCCCCGCGAGCTGGCGGCCTTGTACCCCAATCCGGACGCGCGCAAGGGGTTTCTCAAAACGTGGAAGGATTACACCTGGAACCCGGCGACGACGCGGCAGTTCGAGTACGATCTGCATCGGTATTATGACGACGACGGTAACATCGTGTTGTGGGTCCAGGGTGAGGTGACTTTCAGGGACTTCCGCTATAAGGGTCTGCCGATGTCGCGCGCGTCCGCAGACTTCTATCTTGATTCCTACAATCATTGCGTCGTCATCGACGGCCTGCGTGTTGAACAGGGCAGTTACGGTGCCAACGCCACAATGATCTATGATTTGGCGCTTGACCGGAAGCGCCTGGTGTACAAAGCAGTCAGCGACCTGCCGGTGGAGGTGCTGCTCGGTACGATCTCCAGGCCTTGGCGTCAGGCGCCGGCGATATGGGGATTGCAATTTGTCGAACCGCCCATGGTCACCTTACAGGGCTGGCACAGTTTTAGGGATCCCGATGCCTACCTCGCCACAGTCAACGTCGATGCCGGGCGGTTCACCGTGGGCGATGTGGCGCTGGCCTCGGGCGTCGCCAAACTCTACTTCTTCGACCGCCAGGCTTTGGGCAGTATCGAGGTGGATGCTGCCAACGTTGCTGGCTGGTATCTACAGAACTGTCAGGCCGACGTGGACTTCGGTGAGACTACGCGGATCACTGGCACGCTCACCCGCGCGAGCAGTGGCACGAACGTTTTCGGGGCGACCCGGTTCCGGACCGACGTGGCTTCGAATCGCTTGGAAATCTCCGCCTACAGCGAAACCGTGGAGATGGACAAGTGGCGCCTGACCGACGTCCGTTCGGAGAATGTCATCGCTGACAATATTCTTGAGACTTCCGCGTCGATCGCTCGAGCCGATTGTGGCGACCTGGTGCTCAAGGGTATTGACACGAGCTTCAGCCGAACCAACCGCAGCACCCATGTCCGGCATCTGCAGATTGAGGGTCTGAAACTGGGCACTCAATTGCAGGCTGGCGGCCTTGCTCTCGATGGTAGTGTCCGGGATGGTGGACCCTTGACCTTTGCCGGCCATGCCGGGACACTTAGCTACAGCGGCGCCGGTATCGAGACGGCCAATGCTACCGTGGCGCTCAAATGGCAGCCGGAGCGCTTTGACATGAAGGTGAGAGCCCCGCAGGCGACGATCGGAGAGATCAAGCAGCTCGACAACCCGGTTGTCGAATTGCAGTGTACCGGCCCAGCGCTCGAGAAGATCGCCGGTAGCGGCACCTGCGACCGGGCCGAGTGGCAGAGTGGCATGGTCGCCCATGGAGTGGTCAGCGATTTCAGCATCGGCGACGGCGCGATCCGCCATCAATCGGCATGGGGCGACATCGAGTTCGGAGATTGGCACCTGACCGATGTGATTACGGACGGCACATTGCAGCCACAGAATCGTTTTGACGTGACGGCGGCGCATCTCTACTACGAAAACAAAGTCACGCTGCAGGACTTCTCCGGGGATGTCACGATAGGCGACAGCGGATTCGAAATCGACGGGATCCAAACGACCTGGCTCGGCGGCGACCTGACTGGTCGCAACACCTACAACTGGGAAGCCGGGACCGGCACCGCAAAGCTGCAGGTGCAGAATGTGCGCTATGGGCGTCTGTCGAAAAGCGACGACGACGACGACGACGCTGGGCGACTGCAGGGCGCCATTGATGTCACAATGGATCTGAATTCGGAGAAACTACAACTGACCGGCGTTGGCAACGTCATGGTGCGCGGCGGTGATTTCTGGGGCATTCCTGTGCTGGCCGACTTCCTGGGCATCCTCGACAAGATGTTCAAGACCGGGCAACTGGCGAAGATCACCGAGTTCGACAGCTCACTGCAGTTCGAGGGCGACCGTGTCTACCTGCCCGACCTCGAGAGCAACGGTGAACTCGTCGCGATCCGCGCCGGTGGCTATTACAGCTGGCCGACACGCGCGCTGGACTTCCGTGTCAAGGCCGTACCGCTCAAGCGTGCTCAGGACCTCACCGAAGCGATCAAGATACCGATCATCGACCCGCTGGTTCGCAAGCTGACAACGTTGCTCGACAGCCGTGTCACCGGAACTATTGATGATCCGCAATGGGAGTATATCGAACCGATCCAGAAAATCTTCGGGCTCGGGTTCCTGAAGGAAGCTTTCGACAAGAACACGCCCGGCGGCCATGACCGCGCAGAGTAGGGGCAGCGCTGCGGTTCCGTCCGGCTGACATACGACAATTACAGTTTCATGATATTTGCTCGCGTTCACCGAATGAGGGATATATGCTGCAACGGTGTAATCTGCGCAGCGAACTGAATCAACGGCAACAGGGTCAATTTGATGCCCGAGAGGATTCACTTCACGGGGAGGCGTTCAACTTTCATGATTCGGTCGTATCTTACGGCTTCATTATAATCAGATAACCCATCCACTCAACTTGTAGTCACATGAGCGAACACATTGCACCGCTGCCGGAGATTTTTTCGAAGACTGTAGCGACCTGCGGCGGGCACACCGCGATCAATTTCAACGGCGAGACCACCGATTTCGCCACGTTCGACAAACGCTCCGATGCTGTTGCCGCCAATCTGCAGGCATTGGGCATTGTCAAGGGTGACCGTATCGGGCTGTACTGCATTAACTCGGACTTTTTTGCCGTTGCCTACTTCGGTATTGTCAAGGCCGGCGCCACAGTGGTACCGATCAATCTGCTGTTGAACCCGAAAGAGGTGGCTTACATCCTCAATGACTCAGGGGCTCGTGCGCTGATTTATTTCGAGGCGTTTACGCCGGCGATCAATGCGATCCGCGCCGATTTGCCCGGCATCGATTTCGCCGTGTGCATCGGAGCGGAGAAATCAGACCCCGCCGACAGGGACTGGGCGGAGTTGCTGTGCGCGGCTGAGGCGCCGGCGCCGGTCGAGTTCGACGTCGACGAGGACATCGTCGTACTGATCTACACGTCCGGCACCACTGGCAAGCCAAAGGGCGCGATGCTGACTCATCGTAACCTGGCGAGCAACACTAACAGTATCCGTATTGCCATGGGCCTGGTGCCCGGGGAAGACGTCATGCTCGTCGTGCTGCCGATGTTCCATGCCTTTGCGGCGACTGTCGGTATGCTGTTTCCGCTGCTCCACGGCTGCACCTTTGCACCGGTACCGAAGTTCGAGCCCAACCTGGTCGTCGACACGATTGTTGCAACTGGCGCCACTGTCTTCATGGCGGTGCCCAGCATGTACAACGTTTTGCTGCGCCTGCCTGAAACGGCGGTTCCCAAGCTCGACAGCCTCAGGTTTTGCCTCTCCGGTGGTGCCGCCATGCCGGTCGAAATCCTCAAGCAATTCGAGGAGCGCTACGGCAAACTCATTTACGAAGGTGACGGTCCGACCGAATGCTCACCAGTTACGTGCGTCAATCCCATTGGCGGGCGGCGTATCATCGGCTCTGTGGGCACTGTGGTGCCGGACGTCGAGATGACAATATTCGATGGCAACGCCAACGAATTGCCGCACGGTCAAATTGGTGAAATTTGTGTGCGCGGCCCAAACGTCATGAAAGGGTATTGGCAGCGTCCGGAAGAGACTGCGGAGGCGTTCTTCGGCGAGTGGTTTCGTACCGGCGACCTTGGCACCGAAGACGACGACGGCTACTTTCACATCGTCGATCGCATGAAGGATATGATAATTGTCAACGGCATGAACGTTTATCCGCGCGTCGTCGAGGAGATCTTGTACCAGCATGAAGCAGTGGGCGAAGCCGCGGTTATCGGTGAACCGAGCGAGCTGCACGGAGAAATCCCCGTCGCCTACATCACCTTGACTGCAGAGGACGCCGCGACAGCAGCCGACCTGCGGGGCTTCTGCCGCGAACATCTCGGGAATCACGAGGTGCCGCGCAAGGTTTTCTTCCTGCCTGAGCTGCCGAAGAACGCCGCCGGCAAGATCGTCAAGCGCGAGCTCCGCAAGGCCGGTGAGCTCGAGCGTGGCGTCGACAGCCGCGAATCGCTCGACGCCTGACGGCCGGTCCTTCTGCCGACCGGCATTGCCAGCCACAGACCGAGACCGCCACTGCTACCGATGCGTCTGATGATTGCCGAAAGCACTCGTCCGCTACAAACCGGTGAATCGATTCAGCTACCTATTTGCTAACTGGTCGCTGCGACCAGGTCATCCAGCTTTTGCTTAGCGGCACCGGATTCGATCGCATCGCCGGCCTTGCCGTATGCGACGCCGAGATCGTCCGCCAGACCACCGACGTAGATGGCGGCTGCGGCGTTGAGCTTGGCAACGTCCGCCTTCGGGCCTTCGGCGCCGCCCAGGATGTCCCGCAGGATGCCGGCATTGACCTCGGCGTCGCCGCCTTTGAGTGCATCTGCACTGCACAAGGAACCGACGTATTCCTGTGGGTCCAGTTGCCGGGTCTCGACCTTACCGTCTTTGAGCTCCGACACTTGGGTCGTGCCGGTGAGAGTGATCTCGTCGAGGTGATCGCTGCCGTGGACAATCATCGCGCGGCTGGATCCCATCTTGTTGAGGACCTCGGCGAAAACCTCGGTCAGTGCGGCGTCGAAGACACCGATGACCTGGGCGGTGGCGCCCGCTGGATTGGTCAGTGGCCCGAGCATATTGAAGATGGTGCGGACACCGAGCTCGCGGCGTGGGCCGATCGCGTGCTTCATGGCGCCATGAAGTTTTGGCGCGAACAGAAAACCAATCCCGAGGTCACGCACGCAATCGCCAACCTGGTCTGGGGTGATGTCGAGGTTGACGCCCAGCGCCGCCAGAACATCGGCACTGCCGCACTGGCTTGATACCGACTTGTTACCGTGCTTGGCGATTTTCACTCCGGCGCCCGCAGCGATGAAGGCTGCCGTCGTGGAAATGTTGAAGGTGCCGCTGCCGTCACCGCCGGTGCCGCAGGTGTCGACGATCGGCGGTGCGCCGGCGTCGATGCGCGTTGCGTGCCGCCGCATGCTGAGGGCGGCGGCGGAGATCTCGTCGGTGGTCTCACCTTTGATGCGCAGGGCAGTGATGAAGGCAGCAACCTGGGCGGGGGTTAGTTCGCCGTCCATCAACTGGTCCATCACATCGGTTGTCTCGTCGGCGCTCAGGTCGGTGCCGGCGATAAGCTTGTTCAGGTAATCGGTGTAGGTCATTGTGACTCCGTTTGCTCAATGATGATCTGCTGTTCAACGCCATCGACAAAACGCCCATAACGGGAAATGTCTCCGTCGGTGACCAGGACGGTGCCGTACCACGGCTTGTCGTTGCGGTTTTCGCCTTCGGCAACGAGATTTCCCAAACCGTCCCAGGCTCGCTCCGGTCCATGCTTGATGCCGTTCTCCAAGGTGATCTCCCAGCGTTTCCGGCCGTTCTTGAACCACTCGGTATAGGTGCCGTGGACCTTGTTGTTGACCCAGGTGCAGCGGCTGAGGATGCCGCCTTTGTCCTCGCCGATCGGGCCGAACTCGTACCAGTGGATCTCGACACCTTGTTTCTTGCCGTCTTCGTACGTGCCCTCGCTTTTCTTGCGGCTGCTGGAGTACCACTGCCGGTAGATGCCGTTTTTCGGGGCGCCGTTTTCGTAGAGCAACTGCGACACCGGCCGTCTTCTATCGTAGGTGCGCAGGAACCAGTGGGCGTCGTCTTCGCCAATATCGATGACCGTGCCGCTGACCGGTTCGTCGTCGTTAAACTCGCTGCGTGCCACCACTTCGCCTGCATCGTTCCACCAGACCGCGGAACCGTGGCGTAGGCCGTTGTCGTAGATGACTGTCGAGCGTTTTTTGCCATTCGGATGCCACTCAGTGAGCTTGCCTGTCCGCAGGTCGTTTCGGAATGTGCTTTGACGGCGTTTGACGCCGCTGTCGAAGTACACGGTAAAGCCGCCTTCTTTGACATCATCCATGTAGTTGCCGCGCTCCGCGACTTTGCCGTTCGGGTGCCATTCGATGTACGGCCCCTGGCGATTGCCGTTGTCGTAGATGATCTCGCGATACTTCGTCTCGTCCTCGCGCCATTGTGTCCAGGGACCCTGCTTGTGGTTATCGACGAATTTTCCTTGCTCCCGCTTCTTGCCGTTCTCATGCAGAAAAACACCGGTGCCGTGGCGGACGCCATGCTTATAGCCCACCTTGCTCATAGACTTGCCGTTCGGATAGTAGGCGATTTCATAACCGTGTATGACCGTCTGATTGTGGCGCGTGTACACGGAATATTTGCGCTTCGGATTGCCGTTCGCGTGGTATTCGAATTTGTTGCGCAGCACGGGTTTCTTCTCGTCCTGCCCTGGTGCGGTGATGCTGCAGAGGCTCAGCAGCACGATAATGCCGAGCCCGCAACCGAGATGCCAGTATGTCCGGTAGAATTTCATCAGTGCACTTCCGTTGGAGCTTTCGCGGCTGTAATGAAAGCGGCTACCTGATCGTGATCTTTTTGCCCCTCGGCGCGCTCGACACCGGATGAGACATCAACGCCGTACGGCTGTACCGCCGAAATGGCGTTGGCGACATTCACCGGTGTCAGGCCGCCTGCAAGAAAAATCCGCTGGCTGGCGGCGGCGGCGCTCGCGAGCTGCCAGTCGCCGGTTTTCCCGGTGCCGCCGTAACCCGGCCCGGGTGTGTCGACAAGAAATGTGCAGCCGGCGTAGGTCTCAAGTTGCACGAGGTCCTCGGTCTGCTGCAGAGCGACAGCCTTGAAGACTTCGAATTCCTGCATGTCCGCCACCTGCCCGGGCGACTCGTTACCGTGCATCTGAATCCGGGTGAGGCCACATGCCCGGGCGATATCAGCCATTGCCGCGTTTGTCTCGTCGACAAACACGCCGACTTTCTCGATGGTCGTCGGCAGTTCGCCAATGATTGCTGCGGCGACCTCCGGCGTCACATACCGCGGTGACTTCGGAAAGAAGACGAATCCGAGCAAATCGGCGCCGCACCCGACTGCGTGGCGGGCGTCATCGATGTTTGTGATGCCGCAGATCTTGACCTTCATCATTGGGGAAGGGGTGTTCGGACTTCAGTGTGCAGGTGGGACCATGTGTACTCGGCGATCGCTCGATAAGGAGTCGTGCGCTCTGAACACTAAACGCTCCTATACCGGATCTTGGGTGAACTTGCTGTTGACCAGGCGGAAAATGCCGCGAGGATTTTCATCCCGCAGTTCCGCCGGCAGTGCGGATTGCGGGAACCCCTGATAGGCCAGCGGCCGAGCAAACCGGCGGATTGCCGCCGTGCCGACTGAGGTGAAATGCCCGTCCAGCGTAGCGGGATACGGACCGCCGTGATGCATGGACGCACAGACATCGACGCCGGTAGGGAAACCGTTGAAGATCAATCGGCCGACCTTGCGCTCGAGCAGCCGCACCAGACCTCTGTAAGTCTCGAGGTCTTCCTCGGTGCCGTGCACAGTGGCTGTGAGGTGTCCCTCGAAATTGTCGGCTACCGCTTCCATGTTCTCAGGCGAATCGCATTGCACCACGAGCGTCGATGGCCCGAAGACCTCGTTTTCGAGCTCTGGTTCCTCAATGAAAGTCTGACCGCTGGTCGTCAACAGGCACGGGCGGGCCTGCGTTTTGATCGCGGCGGCCTCGGCTTCCGATAGTGTACTCAACTCGACGCCTTCAATAGTCGCCAGCTTCTCCACGCCCTTGTTGTAGGCGGAAAGAATGCCGGCGTGCAGCATGGTGCCGGTCGGCGCAGCCTGAAACGACGCTCGCAGCTTATCCATGAATGCGTTGCCCTGGTCGTCATCGATGATGATAGCCAGCCCTGGCTTGGTGCAGAACTGCCCGACGCCAAGCGTCACCGAACCAGTGAGACCTTCGGCGATTGCTTCACCGCGCTCAGCCATGGCTCCCGGCAGGATGAATACTGGATTTACACTGCTCATCTCGGCATACACTGGAATCGGCTCCGGCCGCGACATGGCCAGGCGGAACAGCGCCAGCCCCCCGCCCAGCGAACCGGTGAAACCGACGGCCTGCGTGAAGGTGTGCTTGACCAGCTGCTCACCGACGCGATTGCTGGTGCCCTGGACCATAGAGAAGACGCCTGGCGGCATGTCGCAGGCGTTGGCGGCTTCGATGATGGCACGACCGACCAACTCGGAGGTGCCGGGATGGGCCGGGTGCGCCTTGACCACAACGGTGCAGCCGGCAGCCAGTGCCGAGGCGGTGTCGCCGCCGGCAACCGAAAAGGCGAGGGGGAAATTGCTGGCGCCGAACACGGCGACCGGTCCGCGCGGGATCAGCATGCAGCGAAGGTCCGGTTTCGGCACCGGTTCACGGTCGGGCAGGGCCGTGTCGATACGAGCTTCGACCCAGCTGCCGTCGTGAAGAACGCCCGCGAAAAGCTTGAGCTGGCCGACGGTGCGGCCTCGTTCGCCGGTGATGCGGGCCGTCGGCAGGCCGGTCTCGGAGCAGGCGCGTTCGATCAGAGCGTCACCGAGTGCAACGATTTCGTCACCGATACGCTCGAGGAACGCGGCGATCTCATCCGGAGTTTTCTGGCGATAGATGCGGAACGCGTCTTCCGCTTTTTCGAGGGCCCGGTTGATCTCGGCGTTGGTTGCGTCCGTTACGGCAGGGTGGAGCGGGTCGCCTGTTGCCGGATTACGGGCGTGAAAAGTGTCCTGACCATCGGCGGAGACATCGTTGCCGATGAGGTTTTGTCCGTGGAGTTCCATCTGATGTTGACCTTTTGGTGCGGTATCGCGTTTGCTGGGCCTTGGGATGCGTTGGTACTGCTTTAAGAGAACATCGTGCGCGGTGGTGTCAAATAGCAAACCCGTCACACTCTGGTCGTGACGGGCTTGCGAAACTTCGCGGCATCAGCGGTCCGCCGCGCTCAATGTCAAATACGGTCAGCGCCGCGGCCGGTTGCGGTTCTGGGCACGGCGCTGGATGTCCATCATCTTGCGGGTGCGCTTGTGCAGAAGCTTGCGGAGGCGCGTCGCTTCCTTGGCGGCGGCGTCGAGGTCGATCCTCGCTTTGGCAATGGCGTTGACGTCGGGTACCGGCTCTTTTTCCAGATCGACGAGTGTGCTGTGGATTTCGCCTTCTTTCCTGGCGGCGTCGATATAGCTCCCGGCGACGTTATCGGCGTCGTCCTTGGGTTTGCCGACTCTCGAGTTCTTGACGACGACCGCCTCGTTGTCCGGTGTGATCGCTGTCATTTCGAAGCGGCCGAAAATCTTTTTCTTACGATTCTCCACGACACCTTCTTTCACCTGGAGCGCCAGCACGCTGATCTTGGCGTCTTTCTTGGCAGCTTTCTCGAGAGCACAGACGAAGCGGGCAGGCTTGTCCTTCTTGCCTTCCACCACGAGCGAGTTCTTGTTGTCGCCGCCGTAGTTAAAAGTCAGCTTACCGCGGTTGACAATGATGTCGGTGTAGGAGTTTTCTTTACCCTCATGGATGACCGCGATAATTTCGGTGCCGGCGCCGAAGCCCGGGATATCGAGGGTGTCGCCTTCGACGGCCTGCTTGTCGATAGAAAAACGGCTGGCGACGTAGACTTCGCCAGCGCTGCAACTGAAACGGTTCTCGCGGCCGCCCTTCTTGGCAATAGCCGCGTCGGCATCGGCCTGGTCGTCTTCGAAGGCGATGACGAACCGGGTACCGATGGCACCACAGACTGCTGTTGGCGTTTCGACCTTGAGCGAGTGATCAGCGGGGAAGTCGTCGAGCTGCAGTTCAATGTGGCCAGATTCCAGTTTCACTATTTTGAGCTTAGGGTCGCGTGTACCCTGATCGATGGTCAGGGTCGTACGTGCCAGCAGGCGGAACCTGTTGTTGTTGGAAAATTGCAACTCGACATAGGACTTGCGCATCGTCTTGACAGTCGAACCGAAAGTATACTCGAAGCCAGTCTCGATGGCACGGTAGGCATCGGCATCCGGCGTTTTTATTTTGCAGGTGCCCTTAACCTGGAGCGCTGTAAAACCGGTGATGTCTTCACCCCAGACACCGGCAGCGGAAATCAGCAGCGCTGCCAGACACAATGTGGAAAGGCGGATCATGTGGTTCATGCGATTATCTCCGGTGAGAGTTTGGACACGTTGAACGGTGATAGGTTAAACGGCAAGTCCAGTGCCGCTCTTCACAGTTTCGGGTCTTCCTGCTATTCGGAACTACGTCCGACCGGCAGGAGGTTTAACAACGTAATATAGGAATGTGCCGGGAATCGTACAACTGGCCGCGTTCCGCGTCGGCAGTGATATTTTTCACATGGTCAGACCTCTGCCGCAGCGGCCGCGATCTGCATCGGATGTTTGACTTCAATGTCGAGACCCGCTCGGGCCAGTCCCTGACGGAACTGCAGGATGCAGCCGGGATTGCCGGTGACCACCAAGTCGGCCTTGCTTTCCTGCAACGCTTCGAGTTTGCCCATGAAGATGCGCTCGGACATCTCCGGCTGGGTCAGCGTATACGAACCGGCGGCGCCGCAGCACTGATCCGAATTGGGTAGTTCGACCAATCGGAATTTCTTGATCTTGCCCAGCAGTTGCATCGGCGCTTTGGTTTCTTTCTGAGCATGGTATAGATGACAGGGGGCATCATAGGCGGCGGCGGCGAAGTAGGGATTTGGAAATGGCAGCAGTCCTTTGTCTACCAGGTACCGGGTGACGTCCATAGTTTTGGCGCTGATCTCCGCTGCGAACTCTGCAAACTGTTCGTCGTCGGCCAGCAGGTGTCCCCATTTCTGCATGTGTGCGCCGCAGCCGGCTGAGTTGTTGACGAAAGCATCGAACTCCCCATCGACCTGGTCCAACACCCGCAGGTTCTTCTGCGCCAGCGCAATCGCCGTTACCCGGTCGCCTTCATGGATGTGCAGGGCGCCGCAACACACCTGCGTCTTCGGCACCACCACCTCGATGCCCTGGGTGACCAGGACCTTGATCGTGTCGCGATGGATGTCGCCCATGATGCCGTCCATTACACAACCGCTGAAGAAACAGACACGCCCGCGGCGTTCGCCTTTCGCTTCGTAAATTGCCTCGGAATTCTTATGAAACGGCTTGCCCATAAGCTCCGGTGCTTTTGCAGCCAGCGGCTTGAGACTGTTGGGGATGAGATCGTCGAAAAGCTCGCGTAGTCCCGATTTGTTGTAGAAATTGAGCAGCCCGATAAAGGCTCCGAGCAAGCGCCGGCTTGGCAACACTTTTCGCAGCAAAAACTTTTGCACCGTGCGCGACGCAAAGCTGCAGCGTTTCAACCGTGTCTCGTAAGCAGCGGCACGGGCGCCTTCGATAATCTCACCGTAATCCACGCCGCTGGGACAGGCGGTCTCGCAGGCGCGGCAGCCCAGGCACAGGTCGAGGTGGTTTATCGCATTGAGGTCGGGGCCGGCGTCCTCATCCGGATCGATACGGTTTTCCTCAAGCGCGCGGACCAGATAGATGCGGCCGCGTGGCGAATCCATTTCTGTGCCGAGCTCGCGGTAGGTCGGGCAGCTGGGCAGGCATAAACCGCAATGCACGCACTGGCGTATGGCCCGGTCGGTCGCCTCGCTCAACTGAAAAGGCTGTTCAGATGCCGCCATAGAATCGTCCGGGATTGAGAATGCCGTTCGGGTCGTGAGTTTGCTTGAGGCGTTGCATCACGGCGAAATCCGGGCGTGGCCGGCCCCACACAGTCTCGGCGTCGAACTGGTCCCGCGACCAATGGACGACTGCATAACCACCGAAAAACTCACACTTCTGCCGCAACTCCTGCAGGCTGTCGATGTCGTCTACATTGAGGAAGCCAACGCCGCGGCCCGGGTAGAGGACCAGCCCGTTGGATGTCTGAAGGTCTTTCAAATGACTGCACTTGCTGGCGCGTGTGCCGAACCGGGCGACGATCGGTGCTTCATCGCGGCAATGCAGACGGTGGTGCCATTCCGACCAGATGGCGGCCAACGCCGTGCCGTCGATACTGCGCGTCATCTCAGTACCGACCAGCTCGCTGAGGCTGGCAGCGTGGTGCTCGACAAATGGCGGAACTCCTTCTGCCGCGACAAATAGTTGTGCGCTCTTCACCATCTCGCTACCTATTATGGTGGATGCTGCCTGTTGATCGAAGACGACGACGGCAACGGGTTCAAGCTGACTGCCTTGAACCTTCAATGCTGCCTCCAGAGCCGCGTTCAGGTCGTCGAACTCAAACAGCCAGGCGCCCTCGGTATCGTTCTTCGGGTTGGCACGAAAGGTCACCTCTGCCACGACCGCAAGAGTGCCCAGCGAACCGATCATAAGTTTGTTCAGATCGTATCCCGCGACGTTTTTCATGACGCGCCCGCCGACTTTGACGATACGTCCGTCCGCCAGGACATAGGTCAGACCAAGAATTTTATCGCGCAACGTTCCCCAGCCGTGGCAGCGCGGCCCGAAGTGATCGATGGACAGTGCGCCCCCGAGTGTACTGTCGGGGTGGCCCGGATCGATGTCGAGCCGCTGATTCTCGGCGTCGAGGGCGAGCTGCACGTCGGACAGTTTCGTGCCGGCGCTGAAGGAAGCGACCATATCGGCAGGCTCATAGAAGCGCTCGCCCGCCAGTTGACTCAGGTCAAGCGGCTCGGCTTCTCTGGCCAGTGTTGCGCCGATGTAGTGGTGGGTGTCGCCGCTGGCCGGTGCCACGGCGTTCCCGGCAGAATTGCGTCCGGCGAGACATTCGGACAGTTCTTCGACTGTGTTTGGGGAATGCGGCATAAACAAGTACCGATGCGGACGTTGTGACAGATGCATCTACGATAGCCCCATGTGCACCGGACGCAAATTGCAGGCTTGCCATATAAAACAAATTAATGAATTGGGTCAGGGTTCAAGATACAACCGTTGCGACACAGTTTGGGTGGACCGGATTAAAGCATTGTGCTCGAGGGCAAGGACGACAGCAGCGCGGTATGGTCGTGTATCAAGTAAATCGGGCTCAATGCAGTATGCGCAGCCACGGTGGAAAAACCGCCACCTACCGGTGCTGCACCTGGGGCGTGTTACAGTGCGAGGGCAAGAAGCGACGGTTTGCCGAGGATCAGGTGTCCAAAGGCGAATCGCTGTTTTTTTTGCGTCGGCTGCGTCTGTAGCGGATATGCTGAGCAACCGGGTGGCAGACCCGTCGGTGGCTCTGAAGCGTTTCTTGAAGCGCGGACTTGCCTTGGTCTGGTTTGACCTATCCGGTTTCGCGCTATATTACGGGCCCGATTTTTTTTTTGCGTCTGATGTAATCCTGGTAGGGTTCCCGAGCGGTCAAAGGGGGTAGACTGTAAATCTACTGGCGTAGCCTTCGGAGGTTCGAATCCTCCCCCTACCACCACTCCATGATTTTCTTTACTGGTTTCAGTGTTCCGCGAACCGTAATAGCAAGATCGATCAATTATTGCCAATCTCCGGTTCGCTGAAACCTGCGTACGGAAATCTGAAATCTCGCCGTCGCCGATGCTACAACCTCCCGATGCTGTCGTGGTCTGTCATGACCTTGTCTCGCCGCTGGTGGGGGCTGGGGGCATCCGCACGGTAAAGATTGCCCGGGAACTTGCTGACCGCGGCCGTGTTGTCACGATCGTTGCGCCGTCACACAGTGACATGGTCGAAGGCATCCCTGTCATTTCGATCCCGGCACCTTCGAAGTTGCGGTCTGCGGTGTTCAGTGCCGTCAAGTTCAACTTCCGCCTGTTCCGCACTTTTCTACGCCTGCGCAAATCTGCCGATCTCTTTGTCATCCACAACGCGCTGGCCGGACTGCTTGTTGCCATCACCGGGATTATCCCGCGACCTCAGTTGATGTACGACATCACCGATCTGCATGCCGAGTATTACCGCGTCGCCGCGACCAACGTTTTTACCCGCATGCTCGGCTGGCTGTTTGTGCGGCTCGAAGTAATGATCATCAAACGGTCGGCCAGAGTGGTTGTTGTCTCGGATACGATGAAGCAGCACCTCTGTCGCCTGGGCGTGGCTGAGCAGATGATCGATGTTGTTTACGACGGAGTCGCGCTCGAGCGTTTCTCGGCCGAGAAAGAATCGGGCAGCAATCGCACGATCGGGCATGTCGGCCTGGTTGACAAACAGCATGGCGTGGGGTTGTTGGTGCCGATGGCTGCCAAGCTGCGGCGTGACGGCGTCGACTTTGATCTTCGCGTTGTCGGTGACGGGCGGGTGTTGGACAGCGTCAAACGCGCCGTCCGACGTGAAGGGCTTGACGATTTTTTGACCTTTACCGGTCACGTGGCTCATGCCGAAGTGCCGGGGCAGCTGCGCAAGATCCGTGTCGGCGTGATACCAAGACCGGTGACTGAAGCGAACGACATGATCATCACCCTGAAGCTCATGGAGTACTGGGCCAGCGGCACCGTTGTGGTGGCGGCTCCGTTGAAGGCGATCCGGGAGATTGCTACGGAGGGCGAGAATATCATCTTTTTCGAACCCGGCAACCCTGATAGTCTGGCGGCTGCAGTGGCCCGGCTATTAGACGATCCAAAGCTGTGCAGGCGTATTGCCGGCGGCGGTTACGAACGTTCGCGTGATTTTTCGTGGGACACGCTGGTACCGCAGATTGTCGACAGCTTCGGTGTGCCGCGGCAGGACGTTGATTGAAATCCTATAACCGTTTCCCGAAGATAGCGGTGCCGATCCGGACGAGGGTTGCGCCGTGCGCGATAGCGTGTTGGTAGTCGTCGGACATTCCCATCGACAACTCGCTCAACGGCAGGTCGTGGGTTGCGGCCAGGCGGTCGCGAAAGTCACGCAGCCCGCCGAAAACTTCGGCAAGGGTTTCCGTAGTCGCTCCGAACGGCGCCATGGTCATGAAGCCGAGGAACGCGACGTTGCTACAGTCGCCCACTGCCACGGCGAGTTCTTCGAGGGCTGTCTCGGAAAGCCCGGACTTTGTTGCCTCGCCGATGAAGTTCGCCTGCAGCAGGATGTTCTGCACCTTGCCCAGCTCGCCCGCTATACTATCGATGCGCTGCAGCATTTGCAGGGAGTCGACCGAGTGAATCAGGTAACTGTGCTGCACGGCGGGACGCACTTTGTTGCGTTGCACATGGCCGACAACGTGCCACTCGATATCGCTCGGCAGCACCGCGGCTTTTTCCACCAACTCTTGAATTCGGTTCTCACCGAAGTGGCGTTGCCCGGCATCGTAGGCCTCGCGGATACGATCGCAGTCTATCGTTTTGCTGACCGCGAGCAGGCGCACGTTTTCCGGGTCGCGGCCGGCAGTTGTTGCCAGGGCCGCAATCTGTTGATTGACATCGTCGAGTCGTGAGGTGATCTTAGTTTTCATCGTGGACCGCGAATTAACACGAATTAAGTGACGTGACGCAATATGCCTGACTCCGACGACAATCTCAAATATCGCAGCACCAGCCGCATCAATTTCGGTCGGCCGCGGCCCGCCAAAACGCTGTCGCGCGAACGGCTCTTGCGGGAGTGGTACGGTGAGGAGCTCGCTGATCGCGAGCTGGAGTCGAAACAACCCGCAGCACGTGGGATTGGCGGATTGATCGACGCGCTCAAGGCTGAAATGGATGGTGATGAGCAAGTGTTGATGCGCACCATCGTCGATCAATGGGACAGTATCGTCGATGAAACGACCGCGAAGCAGGCGGTGCCGCGGCGGATCGAAGGTGATGTTCTGCATGTGGAAGTCTTCAACGCCGCATTCCGCTATCACATCCAGAGTTTCGGGGTACGGCAGCAGATGATCGACGCGGTCACGCGTCTCAGCTCCGGCCGCATCAGGGATGTCAAATTGATCGTCGGCGGAACGACGATGCGCCCTGGAAACAAGCGAGGAGGCAATCGTGAGTCTTGAGACATTGACAGCAGCGATACGCGACATTCCTGACTTTCCGAAGCCGGGGATCATGTTCAAGGACATTTCACCGATCCTGCAGGACGGTGCGTTGTTTGCGGAAGTGATCGACATTATCGGGGGGCGCTACGAGAATCAGCAGATCGACTCGATCGTCGTGATCGATGCACGCGGCTTCATTTTCGGCTCGGCCTTGGCATACAAGCTTGGCTGCGGGATTTCACTGGTGCGCAAGCAAGGTAAGCTGCCGTGGAAAACGCACTCGGTATCGTACGACCTCGAGTACGGATCGGCGGCGGTGGAGATCCATATCGACGCGGTGTCCGTCGGTGAACGGGTGCTGATTGTCGATGACCTGCTGGCGACCGGCGGCACCGCGAAGGCGGGAGCGGATCTGATCGAAAAGATAGGCGCCCGCATCATCGCGCTGGAGTTTGTCATTGAGCTGTCACTTCTCAACGGTCGTGACAAGCTCGACGGCTATACGGTGAATTCTTTGATCGAGGTGAGCGATTGACCGGGCCGTGCTTCAGGAACACAGAGTAGGCAGAAACTGAAGAGGCTTCTATCGGTCTTGGACAGGCTGAGTATACGGGCGCAGAGGTCTCGTGGCGTTTTTGCGGAGCGGTCAGGCCGCGACGAAATTCACTGTCACTTCCCCTAAACCATCGATCACGCCGTGAGCGGTATCGCCGGGACCAACGGGCACCATCCCGGTGCAGGTTCCGGTCGCCACAATTGCACCGGCTTTCAGGCCGGTGGCGGCGAGAACAGGGTGATTCGCCAGCCAAGCTGCCACGGCAAACGGCTCGCCGTAGAGGGAAGCTCCTGTGTGCCCGCGGTCTTTCTCGGCACCGTTGATCGTCAGGCTCACAGGCGTACGGAATAGATCGAGAACTGACCAATCGTCCGTCCGGTCACCGATGACGAGACCGTCGTTGAACCCACTGTCGGCGATCGCCAGGTGCGGCAGTTCCGGCAGTTTCTCGCTCAACCGGCAGGCGACCAGCTCGAACCCCGCTGCGATCCACGAGGTTGCGGCGGCGACTTCCGCCGCGGTATAAGGCTCCGGTCGTGGCGGCAGATCCTGTCCCAGGGCCACGAGCACCTCCGTCTCCAACAACACCGGATGGGTACAGGGCGCGGCATCGCCACTGTCGTAAAGGAATTGCTCGTAGATCGGTCCGAACATCGAATCCGTCATTCCGAACGCTGCCATGGCAGCCGCCGTCGTCAATCCGACTTTGTAGCCGATGGACGTTGCGTTCGACAGCTTGGTGATTGCGGCCTGCACATCGTAGGCTTCGTCGACTGTCTGTGGCAGCTCGACCGCATGCACATCGACCTGGGTCCCCTGCAGGCGGGCTTGCCAAAGCTGGGTTGCGAATTCGTTTGCCATGTTATGGCTCCTGATTGAACGGCATAGCGGTCTGATACTGGCCGGGTGTCGCTTGGCGGGTATGGAAAACGTCGAAGCCAAGGTAATTGCCGAAGGCTTCCCACAGCACGTTGCCGATAGTCGCCGGGGTGATCGCCACGTGGTGAGGGAAGCGCTGCAGCACGACGTTGCGATACAGCCATTGCAGATCTTCGATGCGGCACCATCCATACGAACCCGATGTACTGGCCGGATTGTCCTCGATATGGCCTTGAGCAATCAGCGCCTGCCAGCCGCCGTCGACGTCCTGCGTGATCCGGCTCAAAGTGACCGGTGATGCTTTCATCTGCAGCTCGACGACGCCCTCTACCTGATTTGCGGGCGCGACGCCGGCACTCAACAGGATTTCGTGCGACGCCAGACGCGGCTGCTCCTTGGCAAAGCTCTTCGGGAACACACCGCAATGCCAGATATTGACGAGGTCGTCGTCGTCGTTGTGCAGATTGTTCCAGTCTGCCAGGGCAGCGGGTTTGCCGCTGGCCAATTGCAGCGCATGCATCGAGAGCGTGCCGATGATATCCGCTTCGCAGGCTGCCGGGGTGAGCGTATCGGTGAAACGGCTCATCGTGGTGCAGGCGCAGACACCGTAGTGGCGTTGGATACTGGTCCAGCACTGCACGGCGAACGCGTCGAGATCGTTTTCCGCCTGCCAGCGGCGCAGGAACAACTCGAGCTTGGCCATGCGCAGCATGGTTGCCTCTGCCATTTTCGACGAATCGGCGTAATTGGCGATCGATTCGATCAGCCCGCGGACTTCGGCATCATCGTCGCTGATGGCACGGACACCACCGAATACTTCGGAGAGATCAAGCGTGACAGTAGTCGGACCGAGCCGCTGCAGACGTTTTTCATCGAAGCGGCAGGTCCAGAAGGCGTCTGGCCGCGCACCGATCTGGCCGTAGCGCGCCTTGCGAATGCCGTTGACGACCCGACAGATGCGGACAAACCAGTCGAGGTCGTCGCGGAAGGCCTGATCGGACGGAAAGCAGACCGGCCGTTGACCCACACTGTAGGTAATACCGATCTGGCGCAGGGCCTCACCGATACTGAGCAGCCCGCAGAAGGCATCGCGACGGCTCATGCCGGGTGTCAGTGCATGCTCTTCCTGGCAGCCGAAGATCAATACAGGCACGTTCAGCCCCGCTTGCTTTACTGCCAGGGCCGCGGCCTGCTCGTCGCCGAAATTGACCGCACCAATGACGATGCCCTCGACTTCCTGCTCGCGGAACAACCGGGCGCAGGTCTCAGCTTCCTGCCGGGTCTCGACGCAGCCCAGATTTGATTGGCCGTCTTCGAGCACCACGGGATCGAGCGCCAGTTGCCGCATGGCATCAATGGTTTCTGATCGCATCGCAGCCGCGAGCTCGCTGCTGAAGAAACCGCGATTAGCCGGAATGAACCCGATTTTCATATTTGCCGCAGCCATAGACACTCGCCTCCAAAGATGTTGTAGTCAGGAGAGAACGATAGCACGCGAGGGTTGCTCGTGCTACCTTTTAGGAAAGCCGGATTGGCATTTAACACGCCGGACTATACCGCATACCTATTTTATGAGTCAAATATTGACGTCACGGCCGTATCGTTACATATGCTGCTATGCCGCTGCATCGGCGGCGGCACTGACGCTGCTGCTGTCTGGCTGTGGCAGCGGGCAGAAACAGTCGATCGAAAGCCTCGACGAACGTGTCGAGAATCTTGTTGTCAACCTCACAGGCGTTTGGGAGGAGCGGCCGCGATATGGTGTCACCGGCAAGCAGAAATTGGTGGTTCTCGATTTGCAGGAGGGGGGCAGCGGCACGATCTCGGTGAAAGTCGGAATCGTTGGTCTCGACGGCCAGATGGAGCCCGACGCGCCGGAGATGACCGGCAATGTCGTGTGGTCAGTAGGAGACGGTGAACTGTATATGACCTTTGTCGATTGGCAGACTCCGATTCCGGAAGTGATCGTCAGCGGTGGTGTCGATCGCATTATTGCAGCGTCCGATGACTTTCTCATTGTCTACGGCGGCGGCGAAGCAGGCATCACTATCCGCTATCGCCATGACGCACACAACACCGTGGTTCCGCTGACAACGAAGCAGTTGACGCCCGCCGAGAATTTCATCATGGCCGGCGACCGATCCTTCCAGATTTCACCCGAGGGCAGCATGCAGATGATCGGCAACCCGGCCGTTTTACGCTGGGTCGATCCAGGCACCAATTCGGCCGATTATCTTGTCGGCCGGCACATCGAGTACTTCAGGCCGGGCGGTTTTTTCGTTGTCACCGGAGGTGCCACGATCGTGCAAGGCGATGAGTGGACCAGTGACGACCGTCCAACTTCCAACTTCGTGCTGTTCGCCGACCTGCGTACCATCATTGAGCAGCAGGCCCAATCAGTTATCAAGGAGCGCACGGGGCCCGAGTTGACGTTTGGTCGCGAGATAATTATCGAAGACGAATGACCTGCCGTTTTGCGTCGACACCATGCAGACCGTACGCCTGGGACAGGCTGGAGCCGGCCAGCTCAGCGCGTCGCCGAGCAAATTTCCGATTCACTTACCGCAGGGCTTTGAGTTCACGCGCAACTATTTGCTGCCC
>Ga0310124_10000711_pt1 | contig 23374 bp, 23 predicted proteins | sample CB11b_AW_Bot5_MG_FD_203507 | JGI IMG/M metagenome (GOLD analysis project Ga0310124, IMG submission 203507) | Marine microbial communities from Western Arctic Ocean, Canada - CB11b_AW_Bot5 | ecosystem: Environmental > Aquatic > Marine > Oceanic | place: Canada: Western Arctic Ocean | collected... | reverse complement strand
CCGCAACTCAGGACGAGTGAAACAGTGTTTAGTGGTTCAGGGTCAGCGGTGGTGAAAAAAGGGGGGCCCGGGGTACTGGGGGGTTGACCACGGGCGAACAGTGCGAGGCTTCGCCTCACCTCCTCCTAACGGCAACTGCGTGATCAATATTCTCCACCTTCATCCTGTACACACCTCCATCATTCCAAATCAGAACCCCCGGGTTAACCCAAATCCAAACCCAGATCCAAGGCTCCACCTGCTCCCAAACCTGACCGTTTGCAAGTTGATAAAGGTTACCGTACTCGAGACCGTCGAACTTGCTCACGATATAGCTCTCGAAACTTTCTTGAGCAGATCCACCTCCACCCGTGAGAGCCACTACATTGAGAGACTTGTCATCGACCCAAAGCGTCCCACGGGTCGGACAGATAATTACGGATGGATAATACGCATACAGGTACTCGTACTCGCACTTAACTTGCCATATTGATCCATCGGCAAGCCTGAATATCTCGTCATTACACACGCTGGCACGGGTGCGGTGGCCGGACACCCGACTTCGCACTTGGAAGCATCACCCGCTATGCGCGGCGACGATCGATGCGGGGATCGGTTGAAGGAGTGGAGCGAGTTGCTCGCGGAACTCGAGGGCGGGTTGGCGGGAGCGCCGTGCCCTCATCCGTTGCTGGAGCGGGGGGACGAAATGCGATGATCTCGTCTCCCTTCGCGTCCTAGTTCACAGCCTCGATCCGTCGATCCAGCGTCACCTGTCTCGCCGACGAAGGAACGGCGGTCGCAGGATGGTTTTAGGGGCGATGGTGTCCGCTGATAGACACCTTCGGAGGGGGCTCATGGGTCGTATTAATGGCTGACACCCGAGCGAAGCGCTCATCTCCAGTGGCGACCAGCTCGCAGTCTCGATCCGTCACCGACCATCAAGAACGCCGGGGCCGGCGCAAGAAGAGGACCGGCGTCCGATCACGATACGCTTGATATGCCGGCTCCTGCCCCCACTTCTCCTCAGCCCGCTCTTCGAGCAGTGGAATGCCGCTGATGCGCGTAAGAAGGACGTAGACGAACACCGGCGAGACCAGAGTGACGTACTGATAGCCGGACAGTTCGGGCAGAGCGATGATCGCGACACCGACCCAGAGCATGATTTCGCCGAAGTAGTTCGGATGCCGTGACCAGGCCCACAGTCCGCTTCGAATGAAGCGCCCACGATCCCCGGGATCCGCACGAAAGCGCTTCTTCTGCCGGTCGGCGATCACTTCGATCGAAAATCCCACCGCCCAAATCACCACGCCGACGAGCGCGAAGCCATCAACAGGCACGAAGCGGCTGCTGGTGATGGCCGCCATGGCACATGCGAGCGTCAGGAACACCCAAAGCCCCTGAAGCGTCCACGCCGTCAAGAAGCGAGGGAAGCTGGGCTTAATGTCGTCGAAGCGAGCGTCGCCGCCGTCGCGATTGATGCGCGAAAAGAGGAAGCTGCCCAGACGAAACGCCCACACGAGAACCAAGATTCCCAATAGGAGCGTGCGAGGCTCGACGGTTCTCAAGAGGGCGAGTGCGGTCCCGACCACGCTCACGTAGGTGATGCTGCCAGTAAGATCGAAGAAACGTTCAGTCTGGGCGAGGTATGCGTGCACGAAAACGATCCAGTTGATCGCGAACGCCAGTACCCCGCACAGCGCGAACACAGGGAGGCCCGCAGCGCGTGCACTGCCCTGGCTTCCTGCCCAGGCGACCGCCGCGGCGATCATTACGATCACAGGGATGCGGATCCAAGCCTGGCGTCCCGGTCTGTCCATCGATTTCGACCTCAGATCATGGAGGCAGAAGTGACCCACCGTCATACCCACGGAAGTTAACTCCAGATGGAATCCCATCCGTCGTCACGGCGCAGGAGCGCCCCCGGCTTGCCCGCCCGTGCTCGTACGCGGTCGAGACCGCTTGTTCGATCTGCACTCGGACGTCGGCATATGGTGGTGGCTGGTGCCCGGATCTGTTAGGGACACATTGCTTGGAACAGTGACCCATTCGACTGCGAGTCTGACCCCTCATGCTTCCACCATCAATCTTCACGTTCTGCCCACACTGCGCCGAAGCGCTCCAGGCGTTCGTCAGCGACGGAATCCCACGCCGTAGGTGTCCCGCGTGTGGCTGGATTCAGTATCGCAACCCAACGGTGGGTGTCGCGGTAGCGCTTATCGAAGAGGGAAAACTCCTGATCGGTCGCCGCCGTACCGGGGGCTGGTGCATTCCATGCGGGCACACTGAGTACGACGAATTGGTGGAAGAAGCCGCCGTTAGGGAGATGGCCGAAGAAACCGGATTGCGCGTCTCACTTGACGGCCTTTTGGCCGTAAAGTCGAACTTCCATGACCCGGAACGGCAGACCGTCGGGATCTGGTACCGCGGCCGTCGCGTGTCCGGCTCACTTCGGCCCGGGGGTGATCTCGCTGAGGTGGAGTTCACGGAATTGGCCCGCATGCGAGCGCTTCTGTTCCCAACAGACCAAGAGGTAGCAGACGAATTGCGCGTCGAAATGGGCCTTGTCGGTGAGAGGGGTCAATAACCCTACCTAGCGGCCTGTCGATCCTTTGTTCAATAATTAGCTCATATATATATACAACATCTTGACATACGACCGCATCACGTGTGTATTACTCTACATTGCTTGTGCAATGCCGGTTGATTCTACTCCGACGAAGTCGTCCGGCCCTCCCCCAGCGTGGGCCGGCCCGGCCGGCCTCGGAAGCGGGAGTTGCCATGAGTGGGCATACGCTTGAACGCAAACAGATCGTCCCGGGCGACATCGCGGGCATCTTCAGATTCTTCGAGGACCCGAAGAATCTCGAAACGATCACGCCCCCGTGGATGCACTTCGAGGTTCGGTCCTCCACGGACGAGCGTGTGCGCCGCGGCACCGAAATCGCATATCGTCTTCGCTGGCAGATCTTCCCGATGACGTGGAGGTCACGGATCTCCGAGTACGAAGAGGGCGAACTCTTTGCGGATGAGATGCTGCAGGGCCCCTATAAGCGGTGGTGCCACCACCATCTCTTCACCGAAGTCGATGGTGGCGTCGAAGTGAGGGACATCGTGGAGTATGAACTTCCCTTCGGCCCCTTGGGGCGGCTCGTTCACACGATGGCCGTGCGCGCACAACTCGAAGCGATCTTCCAGTATCGCCATGACGCAATCGCTCGGATTTTCGATTCGCCTCAGTGCGCGAGGACTCCATCATGATCCGACAGTCTGCAACCATCGTCATCCGTTGCCCCCTCGCAGAAGTGTTCGCCGACATGGACGACGTTTCGCGGGAGCACGAGTGGCAACCCAATCTACGGTCCGCAAAACAGGATCCCCCGGGCCCCACTGAGGTCGGCACACGCAAGCACTACGTAAGCCGGTTCATGGGTCGCGACCTTCGGAACATCTACACGGTGACTGAGTTCGAGTCGGGATCACGGGTACGATGTTGCTCGAGGGAAAGCCAAGAAGCTTTCTGAAGTTGGTACCGCGGGCGGCCCTCAATCTCGCTTATCGTGAGGAGTTGAGGGCGACCCGCGAACGGGTGAAGAAATCGACTGGAGGCCGCCGGTGACCTTCAGGCGCGATCCTCACGGGCCCTTCGATGGCTACGATCAGTGCATGTCGTGCTTGAGGGCAAGGGTCTCGAGGCCGCCCTTCTCCCAGCTTTCGATCGGTCCGTCCACAACATGGAATAGCGGGTGCGGGGGGATCTCGCCTTCTGACGGAAGTCGGTTGAGTTGAGCGTAGGCACGGAGTCGGACCTTCGCCCTGAGGTGCGCCAACTCGAACTCCAACTGGCCAAGGGTTACTGGGATGTGCGTGGCGTTCCGAACGGGCCCGATGCGGGACCGGTCAAATCGATAGCCACGGGCGTCCGCCTCCCGAGTAATCTCACGCAGATAGTTGTTCGCCGCGGAAACCGAATCTGGATGGGAGCGGAATCGAATCAACTGGGGATGGTGTCGATAACCACGGGTCGTCCCACGGAGCACGGCCCGGGCGAGCAAGCCCTCGCGCCAGGTCGAGACGAGTCCCCTGGTATCGAGAAGCGATGGGTGGAGACTCCAAAGTCGCATTGTTCTCGAGTTTCTGGCTCGTTGGGCTGAAAGGGAGACCGTAGTTAGGCTCCACCAGCGAGCCTTAAGACGCGCCCTGTGGCGAGAGTCCGCGCCCTAGGTAGCCGCGGAACTCGTCGATTCCATCGAGTAAGGATACACCGTCGGGAGCCTGATCGGCTTCGATGAGTCGCGACCCGGCACCGCCGACCAAGACTTGGACCGCCGGTCTCAAGATTCCGCGTAGGGCGGCCAGAGATCCCACGGTCGCTGTGAGGTTATTCCGCGAGACCACGCTGATCGCGACGGTTTCCGCTCCAACACTCTCGGCGGTGGCGGCGATCTCGCTCACGGGAAGGTCGGTGCCGAGGTAGGTCACGCACCACCCCTCCAGGGTCGCTACCGTCGAAACCAGGCGTGCGCCCAACCCGTGGTGCTCACCGGACAGCGTCGCGACGACGAGACGCGGCCCATGGGTGGACCTGGAGGGTTCCGCAAGTCGCTCCAGGGTCCGCTCAAGGGCCTCGCTACCGAGATGCTCCTGTGCCGGGGTAACCTGACCCGCGACCCAGTCCTCTCCGATGCGGAAGAGCAGAGGGGTTACCACGTCGTCGAGGAACGCCGTTGCCCCCAAAGTCGTGGCGGCGTGCCACAGATGGCGCTCCAGCCCGGAGGCGTCGAATGCTCGAAGCTTAGCGATCGCCTCATCGACCAAGGTGCCGGGGGGATGCTCATCGGGCGCTGGCGTGGAGGAGTAGGCGCGGTCTTCGAGGAGAAGGCTCTCGGCATCCTCGAAAGACATCGCCGCGATCATGCCTATCGGTCGGCCGTTCTCGGTGAGCTGCCGCAGCACCCGAAGATGGGCGACGTCCCGGTCCGAGTAGAGACGCTGTCCACCCTCGGAGCGGCCGGGGCGAACGGCTTCGTACCGGCGTTCCCACGCCCTGAGAGCCGCAGGGGTCAAACCAGTCCGTTGGGCCACCACGCGAATCGGGTGCCGTGGGATGAAATCGTTATCTGTCATGATTATAAACTATGGGCATGTATAGGATTCGTCAAATAATATTCTCATATACTTGTACATACTATTGACATAAGGTTGTCATGGGGTGTATTTCCTATACAACGATTGTACATTGAGTCGAGGGACAACCCTAAGGAGAGCCAAATGATTCGCAAGATTACTTTTGCCGTCGCCGCTTCAGCACTAATCGCAGCCCCCGTGGGCGCACAGGCAAACCTGAAAGACATCGTGACGACGGCCGTGGAGGCTGGATCGTTCACGACGCTCGCTGCTGCACTCGAGGCCGCCGATCTAATCGGTGTGCTTCAGGGCGAGGGGCCGTTCACCGTCTTCGCCCCGACGGACGAGGCGTTCGCTAAGTTGCCTGCCGGCACGGTCGAGGCGCTGTTGGCCGACAAGGAGAAGCTCACCCAGATCCTGACGTATCACGTAGTGGCGGGTAGGGTGACGTCCGAAGCGGTGGTGAACATCTCCGAGGCTGAGACCGTCGCGGGTATCATGGTGCCGATCGAGGTCCGGATGGGCGACGTTTATGTGGCGGGCGCCAAGGTTGTCACGGCGGACGTCCTGGCGTCCAACGGCGTCATCCATACCATTGAAACCGTGATGCTTCCCTAGTCTACCCGGGTCTCCATTGCCCCAGGTGGTGCGGCAGCGGTCGGTGAGTCCGGCCGCCGCCGGCCGATCTGGTCGTCCTACGACAGGTCCGACTAGCTAAACGATACCCCAACCGTGGGCCCGACCGAATCGTGAAGAATCCCATCCGTAAGCTCCTTCTGTGGTTCGACGCCTCCTCTCAGGACACGGCGGCGATGACCGACACCGACGTTATTGACTGGGTTCGGGTCCTCCCGTTCATAGCGGTTCATGGGGCCTGTCTTGGGGTCATCTGGGTGGGGTGGAGTTGGAGTGCCGTCGGCGTGGCAGCGGGGCTCTACGCGGTTCGGATGTTCGCGATCACGGGATTCTATCATCGGTATTTCTCTCACCGGACGTTCGAGACATCCCGCGTTGCCCAGTTCCTATTTGCTATTGTGGGTGCCAGCTCCGCCCAGAGAGGCCCGCTCTGGTGGGCCGCCCACCACCGTAAGCACCACCGACATTCCGACACGGAGCACGACGTACACTCACCTCACGCGCACGGATTTTTGTGGAGTCACATGGGATGGATCACCGCTCCGGGGAATTTCCCGACTGACATGCATGAGGTGCGAGATCTGGCCCGCTACCCAGAACTCCGCTTTCTGGACCGCTTCGACGTACTGGTCCCGGTGCTCTTGGCCGTGACCTTGTTCGCGTTCGGAGGCTTGCAGATGCTGGTCTGGGGATTTTTCGTGAGCACCGTCGTGCTTTTCCACTGTACGTGCTTCATCAATTCACTCGCGCACCAGATAGGCACGCAGCGTTACGACACCGGAGACGAGAGTCGCAACAGCTTACTTCTCGCCCTCATCACGTTCGGTGAGGGATGGCACAACAACCACCACAAATATCCCGGCTCTACGAGACAGGGCTTTTTCTGGTGGGAGATCGACCTGACCTACTACGGACTCCGGTTGCTGGAAACTTTGGGCGTCATCCGTAACCTGCGTCATCCGCCCCGACGGCTTCTCGAGTCTCGCTGACAATGCGTGTTGCGATCGTTGGAAGTGGCGTATCGGGTTTGGTCGTCGCGCATCTGCTCCACCCTCGGCACGACATCACAGTCTTCGAAGCGCGTCAGCGCATCGGTGGGCACGTAAACACCATCACCCACGAGGACGACTCTGGCGCGTGGAGCATCGACACGGGCTTCATCGTCTACAACGAGCACAACTACCCGCTTTTCGACAAACTCCTCAGACGTTTGGACGTGCCGACGCAGCCTTCCGTCATGAGCTTCAGCGTACGATGTGACCGAACTGGACTCGAGTACAACGGGTCCTCCATCCGGCAGTTGTTCGTGCAGAAGCGGAACCTGCTCGACCTCAGCTACTACGGCATGATAAGGGACATTCTACGGTTCAACCGAGAGGCCCCGAAGGCCGTGGCCAACGGAGTGCGGGGGTGGTCGATTGGCGAGTACCTGGAGAGCGGCCGCTACTCCCGAAGGCTGGCCGATCACTATCTGGTGCCTATGGGCTCGGCGCTGTGGTCGATACCTCCGCGACGCGTACTCGAGATGCCTGCTGAGTTCTTCGTGCGCTTCTTCCAGAATCACGGGATGCTCGCCGTCGACGACCGGACGGAGTGGCGCGTCGTTCAGGGGGGCTCCTCACGCTACGTGGAATCTCTCGTGCGCCCCTTCCGTGACCGGATTCGTAGCCAATGTCCGGTGCACACGGTTCGCCGCGAGTCGGATGGCGTCCTCGTGAACGGGGAGCGCTTCGACCTCGTGGTCTTGGCGTGCCACTCCGACCAGGCCCTGGGAATGCTTGAGGATCCGACTCGAGCGGAGCAAGAAATCCTCGGCGCCCTCCCGTATCAGACGAACCGAATCGTCGTGCACACAGACACGTCGGTCCTTCCTCACCGAAGGGTCGCCTGGGGCTCTTGGAACTATCACATCGGTAGTGAAGAAGAGGCGCCAGCCACGGTGACCTACAACATGAACATGCTACAAACCCTGACGGCCGAACGAACGTTTTGTGTGACCCTGAATCCACCCGACCGGATTGATCCGGAGACGGTGCTCTACGAGACGAGTTACAGCCACCCACTCTACACCTGTGAGGGTATGGAGGCTCAGGGAAGAAATAGCGAGATCAGCGGCATCAACCGTACTCACTACTGTGGCGCGTACTGGGGCTTCGGCTTCCACGAGGACGGTGTGCGCAGTGCGGCCGCCGTGGCCGGTAGTTTGGGGGTGGACCTGTGAAGAGCTGTTTGTATACGGGCACAGTCCGTCACCGACGGCTGACACCGTCGCCGCACGCCTTCCGATACCGGATGTTCATGGTGTACCTGGACCTTGAGGAACTTCCCGAGGTCTTCGACGGCCGGTGGCTCTGGTCGGCGCGCCGGCCGGCGCCCGCGTGGTTTCGTAGAGCGGACTATCTCGGCGATCCCGGTGAACCGTTGGTCGATGCCGTCAGAGCCGAAGCCGAGCGTCAAACGGGCAGTCGTCCCGAGGGTCCGGTCCGGATTTTGACACATCTGCGCTACTTCGGCTACGTCATGAACCCGGTCACATTCTACTACTGCTTCACGCCCGACGGCGCGCAGGTGGAAACGATCCTGGCCGAGATCACGAACACGCCTTGGAACGAGAGACACACGTACGCGTTGGGCCCGGTCTCCGAACATGGCACTGCAACGGGCCGCCTCCACCGGTTCGCCAAGGCCTTCCACGTCTCGCCCTTCTTCGACATGGATCATTCATACGAGTGGCGCTTCAGTGATCCGGAGGACCGTCTGAAGGTGCACATGGAGAACTTCTCGGCGGGAGAAAAAACGTTCGACGCGACGCTAGATCTGGAACGAGAAGAGATCACAGGTGCTAGTCTGGCGAGATCCCTGGCCCGCCATCCGTGCATGAGCGCCCGGGTTGCCACGGCGATCTACTGGCAGGCGGCTCGCCTCTGGTTCAAGGGCACACCGTTCTATTCCCACCTGAGCAAGCGTGTGGCATGAACGTCTTCTCACGGATCGTGCGACGCGCGGTCTACTCGCGCCTGGATCAACTGATCGAGGGGCGCCTCACCCTTCGGCACAACGGTGACATCACCGTATTCGGATCCGGAAACGGACCCGCCGCGATGGTGACCGTTCACGATCCGAACTTCTTCGGTGCCCTAGCACTGAGAGGGCATCTGGGTGCAGCGGAGTCGTTCATTGAGGGCGGGTGGGATGCCGACGATCTAACCTCGCTGCTGCGGATTTTTCTTCGGAACCGTGAAATCTTGGACGGCCTGGAAACGGGTCTCGCGCGCCTCGTCCAGCCGGTCCGGGCCGCAGCGCATGCTCTGAACCGCAACACGCGCTTCGGCAGCAAGCGTAACATCCTCGCACACTACGACCTCGGCAACGACCTATTCGAACAGTTCCTCGACGAGACGATGACCTATTCGTGCGGGGTTTTCCAGACGCCTGAAAGCTCGATGCGCGAGGCCTCGATCCAGAAGTACGACCGCATATGTCGGAAGCTCGAGCTCACCGGCGGTGACCACGTTCTCGAGATCGGCACCGGTTGGGGCGGATTCGCAATTCATGCGGCAGTGAGGTACGGGAGCCGAGTGACGACAACGACCATCTCTGACGAACAGCATAGGTTTGCGACGGAGCGAGTCGCCGCCCTCGGTTTGGGCGAGCGCGTCACGCTGCTCCGCCAGGACTACCGAGACCTAGAGGGCACCTACGACAAGCTCGTTTCTATCGAGATGATCGAGGCGGTCGGGCACCAGTATTTCCGCACGTACTTCGAGCGGTGCGCGAACCTCCTCGAGCCCCATGGGGCAGCGGTAATCCAAACGATCACGATCCAGGATCGCTATTACGAATCTGCTCGGCGGGAGATCGATTTCATCAAACGATACATCTTCCCGGGCAGTTGCATTCCGGCTGTGTCCGTTCTGGCCACCGCCGCCGCACCGACCGATTTACGGCTCGTCCATCTCGAGGACATTACGCCGCATTATGCGGAGACGCTTCGGCGCTGGAGGGAGCGGTTCCTGCGAAACTGGTCTGCGATTCGTTCCCTCGGCTACGATGAGCGGTTCAAGCGGCTGTGGTCGTTCTATCTTTCCTATTGCGAAGCCGGCTTCGATGAGGCGGTCCTGGGTGACGTCCAACTCCTGTTCGCAAAGCCGAAGGGGACCGGGGCATCCGTGGGTGGTATGGACCCGGCGTGGTCCACCTCGCCACCGAAGACCAGGGTGTCATGAGCGCGTCGACGGCGATCGCCCTGGCCGAACGCGGTCTCGTGCCGCTTCCCGCACTCCGTCTGGGGGTTCGGCGGCTCTTGTCACAGCGACTTCGCTCCGCAGCCGGTGGCGTGAGCACGGCCGACTTCGCGGACGAACTGGCCGCGAGCCGAGTCGCGCTCGAAACGGACAAGGCCAACGAGCAGCACTACGAGGTGCCGGCAGAGTTCTTCGAACTCGTTCTGGGGCCGAACCTCAAGTACAGCAGCGCGTACTGGCCCCAGGGGACTCCTGATCTAGCAGCAGCCGAGAGCCGTATGCTCGAAATCAGCTGTGAGCGGGCCACACTCGAAGACGGCCAGGACGTTCTCGAACTGGGATGTGGTTGGGGCTCGCTGACGCTGCACATGGCTCGAGCGTACCCAAAAAGCCGGATCACGGTAGTGTCCAACTCCGCCCTCCAGCGTCGTTTCATCGAGTCCCGAGCTCCGAGCAACGTCCGCGTGATCACCGCCGACATGAACGACTTCGATCTGGGCGAGCGCTTCGATCGTGTGGTGAGTATCGAGATGTTCGAGCATATGAGGAATTACGCCGAACTGTTGCGACGCGTTAGGGGTTGGCTTCGTCCCGATGGGCGCCTTTGGGTACACGTGTTTTGCCATCGTGAGTTCGCCTACCCCTTCGAGACGGCGGGCGCCGGAAATTGGATGGGCCGGTACTTCTTCACCGGCGGAATCATGCCTTCCTTCGACCTTCTGCCACTCTTCGACCGGGATCTACAGTTGGAAGAGCAATGGGAAGTGTCCGGGATTCATTACAGCAGGACTGCCCGCGCGTGGAGGGAGAATCTGGAGGAGCGCCGCCGCGAGGTCATCCGGATCTTCGAGGGCACCTATGGGCCGGACGCCGGGCGTTGGTACCACCGTTGGCGTCTGTTCTTCCTCGCGTGCGAGGAGTTGTTTGGCTACAGGGACGGCAATGAATGGATCGTCGGGCACTATCGGTTCGCGCCGCGGTCCTCGCCCTGAACGGGCGAACCCTTCAACCAGCTATGCACGCTCTTTTCAGCTTGTCGGGGGCTATCAGTTAAGTCTTGATACAGGGTGATGCCCTATGTCGAAACCCCGTCTTTTCATATGAAAAAGCACAGCGCGTATCCGATGACCAGCCCTTCCAAGCACGCTATCCAAATCATTGCATGATATGAGATGCCTAGTTTCTTCTTCCACCACTCGACATACCTGATATGCCAACCCACAACACTCATTATCCCTCCTCCTCCATTTTTGCAGAATCCTTTCGGGACGTTGGGACTCCTAGCTCAACAGGAAGCGCAAAATCCCCTGAGCAAAACAGTGTTTATATGTTCAGGGTCAGCGACGGTGGAATAGGGGGGGGGCAGTGAAACGGCGATTGACCCCGATTTTGACCCACAGGTGAGGGCTTGGGAGATGAGGTGCCCAAAGAGCAAAATCCCCACAAGCGTATAAGTGCTTGTGAAGCCTCACTTTGTACGAGTGCCCCGCCAGGGATTAGAACTTAGAACCCACGTGTCCACGTCTGACAGACTACAACGAGTCGACGAGACTTCGCGGAATCACGGCAGCGCAAACGCGACAAGCGCGCCCGGAAAGTCCGTGCGGATGCTCCCGATCTGCACCACGACGTACTGCTTGCCTTCATGCATATAGGCCATCATCCCGTACTGGCCGGGGGCCGGAAGCTCGACGCTCCCCAGGATCTCGCCCGTCCGCTTGTCGCGCGCATGGAGCTCCAACGGGGCGTCGGGAAGAATCTGCGAGCCGCCGCTACTGAGCGCCCGGGTCTGGAGCAAAAGATCGCCCATGACCAGCTGGATCGACGTGCCGGCTCCTCCCGTATTGGGAACATCCACTCCCTGCAGAAGAGGGTGGTTCCGGATGGCCGCAGGGGTTTCGCCGACCGGCAACGACCAGACACGCCGGCCGGTGTTCATCTGGAAGGCGGAGAGCTGGTTGTCCAGGGGTTTATAGACCCGCAGGCCGTCGATGTTCTCTAGCCGCCCCTCTCCTGCGCCTCCGCCGGGCAACCACCCGGCCACCGTGGTGCCCGTGGTGGGAGTGTAGTTGGGCGTAGCACCGCCAACGCCAGGCACAGCATACTCCGTGCGGTCCACGTCGTCCCCGCCCGTGGGCGCCATGAACCCGCGAGCGCTGCAGCTCCGTCGGTGCGACGCGTACATCATTCCCGTGGTGGGATCCGCGACCGGGACATGGTTCGTGTTCAACCCCGCGATGCAGCCGACGTTGTTGACGAAATCGTTGTCGTGGTCGAAGGGAAGTGGCGGCACGTAGAGGCCCCCGACCTGGAACTGACTCAGCATGATCTGCGCCTGCGCTTTCAGATCGGGTGTGTAGTCGATGACGAACTCCTCGGTGAGCCCACTTAGCACGATCGGGTCCAGCGGCTCCGGCAGCGTCGGATAAGGCTGCGTGGCCGCTGTGTAGTTGCCGGGGACTTGCGTCTGGATGACCGGACGTTCCTCGATCGGCCAGATCGGCTCTCCGGTCTCTCGGTTGAACGCGAAGACGAGGCCTTGTTTGGTGTTCTGGATCAGCGCGGGGATCTGCTCTCCGTCAACCGTCAGATCCATCAGAATAGGCGCGGTCGGAATATCGTAGTTCCACTGGTCGCTGTGGTGGATCTGGAAGTGCCAACGCCGCTCGCCCGTCTGGACGTCCAACGCGATGACGCTGCCGCCGAAGAGGTTGTGCCCCGGCCGATGGCCCGCGTAGGTCTGAACGGTCGAGGCGTTCGTGACGATGTATACGAGGCCCAGCTCTGGGTCGGCGGACGCGGGCGCCCACGACGACAGGTCGCCCGACCACTGCCAGGCATCGTTCTCCCACGTCTCGTGCCCGAACTCGCCGGGCCGAGGGATGACGTGGAATTTCCAGAGGCGCTCTCCGGTTCTGGCGTCGAACCCCATGATGTCACCCGGGATGTTCTCGATACGGGTCTGACCGTAGCTGGGCTCGTGGCCCACGAGCACCACGACAACGCCGTTCACGACGATCGGCGGTGACGAGCTGGTGACCATACCGAGTTCTCTCGGGACCCCGTAGTCGGCGTCGTACACTCCTTCGTCCCAGCGCTCCCACGGGCCCCAACCCTCGAGCAACTGTGGAACCAGGTCGACGACCCCGGTCTGTTCGAAATCATCGAGCGGTACGGGCTCGCCCCAACTCTCCAGGGGCCGGCCCGTCTTGGCGTCGAGCGCCCAAAGGAAGAAGCCGGGCGTAGTGATATAGATCACTCCGCGGCCGTCTACCTCGCCGTAGGCTACCCCTTTTCCGTAGGCCCGCCTGGGAGAGCGTAAGAGCCTCGTGGTCTCGGGCTCCCGAAAGACCCAGAGCGTCTCGCCCGTGGCAGGGTCGATTGCCACCACCTGCCGGCGCGTAGTAGCCACCGTGTAGAGTATGCCATCGACGTAGATCGGGGTGGACCGGGAAAAGTAGTCGACGTTGGGGCCGAAGTTATCACTCCGCCAAATCCACTGCTGCTCGAGGTCCTCGAAGTTGGCGGCGTTGATTTGGTCCAACATGGGAGCGGACCGGGTGTTCCCGGCATCGCCACCCAGATAACGCCACTCGCCATTCTCGGTCCCCGGCAGGCGCTGAGCGAATGCGGTCGCTGCCGTCAGAAGCAAGAGTGCAGAGGCGAGGCCGAGGCCAAACACGAGAGTCTGCGTTCGGCAGGGTCGGATCTCGAAGTTCATGACCTTCGTCATTTCTCCCTCCTCCTTGATGGGGCCGGATACGAGTGTCTTCCGAGCCACGGAAGCGCGACCGTTATAGTACGGCATGACAGGCGTTCGCGCACAAGGTGATGGAAAGCAGTAACTAGGCCCGGATCGCTCGAGACGGTCTTGGGATCCCAGCCGGGACGAGCGGAAAATAAAGGTAGCAAGAGGTATATCAGAAACGGATTCGGCATACCCAGATACCTCCATTCGATATCCAGATAACCTCAAACACCACCGCTTTCAGTTCCCTGCTGTATCAGGGCACTACCCTGTGCCGAAACCCCGTCTTTTTGGGCACAGGGTAGTACCTAGCCCGGCGAGCGACGGCTGTCTGTTCGTTGGCGATAAAGGCGAGAAGCAGGACGACGATTACAAGAAGAACATTTGCCAGCACGGGTGATCCCAAGAATTCCATGTCTACCTCCTCGTCTACCTCCTCTAGGTGGCTTGAAATTTTTGCAGAAATTTTTCGAGCTCAGGACTCCTAGCTCAATCTGAAAACAAAAATCCCCTGAGCAAAACCGTGTTGGATAGCTGAGCGTGGCTGGATGCCACGGAGGGGGGAGACTAGGGCTAGTTGCTGCGCCTCAAGCTACACGCGGGATATTCAAGCCACTCGGTGGACAGCCGTTGGGCTTCGGCTATTTGTTCAAGAGTCATCCGCTGCTCGATTATGTCTTCGCTCCTCAGGCATCCCCACGATGGCGGCAACTACCCTTCGCTCCAAGGGCACCTGTTGGAGGGCCACATCGCGAATCGTCGCGAGGCGATCCGTGTCGATCTCCTCCTTCTTGATGGGGGCGGCCGCCTTGGGGCACAGCTCAGGCTGGAGGGACCGGCTACGACGGATTCGGGATCGGGCAGTCCGGCAGAGGGCCCTGATCCAAGCTGACCACGACGAAGCGCCGGTTCACCGTCGCGGCGAAAACGCCGGTACCGTCCCCTCGGAGGCTCGGCACCCTCACCTGTCCGGATGGGTTGAAGTTCCCGCCCCGTGCCCAGTTCACGTAGTTCCCCTCGACCGCCGTGATCGACACCTCCGCCGTCGTCGAAGGCGGCAGCCCGTCCTGCAGCCGGCTCGCTAGGTCTTGGTTCAAGTCGAAGCGGTCGAAGATCCCGAATTCACTCGGAAAGACGATCGTCGTGTCCTGGTCCGATATGGAGAGGCCCAGAAGATTGAGAGGGTCCTCCTCCACCACGATGCCTTCCGGCTCGAGCGCCTCGGGCAGACCCGAAATCGACGCCTCGTTCACGTAGGCCCACGCCCCCTCCGAGCGAGACCAGTGGAGGGGTAGGAGTGTGTTGGAGTCGAGCCGGCACATCGTCGATATGCCGTCGACCTGGAAAGGCGACGGCACGCGTGTAGCCCCCAGGAGGGTTCCTCCATCTGCGAATGTGACCTCGACCTCGAGCAGGTCGCCCGGGTTGAGGTTCGGAGTCTGAGCGGGCTCAGCGAGGAAGCAGACGCCAGACCCTACGGTCGGCAAGGGCTCGAGGCACGCGTCGATCGCGTTCTCCACCAGGTCGAGCATGAGGCCATCGGGGCGGCGCACTACGATCAACGCATTCGGGAGCTCGTCGACACCCGATCCGGGTGCGCCGACCGTATGGTGCAGATAGGCCCGGATCTCGTTCTCGGTCGGGTCCTCCGCGAGATTCACGTAGATCTCGGCGATCACCACATCTTCGATTTCGATGATGGTGATCTCCTCAAGGTCACAACTGACCAGGAGGGCGAGGGCTGCGGGGCATACGAATCGGAGCAAGTCCCGCATCAGAACCGCACCTCCACGCCGAATGTGGGCAGCACCGGAAACATCGATACACCCGATCTCACGGCGGGGCTACGCTCATACTCGAAGAAGTAGAAAAGCACGTTCCGCCGGTTGTATACGTTGATGAGGTTCACATAAGGGGTGATTGAGCCCCATGACTTCTCGAAGGTCCGGCGAAAGCTCACGTCGAGCCGGTGGTAGGCCGGGTACCGGGATGAGTTTCGATCCCCGAGGACGACGCCGAAATCCCCGTCGTCATCGGGGTCTGCATCGGGGTCCGGCGCGCCCGACCACTCCAGGCCACGACCCCCGACGTAACGCGGCTCGTAGTACTGATAGGAGCCGAGCACGCTCGTGTAGGGGATCCCCGTACCGAGGTTCCACCTTATGCCGCCCTCCCAGCCCCAAGGTGCTGGGTACCTGAGGACGAGGTCCACGTCGATGCGGCGGTCGAAGATCGGGGAGTACGAGACTTCCGGCTGGCCTGGCAGCGGTGACAGCGGGTCCGGAAAGGTGCGGTCCGCCTCGAGGTACGAAACGGCCAGCCATCCGTTCACCGCGCCGGTCTCCTTTCGCACCATAAGATCGACCCCGTACGAGAGGCCATCCCCAGACAGGATATCGTCGAAGTCGTCATTCGGGTCGTCGGCGGTGTTGAATGTCACGACACCATCGAAAGAGCGGACGTATCCCTCCAACGACCAGAACCAGTCGATGCCGTGGTACCCTTCAACACCGACCTGAAGCTGGTCCGAAATCGTGTGCGGGGCGCGTGCCCCGGCCAGCACCCAAAAGTCGAGTCCGATCGGCAACTCCTCGTCCCGCAGCGAGTGCACGAACTGCGTGTAGCGGCCGACGGCCACCTTCGCGGCGACGTCTCTACCTCCGAAGAACCGCTTCACCGCCAGACGAGGAGCGATCTCCTGGACCCAGTCTCCCGGGTCGGGGCTGTAGCCATCGGCACGGAGCCCGAGCTCAACGAGCCATGCGCGGGGCGGGGACCAGCGCGTCTGAACGTACGTGCCGAACAGCCATCCATTGCCGATCTGGGAGCCGAACTCCGTCCCACCGCTCGAGAAGAGGTTCTTATAGAATTGACGCTCCGCGCTCGTCCCCACTTGCACGGAAACGCGCTCTGAGGGCCGGAGGTCCAGATCCGCCCTGAACTGGCCCTGCTTGATCCTGCTGTTCAGCTGAGTGTCGGCGAAGTCGGGGAAGGTGAGCCCAGTCAGGTAGCGGCTGAAGTTCGCTCGGACGTCGAAGGAGCCACCCCCACGCCTCGGGCGGGTCCAGCGGGCGCCCAAAGCGTCGTTGCCCCAGCCCAAGTCGATCCGCAACGGAAAGTCCTCGTCGTCCAGGCTCGTCAGATCGAAGACGTCCCGGCCTGTGTAGGCGGTGAGCATGATACGGTCACCGCCTGTCGTCCAACCCTCTACGATCGTCTGGACATCAGTCAGATGGTACGGGACTTGTTTGGCGATCAAGTTTAGGTACGAACGGCGGGCCGACATCCGATAGCGCACGCTCTCGAAACCGAGCGCATCAGCGACGGAGTTCGCGAGCCGGCCGCCCACGGCGGCCCTTGTCGCGAGAAGGGAGACCGCTCCGTCGATCGAGAAGTCTCCGTCTCCGGCGTCGCTCTCGATTTGAAGGACGGACGAGACTCGCCCTCCATGCTCCGCCGGGAACCCGCCAGAGTGGAGCTCTACCCGGTCGATCATGTCGGCGTTGAAGACGGAGAAGACGCCCCCGAGATGGAACGGGGAGAAGATAGGCATCCCGTCGAGCAGGATCAGGTTCTGATCCTGCGACCCTCCCCTCACGTGAAAAGAGGCGGAGAAGTCGGAGGTCGACACCACACCCGGCAGCACCTCGAGCGCGCGTACCGGATCAGGCTCGGCGAGGCCCGGCACGATCCTCACTTCGTCCAGATTCAGCGCCCTTACAGTGGCGCCACCCACCTGCTCGAAACGGGCCCGCTCACGACTGCGCTCGGCCTCGACGGAGATTCCTTCGATCTGGAGCGCGCTTCGCTGGATCCGGAGGTCAAGCTCCATGGTTTCGGTGGGGCTGATGACGATCTCCTCAGAGTACTCTGCGTACCCCAACCCCTGGACGCGGACCGTGTAGGGCCCGGGAGCGACCTCGAAGATGCGAAACGAGCCCAATCGATCCGTATCGGAGGCGACGACAGGGGTCTCGCTCCTGAGCAGCATGACCGACGCCCTGAACACGGCGACGCCCTCGTCGTCACGGACGCGGCCCTGGACGGTCGCGTCCTGCGCGGCAAGGGGCTCCAAGGGCAGAAGGAAAATGCCCATGAGGAGCACTAAGTGCGCGTGTTTTATTGCGATCAATTCGTCCCGCTACCCCTACAGGTCCCCTCGGCTGAACCGACCGTGCCGGAGAAAGTACACGACCTCTTCTCTCGCGCGTATCGGTAAACAGCCCCGATCTCGAAGTTGGTCATCCTGGCATTCTGCCCTGCCCCACTCAGGCCCGCAACTCAGGACGCGCAGAACACTGTCGGTAGGTGCGCTAGCATGGCGCTAGCAAGATTTCGGAAACTAAGGACAGAAGCATCTTCCGAAAGAACATCGGACGAGCGCTCCTATCGAAGGAGGCCGATCCGTTTCTTGACTCATGGAATCTGGACCTGACCACCAAGAAGGCGAAGGATCTGCATGCGGAAGGCGTCGACTTCGTAAGACAAGCGGAAATTGAGAGCGAAGTCACCTCACACATTCAGAGTTTGTTTTCGTTCGTCACCTTGCCGATCTTGAGCAAGTCGGAGCGACTCAGGTTAGAGTCGAGGTTGATCTCCACAGTAGCTTCGTGTGATGAATGCAACCCATCAAGCAACTGGCTGGGTCGCCACTCACCGAAAGAGAAGATCAGAAAGTCTGGACTTTGGCAGGTCAATGAGCTGTACAAAGAAGCACTATCTATTGAGGACTGCGAGCACCTCAGCCAAATTGCTGAAGAGGTTTCTCCTTGAGTTTTTCGAGCTACCCGAGAACGGTGAGCTTGCGGTCCGCGAGCTTGCATTTCAGGCGACGAAGAATCGTAAAGGGGAGGATTGCATGGCGGTACCCGTGTCGGTGAGTTGGGGGCAAAAAGGGGCCTATGGGACCCCAAGTGGTACCCCAACAACTCTGATTGCTTGGCGGGAACTCAGTGGATGGGAAGGGGACTGAGTGGGCCTCGATAGCCTCAGTCGGACTGTGTCGCTTGTCCGTGTTTAGGGCGGATACGATACTGCCTCCGGTCTGATCTTTCCCTACCGAACGCGCGGCGATGAGCGAGGGAGGGGGCGAAAATGACGTGGGAAATCGCGTTCGTGCTGGGCCTGACGGTCTGTGCGGTGGTTCTGTTCGTCACAGAGAAGTTCTCCACCGACATCGTGGCAATTCTCGTCATGATCGTGTTGCTCGTCTTCCGTGTGCTCACGCCTGCGGAGGGGCTGGCTGGATTCGCCAACACCGCCACCGTCACGGTCGGCGCGATGTTCGTCCTCAGCGCCGGGATGTTCCGGAGCGGCGCGGTGAACTTCGTCGGCAAAGCGCTTGGAAGACTGGCGCGGCACAGCTCGCGGCTGATGCTATTCGTGCTGATGGTGGGCGTCGGCGTGTTGTCGTCGTTCCTGAACAATACCGCTGCGGTGGCGATCCTGATCCCCGTCGTGATCGTCGTGGCGCGGCGAGCGAAGACCAGCCCCTCGAAGCTGCTGATGCCTCTCTCCTTCGCTTCCATGTTCGGCGGCATGTGCACGGTGCTCGGCACGTCGACCAACATCCTGGCGAGCTCGATCGCTGAGCAGGCAGGCCTCGGGGCCTTCGGCATGTTCGAGTTCGCCAAGCTGGGCGTCATTTTCTTCGCCGTCGGCGTCGCCTACATGATGACCCTGGGCAGAAGGCTCGTTCCCGACCACCGCGGGCAGGGCGATTTGACGACGAGCTTCGGTTTGGGCGACTACCTGACCGACCTCGTATTGCAAACCGAATCGAAGTCGGTCGGCCATTCGCTGGCATCGGCGCCGCTGGTGAAAGAGCTCAACATCGACGTTCTCCAGATCCGACGGGGTGAGGACACTCTGCGGCCGACTCCTGAGACGATCCTTCGCGAAGGCGACGTGCTTCGCATCCAAGGCGATCTGCGCACGATCAACGAACTGAAGGGCCGCGCCGGAGTGACCTTCGGAATGAGTATGAAGTGGCGGGACGAGCATCTTCACTCCACCGATACCAGACTGGTCGAGGCTGTGGTGGGGCCCAGCTCACCGCTGGCCGGGAAGTCCCTCGCGGAGTCACGTCTACGAGCAAACTACGGAGCCTCGGTGCTAGCGATCCGGCAGCACGGAACGCTCAGGTATGGCCAGTTCGAGAACATCACGCTGATGCCGGGTGACGCGCTGCTCATCGACGTACCGAACGACCAGATCGAGCACCTCACCCAGCAGCGTGTGTTCTTGGTGGTGTCCAGAGCCGGGATCCCCCGTTTCGACTGGCGCAAGGCCAGCAAGGCGGTCGCAATCGTGGTCGCGGTCGTCGTCGTCTCGGCAACAGGGCTACTGCCGATCGTGGCCGCCGCCGCCACCGGCGCCTTGATGATGGTGCTGAGCGGTTGCGTCTCGACGGAGGAGGCCTACGGGGCGATCGAGTGGAACGTGCTCTTCCTGCTAGCTGGCATGCTTTCGCTGGGCGCCGCCATGGAAAAGACTGGGGCTTCGACGATGCTGGCGGACGGGATGATCGACAGCGTGGGGGGGTTCGGTCCACTCGCGCTGCTGGCTGCGTTCTTCGGCGCCACCATGCTGCTGACGGAAGTGATGTCGAACAACGCCACCGTTGCGCTGCTACTCCCGATCGCGATCACCACTGCGCAAGCGATCGGCGTAGACCCGCATGCCTTCATGTTCGCCGTCGTTTTTGCGGCTTCGTCGAGCTTCATGACGCCGGTCGGCTATCAGACCAATACGATGATCTATGGGCCGGGCCAGTACCGGTTCAAGGACTTCGTTCGTGTGGGCGCCCCGCTCAACCTCATATTCTGGGCCCTGGGCACGCTCTTGATCCCCTGGTTCTGGCCTTTCTGAGCGAAACCGCCAGTAACTTCGGAGATCCCGATCTAGACTAGATTTCAACGTGGTTCATCGAGAGGCATAATTTGACGATGAGGATGAACGTGGGGCGGTTCACTCGCCTGACGAACGCCCTGTGTTCCACCGGGATACGCGATGGCCGACAAAAAGCTCTCTGAGGCCTTGGCATGAGTCTCGGCCCGAGACCCTCTCCGAAGGATGTGGTCGCCGGTGTCGGGGTGGCGTTGATTCTGATCCCCCAGAGCATGGCGTACGCGGAATTGGCAGGGCTTCCAGCCCGTCACGGGCTGTTCGCCGCCGCGTTGGGACCACTGGCTGCGGCCTTTTTCGCATCGTCACCCTATCTCCAGACAGGCCCCGTCGCCCTCACTGCGCTACTCACTCTGGGGGCCCTCGTACCTGTAGCCGTTCCGGGCTCGGCCGAGTACGTGGGGTTCGCCGCGCTTCTGGCCCTCGTGGTCGGGTTCGTGCGGGTGCTCGTGGGGGCGCTGAGGGGCGGGTGGATTTCCTACCTCATGTCGCGGCCGATGTTGGACGGATTCGCGTCGGGCGCGGCGATCCTCATCGTCTGCTCCCAGCTTCCGGGTGCGTTCAGTGTCGACGCGAGCGGAGACGGGGTCCTCAGCCGAGCGCTCTGGGCCATCCGGCATCCCTCGGATTGGGAACAAGGCTCCTCGCTCCTCGCGATGCTCACGCTGCTGATCGTGATTGGGGCCCGACGGCTGAATCCGCTCGTTCCCGGGGTGCTGATCGCGACGGTTGTGGGCATATCGTTCTCTCTCGCGACGGATTATGGAGGGCCCCGGCTCGGCGATGTCGACGCGGGGCTTCCGGATCTCTCCCTCGCACTTCCGTGGGCGTCCCTCCCCGCTCTCGTCCTTCCCGGTATCGTGATCGCGCTCGTGGGCTTCGCCGAGGCCGCTTCGATCTCGAGGATCTATGCGACCAAGGAGAGGATGCGGTGGAATCCGGACCAGGAATTCATCGGCCAAGGTGCCGCCAATATCGCTGCGGGCCTGTTCGGGGGTTTTCCGGTCGGCGGATCCTTCTCTCGGAGCAGCCTGAACTATTTGTCTGGTGCGCGCACTCGGTGGAGCGGACTCGTGACGGGCGCGGTGGTCTTTGCCTTTCTCCCCTTTGCGCACCTCCTCGGGCCGCTCCCCCGCTCGGTTCTCAGCGCGATCGTCATCGCGGCGGTCGTTCCGCTGATTCGGGTACGTCTGTTGGTGTCACTTTGGAAAATATCCCTACCTCAGGCGGTGGTGGGCTGGCTCACCTTTTGGTTTACGATCATACTCTCCCCGCATGTCGAGCAGGCCGTGGTCCTGGGCATCCTCGCGGCGGTCGCCGTCCATATTTGGCGCGAGCTTGAGCCGGGTGTCGAATTCTGGGTCGAGGGAGCCACTTTGCACGTCAAGCCGAGCGGTGTCCTCTGGTTCGGCTCGGCGGCCTTCCTCGAGGAGGCCGTCGCGCGGCGGTTGGCCCTTGCTCCGGAGGCGGAACGACTGGTGCTCCATCTCGACGGCCTCGGTCGAATCGACCTCACGGGCGCCCAGGTGCTCCGGGAGCTCATGGACCAGCTTCGAGAGGGGGGGATCGATGTGGAGATGAAGGGGGTACCGCCCCACGCCATGCGTATTCTCAACGCGGTGATGGGTCGAATGGGCCGACACTGATCGCTTGAGACGGTCTTGGGACCCTGAGTCAACTCCGCTGCGATCAAGTTTCGGGGATGGGAGCCGGCAAGACCACAGGTCCGGCTCCGCTCACATGACCAGCCGTAGCGCCAACGCCGATGCGCAGCGGAACACGTTCGGGCGATCGTCACCGGTTTCTGGGTTCTATCGGCATATGCGATGCATGGAGAGAGAGTGTGGTATGCCGACCAGACACGAGTATTTGGAACACGGCAAGGTGAGTCAATGACCCGATGGCCAGAAGCGCCAGAAGCGGGTGCCCCACCAGCGCTGGACTATAAACACTGTTTCACTCGTCCTGAGTTGCGGGTCTGAGTGGGGCGGAGCAGAATCACAGCATGGTGATTACACAGTGTCCCGAATGTGACGGCAAGGTTTCGACGAGAGCGGCAGCCTGATTGCGCTATTGGAGCAAGTGGGAACTAGCTGATGGTACCCAAAGACGATTTACGGATTAAGCTCCCGATTGATCAAAGGAATGGAGTTCTGCGATGATCGATCCAGGCACCCCCGCGCCGGGCTTCACTCTTCCTTCGGACACAGGGGGAGACGTTACCCTTGCCGATTTCCGGGGAGGGAAGGTCATCCTCTACTTCTATCCCAAGGACAACACCCCGGGATGCACAGTGCAGGCATGCGATTTCCGTGACTCTCTTCCAGGTTTCGAAGGAGCGGGTGTGGCCGTGTTGGGCGTTTCGGCCGATTCAATCGAGTCGCACCGGAGGTTCCGCAAGCTGTTCAGTCTCAACTTCCCACTTCTGGCTGACCAGGATCACACGGTTTCGCGAGCATATGGGGTATGGAAGAAGCACAAGGTATTCGGAATGAATATCGAGCGGAGCACCTTTCTGATCGACGAAGCGGGTAACATCGAACGGATCTGGAGGAATGTGCGCCCGGGGGGCCATACCAAAATGCTTTCTGAGCTAGTGGACGGAGGACCGTCCAACCATTAGCCGAGGCCCAACGGCTGTCCACCGAGTGGCTAGAGGCGCATCTCCCCGGTGGCAACTAGCCCCTAGTCCCTCCGGCACCCAGCCACACCCAGCTAGCCAGCCCTGTTCTGCTCG
>Ga0310124_10000710_pt1 | contig 23391 bp, 18 predicted proteins | sample CB11b_AW_Bot5_MG_FD_203507 | JGI IMG/M metagenome (GOLD analysis project Ga0310124, IMG submission 203507) | Marine microbial communities from Western Arctic Ocean, Canada - CB11b_AW_Bot5 | ecosystem: Environmental > Aquatic > Marine > Oceanic | place: Canada: Western Arctic Ocean | collected... | reverse complement strand
CTGAACTAGACCATACGATATAAAAAAGAGAGGGGATATTATCTCCTCTCTTTCCTTATTAGCTTCTGATCAGCGTTGTGAGCACTATTTGTTTGCTGCTTGATCTGGCTAAGTTTTGTTACCTAAAAATAACTATTTAAACGTCGACCAAATCGGAGCGTGATCTGACGGTTTTTCGATGCCACGCAGTTCGTAGTCGATACCGGCTTCAGTACATTTGTCAGCAAGCTTTTGAGTTGCGAGGACCACATCAATACGCAGACCACGGTTGTCTACGAAGCCTTTTGAGCGGTAATCAAACCACGAGTATTGATCGCTCACTTCAGGGTGTAGTAAACGGAAGCTGTCCACAAAACCCCAGTCCATCAGTATTTTCAACCATTCGCGCTCTTCTGGTTGGAAAGAACACTTACCTGTTTTCAACCAACGTTTCGCATTAGGTTCACCAATACCGATATCAATATCGGTAGGGCTGATATTAATGTCGCCCATTACGATCACTTGTTCATCTTTGTTGTGGTAATTGTTCAGGTACGTCATTAAGTCTTTGTAGAACTCACGCTTATACGGGTATTTGGTTTCATGCTTAATGTTATCCCCTTGAGGGAAGTAACCATTTAGTACAGTAACCTTTTCACCATTTTCATCTTCAAACGTCGCCATGATCATGCGCTTTTGATGGTCTTCATTGTCTGTAGGAAAGCCTTTCTGTACAGAAATTGGTTCTTGCTTACAAAGCATAGCCACACCGTAGTGCGCCTTTTGACCATGGAAGTAGACTTTGTAACCCATTGCTTCAACATCGGCTAATGGGAAGGCTTCATCGTGCACTTTTATCTCTTGAAGACCAATCACGTCGGGTTGGTGCTTATCGATAATAGCTTGCAGTTGGTGAAGACGGGCTCTAAGGCCATTTATGTTGAAGCTAATGACTTTCATTTGTTTTTATACCTCTCGTAAACCCTTGTGCTTGCTTGTTTATCAAGGGTTTGTTGATTTGGTGGATTTCATGGTTCATCGTATTTAACCATGCTTAATAATTTCTGTCGCCACTTTATAAAGACTAAATGGCGACGTTAAATGGTGTGAATACCTACAGTTACGCTGAGCCTACTGAGTTTTTAGCAAGTCTAAAAAGAACGCGTATTCAAGTGCGTCTTCTTTTAATCGTTTAAATCGACCGGAAGCCCCGCCATGACCAGCTTCCATGTCGGTTTTGAACAACAACACATTATTGTCTGTTTTCATTTCACGCAGTTTTACCACCCACTTCATTGGTTCAAAGTACTGTACTTGTGAGTCATGCAGGCCTGTTGTTACTAACATGTTCGGGTAGCTTTGAACTTTCACATTGTCATATGGCGAGTAACCTAGCATGTAATCGTAGTAGGTTTTATCGTTGGGGTTGCCCCATTCGTCATACTCGTTGGTGGTGAGAGGAATCGATTCATCAAGCATAGTCGTCACCACGTCTACAAACGGAACATGTGCACCAATACCACGGTACAGTTCTGGTGCTTGGTTGATGATTGCGCCCATCAATAGACCGCCCGCTGAGCCGCCTACCGCAAATACTTTATCTTTAGCACCATAACCTTCTTCAACAAGCCCTTTAGTGACATCAATAAAGTCGTTGAACGTGTTTTGTTTGGTCAGTTTCTTGCCATCTTCATACCAAGGGCGACCAAGCATTTCTGAACCACGGATATGTGCGATAGCATAAACGAATCCGCGATCAAGTAAGCTGAGGCGAGCCGATCCAAAGGTTGGTTCGATTGTGTGGCCGTAAGAGCCATAGCCATATTGGTAGATAGGGTTGGTGCCGTCTTTCTTGAATAAATCTTTACGATAAACCAAAGAGACAGGAACTTGCTTACCATCGCTAGCCGTTACCATGATTCGCTCTGATTGGTAGTTATCCGCTTCGAAATCACCTAATACGGGTGTCTGCTTCATTAGCTCAGATTCACCTGTATTTAGATCGAAATCATAGTAAGTACCTGGCGTAGTTAAGCTGCTGTAATAGACACGAACTTTTGAGTTATCTAATTCATAGTTACTCGTTAGGTAAGCGGCAAATGCGGTGTCGTTAAATTCAAGTGGGAACTCGTTGCCTGTTGAGAGTTGACGAACTTTCACGGTAGACAAGCCATTCGCACGTTGTTCGTAAACAAGATGGTCATCAAACAGTTCGAAATCGACAAGTTGAGTGTCGTCGTCTGCTGGGATGACATCGACCCATTTTGAACGGTCATGCATGTCTGCTGTGTTTACTTTCATTAAACGGAAATTGACGGCTTGGTAGTTGGTGTCGATGTAATACCAATCATCTAGCCTAGCGATGCTGTACTCGATGCCAGTCTCTCGTGGGTAGAAAGGTTCTGCTTTCGCGTTTGGGTTGTTGGCATCAATGATCGAAACACCACTGGTTTCAGTGCTCGAGTGCCAAATGTAGACCTGTTCACCATCTTTGCTTTTACTCAAAGAGGTGTAGTAAGCGCTGTCGGTTTCTTCGTAGATTAGCTCATCGCTTGTCTGAGATGTGCCCAATACATGTCGTAGAACTTGGTAACCCAGCAATGTTTGTGGATCTTTCTTGATGTAGTAGAAGGCTTGGTTGTCGTTTTGCCATGCAATTGCACTCGAGGCACCTTCAATTTCATCTTTCAGATATTCACCTGTCGTGAGGTCTTTAATCTTGATGGTGTAGATTCGGCGGCTAAGCGTATCTTCGCCATAGGCTAACAAGTTTTCGTTTGGACTGATCGTCAAGCCACCAACACTGAAGAATTCATGTTCTTTTGCCAGTGCGTTAACGTCTAAAATGATTTGCTTGTCTGCGCCTGCAAAGTCTTTTGCACGTAAGTGAACGGGGTATTCGTTGTCACCTGTGACTTCATTCGAATAGAAGTAGCTGCCTTTGCGAACCGGTACTGAATTGTCGTCTTTTGCGATTCGCCCTTTGATCTCTTCAAATAATTGTTTTTGTGCCGCTTCTGTATGTTTAAGCACCGTATCTGCGTACTGATTCTCTTGCTCAAGTTGTTTCAAGATCTCTGGGTCTTGGCGTTCATCATCGCGCATCCAGTAGTAATCGTCGATTCGGGTATCGCCATGAATCGTCATTGCATGAGGGACTTTCTTAGCAACAGGAGCTTGTGTTTGCTGGGCGACAAGTTGCGATGGAGAGTAGTGGTTCATGGTTGTTATTCCTTGATTGCTGCATCCGGCGACAAGCGCTATTGATACGGCTAATGTGGTTAAAGCGATACGCATCTGTATATCCTTAGTGTGCACCTTACTCGTTTTAATGCCAGCATCCTTTGTTGTGAGAGTCTATGTACGTTGGTGTTCTTCCAGTGATGTTATTTATAATTGGATTCTGGATATGCACTTTCAGCGTAAGTGTCTGTTATTGTTTTCAAAAAATCAAAGTAATGTTAAATGAAATTGCTGATACGTGAGAGTGGAAGGAATAAATGCGAAACAAAAAAGGGACACACTTTTCAGTATGTCCCTCTTCGTTGTTTGGGCTGGGTTCGAGTTTTACTTTAGATAGCCAGTGGCATTTCGTTTGAATGGTCAGGTTTACGATTAACCCAACGTAAACCAAGCATGGCGATGAATGACATTGCAATCATCAAGCAACCGAGTGGCAGTTGGTCTTGAGCCGGGAAGAACGATGCCAATAGTGTTGCGATGCCAGCACCTAGATTTTGCATACCGCCTAAGATCGCGCCCCCTGTACCTGCGTGGAATGGGAATGGCGAAAGCGCTCCCGTTGTTGCTGCTGGAAATAAGATACCAGCGCCTAAGAAGTAAATCGTTGCACCGCCAATCAAAGTTAATGCTGTAGTTTGGCCGAATAGACCCGGTATCAACACCACTGTTGAGCCTACCAAGATAGCAACTAGACCAACATTCAGTACGCGGCGCTCACTGCGACGTTGTGCGATGTAACTAGATAGGCCTGCACCGACTAAGTAACCTGGAATGGGTAAGACAAACAACAAGCTTACTGTGGTTGCTGGTAAGCCAAGTACGCCGCCAAGCAGCACGCCTGCCGCTGCTTCGAATACCGCTACGCCAGCAAAGGTTGCGACTAATACCAATAAGAAACCTTGGAAACGTTTGTCAGACAGAACGAATTTGTAGCTGTTGGCAACTGATTCATGCTTGCGTCGTTCTTTCGGCAGAGTCTCCATCATGCTCGTCATCATGGTAATCACAACGGCGATACCAAACAGCGCAAGGAACAAGTAGCTAGAACGCCAGCCGAAAGCTTCTGTTAGGTAACCGCCCAATACAGGAGCCATCAATGGTGAGAAAATCACACACATGCTAATTAAGCTGTTTGCACGGTGTAGTTCTGCGCCTTCAAAACAGTCGCGAGTCAATGTACGAGACATCGCACCGCCACAACCGATACCCAAACCTTGGATAAAGCTACCCGCTAAGAACCATTCATACTCGTGAGCGAACAATGCCACCAGAGTGCCGATGATGTAGATGATCAAACCAATCACGATGATCGGTTTACGACCTAGGCGATCAGAAAGTGGACCGTAGACAAATTGCGACAGACCATAAGGGATCAAGTAACACGCCATCACTGCTTGGAGTGAAGACGCCGAAACCAAGAACTCACCTGACATATGACCGATAGAAGGCACGTACATCGTTTGAGTTATTTGACCTACGGCAGTCAGAATAGCGATTAAAAAGGTAAGTTTCGCTAATGGAAACGAGGCGGACATTTGCGTATCTCTCCAAAAAATAAAGACGTAAAAAGCCTTAGCGCTCCTTTGAGGAGAGCCAAATGAATAAAGTGCTCAGGGAATCTAGGCGCGAGATATTAGATCTTGAATGCCGAGTTAGCAATCAAAAAGTGTGAAGTTGATCAAGATAAAAATCTATAGTTTGGATTATTAAAACTAATCCGAAGTTACTGTGTTCTCAAAGTTCAAAAGGGGGAATGTTTTTCCTAGAAATTTCGATGCTATGGTTATGCCTAAAGTGTTAGTTCAATAGTTACATGGCCCATGATAGCGTGAATACATTTAGTTGAAATCACAGAAAAAAGGCAAAAGACAAGGCCTATTAACATTTATGTAAACTTTCGTTTTATATGTAAGCAATTTGTGCTGTAATTATCCGCTAAGCTATTCGTCAAACTTATTTACATTGTGCTCTTCAATTCATCTCAATGTGGTAGTTACGGTTATGGAAGTCTTTTGGCTTAAATAAGGATATTAAATGCGCTCACTATCGGTACAGTGGAAAATCACCCTGCTTGCAGGCTGCTGTCTAATCATTACTTCACTGTCTCTTATTGGTTTTTCAATCTATAACGCGACCAGTAACCAACAAGTCATCAAATCTCAAAGCTCAGAATCAGTTATCAATAAAACTCAGCAGTTGCTGGCGTCTGTTTCTCAGCTTAATGCTCAAGAAACCCAACGCTATGTAGACGAAGCGGTTTACCGCGCAGAAATGTTAGCAGCCAGTGCTCAGTTTCTAAAGAACAATGCGGATGAAAACTTTACTCCAAGTGAAGAGCTACGTACTGCGTTAGATGAAATGGTTCGTCGCTCAGTTTTGAACTTTGATTCTATTCAAGGTGCATATTTAGTTTTCCAACCTGATTTACTTGATGGTGAAGATGCGAATTATGTCGATGCGGACTATGTTGGATCTAATGAAAAAGGTCGTTTTGCTCCTTATTGGAAGGTGGCGGATAACGGCGAAAATGTTCTAGCGAACGTTCTGTCAGAACCTATTTTGAGCGATGATAGCAATAGCGAACGCTTTTATTGTCCTTTGTCTTCAGGGCAAACGTGTATTAGTACTCCACGAGTCGTGAACAGCGGTGGTACTGCATTACTTACCTCTTCAATTTCAGTACCTATTTTAGTTGATGATGTTGCTATTGGCTTCTTGGGTATTGACCTAAGGCTAGATGGCTTGACCAGTGTGGTCACGCAATCAGATCAAAGCTTATTTGATGGCGCTGGTGCCGTTTATGTTGTTAGCCTAGACGGTTCGGTTATTGCTTCAGATGACTCAAGTATTGCCGTCGGCTCGGTCTTTCAAAGTGACAATACCAACAGTGATTTAATGACCGACTTTATCTTCGGTGGCGAAGTGACGACTCAATGGAGTGAGAATGGTGAGTGGTTACTCGCATTTGCTCCTGTTACCGCAGCGAACCAAACTTGGGGCGTGTTGTTTGAGATCCCGCGTGAGAGTGTAATTGCCGATGCTAACCGATTGGATTCAATCATTAGTACTAAAGTAAGCGAAGGCATCCAAACGGAAGTGATTGTAGGCGTCATCTTCATTCTTTTTGGTTTAGCTATTATCGCGTTTTCTTCATTGTCTATTGTTAAGCCTATCCGACAGGTAGTCGAAAGGCTCAATGATATCGCTTCTGGTGAAGGTGATTTGACTCAGCGTTTGGAAGTGAAATCTCAAGACGAAATTGGTCAGTTATCACAAGGGTTTAACCTGTTCTTAGACAAGCTTCAGCACACGATTAAAGAAGTGATTCAAACCACTGAGCAAGTAGCGAGTACGACAAGCCAAGCTAAGGCATCAGCATCAAGTACACGTGAAAGCAGTGAATCTCAATTTAAAGAAGTCGATCTAGTGGCAACAGCCGCAGAAGAGATGACTCAGACTGCTGGCTTAGTGGTACAAAATGCAGAAGTTGCAGTTGATGCTGCTTGTGAAGCGAACCGTTCTGCTCGACAAGGGCAACAAGTCATCGAACTCTCAGCTGGAGAAATGAGAAAGCTGGTGGAGCGTATGTCGAGCGCTGTTCCTATTGTTGAAGAGTTAGCTAAAAATAACGGTAACATCACCGAAATCTTAAGTGTTATTGAAGGGATCTCTGAGCAAACCAACTTACTAGCATTGAATGCGGCGATTGAAGCGGCGAGGGCGGGTGAGCAAGGGCGAGGTTTTGCTGTTGTAGCTGATGAGGTAAGAAACTTAGCAAGTCGTACACAATCATCGGTTGGTGAAATCAGAGCGGTGATCGACAAGGTTCATGCTGGAACTCAAGATGTTGTCGAAGCGATACAAGAAGGTAATATCTTAGCCAACGATACTGCGTTACATGTTCAAAATGCAGTTGAAGATCTTGGTTCGATTTTCACTTCAATTGAAGAGATCAGCGATATGAATAGCCAGATCGTGAGAGCAGCAGAAGAGCAGCAATCGGTTTCCGGCGAAGTGAATCAAAGTGTGGTTAACATTCGCGACTTAAGTGCGAAAATTTTGGAACAAGCTGCAGCTTCTGAGCAAGTGGGCAGCGAAATCGAGCAACTATCTCAACAGCAACAGAAATTGGTGAATCAGTTCAAGGTCTAGTAGTTGACAGTCTAGTTGTTCACGGTTTGGCTATTTAAGTTTAGTTAACGGTTGAATCGAAAAAGGGACAAATGAAGATTTCATTTGTCCCTTTTTTGTTTTTCTAAGGCTATTAGACTATTTGGTTCTAGGGCTCGGTGATATTCATCGAAACCGATTCACCAAGTTAGTCTTCGATAAACCAGTAACCTTTGTTTACCAATTCAGTCACGACAGTGACACCTGAAGGAGTCAAAGTGGTTGCTGAGTTAATCACCGAGTCATCACACAGTACGTTTAGTAGCGATGAATCCGCTTCTTCAACCTTGACCACTTCACCATTGATGTAAGCCGTGTTGGTTTCATTCTCATGGTAGAGCGCTTTCAAGCCCGATACTCGACAGATCTCGCCTTCTGACTCTAAGTGCTGAGCGATCTCTTCTTCTGTCCATAATGGCTCAGGAGCGACGATATCAAGCTGGTGGCGTGATTGGCTTAGCAAACATCCCATGAATTTGCTGATGGTTTCAGGTTGCTCTAGTGCAGATTTCAACATGTCAGTGAGATTGCTTAAATCCGATGAACGAATTTTGCCGTAGCCTTCTTGCGTTTTGAATTCTGGATCGTGCAGGTGTACGTCACCCATATCATGAGTAAGCACAAAATCGGCGAAGTTGCTGATTAGCTCTTGCTCTTTAGGAGAGCGGTAGCCTATAGAATAGCTCATTGATGGCTCTAACGTGTTGCCTTCATGCGGGAAACCCGGTGGGATATAAAGGATATCGCCCGGCTCTAAGGTTTCATCAATGATCGGTTCAAAACCTTCGATTTGACGAAGTGCAGAAGCTTGAACGGTCTCTTTGTATTGGCCCACATCTTTTGCGCCGACTTTCCACTGGCGTTTACCTTGGCCTTGAATGATGAATACGTCGTATTGATCAATATGGGGGCCTACGCCGCCTTCTGGTGCTGAGTAGCAGATCATTAGGTCGTCGAATAACCAGTTTGGTAAAGCTTGGAACGCTTCAGTCAGCTGATTTGCACCTTGGTGCCAGTGGTTCGCTGCTTGAACGATCAATTGCCAATGTGTTTCAGTTAGCTCGCCAAATTTCTCTTCGGAGAATGGACCATGTTCTGCAGTCCATTGGTTGTCGAGGTTAGAGACAAAGCGAGAATCCACTTCTTCTTCCATCGATAAACCAGCAAGTTCTTCTGGCGAAATTGGGTCGACGAAGTTTTGGAAGCCACCTTTTAAGATGGTTGGTTTTTTATGCCAGTAGTTTTCAAGAAATTCGGGCATAGAAAAGCTAAGTTGGTACATGTGAATCCTGTATGTTTTTATGCTAGATGCTAGATGCTAGATGCTAGATGCTAGATGCTAGATGCTAGTTTGGCTTGTAAATCTTGTTGGACAATCTTAATTGCTTCTAACGCCACTTTTGGGTCGATTTCGTTGCTTTCGAGCAGATAGATCAGGTCGACAGCTAACTTAACTTCTTCTGGCGCATTATCCAGTGGTGATGATGTGTTATCAGTGTTCATTTCGCTTAGGGTTCTCTAAGTTAATCAGTCTCTCAATATTTTTCATTGAGTCTTCACAGCGTTCTAATCGTTCTTTTGCTAATTGCCAAGCCTCGTCCGCTTTTTTCTTACTGTGGCGAGGCGCAGAATCAAACGCTAACTTTCGTACTCGTACTAAATCGACCAGTCGCTTTTGCCAATCTTGGTGCTGAGCGAGTTCGTTGTAAAGGTCGTTGAGATTTTTGCCTGACTTACTTTTTCGGTCTAAGCGTAAATCATGGTTAGCGAGCTCCCTTTGGATTGCAGCTATCTGGTTAGTCAGCTTTTCCGTCAGGTAGTTGGCCCGAGATGCGGTCAGTTGATTTGTCGCTTGTTCACGAATAATGGTGTTGTACGTTGCTTGAGTTTCAAGTGCGTAGGGCATTAAAATAGAAGAGCTGCACTTAAATAAGGTTCGGTCAAACAAGGCTTGATGATAAGCACCACGGGCTTTGTCGACCTGAGAACTGTGCCCAATTAAGGTATCCAGTACACTTTTAAGATTTGAAAAATGGTTCATTTCGCTTCCCATTGGCTGGTGGCTATAAGTTTACAAACCACGCTTCGTAAGCCAGTTTAATCGCAAGAACACTCACAACAGTCACAAAGACAGGTCGTATAAATGTAGCACCAAAGCGAATAGCAGAATGTGCTCCAACAAATGCACCAGCCATCAAACAAAGCCCCATGGTTAAACCTAGAACCCAATCAATATGACCGAGAATCGCAAAGGTCACCAAAGAGGTGAAGTTGCTAGTGAAGTTCATCGCTTTAGACAAACCAGAAGCCAGTAAGATATTTAAGCGATAAAGCGCCATAGAACTCACAGTCCAAAACGCGCCAGTACCTGGGCCTGCAACACCATCATAAAAGCCAAGAATGAATCCTTGGTACTTTTGTTTTCTTTTAAGTACCGGACACGGTTTAGGAGACACATTATGGCTCACATCCGGAGTCTTATGAAAAATGGTATAGACAGCAGCGGCAAGAATAACTAATGGCAATACCTTCTCTAACCACTCTGTACTAATGGCATCAACAGTCAGGGTGCCGATTGTTGCACCTATTAATGTCGATATGAATGCATTGGTCCAACATTCAGGTTTGAACAGTTTCTTTCGATAGTAAGTAAAAGCGGCAGTTGATGAGGCAAACGTTGCGGCCAGCTTATTAGTTCCGAGTGCAATGTGTGGCGGTAAACCAAGCGATAGCAAAGCTGGGACGGTTAACATCCCTCCGCCACCGGCGACAGCATCGATAAAGCCTGCTGCAAATGCAACCAAGGCAAGTATGACCAACATGGTTGGCTCAATCATTTCCATAAATAGCTAGTGTTCTCGTTATCGGCTGTTAGGGCAGCCACATGAATAATCAATGGATTAGTCATGTTGGGTTGTGAATGCAAAGACCTAGCGATGACAGGCCCATAACTACCTTAAGGGCAGTAAAATTAGTATTTTATTGTTCTTTTAAAAGGCGGTAGCGAATCGAGTAGGGATTTCCCGTATCGCTTCGTGACTATGCGTCTATCAAGGATCGTGACTCTACCAGAATCTCGTTCTTTACGCAGCAATCTACCCACAGATTGAATAAGCTTTTTACTCGCTTCTGGAACAGTAATCTGCATAAAAGGATTACCGCCGCGTGATTCAATATATTCTGAATGTGCTCGCTCTACAGGAGAGGTAGGAACACCAAAAGGAATCTTGGTAATAACGAGGTTTTCAAGTAGCTCGCCAGGTAGATCAAGACCTTCAGAAAAGCTACCCGTTCCAAAAAGGACGCTGGTTTTACCTTGGTCTATCAGCTTTTTATGTTTTTTTAGGATTTCGGTTCGTGAAGTATCACCTTGAACCTGCAATGCCCACGACTTTTTAACGAAATCTGTTGCCAAAGCTTCTGCAACTTTATTCATTTGCCAGTAAGAAGAGAATAAAACGAGATTGGCTTTGTTGTCTTCTATTACCTTTGGCAATATTTCAATAAGATATTCAGTAAACTGCGGTGCTTGTGGTTCGTACTTCATTGCAGGAACAACCAGCTCAGCTTGGTTCTGATAATCAAACGGCGATGCCAAAGCCAGAAATTGTACACCGTCTTCGGCTTTTTGACTGATACCAGCTTGATGGCAGAAAAAGTTGAAGGAGTTGAGTGCTCTCATTGTCGCAGAAACGAGTACTGCACCAACACAACGACTCCAGATCTGTTGGTCCAGTTGCCAACCAACCTCTAGTGGCGAAACATTCACAACGAAATCGCCTTCACTTTCTTTATTCAGTTCAAGCCAACGCGCTAAAGGCGCTCCTTTCTCTCTCTTAGGTTCAGCCATTAAGCGCCAAACCTGAGCAAGGTTTTCTGTCCTTTGTATATAGAAACCAATTTCTGCAAGCGCAGGCTCTGCCAGTTTTGCAGAAAGCTCTCCGTCTTTAACTCGCTCTGCAATCAAGTCTGCAATCTTCGCAACGGCTTGGCTCGCCTTTTGTGTGAGTTGCTTGAGATCTTTAGATTCATTCTCTAGCCAATCAGGTAAGTCGCCATGCTCGAAGCGATACAAGCCGTCTTCAAAGTGGCTAGCATCAAACTGTTTGCTCATTTGAGTAAGAGTAGGAATCAGCTGTTGTACAGAATCCTGCAATTCATTTCTGAATCGACCCACACGCTTTTCATCCGCCAAGCCCGAAAGCTTGGTGATTGATTGATTCAAACGCTCTAACCATGAAGCGGCACCCTTTAAGCTCGCGGCTGCAGAAGAGTGATCTCTCGCTACGTGTGGTAAGTGGTGAGCCTCGTCAAATATATAGATGCTATTTTCTGGTTCGGGCAGTATCACGCCGCCACCAAGGTCGGCATCAGCCATCACTAAACTGTGATTGGCGATAATCACGTCTGCTTTATCCAGCTCCGAGCGTGCTTTTTGGAAAGGGCAGTCTCGATGAGTCGGCATACTGTTGTTACAGCTGTGCTTATCACTGACGATCATTTGCCAAATTATATTGTCGATTGGTTTAGGCCATGAGTCACGATCCCCGTCCCATTTACCTTGAGCCAAACTACGATACATAGTTTGAAGCTGCTCGATGTCTTTCTTCTTTGGCTTAGATTCGAACATCGCCATTTGTCCACCATCAACCCCACAAGCAGCGGCTAACTTCTCGGCACAACAGTAACGCTGTCTACCTTTGGCTAGTATAAAAGAGAACTCTCTATCAGTAAGCCTTCTATATAGAGGGAGATCTTTGTTGACGAGTTGTTCTTGTAGGGCAACCGTAGCTGTCGAAATGATGATTTTTCGATTATTTAGCACAGCGACAGGAATCGTTGCCATGAGATAGGCGAGTGATTTCCCGATTCCTGTTCCCGCTTCAGCCACAATCATGCGATTACTTTTGTGGTATTGACCACAAAGTGTCTTAGCTATTTCTGCAACTAGGTAATTTTGAGCACGTCGAGGTACAAAGTTGTCCAACTGATCTTGGAGGTTTTGATAACTGGTGCGAATGGATTTTTGAATTTTAGTAGTTAGCATACTGTGACCTACATAACGGAGCGAGGATAGTAGCACATATCACTAGTCGGTACATTTGCGGCGAAATAGCTTGCTTTTAAATCAAAGGTAGATCTTGTTCACAAAAAAAAACTGAACCATCAGGAACTTAACGATTTTATTTATGTTGTGAAATATAAATATTAAAAAAGACTTACTTGTAGGTGTTAAGTTCTGATTTGTTGTTTGTTTATTGGTTTTTCTAGTTTTAAATGCTGTTATGTTCTTTTTTTATATTATTATATTTCCTGATAAAACCAAGGATAAGTTACTCGTAAAACAATGAAAAAAAATGTAAGTCATTGATTGTAATTGGTTTGTGTTTTTTTTAGGTATATTTTTAGTTTATTTGACACGCAGGATAATCTTTTGCAATCTAGACCTCGAAATTTAGTGACGGTGATTAACCAACAAAGAGTGGTAATCACCAGTCATAAAAATAAAAGGGAACCGGGCAAGGATCTCCCATTCTTAGAAAAGGCAGTGGATTTATTATGAAAAAGACTCTATTAGCGTTAGCTATCGCAGCGGTATCAACTTCTGCATTCGCAGTTGAAACAAGTTCTCAAAACTCTAAGCCAATGTTTGAGTTTGACGACATGCATAAAGACCAATTCTCAGTGTCTGGTGCATGGGGTGTCGGTGGTTACTACGATTCTTACTCTGGTGCAATCTACGATGATTGGGCTACAGCTTTAACTCTAGCGGTAAGCTTCAAAAACAACCGTTGGGTTGGTTACTTTGAAACTGATCTAATGGTTAACTACATCTCTGACACTAATGATTTCGCTAAAGTTAAAGAAACTTACGGTGCGATCGAGTCTGGTCCAAATACAGACGTAGATAAAGCATGGTTAGGTTTTGATACTGGTTTTGGTGTAGCATCTTTCGGTTGGGAAAATGACACAGCTCTAGATAAAGTTGATGGCGCTGGTGATATGACTTACGAGTTTGGTGCTTCTGCTGGCGACGCATCTGATGCATACAATGTTGTTAAATTCCAAGGTGCTACTTCTGGTTTTGCTTACGGTGTTTCTTACTTTGAAACAGACGAAAGCCACGCTGCTGCTGACAAAGGTGTGAACGGTTACGTTGGTTTTGAACACGAAATCTTCAACATCTACGCTGGTTACGAAGACCGTGACGAAGCTGAATACACAGTAACTTCAGTTTCTGGTAACGTTAAAGTTGGCGATACAGTAAAACTAGGTTTCAACTCTTGGATTGATGAAGGCAACAAATCTGGTGCTGACACAACAGACAAGAAAAAGACTGGTTACTACCTATCAGGCGCATTCGATGCTTCTGAGCAAGTAACGGTTGCTGCTGGTTACGGCGCAAACACAACTGAAGAAAACAACACAGCTGATAAAGACTACAGCTACATGAACGTTGCTGTTATGTACACGCACAGCGACCGTCTAGACATGGGTATCGATATCAAACAAGAACTAGACGTTTTTGATGGTGTTCGTAACGATAGCTCTGATGAAGAGACATTCGTATTCGCAGCTGCTTACTACTACTTCTAATAGTCTAACTCTTAGTTAAGTAACGCTGTAAAAGCCAGTCTTATGACTGGCTTTTTTGTGTCTAAAATTTATCAATGCATATAAAAAAAGACCGCTACGTGAGCGGCCAGTCATTTGATTCAAATGGTGCATTTTAAATCTCTTTCCACTCACCAGGCTGAAGCTGACCCACGTTCATATTCCCCATTGAATAGCGAATAAGTCGCAGGGTAGGGAAACCGATATTTGCTGTCATTCGTCTTACCTGACGGTTACGCCCTTCAATGATAGTAATCGCTAACCATGTTGTCGGTATTGCGGCTCTGAAACGCACTGGAGGGGTTCTTTCCCACACAACAGGTTCAGACATCACCTCAACCTGAGCAGGCAGTGTCATGCCGTCTTTTAGCTCCACGCCTTTTCTCAATTTATCTAAATCTTCCTCAGAAGGTGCGCCTTCAACCTGCACCCAGTAAGTCTTTGGTGATTTTGAGTTTGGTTGAGTTAGCTTAGCTTGAAATATCCCATCATTGGTCAAGACCATTAACCCTTCGCTGTCGCGGTCAAGTCGACCTGCAGCATAAACGTCTTTCACTGGAATAAAGTCGGCTAGTGTTTTCCTGCCTTCGCCATCAGTGAACTGGCTAAGAGTATCGAAAGGCTTGTTGAACAGAATAACTTTGCGATCTTCGATTGCCACCTTAGGTTTCACGTTGTTAGGTTTGCTTTTATATCGGTGCTTACTCGAGTGCGATTTTTTATGCGAACTACCCGTGTTATTTTTATCACTGCTTCGGTTTTGTCTATTACCGCTTTGTTTTAATGTTGCACCAGCACGAGCTGGTTTGTCTGAACGAGATACGCTGTGTGAGCGAGTAGACATGTTAACTACCTTGCAAAAATGTAAACGAAGTGTGCTGAAAAGTTTTCACTGAAACGGAATTGAGCTATCATTTGCGCGCCTAAAAGACACAAAATAGAACAAGTTGATGGACTCTTAAGCCTGATTTGTTTAATTATACCTTCGTGTTTTATTATAACAACGCACTCACGGATTTGGTTCATGCTGTCATCAAGATTGCATGAAAAATAAGATAGAGTACGACTATCGAGTAAGCAGTTTTCACTCTTTGAGTGGCTTACTGGTCAATTTATAACATGCTCACTACTTTAAATGAGCTTGTAAGAACTATAGGGAAATTTCATGCCTACTGAAAAACCAACGATCATCTATACCATTACAGATGAAGCTCCGGCGCTAGCAACTTACTCTCTGCTGCCAATCATTCAATCTTTTACAGCTTCTTCTGGTATTAACGTTGATACTCGCGACATTTCACTTGCAGGGCGTATTATTGCCAACTTCCCTGACTATTTGAACGAAGAGCAACGTATTGGTGATGCATTAGCAGAACTAGGTGAATTGGCTAAGACACCAGAAGCGAACATTATCAAGCTTCCAAACATCTCGGCATCTGTACCTCAGCTTCAAGCAACGATCAAAGAGCTACAGTCAAAAGGTTACGCACTTCCTAATTACCCAGAAGAAGCAAACACTGACGAAGAGAAAGCCGTTAAAGCAACTTACGATAAAATCAAAGGTAGTGCAGTAAACCCTGTACTACGTGAAGGTAACTCGGATCGCCGTGCTCCACTTTCTGTTAAGAACTATGCGAAGAAGAACCCACACTCAATGGGTGCATGGTCTGCAGATTCTAAGTCGCACGTTTCAAGTATGGACGACAAAGACTTCTTCGGTAGTGAAAAGTCAGTAACGATTGAAGGTGCTACAGAAGTGAGCATCGAATTTGTTGGCAAAGATGGCGCGAAGAAAACACTGAAGCCTGCTTTTGCACTGCAAGATAAAGAGATCATTGATGCGTCAGTGATGAACAAAGCTGCTTTGGTTGCGTTCTTTGAGAAAGAAATCGCTTCGGCTAAAGAGCAAGGCGTACTGCTTTCTCTTCACATGAAAGCGACGATGATGAAAGTGTCTGACCCAGTGATTTTTGGTCATGCGGTTAAGGTTTACTACAAAGACGTATTCGCTAAGCACGGTCAGCTGTTCAACGAGTTAGGTGTTGATGTAAATAACGGTATTGGCGATGTATACGCAAAAATCGCTGCACTTCCTCAAGATCAGAAACAGGCAATCGAAGCTGACCTACAAGCAGTATACGAAACTCAGCCTCCACTAGCGATGGTTGACTCAGACCGTGGCATTACTAACCTACACGTTCCAAGTGACATCATTGTTGATGCATCGATGCCTGCAATGTTACGTTCTTCAGGTCAAATGTGGGATCCAGAAGGTAAGCAAAAAGACACGAAAGCAATGATTCCAGATCGTAGCTACGCGAGCATCTACCAAGCGGTTATTGATTTCTGTAAAGAGAACGGCGCTTTCGACCCTACAACGATGGGCAGTGTACCAAACGTTGGTCTAATGGCTCAAAAAGCGGAAGAGTACGGTTCTCACGATAAGACTTTCATCCTTGAAGCTGCTGGTCAGGTTCAAGTTGTAGACGCTTCAGGTTCAGTGCTTCTTGAGCAAGACGTGGAGGAAGGTGATATCTTCCGTATGTGTCAGGTTAAAGATGCACCAATTCAAGATTGGGTTAAGCTAGCGGTTACTCGTGCTCGTGCATCGGGTGTTCCTGCGGTATTTTGGCTAGACGCGTCTCGCGCGCATGACGCTCAGCTTATTGAGAAAGTAGAAGCGTACCTTCCTGAATACGATACTGATGGTCTTGAAATTAAGATCCTTGCTCCACTTGAAGCAACTCAATATTCATTGGTTCGTATCAAAGAAGGTCTAGATACTATTTCTGTTACAGGTAACGTGTTACGTGACTACCTAACGGATTTATTCCCAATTCTAGAGCTTGGTACGTCAGCTAAAATGCTATCGATTGTTCCACTAATGAACGGTGGCGGTCTGTTTGAAACAGGTGCTGGCGGTTCTGCTCCTAAGCACGTGCAACAAGTAGAGAAAGAAAACCACCTGCGTTGGGATTCTTTAGGTGAATTCTTGGCATTAGCGGCATCTCTAGAGCACCTAAGCGTAGTCACTGGCAATGCTAAGGCACAAGTTCTAGCTGAAGCACTTGATAAAGCGACGGGCGAGTTCCTAGATAAAAACAAATCTCCTTCACGTCGAGTAGGTGAGCTTGATAACCGTGGTAGCCATTACTACCTAGCAGCATACTGGGCTAAAGCACTTGCTGAGCAAACGGTTGACGCTGACCTTGCTGCTGAGTTTGCAGGTGTGGCAAGTCAATTGGCTGAAAATGAAGAAGCTATCGTTGCTGAGCTAAACAACGCTCAAGGTCCAGCAGGTGATTTAGGTGGTTATTACCTACTTGATGATGCATTGGTTTCATCACTAATGCGTCCAAGTTCAACACTGAACGCATTCATTGACGCATAGTGATTAGACTCACCGTTAGCAAATTATGGTCATGATTTACTAACGAGTTACTTGGTCTGACAGTTAAGTCATAGACCAAGACAAAACGAAAGACGCTTTAACGATAACGTTAAAGCGTCTTTTTTGTTTATTCATAATGCTTTCCTAGACCTAGACCTAGACCTAGACCTAGACCTAGACCTAGACCTGGGGGCAAACATCCTTGAGCGAATCGTATTGTGAGCAACGTTATAGCTTCTAGATCGAAAAACCGCTCATTTAATCCGGTATTAGGGGTATCAAATGAGCGGTTTCAATATTCAGCTTACCTGTCAGCCGTTAATTAGGACTGATGGAGGTCAACATGATTTGGCCATCGCCTATTTAGCGGCGCTACCTTCTACAGGAACAACAGAGCTAGCGTGCGAGCCTTTAGGTCCACTTTCTACTTCATAGTCGACCTGCTGACCTGCCTTTAAGGTTCGATAACCTTCCATCTGTATTGTGGAGTAGTGCGCGAAAATATCGCCGTCTTCACCTTCTGGACAAATAAAGCCAAACCCTTTGGCATTGTTAAACCATTTTACTGTACCTGTAGCCATGCTATACATCCCTCATGCATTTTGTTACTAACGTTGTTATATCAATTGTTGTAAGTGCGATTGATATCATTCCTACCAACTAAAGAATTTCAGCTGATAGCTTGAATCTCATACATTGCTTACGGAAATTAACGCTACCCTGCGTAATTATTCCTTATTGTTCATTCTTAACGCGTATTACTCGATTTCGAATCTTGTTATAAAGTTGTATCAGAAAAACCTTTTAGCTCCAATGTAGCTAATGATTGAGCGCAGTCAATAGTAAATTGGTATAAAAGTGATCAGTTTTAATAACAAATCACATTCGAGATTAACTGCAAACTATTAACTAAATAGTAACTTAGCGGTAATCTTATCGTTAGCATCAATAGTTATGGTGTCTTTTTAATCAATCACATATGTTAATCTTGTTAATAGAGATCTTTTATTTGCAGCGATGGAAATGGTGGATTAGGCTCAGTATAGAGGAATATTTTTTGGTACTGTTTCTCGGTGCAGTTTCTTAGTACACCGTAATGCGTGAATGTGGTAAATTTGAATGACGTAACACTCACGACTTCCGAAAAATAACTCTTAGCAAAGCGATATGAGCAGAAACTTTGAATGGGCATCTCCAGGCTCAGATTTACTGGAGAAAGAAGAGACAAAAGTAAAGCCACCGGCGATGTATAACGTTGTATTGAATAACGATGACTACACGCCTATGGACTTTGTAATCGAGATCCTAGAGCGATTCTTCTCACTAGATATCGAACAAGCAACGGAAGTGATGCTCAAGGTTCATTATGAAGGTAAAGCTATATGCGGCACATACAGTGCTGAAATAGCGGAAACAAAGGTAGCGCAAGTAAAGATGTACTCAAAGGAAAATGAGCATCCGCTACTATGTACAATGGAGCAAGTATAAATTGCTCGAACAACACTGTTGTTCCCTTAGGAGGTACTTATGCTAAATAAAGAATTAGAGACGAGTTTAAATGGTGCATTTGCTCGTGCGCGAGACAAGCGACATGAATTCATGACTGTCGAACACCTCCTACTAGCATTATTAGAAAATGATGCGGCCAAGGAAGCGCTCCAAGCTTGTCAGGCTGATCTCGATGCTCTTCGCAATGAGCTCGATATTTTTATCGATCAAACAACCCCACTTATCCCAGAAAGTGACGAGACTCGTGAGACTCAGCCTACGTTGAGCTTCCAACGAGTACTTCAACGCGCTGTTTTTCATGTTCAGTCTTCAGGTCGTAGCGAAGTTACAGGTGCAAATGTACTTGTGGCTATTTTCAGTGAGCAAGAATCTCACGCGGCATATTTACTCAAGAAAAACGACATTAGTCGCTTAGATATTGTTAACTTTATTTCTCATGGCATTACTAAAGCCAGTAACGAAGGTGATAGTTCATCACCGTCTGATTCATTTGGTGGCGCAGAGAATGCAGAAGAAGCTAACTCTGAAGATCGTCTAGAAAATTTTGCAACTAACCTTAACGAAGTGGCGAAACAAGGTAATATCGACCCGCTTATCGGGCGTGATAAAGAGCTTGAGCGTACGGTTCAAGTTCTATGTCGTCGTCGTAAAAACAACCCTTTGTTAGTGGGTGAAGCGGGTGTGGGTAAGACCGCAATCGCTGAAGGTCTTGCATGGCGTATTGTTGAAGGTCAAGTGCCTGAAATCATTCAGAGTAGTGTGATTTATTCTTTAGATATTGGTTCACTTCTAGCTGGGACCAAATACCGTGGTGACTTTGAGAAACGTTTTAAAGCGATTCTTAAGCAACTAGAGAAAGAAGAAGACGCAATCCTATTCATTGATGAGATCCACACCATTATTGGTGCAGGTGCAGCATCGGGTGGTCAGGTTGATGCGGCAAACTTAATTAAGCCACTACTAAGCAGCGGTAAATTACGTTGCATCGGCTCAACGACATACCAAGAGTACAGCAGCATTTTTGAGAAGGAGCGTGCTTTAGCTCGTCGCTTCCAGAAAATTGATATTATTGAACCATCGTTAGATGACACAACCAAGATTCTGATCGGTTTGAAGCCAAAATACGAAGCTCACCACGAAGTGCGTTACACCAACAAAGCGTTGCGTGCCGCTGTGGAGCTGTCAGCTAAATACATTAATGAACGTCACCTTCCAGATAAGGCAATTGACGTGATTGATGAAGCCGGCGCTCGTAGTCGTTTGGCACCAGCAAGCCGTCGTAAGAAAACGGTAAGCGTGGCTGATATTGAGTCAATGGTTGCGAAAATGGCTCGTATTCCTGAGAAGTCAGTATCATCTTCAGACAAAGATACGTTACAGAAACTGGATGACCGCATGAAAATGTTGGTATTCGGACAAGACCCAGCGATCGATGTATTGAGTGAAGCGATTAAGCTGACTCGTGCAGGGTTGGGTGCAGACAATAAACCTGTTGGTTCATTCCTATTCGCTGGTCCTACTGGTGTAGGTAAAACAGAGGTGACTGTACAGCTGTCTAAGTTGATGGGTATTGAACTGTTGCGCTTTGACATGTCTGAGTACGGTGAGCGTCACTCTGTGAGCCGTTTGATCGGTGCTCCTCCTGGTTATGTTGGTTATGACCAAGGTGGTCTACTCACTGATGCTGTAATCAAGAATCCACACTCTGTTGTGTTACTTGATGAGATAGAGAAGGCTCACCCAGATATCTTTAACTTGCTACTACAGGTGATGGACAACGGTACGCTAACTGACAACAACGGTCGTAAAGCGGATTTCCGTAACGTGATCCTTGTGATGACGACCAATGCTGGTGTTGCTGAAACTGAGAAGAAATCGATCGGTTTGATCCAACAAGATCATGCGCCAGACGCGATGGGTGAAATCAAAAAGGTATTTACACCTGAGTTCCGTAACCGTCTTGATAATGTCATTTGGTTCAATAGCCTTGATCCAAGTGTGATTAACCAAGTTGTCGACAAGTTCATTGTTGAGCTTCAGGTTCAACTGGACGCTCGTGGCGTGTCTTTAGAAGTTTCTGAGGATGCTCGCCATTGGTTAGCTGAAAGAGGTTATGACAAGACTATGGGTGCGCGTCCTATGGGACGAGTGATTCAAGAGAAGCTTAAAAAGCCTCTTGCTAATGAATTACTGTTTGGTAGTTTGGTTGACGGCGGTACGGTTAAAGTATCTCTGATTAAAGACGATCTAGATTTCATCTATGTTGGTGCTAAAGAAGAGGTTATGCATTAAGCCTATTTCTTAATAGTTTAAGCTGTTGCTGACTGCTTATTGAGAGCGCGGTACAGCTAATCACGATAATAAACGCATGACTTCGGTTGTGCGTTTTTTTTAGTTATAGAGTAGCTGAAACAAAGAGAAAGCTGTGGATTGGGGTTGTGGCACTGTTTGACCATAAACCGTTTATGCTGGCTAACCTACGCATATACAAACAGCGATTGGTGACACTGTTATTGGTGATACAGTTATTAGGAAGTGTATTGCAGGGGAATGCTACGAGAGACTGAAGGTATTGTCGGGGCTCTTGGAGAGCTAACCAGGTATTTCTTTAGTATTTGTTTGGTCGATAAAAAACGGAGCATCAAGCTCCGCTTCTTATCGTATTCGGTAATTAAAAATTAACGAGCACGGAAGACGATGCGGCCTTTAGAAAGGTCGTATGGAGTCATCTCAACAGTTACTTTATCACCAGTAAGAATACGGATGTAGTTTTTACGCATTTTACCAGAGATGTGTGCTGTCACTACGTGACCGTTTTCAAGCTCAACACGGAACATCGTGTTTGGTAGAGTATCAAGGACCGTGCCTTGCATCTCGATTACGTCTTCTTTAGCCATCTAATCCTCTTTCGAAATTTGGCGGTTTTCAACGGCTTGATTGTGCCGTTAAAATCAAAATATGTAAAGTTGTCGCGTATTCTACCCTTGCCACCGCTGATTTACTAGCCTTTGATGACGTTGAAATCGTACTTTATAGTTCATCGCAGGACATTCATCGATTTGATAACCCAAATATAACCACTGCTTCTGTTCTTTCTGGGCGTGCTGGATTTGAAACAGAACACCTAGTGTTCCCATAGAGATGTCGATATCAGGATCGAAGAAGGTATAAAATGCGCTTGTGCAGTGAGACATCACATCAGTGACGGCGATGCCGACTAACTGGCTATCATCATAGATGTGCATGAACTTTGTGGCAAGCCATTCATTTTTAGAGAATTGTAGAAACTCTTCTTTTTTGGGGGGATACATGGTTCCGGAACGGTGACGAGCGGTTATATAGCGACTATATAAGTCAAACCAGTTGTCATCCATCTCGTCTTTCAATTCCCAACGTAGTGATTTGGCTTTGTTGAGGATTCGTCGTTGGCTTTTGGAAAACTTGACCTCGGGAATCGAGAGGCGAATAGCTTGGCACGCAGAGCAATTATCGCAATGTGGCTTATAAATGGTCGCTCCACTGCGGCGAAATCCGTTGGCGAGCAGAACTTCATAATTATCTGAAGTATGCATGTGTTCATCAAGCGTGACCGCCACTCTTTCTTGAAGATGTGGCAGGTAGCTGCAAGCATGGTTATCGGTCAATCCAATTCTGATTTGTTGTAAATCTGAACTCATGAAGGCGTTCCCTCTAGCCATTGTGATTTAAAACATCCATCGCTAAGTTGATTTTCTTTAAGTATTTTCAAAGCACTAAGGAACTCATCTCTTTCTACTTCGATAGCGCCCAAGGATTCCAAATGAGGGTTCATGACTTGGCAATCGATGAGCTTTCCTTCGAATCGTGTAAAGTGTTCGCAAAAGTACCAAAGTGCAATTTTAGAGGCATTGGTCTTCAGACTAAACATCGATTCACCACAAAAGACTTGGCCTCTTTGTAAACCGTAAAGTCCGCCGATAAGCTCGTCGCCTTGCCAAACCTCAACGGAGTGGCAGAAGCCTAATGAAGAAAGTTCGCGGTACGCTGACTGCATGTCACCGTTTAGCCAAGTTTCTTCTTCGGGTCTTAGCGAGGAGCAGTAGCCAATCACTTTGTCTGTCGCTTGGTTGATGCTGACACGGTAATTATGCTTTCTTTGAAACTTTTTAAGACTTTTTGACGGTTCGAATGTCTCAGGATTAAATAACGCTCGTGGTGCTGGGCTCCACCAAAGTATAGGCTCCCCTGGGCCATACCATGGAAATATACCTTGGCTATAAGCGTTTAAAATTCGCATGGGTGATAAATCACCACCGAAGGCGAGTAGACCGTTAGGTTCATCAAGCGCGTCGAAAGGCGAAGGAAACTCTATACTAGTAGTATCAAGTTCGGTTAGGTATATAGTCATAAGTACCGCGTTACAGATTAATCACTGACCAAGAGGTCTTTAGGAGTTTTACCATGAAAAAGTTGCTTTGGATTTTACTTGTTTTGCCCATGTTGGC
>Ga0310124_10000707_pt1 | contig 23420 bp, 16 predicted proteins | sample CB11b_AW_Bot5_MG_FD_203507 | JGI IMG/M metagenome (GOLD analysis project Ga0310124, IMG submission 203507) | Marine microbial communities from Western Arctic Ocean, Canada - CB11b_AW_Bot5 | ecosystem: Environmental > Aquatic > Marine > Oceanic | place: Canada: Western Arctic Ocean | collected... | reverse complement strand
TCGGCAGTATCGGGTCGGGCACGCGCGGCCGCTACGCCTGGCCGATGACGGGTGGAATCGCCGTCCTGGTTGCGGTCGTGCTCGGCCTGATCGCGCTCAGCCAGATCAAGGCCGGCAAGGGCAGTGGCCGCGGATTGGCCATCGGCGGCATCATCTGCGGCATCCTCGTACCGCTGCTGCTGCTGGTCGTCGTCGGCCTGGTCTTCTACCGCTACGGCTAGGACTTCGAGAACTTGGAGGACTTCGAATGGGCGTCGGAGGACGAGCCCCTGAAAGAAGACATTTTCGAGGATCCGGCGATCAAGCTGATTCCCCTCGAACCGATTGACCTGCCCCCGCTCGACAACCCGGCGCCCAAGACTCCGCCGGATCCCACTGACAGCACGCCCCCGCCCTCGCCCACGACCTCGCCCCCTTCCAACTAGCTCGACCGCTGAGACGACGGGCGTCCGACGAGGAACCAGGCCACCTGGGCGACCAGCCCCAGGGCGATCACCACCGCCGCGATCTGGAACGGCCCGCGTTCACCCCACCCCGTCGCCGCCCAACCACCCAGCAGCGATCCTCCACCGGCGCCCAACGACAGGAAGGCCTCGTTGAGCCCGAAGGCGGCACCCTTGCCGGCTTCGCCGTGGCCGCTGCGGTTGTAGAACAGGCTGGCAAAGTAGTTGTAGCCCAGCAATACGCTCAGCAAGACCACCCCCGTGGCCAACGCCGCAGCATGGTTCCCCACGCAGACCAGCAGCATGCCTCCCAGGCCCAGCACCTGCGCCGCCACCGAATACCCGAACCGGTAGTGCCAGACCGGCACCAGGTGCATCAGCAGGTACACACCCATCACCGTCGCACGACCCACACCCAGCACCACGCCGTGCTCTTCGGCCGGGATTTCCAATGCCACCGCCAGCGCCGGAAACAGGAACCACAGTGTGCTCATCGAAAACATCCCGGCGAAATTCGCCAGCCAGGCCAACCGGATGAAACGCCTCGCGCTGCTCCGCTCCCTGAGACTCAAACCCGGAGCCTCCAGGCTACCCGCCGCACCCGCCTCGACTCCTCCACGCTCGCTCACACCGAACAGGCACAGCACCGTCACCACCGCCAACCCGATCGCAGTCAACAACGGAGCCTCCGGAGTGACGTGGTCGTAGAGCCACCCGCCGCCTATCTGGCCGACCAGGATGCCCAGGTTGAAGGCGAGACCGAAACGCAGGAACCGGCGACTCGCCTCCCGGGGACCCGTACACCGGCTCAACAGCGCGATCACCGGAGGATATACGTGCCCCACCGAAATGCCCGCACAGGCATAGGCCACGTAGAATCGCCAGGTACCACTGTCGAAGAGCAGTAACACCGAGAGACTCGCGACCAGGCCAATGCTTCCGGAGATCGCAACGGCCTTGCGGCCGACACGGTCCGAAAGCCGACCCGCAAGCGTGCTGCTGATTGCACTGGCCAGGAAGAAAGCCGCTCCCAGGGTGCCCAGCATCCACGGACTCGCCTGTTGCTCGGCCAGAACGCGGGTGACGCTGAAGAGAAACAGGATCAGCGCGCAGTCGGTCAACCACGCAATCAGGTACAGCATCGAGCCGCTCTCAGCAGGAACGAGCGGGCCATTCTGAGTCCGATCGCGGCAGCGGTCAATTCGCTGCGACTACCCACCACGCAACGCGGCAACCAGGTCCGTCCGCGAAGCGTGCCAGGCCGGAGCAATTCCCGCCAGCAGACCCACCACCAGCGACACCGCCACGCCCACCGCTATCAAGCGGCCGGTGGCCTGGAAGGCAATCGTCACCGCCTCGGCTCCGACCGACATCGGAACCAGTTCCAGTGTCACCACTGCCAGGAACACGCCCAATATGCCACCGGTGAGACTCAACACCGCACTCTCGATCAGGACCAGCCCGAACACCTCGCCCCCGGTGAACCCGATCGTCTGCAGCACCGCGTGCTCCTTCACCCGATCCTGGACCGACATCAAGGTCGTCGTTGCCACCAGGGCCAACACCAACCCCACGCAAGCCAGGCCCAGGTACCTCGACATCGCGATCAGCTGAGAAAGATCGCCGAGGCTCTTGAGTTGAAAGGCACCCTTGGGACGTGTGTCAGTCTCCACCTGCCCGGACTCGAACATCTTGTCGATCGCCAGCCCGGTCGCCAACGCATCGGCCGACTCGTCCAGTTGCACCTCGATCTGCGTCACCCGTCCCTGGAGATTGCGGCCATGACGACGCTGCAGGAACGCCAGGTGCGTGTAGATGTAGTTCTCCTCAGCTGGATCGTCCGATTCGAATACCCCGACCACTCGCACCGTGACGCCACCGATCGAGAGCGATTTGCGGGTGCCGCGACGCTCGGCCACCGCACGGCCCACGATCGCCGAATCCTGGTTCGATCGCGACTCGAACTCAGCCCACGATCCGCTCAACAACCGAAAATCGCGGACCTTGCGAACGTCCTCCGGCGGTAGCCCGTAAAACACCACCACGTCCAGGCTCGCTCGACAGTTGTTTGTGAAGACCTGGATCGGCACCGCCCGCTTGACACCCGGCAAGGCCTCGATCTGACCCCGGTAGTCCTCCGGCAATTGACTCGTGGCCGGACAGAACTTGTTCGCCTGGAATACGATCAGCTGCCGATCACCCGCCTGGCGATTTCGCAAGTCCTCCATCCCCTCCTGAACCGCTCCCACGAAACAGAATACGAACAACGCCACCGCCGAACCGGCCAGCGTCAACAGAGTCCGAGAACGGTGCCGCCACAGCGTCTTGAGGATGTAGGGGATGAACCGGGTCACGAGGGATCTCTTGAGGCTGATGTCTCACCCATTCCGGCCACCGCAGCCACCGCATCCACCGCAGCCACCGTCTCGCGGCCCGACTCGATCAACTTCCCACCCACCAGCGTCAACTGCCGACCGGCAGTCGCCGCCGCATGGTCGTCGTGAGTCACCATCAGCATCGTGATGTCGAGTTCGCGGTTGAGACGTCCCAGCAGGCCGAGGATCTGTTCGGATGTCTCGGCGTCAAGGTCACCGGTCGGTTCGTCGGCAACCACCAGGGTCGGATGGGCCACGATCGCCCGGGCAATCCCCACCCGCTGTTCCTGGCCGCCGGAGAGCTGCCTGGGAAAATGGCCGGCCCGGTCGGCCAGGTCGACCGCCTGCATCGCGATGTCCACACGTCGCTGCCGCTCGGTTCGCGACATCTTCACCAGCAATAGAGGCAGCTCGACGTTTTCCCATGCCGTCAGGACCGGCACCAGGTTGTGGTCCTGGAAGATGTACCCGATGTGCTCGGCGCGCCACCTCGCCAGTCGACTGCGTGACAACGAGGTGATCTCGACACCGGCCACGTGGATCGTGCCCTCGTCAGGCGAATCGATCCCGGCCAACAGGTTCAGCAGCGTCGACTTGCCGCTGCCGCTGGCACCCATCAGCGACACGAAGTCGCCGGCCTGGATGTCCAACGAGACGCCCCCAAGTGGAGTGATCGTCTCACCCCCCTTGTGGTATTGCCGCACCAGGTCTCGAATCTCGACCAACGGCATCAGCGCCCCTTCTCCTCATCCGTCGTCTCCGAACCCGGCTCATCACCACCGCCGGCACCCTGGCCGGCACCCCGGCCCACTCCCTCGCTGTAGGCCGCTTCAGGCTCTTCTCCGGAAATCCTGATCCTCTGACCATCCACCAGCCCCTGCGCACCTCCGGCAACCACCCGGCTGCCCAACGACAGCTTCCCGGTCACCTCGACCAGTCCCCCCGGTGCGCGCACGCCCAGCGTTACCGCGACGCGTCGCACCCGGCCGCGTGCCTGGTCGGCCAACCAGACAAAACTGCCCTCGGCATCGGTACGGACCAAGGACCGCGGCAGGAAGTGCCGCGACCGCTCGACGCCGGACTCAGCACCCGCACCCGTACCCGTACCCGTACCACTCGACAGAAACGTGATGTCGACCAGCATGTCGGGCTTGAACAGCGACGGGGGCTCGTCGATGACCACCTTGATCTCGAGCGTGTTCTTCTGGATGTCGGCGATCGAACTGACCAGCAGAACGCGTCCCGACAGAGGCTTGGACAGGGCCGGGTTGTTGATCTGTACCGGCTGGTTGACCGCGACCTGGGGCAAATCGCTGAAGCGAACATCGACGCGAACCTGCAGTCGGTCGGGCTGATACATCGTCACGACGGTGCTGCCGTCGAAGCCCTGCATCTGGGTCATCCCCGCTCCGATCCGCGAACCCGGCGCCGCGACCAGTTGATAAACTCGCCCGGTCACCGGAGCGATGATCGTCATCCGGTCCAACTGCAAGCGGGCCTCCGCCACTTTCACCCCCGCCGCGGCAACCCGCGAGGTGGCCGCCCGCAACCTGGCTCGGGCCTGGTCCCGCGCCTCGGTCTCATCGGCCAGCAACTCCAGCCGGGTCGTCAGAGCCGAGACCTGCTGTTGCCATGCCGCGCGCTCATCCGACAACGACTCGATCCGCTTGACCAGCTCCTCGAGCGTCGCCTCGGCCCGTTCCAGAACCGCCTTGGCCCTGGCGATCTCGATCTCGGCCACCACGCCCCTGGCCGCCAACTTGCCGGCATGGTCGATCCGGGCCACCACCAGGTCGGCGTCGGCCTGGCGCTTTTCAAACGGCAGGCTCGTCAATTGGGTCATCACCCGAGCCAATTGCCCCGCGGCGGCTCCCAGCGGAGCCTCGAGGTGGACCGGCTGAGCCAGCCGCACCTCGGCGGCCACCAGCACCGCCCGGGCATCCAGTTCCTCGGCCTGCCGCAGGCTCAAGGTCGCCTCGGCCGCCTCGAGACTCAAGATGGCGTCGTCGGCGACCAGTATCGCGACCGACTGGCCCACCTCGACCAGCTGGTCCTCAACCACCAGCAGCCTCTGGACCACGCCAGCCGCGAGGGCCGCGACGCGGATCGATGTCGGCCGAGGCTCAATCCAGCCGCTGGCCTGGAAGACCGGCTGGCCGGCTTCGGCCGCCACACTCCGCGACGTCATCAACGGCACCACCGTCACGTCCCGCGGCGGAAACACCAGCTCCCAACCCATCCAGCCGGCCAGCAGCACGAACCCCACAACGACCGAACCGGGCAGGACATATCGCGACAGGACCTGACGCGGAGGTCGACCGCTTTGCCGCTTGGTCGAACCGCTGTCGCGGTCGATGGCCAGTTGTTGGAGATCGATTTCGGGCATGATGTCTGCCCCGGGCCAGGCGCCCGGGCTGCGAGTCTCACCTCTTCACGTACAAACTGCTGGCCAACACGACCAGGTTGCCTTTTTCATCCTTGCTGGCCGTGCCGCGGACAAAGACCGTCTGCAGCTCCTTCACACCAAACAGCCGACGCGAGTCGGCAGCCAGCAGCCGACCATCCTCACCGACCACCTTCACCAATGCCGTCGCACCCGGCAGATCGTCACGAGTGCAACAGTAATCCCACGGAGTCGGACACTTGTCATCGAGAATGTCCGAGCACGACTTCACCGAACGATCCACGATGTTGAACGCGGCACGACCCTCGATCCAGGGATTCAGACTGCCACCGATCTTGCCGACAATCACCACCTCGCCGGACTGCTCACCTGAGTCGTGAACCGCCTTGACCTCCAGGGCGCCGGCGGGCGCCTGCTTCAGCAGGTACGGTGTCGCATCGATCTTCAGTTCGGGAAGATCCGCCGTGTCGTCGCCGCAACCCGACAGCACGGCCGCTACGCAAAGCGTCAGCAGAGCACAGCAGGCGATTGCACCCCGCGCTCTGCTCGCTGTCATCAATCGGTTCAGGCTCTTCATCGTCTTCTCCCTTGCCCACCACTCATTGGATCGGCTTGTTGAATTCGTCATGTCCCATGAATCTCAAGACTCATCACTTCCCAAACCACTCAGACAGCCTTCAATCCCTCGACAATCGGCATTCTCAGGGCCCGGATCGCCGGCGGCACCGCTCCGAGCACCCCGAGCAGCAGGCCGATCCCGCAGACCAGCAACACGCTCGGACCATCGATCGCCAGGTCAAATGCCCCCATCGTGAACTGGATCGACGCACTCCGTAGTGCCACCAACGCAATGCCGGTGGCCAACAACGTGGCCGCTGAGGACAGCAGGACTCCCTCCTGGACCAATCCCAGCAGTAAGGCACAACGCCCGAAACCGATCGTCTGCAACGCGGCCAGCTCTCCCACTCGGCCCATCGCCGAAGCGTACATCGTGTTCAAACCGGAAAACACACCGGCACCGGCAACCAGTACTACGACCAACCACGCCAGCCCGCGAATCGGACCGTAGTCCCTCTTCAGCAACGCGTAGTAGTCCCTCTCGCGAATCGACTGCAGTTCCAGGTCCTTCCGCATACTGCAGAACAGCTGCAGGTCCGCGTAGTCGCCACCGGGACCGAAGGTCACCGCCACCAGGCTCAGGTCCTGCCGCTGCATGACCACGTGCAATTCCTCCAGTGGACACCACGCTTCCGACTCGAAGGCCGCTCCCGCTGCCGAGAACACACCCGAGACCCGCCACTCACGACCCTCGAACCACAATCTCCCGCCCACGTCCAATTCGCTGTCGTCCACACCCAGCTTCGTGGCCGCCAATGTCCCGACCATCACCTCGCCGACCCCCGGCCACTTGCCCCGCTCGATCTGGACCCCGCGGCGGACCTGCAGCACTGCCGTCGTGACTCCTCGAATCAACCCCAGCGACGGCTCGCTGTGATCTCCCACTGTGATCTCGGTCCCGAGGTACAGCTCCGGCGACACGTACTTGCGACCGTACCGCTGCCCGATCCCGGGCACGTTGGCCGAAACCAGACCGGCGGTCTGACTGGGGATCGATGAGTATTCGAGGTTTTCGTTCATGTTCAAGGCAAAGACGATCGCCGTGTCCGGATCGCCGCTGTTGGACAACGACGCCTCGAGCCCGCGGATGAAACCCACCACCACCAGCACCAGCAGCAGCACCGTGGTCAGGCCGAACAGGGTCAGCGCGGTGCGCAGCGGACGGCGGAACAGGTTGCGGACGGAATACTCCCAAGGGAGCAATCGCAGCGTGGGCACGAACTTAGTGTCCTGATGTCGACCCCGATGGGGTCACGATGTGGCAGCGGACCAATCAACACCACCAGCAGCGGAACCCGGTCCGCGCTGGCGGGATCGGTCCTAGCAAATCAGCACACCGTGGGCGACGCACAGACTGCGTCCCGATGGCAGACCCTTCTCCGCACCAACACACGCCTCCCGCACAGCCGGCACCAAACAACAACCGGACCCGGAGCCCTCCACGGCAAAGTGACGACTCGTCTCAACCTGCAGTTGAGGTGCCGAAACCACAACGGGCACTGTGGCACCAGAGCAGAGGCATCGGCCCTGGTGGACGGGATTGCGAGGAGACAGTGGAGGAACCTGCGACTGCTTCGGCTCTTCGGACTGCCGACAGTGCGGGCAGGCGTCCTCGTCGAGAGACTCGGACGACCCGGCCGTCGCAGCCCCCGAGTGGCCCGAACAGCATGTTCCGGCCCGACACAGCAAGGGACACGCCATCATCACCGCCACCAGCAGCCCACCCACCACGGCGCGCCACCGTCTGCGATTACCTGATGCTTGTCGCACGATGCTCATAACCTTGACCGATGACTCGAACAACCTCCGACCTGTCTGCCACGAATTGTAGGCCAGGTCCATGGTGGCGACAACGCCTTTCTGTCCGGGATCGCTCAACGGCTACCCGCCTGGGGACCGATCGGACGCCGGTGACCGTGCAAACCCGCTATCAGCAACTGCGACTCGATCACCGTCGCCGACTCGCGGAGTCTCCGAATCGTCGCCAAGTAGGCCAGGTTGACCTCGACGTACTTCTGATGAGCGGCGAGCAGTTCCAGGGACCTGACCTGGCCGTTTGTGTAGCCGCTGCGGACCAGTTCGATCGACTTGTGGGCCTTGGGCAGGATCTTCGTCGCGTACCGGCGGGCCTGGTGCCGTGCGTTGGAGTATTCTCGATAGGCCGTCGCCGCCCTGAGTTGCAAGTTGACTTCCAGCCGCTCGACTTCAAAACGCGCCCGCACCGCCTCGGCTTCCGATCGCGAAATACCACCCTGGTTGCGGTCGAAGATCGGCAGGCCCACGCCGAGCATCACGCTGGTCACGTCGCTGTCGGAGACGTGCATGTAGGCCCGGCCGACCCTGACATCCAGGTCGGGAATCATCTTTCGCTCTTGCCGGGTCACTTCGCGGCCCGCGGTGACCAGCCGGGCCCGAGCCGCCGCCAGGCCGGGATGCCCGTCGAAGACCCTCCGGCGGCAGTCGGCCCAGGTCATGTCGGGCAGGTCGGCGGTGACACGGCCCTCCAGGGGCCCCACCACCAGGTCCCGCACTCCGACCGACAACGCCAGCAGCCGCCTGGCCTCGGCCAGCTCGTTTACGGCATTCTCCTGCAAAGCCAATGCCTGCTCCTCGGCGATCTGGCTCTGCAATAACCCGTTGACCGAAACCTGCTTCGCCTTGACCAGCATCTCCGTCGCTCGAGCTAACTCGGTGCCCAATCGAGCCAGTTGTGAGGTCAATTCGACTCGCTGCTCGGCGACCAGTGCATCGTAGAAACGCACCTGAACTCCACTGATCACCTGCACCCGGGCGGCCCGCGCCAGGTGCTCACGCTCACTCACTCGACCCGCCGCGACCTCCGCTGCCAGCTCCAGCTTGTTGGCTGTGATGATTCTCTGGCGGATGAATCCCCCCTGCATGCCCGCCGTGCCCCGGTTGCCCATCTCCTCGCCGCTGTAACCCACCACCGGATTGGGCCACAACCGAGCCTGACGCTGGTCGCCGAGCGCTTCGGCAATCCGCGCCGAAGCGATCCGCAGAACCGGATGCCGCGACTCGGCCAGGGCCCGAAAATCCGCCAGGGTCCACGCCGCCGGCTCCGGACTCTCACCCACCGCAGCCACCGGCTCGACCCGAGACTCCGCCCTGGCCGCTGCTGCAGGCTTCGCGACGTGCCGACGCCAACCGGCCGGTTCGCCGGCTTCGGCCAACAATGGCAACACGCACAACATCACGATCGGCGCACACAACCTCATATCATCGTTATCGGCCCGATTGACCCCTTCAGACCTGAAAAACACTGCGATCAGCAACCACCCCCCAGCTTGCCCACGGCTACACACGCGGCATGCTGGACGCAACTGCGGACCCGCGGCATCATGGGCCCCTCTGCACCACACACAGTCGGGACCCACAACAATGCTCGTCGGATATGTCAGCAACGAACGCTATGTCGCCGTGCCCAATGTGCTGTTTGAGTTTCGCGGCACAGCCGGAGTCACCACCGCGACGTCGACCGTCTCCGGAGCCGTCTACGCCGAGATCGAGCCGGGCGAGTACCAGGTGGTCCTCGGCCGCGAGGGCTACGGTTCCAAGCTCCTCACCATGACCGCCTCGGATGACTCGCCGTACAACTTCCGAGTGCTCTCGGATTCGCTGCTGGGATACATGTGGCCCAAGTGCGTACAGAGCGGCCAGCGGAGCGAGTTTCGGGTGCATGCGGTCGAAGAATACGAACTGCAGTTGTGGCGGTACGGTCAGACCAAGGAGTACATCCGACGCATCGGCACCTACGACGAACACGGCCCCCGAGCCACGATGCAGATCACCCCCGACGGCGACTACACGCAGACCGGAGTGCAATGGAACAAGCACGGCTACAACAGCAAGGCGCTCTCGCAGTTTGTCGAAGCCCCCGAAACCAGCGGGCTCTACTACCTGCACGCACTGGGCAAGTCCGGCTCGTTCTTCGCCTTCCCCTGGATCGTCGCCCCCGCGGTTCCCACCTGCGACATCGTCGTCCTGGCTTCCGACCTCAACTGGAACGCCTACAACAGCTTCGGCGGCCGCAGCAACTACATCCACGCCGACTGCTTTCCGCCCACTCCCACCATCAACTCGCGGCTCGAACTGAAACGCTACACCGAGACCGAGCACCGCAGCTACGACCAACCGACCTACGCACCACTCTCGCTGGACCGCCCCGATCCCTACAACCACATCGACCTCGACGAGACCCTGACCGATCCGATCGCCGGACGACAGGGCTGCCACATGGCCTCGGCCGAGTGGCGACTGATCGGCTGGATGGAACAGCAGGGATTCGACTACGACTACTACAGCGAAACGCAGCTCCACTTCGACCAGGTTCCACTCGACGACTACAAGGTGCTGATCATCAGTACCCACCCCGAGTACTGGTCGCGGGAGATGTACTTTCGGGTCAAGGAGTGGGTCTTCGAGCGAGGGGGCCGACTGATGTACCTCGGAGGCAATGGACTCAACTGCGAAATCGAATTCCTCGATGAGCACCGGGTCGTTTATCACAACACCAACTGGAGTCACTCCGAAGTGCAGCTCAAGGACGACGGGTCCGAGTTCCAGAGCCGCTTCGACAAGCGGGTCGAATCCGAGGCGAACCTGCTGGGAGTCGTGTTCTCGTTCCCCGGCATCATGACCTCGGCTCCCTATCGGGTGATCGACGCCGACCACTGGACACTCGAAGGCACCGGCCTGGGCAACGGCGACACGTTCGGAGCCGACAGCCTGCACAAGCGGGTCCCCGGTGGAGCCTCGGGTCACGAAACCGACAAGGTCTCCGACCAGTCACCGAAAAACGTCCACCGTATCGCCAAGGGGACCAACCCCGACGACGGAGGTGCCGAGATCGTTCACTTCGATACGCCCAGCGGAGGTGAAGTCTTCTCGGTCGGGTCGATCACCTGGCCCGCCTCGATCCTGGTCGACGACTCCGTCGCCACCATCACCGCCAACGTCATCCGACGCTTCACCCGCTAGAGCCGCCAGGGACTGGCTCCGAAGGTGCCTGTCCCCAAACACCCCAAACCTCTTCACCAGGGACAGGCACCTTCGGAGCCAGTCCCCGCAATCCTCAAACCGCCTCGAACCGATACGAAAACACATCCGCATCCTCAACCCGGAACCGCAGCCTCACCGACTTGCCCACCAACTCACCCACGTCGGCATCCTTGCCCGTCCAGGCCGCCTTCAAATCCAGCGAATCTCCATACAACGGATGCGACTCGGCCAGTGAATACCCCGGCACCGCCTTGCCGCCAGGCGTCTGGATCTCCACCCGCACGCTCCCGGCCGCCGACGTCGAGAGGTTGAGCGAGAGCCGTTGTCCGTCGAATCGGATCGGCTGCGTCACCAGCTCACCTCCCTCCAGCGGCGCGGTCAGCGACACGAACCCGTCGATCCGCGACGTGTAACGACGGAACTGGCCCGGATGGTCCTGGTGCGAGTTCTCGCTGACATAGATCGACAGGTCATTCCCTCCGTCCTCGAACATCGACCGCGTCTCGACCAGTCCATGGTTCTGGTACGTGTCGCCGTAGAACCAACTCTGGGTGGCACGCAAACCGGGCCGGATGAACGACTCGGGCCATACATGGAAGTTCAACCCGTCGCGGCTGGCCATCAGCATCCCGTCGGTGACCGCCGTTCCCTCGCGACGCGACTTCGCCGCCCGCAGCTTGCGGTACTCTAATCGCGGCAGGTGCTGAGCCGAATAGGTCCAGCCACGGTCGATGTAGCGGGTGGGGAATCCGAGGTAGATGTGCGGGGCGCGATAATACGGAATCACCTGGTTGGTATAGAGCTGGCTGACTCGCCCCGGCAACTTGTTATTGGGATCGGCATCCCGGATCGGCTGGGCCGACTTCGGGAGGTGACCGTGAGCATGCGGCGAGTAGTTCAGGAACCGGCTCTCGGTCCAGTTCAGGAAGTCCTCGGACGTCGCCGTGCGGATGTCGCGCCCGCCGCGAAAGTCCCGGTGGAACTCGCGGTACAGCCCGCTCTCCGAGTCCCAGAATGCGAGGTTCAGCGAATCGAACGCCCCCTTGGCGATCACCGCCTTCTGCTGCATCTTCCTGAAGCGTTTGCCGTCCGAGGAAACAAAGGCCCACAGCCCGACGCGGAAGCTGCCGGCCAGGGCCTTGTATCGCTGCTCAGCAGGGCACTTGGGATTCTCGTCCAGGAATGGAGCGAAGTTGTGAGACCCGGGACCCATCCAGACAATGTTGTTCTTCTTCGAGCCCTCGAACTCGAAGAGACCCAGTTCCGGCCGCTTCCAGTGCACTCCGTCAGTGCTCTCGGCATAACAGCAGACCTCCGGGTGCGGACTGCTGTAGCCGTCCTTGGTGTAGACCACGTCGCTGCCGCGGTAGTACATGCGGTACAGGTCCCCGTCGCGAAAGACCTTCATGTAGGCACACGACGATCCCTCCCAGGGCCGGTCATTCACGAACGAGACTTCCTGGGGTGTGGGTCGGTTGAGCTGCAACCGGGCGGCTCCACTCAACCCGGCCACCAGCGATGTATCGACAAACAGCTCGCGACGGCCGCCGATCGAGGTCACCGGTGCCGCGGGATCCGCCGCCGCCAGGCCTGTGGCCTCCCCGGCCGCTGCCGCCGCCAGTCCGACCACGCCTGCCGTCTTGATCCAGTCGCGCCGCGATACACCCACTCGCCCATCGTTCATCGTTGTGCCTCCAATGACCCTGCCATCACAATGGCTCTCAACTCGTTTGTCCGAACATCTGACTCAACGGCACCCCGGAATGCAAACTCGCGAGTCCCCCATGACCTCCCGATTCCCGCTCGGCTTCGTCAGCGCCATCCTGCCCGACTCCAGCCTCGATGACGTGCTCGACACCGCCCACACGCTGGGGTTCGACTGTGTCGAGTTGATGTGCTGGCCGCCCGGCGATGCCGACCGCCGCTACGCCGGCGTCACCCACATCGACGTCCTCTCGCGCAATTCCCACCACGACCTCAAACAACGCCTCGCCGATTCGGACGTCTCCGTCAGCGGTCTGGGTTTCTATCCCAACCCCCTGGCCGCCGATCTCGACGCCGCCGCGGCCGCCGTCGAGCACATCAGGCGAGTGATCGCTGCCTGTGCCGAACTGGAGGTCCCGGTCATGAATACGTTCATCGGCCGCAACCCGACGCTGTCAGTCGATGAGAACTGGGGCCGGTGCCTTGAGACCTGGGGTCCGCTGGTCGAATGGGCACAGTCGCATGATGTGCGGATCGGGATCGAGAACTGCCCGATGCTGTTCACCCAAGACGAGTGGCCCGGAGGCCACAACCTGGCGATGAGTCCGGCCATCTGGAGACGACTCTTCACCGACCTGCCCTCCCCCCACCTCGGGCTCAACTACGACCCCTCTCACATGGTCTGGCTGATGATGGACCCGCTGGCACCGCTGCAGGAATTCGCCGAGCGGCTGGTCCACATCCACGCCAAGGATGTCACTCTCGACCAGGACCGACTCGACGACGTCGGCATCCTGGCGACTCCGGTCGAATTCCATACCCCCGTGCTGCCCGGCCGCGGCGCAATCGACTGGTCGCGATTCCTGGCTGCGCTCTCGGAGTGCGGCTACCGCGGAGCGGTCTGCGTCGAGGTCGAGGACCGTGAATTCGAGTCGACCGATGAGCTGAGGATCGAGGCCTTGCGGCTCAGCCTCGAACACCTCCGCGACGCCTAGCAGCCCGTTGAAGAACTCGGACCCTGGGGTCTGATCCGCCTGCGGCGGACCCACAACGGGGTTTGCTCCACCTGTCGCGTTTCACAGGCGAGGCCTGCCCCCTTCTTCGAGTTACAACGAGTGCTGGTTGAAAAGGGGTCAGGCCCCGCCTGCGTGCCGTTCTGGGTGGAGCGGGACTTTCTGTGGGCGGCGTCTGACCCCGTCCCATCCCCAAACTTGTGTTTTTCAACAGGCTGCTAGCCATACAACCCGTCAACGACCTGGCCCCCGTCGACCAGCGGCACCGGGCGACCCTCTCTGTCGGTGATCGTCGCGTGAGGATCGATGCCCAGCGAGTCGAAGATCGTCGCCGAGAGGTCGGCCGGGCTGACCGGATGATCCAGCGGATAGGCCGCCATGTCGTCCGAACGGCCGTAGAGAATTCCTCCCTGCACGCCGGCCCCGGCCAGCAGCGCGGGGAAACAGAAGCCCCAGTGGTCGCGGCCATCGGCGCTGCCACGATTCTCGAACTTCGGCGTGCGTCCCATCTCGCCCACACAAACCACCAGCGTCTCGTCCAACAAACCCCGGTCGGACATGTCTTCGAGCAAGGCCGACACCGACTGGTCCAATCCCGGCAACAGGTGGTCTCGCAAACTGGTCGTCATCCCCTCGTGAGAATCCCAGCCCGAGGGGGCTCCGTCGGGCATGTCCCAGATCACGGTCACGAATCGCGAGCCCGCTTCGACCATCCGACGACCGACCATCAGCGACTGGCCGAAGAGATGACGGCCGTAACGGTCTCGCAAAGACGCCGGCTCACGTCGAATCTCCAGCGCCTCGCGAAGTTTCGACGAACTCACCATGCCCAGCGCCGAGCTGCGGTGCCGATCGTACCCCGAGGTCCCGCCAATCGTGTCGAGCACGCCGCGTTGAGATTCGAACTGGTCCAGCAGGCTGCGTCGCCGATCGAGCCGATCCAGCGTCACGCCGTCGGCCAGCGACAGGCCGCGGAACTGGTACTGCAGCTCCGACTCGCTGCAGTCGCGAAAGTACGGGTTGTCCAGGTGAGCCTTCTTGCGGATGCGGGTCGCCAGAGCGTTGTACTCCGGACCCAGCCAGCCGGCGTACTGGCCCAGCCGGTTGTAACGGCCCCCCAACTGGATCTCGCCGTGACGATTCGGCAGGTAGACGTAGCTGGGCATCGAGCCTGGCGCGGAGCGGTCCCGGTCGAGGTAGCTGACGACCGAGCCCATCGCGGGCCAGTCGTTGGCCGCGGCGTTGACGTTGGCCGGGCCCCGCTCGGCCTCAGGCATGTGCCAGCCCGTCTGGATGATGTGGGCCGCGTTGTGGTCGTTCTGAGTGTGATTGAGCGTGCGGATGACCGCGAAACGGTCCGAGCAGGCGGCCAGCTTCGGCAGATGCTCGCAGATCCGCATCCCCGGCGTCCGGGCCGAGATCGCCGAAAACGGGCCGCGGACCGTGCTGGCCGCATCGGGCTTCATGTCGAAGGTCTCCAGCTGGCTGGGACCTCCAAACAGGTACAGGAACATCACCGACTTGGCCCGAGCCGCCCGCCCGAGGACAGCACCGGCCGATTCTGCCGCCGCCACCGTGCCGGAGCCCACGCCGAGCAATCCGGCTCCACCAACCTGCAACACCTCCCGACGGCTCATGCCGCTGCAGACTCGTTGAGGTCGTCCGAGGATCCGGAGCATCGCTGTTGTTCCCGTGTTCCCGTAACGGCCTGTCGCACTCTCTACGGCATCATATCGGCAAGAACCGATCCCGGGCAACGGCTCATCCCCAAGGACGCGCTGTCCGCCGCAGGCCGAAGGCCTGTCCCCGACCGACTGCCTGTCCCGGTACGAGTCGTGATTGAGCCAGACGGCCCACTCGAGTTACACTGAGACGAGCCGATCACCGGACACAGCCACCATGAAACTCACGCTCTCACTCGCACGATGGGACCTGGTCCTCGTGATCCTCGTGGTCCTCGTGGTCCTTCTGCCAAACTCCAGCCTCAAGGCCGCCGCACCCAACCCGGTGATCACCACCGCCTGGCCGGCAGGAGCCCGGGCCGGGTCCACCGTCGAAGTGACTCTCACCGGCAGCGGTATCGAAAAGCAGACCCAACTGCGGTGCTCCGCACCGGGACTGCAGACCGAATTCCTCGGCAGCGACAAGTCTCCCCGCTTCCGAATCACCATCCCCAGGACCACTCCCCCGGGACTCTACGAAATCCGATTGGCCGGACCCTCGGGAGTGAGCACTCCCAGGACCTTCCAGATCGGGAACCGGCGTGAGGTGACCGAGGAAGAACCCAACAGCACCCTGCCGACTTCAAAGCCCGTCCCGATCGACTCGATCGTCAACGGCCGCATCCTCGAGGCCGGCGACCAGGACTGTTTTCGGTTCACCGCCAAGAGCGGTCAGCGGGTCGTCCTGGAATGCTGGGCCGAACGCATCGACTCGGCACTGCACCCGGTGCTGCAACTGTTCGACTCCGACGGCCGCCTGCTGAAGGTCAGTCGCGGTTACTTCGGCGTCGATCCGCTGATCGATTTCCGGGTCCCCGCCGACGGAGACTACATCGTCCGACTCCACGATCTCACATACACCGGCAGTGCCAATCACATCTACCGCCTCGACATCGACACCGGACCCCGTGTGGCCGTGGCAGTCCCTTCGGTCATCCGCCGCGGCCAGTCGACCCGGGTCACGCTCTACGGATGGAACCTGGCCAATCGCACAAAGGACAAGTCACCCGCGATGGACAGTGTCGAGGTCGAAATCAGCGCAAAGGACGCGGCCCCCGGCTGGCCTCTGCCCACCGGACTCGCCCCCTCACAGATCCCGTTTGACGCAATGGCCTGGCAGCTGCCCGCCGCCCACGCCCCTGTCCTGATCGGGATCACCGACGTGCCGGTCGTCACCGAGACCACCGACAACCACTCCCCGGAACACGCTCAGAAGCTCGAGACCCCCTGCGAGGCGAGCGGGTTGCTGGTCGAGGCCGACGAGAAGGACTGGTACACGTTTGCCGCACGGCGGGGCGAGGTGGTCTATGTCGAGCTGATCGGCGAGCGGATGGGGACGCCGGTGCACCTGGCCGCCTCGGTGCTCGATGCCGGTGGCCGCAACGAACTGCTCCGCTGCCGACGTGACCCACGCAACATCGGTGGCCTGGCGATGCCCACCGGGCACTCGGACCCCGCTGGCCGCTTCGTCGCACCCGCCGACGGGCACTACACCATCGTCGTCTACAACCGCAGTGCCGGGATTCACCCCGACCCCAGACGCGGCTACCGGCTCTCGCTGCGGCGAGAAGTTCCCGCCGCCGATGTCGCCGTCATCCCCCCGGCAGCCAGCCCCCGCAGTATCAATCTCGCACCCGGTGGCCGCATGGTGCTCGATGTGATCGCCTTCCGTCGACGCGGTGCTCGGGGGGCGATCCGGATCTTTGCCTCCGAGCTGCCCATCGGGATCACCTGCCCCGACGTGTTCCTCGGACCCGGCGTCTCACGCGGGCAACTGGTGCTCAGCGCCGACCCCGGCGCTGCACCGCTTTTCGGACGGTTTGCCCTGAGATCCCAGCCGCTCAATTCCCCACCCAGCTCACGACGGCCGGTCCGAGGCGGAACGGTCATCCGGGGCGGCCGGCCCAACGGCTGGAGTCGACTGACTCATGAACTGGCGATCGGGATCGCGGGCGATTCGCCACTGAGAGTCACGGCCGATGGCCACGAAACCCGAGTGCATCACCTCTACGGAGAACTCAAGGTGCGCCACGCACCCGGTGGTGTGCTCGACGTCGCCATCGAGGTCCAACGCAAGGACCCCAATCACCGGGCCGATGTGCAGTTGATCGGAGTCGGTCTGCCGCCGGGCATCGCCAACCGCACCGCCACCATCTCCGCCGCGAAGGACAAGGGATACATCAGCTTCTACCTGCCCCGGGGCCTCAAGACCGGTCGCTACACCCTCGGCGTCCGGGCCACCACCACCGTGCCCACCCCCGACGGCAAGAAGACTCAGACGGCCACCGTCTTCAGCAACCCCGTCGTCTTTGACATCCACGAACCGATGTTTCATGTCACGCTCGATCCCTACAACCCCCGCACCATCAAGCGGGGCCAGATCACCCAGATCAAGTACAAGGTCCAACGGCTCAACGGGTTCATCAACAAGATTCACTCCGAGCTGGCTGCACCCGGTACGGTGACCAAGGTGGGAGGACTGCGGGGGCGCGGGGTCACGTTTGTCGGGCAGACCGAGACCGGCTCGATCCAGGTCGTTGCCAGCGATGACGCCCCGCTGGGACAACGCGCTTTTCTGAGAGTCTACGCGGTGGGGGTGCGCGAGGATGAAGCCCTCTACCACGGCAGCCACTTCCTGCAATTGCAGATCGTGGAATGAGTTTATGAAACGGAGGCCACGACACCCCGCACCGGCTTCCCGTTCCAGGCGACGGGCTCTACAGGCTGCCGCCAGCCTCGCCCCTTTGGCGTTCCTGGGCACAGATGCCAAGGCGGCACCGCTGCGGCACGACGCCTCGGCCAGAGCCTGCATCTTCCTGCACATCACCGGGGGTCCGGCTCAGCAAGAAACCTTCGACATGAAGCCGCAGGCGACCGGGGCCGCACGCGGAGAATTCGACCCCATCGCCAGCCGTGTGCCAGGGATCGATGTCTGCCAGTTCATGCCCAGGACGGCCGAGCTGACCCAGCACCTCTCCATCATCCGCTCGATGCACCACGACCAGACATTCCACGGGGCCGGTACCCACTTCAATCTCACCGGCCGGCCCCACCAGCCCAGGACGCCGCAACCCGAGTACTACCTCGACTCGCGTGATGCACCCAGCATCGGAGCCGTCTTCCAGCAACTGATCGGCCACCGGGCCGGGCTGCCCGCCGCAGTGCACCTGCCCTTCTGGATCCAGCAGGGCGGCGTCGGCCGCTTCGCAGGACAGGATGCCGGGTTCCTGGGACGGAGATTCGATCCGATGAGAGTCTTCTACAAAGCCAAGCACGACCTGCCCGGGATGGTGCCCAGGACCTTCCGACTGCCCGAAGCCCTGCCGGTCACACGACTCGATCGCCGCACCGAACTGCTGACACGCCTGGACAACGGCCAACCTCTCGAGCGATCTCAGCAACACTGGAACCGTCAGCGCGAACGAGCCATGGAGATCCTGCACGCCAAAGGAGCCTGGCAGGCGTTTTCGATCGAGAAGGAATCGGCCCGGACCCGGCAACTCTATGGCGACCACAAGTTTGCCCGCAGCTGCCTGGTGGCCCGCCGATTGGTCGAAGCCGGGGTCAAGGTCGTCCAGGTGAACTGGCCGGGGCACGAGAACCACTTCGACACGCACGGGGGACACTTCCCCAGTATGAAGACGTCGCTGCTGCCGCCGATGGACCAGGCCTACGCCGCACTGCTGGCCGATCTCGATCAACGTGGGCTGCTCCAGGATACCCTCGTCGTCTGGTCCGGAGAATTCGGCCGCACCCCGTCACTCAATGGCAACAAACCAGCAGGCCGAGACCATTGGCCGTGGGTCTACACAGGGGTGCTGGCCGGTGGCGGCATCCGCGGAGGCCAACACGTGGGCAGCAGTGATCCACAGGCCGCCTACCCCGCGGAGAACCCGATCCACGTCTCACGGTTCGTCGCCACGATCTTCCACGCACTCGGCTGCTCCGAATCGACACTCGTCCACGACGTGCAGGGCAAACCGCATCACGTGATGACCGCCCGGCCACTACACAAGCTGTTCGGGTAGTTCGAACAGCTCAGCAACACTGCCCCCAACCGCGGCTTCCCGACTACTCGACGGTCAGCAGGACCGGGTTCGAAGCGTAGCTGGTCATGATCGTGTAGGTGATCGGCACACGAGCCACGACGGCGATCGGCCAACCGGATACGGGCTTGGCATCCGCCGCGGCCTTCAAGGTGAAGGTCGTCTCCAGCATGTCGCCGGTCAGCTTGCGGGTCGACTCGCCCTCGACCGTCACACCTGGCGGCAACTGCTCCCCCACCGTCTTGTTGAAAAACAGCAGGGCCATGTTCAACAGCACCTGCTCGCTGTACTCGGGACTCCGCTTGATCCGTACCGTGAGCGTCACCTTTCCGCCCCGCTTCAACTTCAGCTCCGCAGGAGTCGCCGTGACCGCGTGCAGGTCCAGCGGTTGCGTCACACCCAGCAACTGGCTCTTGATCGGCATCCGCACAAAACGACTCGCGCCGGCACGACGCAGTTCGCCCAGCACCCTCGCCTCGCGGATCACCTCCAACGGGCCAGCCGCTCGAGCCAACTTCCCACGGCCACGCACTCGTACCAGCGAGGCATTGACCGGAGCCTTGGCCTCAGCCGAAAAGACCAGGGCGCAGTGGTTGAACCCCGACGGAATCACCACCTTCCGGCAGGTGACTCCACGAGGCAGACGATCGACGAGGAGCTCGACGGGTCCGTCGAATCCGTTGAGCCGGTTCAGTCGCACGAACCACACCGCGTGGCCGCCCGCGGCCAGCATCCCGTAGTAGTACTCGCCGTGAACCTCGAAATCCGGCCCGCCCCGCTCGACCGACATGTGATAGATGAACCGGTCACCGGCCCGACGGTTCAGGTCCCGGACCCCGATTACGTATTCGCCGTCAGCCGGGGCCTGGAACCTCAGCGTGGCGTCCTTGCTGAAAGCGGCGTCATCGGCAGTGGCCAGGATCTTGCCCCCGGCATCCATCACCATCACCACGCCATCCACAGCCAACTCACGCCGCTGCGATTGTACGTCGATGGTGACCACGCTCTGCCGGGTGGCGGTGAAGCGGTAGAAGTGAGTCTGACCGGTCTTCTGAAAGCGGCCGTTGACACCCACGGGCAACTTCAGCGGCATCGCCTTGTCCAGCGAGTTGTTCTTCCCGTCGGCGACCACCTGCGGATGAGGACTGACCAGTTGGGGCACCACGAAGCCAGGCTGTCCCCGGCCAGCTCCGACACGCACCCGTCGCCAACCCGGCTCCGCGTCCGCCGCGGCCTTCCACGACACCCGGCGAACCTCCCTCGCCGGCTTTGGCCCGATGTTCACCGCACGAGTCTCGATGAGCTCGACCTGCTGCTCGTGGCCTCGCTGGACCGATAGCGGGAACGCCGCCAGCGTCACAGGGCCCTCGCTGATCTCGACACAGTACACGTAACGAGGATCACCGGCGTATCGCGAGTCGCGGACTTCCAGGATGTAATCACCCGTCGAAGGCAGCCGACACCGCAACATCGCATCGCCGCCGACAAAGTTGTCGTTCTCGGCCACCACGCGACCCTCCCGGTCACGAAGCGTCAGGTACGAGTCCATCAGGTGGATCTTCGGATACTGGATCGCCATGCAGTGGATGGCCCGAGTCACCCGCTGGGCGTGGATCTGAAAGACCAGCTCCTGCCCGGCCCGGCCGTGAATCCGGTATAGGTCGACATCCTCGAAGTCCTCGATGCTGCCGCAGACCGCCGACGGGATCGGGACCGACTGAGCCGTCTTGAGGGTTTTTGAGGTGTTTTCTGCGGTGTTTTCTGCGGTGTTCTTTGCGGCGGTCGCTTCGATCACGACCGGGTAGTCGGTCACCAACAGGTGGCCCACGGTGCTGACCGCCTGGTCGGTAGCGATCCGGTACTCGTAGACGCCCGGCAACTGGCCGGCGGGCACCGTGACGTCAAACCCGTAGTCCTCGCCCTGATCCAGCTCCTTCGGCTCGAAGAACTTGACCTTGTGGGGCGGTTCCTTGACCTGGGTCATCCGGACGCCGGAGGGGACAAAGAACACCGAGTGCGAATTGTTCAGAGTGAAATTCGACCACACCCGCACACGGGCTGTCGTGCCACGCTGGACCGCGATCGGGTGAGTCCGGGTGATCTGGCGATAGCTGATCTTGTGGTCGGCGGTGGCCGAAGGCACGGTGAACCCGCTGACCAGCATCAGAACCGCGCAACATCCCGCCAGTCGACTTCGACGTGTGCTGCTTGCTGCTTTGGTGCTGAAGCTCGACATTTCGGTCACGCCAGTTCTCGGATCGGTTGGCCTTCGCACAATCGCATCGGTCGCCCGTCGCCGATGACATGAGTCGTCAGAAGCGGGATGCCGAGCTTGGAATAGATCGTGGCGGCGATGTCGTGCGGATTGTACTCCTCGCCCACGCTGTGACCGCCCTCGGCATCGGTCTGACCGACGATGGTCCCCCCCGGAGTCCCCGCGCCGGCAAACACGGCCAGGCCGGCCGACGCCCAGTGATCGCGGCCGGCCGCGGTGTTGACCTTCGGAGTCCGGCCGAAATCGGTCAGCCAGACCACCAGTGTCGTATCCAGCATCCCGCGCTCCTTCAGATCGGCCACCAGCGCCGGGAAGCCCTGGTCGATTGGTGGCAACAGCTGCTTGAGACGACTGAAGTTCTTGTCGTGAGTATCCCAGTCGGCGTTGGTGACCGTCACAAACCGGCTGCCTGACTCGATCAGCCGCCGCGCCAACAGGCAACTCTGGCCAAATGTTGTCCGGCCATACGTGTCGCGGGTCTTGGCCGACTCACGCTCGAGTTGGAACGCCCGCTGGGTGTTGACCGACGTGATCATCCGAAACGCATCGCGGTAGTAGGTGTCGATGGCCGAGAGCGCTTCGGGTCGCCGGGCGAGGCCACGCTGCAGGGTATCGAGCTTGGCCAACGCCTCACGCCGCAGCGACACCCGCTTGGGGCTCACACCGCCGGGCAACGTCAGGTCGCGGACCGTGAACTTCTCGGCGTTGGGATCCTCGAATACCTCGAAGGGATTGTGAGTGATCCCCAGGTACCCGGCCGTGCCACCCATGAACTTCCGGTCGACCTCGTTGCCCAGTTGCACGAACGCCGGCATGTCGCGGCGGTGCCCGCGTTCCCGCGAGATCACCGAGCCGTAGGTCGGGTAGGTCACCGCCGGATTCAGCTGCCAGCCCGAGAGCATGATGGCGTCGGCCGAACCGTGGGCGCCATTGATCGAATTCAGATTGCGGACCACCGCGATGTCGCGGGCCGCGCCGGCGAACCCCGGTACGTGATCCGAAAAACGGACGCCGGGGATCGATGTGTCCACGGTGCCGAATTCGCCGCGGACCTCCGCCCGAGCATCGGGTTTGGGGTCCAGAGTGTCGTGGTGACTGGTGCCGCCACGAGTCCAGACCAGGATGCAGTTGATGTCGCGACGCGTCGCCTTGCCATCCGCTGCGGCAGCCTGGCCGCGGAGCAAACCGTCCAACGACAGACCGAGGCCTCCCAATGCCCCCACCTGGAGCAGAAAACTGCGGCGGCCCGGCGACTGGCAGTCGGCGTGCCACAGAGGTCGAAGATTGAGCATTTGAGGATTCCCGAATCGTGTGATGCCCCAACAGCCGGGCGTCGTGATCAGTGGTTGAACAGAAACTCGCGGCTGTTGCACAGTGCCCAGAGGATGTTCTGTAGCCCGCTTTGCCGGTCCTTCGATTGGCCGACCAGCTCGCGACAGGTGGACAGCTCGGCATCAGAGGGCCGACGGCTGAACGTGGCCAGGTACAGCTGCCCGATGATCTGCTCCAGCGGCCGCTTGCCGGCGGCCAGAGTAGCCAATCGGCCGTTCTTGTCGGCCAGCTTCTTCTCGAAATTCAGACCGTTGCACAGGTGCAGCACCTGGGCCATGTTCGGTTCGGCCGTCCGCTCGCACTCGCAATTGGTCAAGCGACGAGGACGACCCAGAGTGTCCAGGAAATACGACTCGAAGTTCGGGTCCGGCAACGCGATCGCTCGAGTGCCCGGTGGCACGCCGGGGAACCGTTCGTGAGTGCCGCAGGCGTGGTCGATCGCATCGAGCAACACCTCAGCCGGCAGCCGC
>Ga0310124_10000704_pt1 | contig 23482 bp, 13 predicted proteins | sample CB11b_AW_Bot5_MG_FD_203507 | JGI IMG/M metagenome (GOLD analysis project Ga0310124, IMG submission 203507) | Marine microbial communities from Western Arctic Ocean, Canada - CB11b_AW_Bot5 | ecosystem: Environmental > Aquatic > Marine > Oceanic | place: Canada: Western Arctic Ocean | collected... | reverse complement strand
CGAAAGCTGGCGTTGTCATTGTCGAGTCGGACTTCAATGAGCAGCCACCGAAAAACCGTTGTTGGGTTGTTGTCGAAAACGCCTCAGCTGCTTTCAGCACTGTTGTTTCGGAGTTTGCACCCCCCGCCTTTTTGCCGTCTCCCGGTATTCATCGCGGCGCTGTCGTTGATCCCGATGTCGTGGTGCCGGACGATGTGCATATCGGTCCCAACGCGGTCATCGAAGCTGGCGTCATAATCGGCGCTGGTGCCGTCATCGGTGCTGGTTGTTATGTCGGTTGGCAGGTCAATATTGGTGCCGGGTGCCGGCTGTATCCCAATGTTGTCGTGCTCGAGCGCTGCGTACTTGGCAACCGCGTCATCATTCATAGCGGTACCGTGATTGGCAGCGACGGCTACGGATTCATCCCTGGCACCGTACACCAGAAGATCCCCCAGGTCGGCATTGTCCAGATCGACGACGACGTGGAGATCGGCTCGAATGTCAGCGTCGATCGTGCCCGGTTTGGCCGCACCTGGATCAAGGCCGGTGCCAAGATCGACAACCTGGTGCAGATTGCCCACAACGTCGTCATCGGCGAGCGTTGTTTCATCGTTGCCCAGGTCGGTTTGGCCGGTAGTGTGGTAGTCGGCGACGATGTCATTCTGGCTGGTCAGTCCGGGGTCGTCGGTCACGTCACCATTGGCGACCATGCCGTTGTCATGGGCGGTGCCTCCGTGTGGGAGGACGTCGAGCCAGGTGCCAAGGTTGTCGGCGACCCTGCCGCTCCTCGCATGGCGCATCTGCGTCAGCTCGCCCTCATCAAGCGGCTCCCCGACTTACTCAAGCGTCTCGATGCCCTTGAGCGCCGCTTCAGCGAATAGGCATAAACATCATATATCGCATTATTGGGGTAGTTATATCAGGGCTACCCGTTTATATCGGGCGACTTTTATTCCCATTCCCAGAACTATCTTGCTGTTGTGTGCAGAGCGTTTAGTTTAGCAATCGAAGTATCTGATTCGTTGACCCGATCCGTGAATAAAGGGGTGTCTGCTTTGATCCGACGGCGTTGATCACATGCAACAGCCGACGGGGCAGGAAGGGATTTGAACGGTGGGATCGAGGTGGTTCTGGATGAGATCGGCCAAGGCACCGATCAGCGCCGGATGGTCACCGACAGTGCCGGCGCGGATCATGTTCAGATTCAGTCGGTCGCAGACCCCGCGCGCCTCGGTGTCGAGATCATAAAGCACTTCGAGGTGATCAGACAGGAAACCGATCGGGTGGATGACCACGGTGCTGCAATTGCCGGCTATCGCCTCGAGATGATCGCAAATGTCCGGCTCCAGCCAGGACTGGGACGGCGGGCCGCTGCGGCTCTGATAAACCAGATCCCAAGAAGGCAGTTGGCAACGGCCAGCGACGGCTTCGCACGCCGCGGTCAGCTGCGCCTCGTAGGGCGACACCTCCGACATCGTTAGTGGAATGCTGTGTGCCGTGAACGCAACCCGGACGTCGCTTGTAGCAAGTGCGTCGAGTGCCTCCCGCAGACGATCGGCAGCAGCAGTGATGAAGCCGTCACTATCCCAGAAAAGCGGCAGCTTGTCGACCGCAGGAGCACGGTCCACGGTTGCACGGGCAGCATCGATATCCTCCTGATACTGCCGGCAACCTGAATAAGAGCCAAAAGCAGAGGTCACCAGAGCCATAGCCCGTTTGATGCCGTCGTCACGCATGCCGACGAACGTATCTGCCAGCAGCGGATCCCAGTTGCGATTACCGAAGTAGATCGGCAAACGAATCTCTCGGTCTGCGAGGACTTGGCGCAGCGCTGCTATAGTCTCGCGATTGAGCTGATTGATGGGGCTGACACCGTCGAAGTGGTAATAGTGCTCAGCGACTTCCAGTTTGCGTGCCTCGGGGACAGGCCGTCCCCGCAACACGTTGTCCAGAAAAGGCAGAACGTCGGCACGCTTTTCTGGTCCGCCAAAGGAAACCAGGACGATTGCATCGTATGATGTTCCAGTAGTCATTGCACCGCGGTAACCGAGAATTGTGTCTTTCTGGTCTCGTCCGGCGAATCCATTTTCGGAATGGTGAAATAAAAGACGCTACCACCTTCGCTTCCCGCCTCGACTCCAATTCGGCCGCCATGGCGCTCGACGATTTTCTTACAGATCGCCAGGCCGATACCCGTTCCGGGATACTCAGTGCGCGTGTGAAGTCGCTGGAAGATGACGAAAATGCGATCGGTAAACTTCGGGTCGATGCCGATGCCGTTGTCGCGAACTTTGATCCGCCATTCAGTGCCGCTGTCTTCGGCGGTGACGTTCACGACGGGCGGCTCGGCACCGTGGAATTTGATCGCGTTGCCGATGAGATTCTGAAACAACTGCGTGAGTTGGGTGGCGTCGCCCATGACGACCGGCAGTTCATCAAAAATTACCTTGCCGCTGTGTTCGGCGATAGCGGCCTCCAGGTTGTCGACGGCCTGGGCGACGACATCCCTGCAGTCGGTGACTTCGAATTTCCGGCCAAGGCGTCCGACGCGCGACAAGACGAGTAGATCTTTGATGAGCTGCTGCATGCGGCCGGCGCCGTCGTTGATGTAGTGGAGATATCGATTGGCCTTGGGGTCGAACTGGTCTTTGTATTTCTCCTCGAGGCGGTCGGTAAATCCGATGATCTTACGCAGAGGTTCCTGCAGGTCGTGCGAGGCGACATAGGCGAATTGCTCGAGCTCGGTGTTCGAGCGGGTCAGCTCCTCCGCCTGAAGTTCGAGGTTGCGCCTGGCGATCTGCATTTCGATGGCGGTGGATGCGAGCTGCGCCAACTGTATGAGGACAATCTCATCTTCCTCGGTGAATTCACCTTGGTACTTGTCGGAAACCTGGATGAGCCCGAGGTTGCTTCCGTCGTGAGCGATGAGTGGTGCGGCCAGCCAGCCGCGCATTTTGGGCAGGTCCGCGGTCGCATCACAACCGTGCCAGCGTGGATGCCTGTCGAGTTCTGCGGCCGACAGTCGCGCCGGCTCGTTTTGCTCACAGGTATAGGCGTAGAGGCCCTGGGCATGCGGGATCATGTCGTAGGCAGTGCCGGCGTCATATTTCTCGGAGAGATTGAGCGACCGGATCGCATGGCCCCAGTCGTCGCCCTCTCGGCAGCAGACAAACGCCAAGTGGCTGCCGATAATCGACCGGGTATGCATGGAGGTGATACAGACGGCATCCTCGAGCGACTCGGCGCTGTTGACGGATTTGGCGGTTTCGGTCATGCTGATCAACTGCAGTCCGCGCATCTGCAGGTCGCGGTGTGCCTCCTGCAGCTGGTGCTCGGCCGATCGACGGACGTTGATTTCCAGCGTCAGCTTGTCGTTGCTGGCGGTCAGGGCTTCGGTCTGATCAATGGACGTCTGGGAAAAATGGATGGTCATTGTCAGCAGGACGCTGACAACGATGCCTGCCAGCAATATCCATGCTGTGACCAGGGATTGTTCGGCGAGCAGGGTTGACTGTGCTGGCGCCACGTGGATCCGGAAGGCGGTACCGAGTAGCGTCAATTGAACGTTACGGCCCCATTTTGCATCGAGGTGCGGCAAGGTCCGACCACGGCTGTAAAGCAGCCTGTTCTTTGCGTCGAAGACAGTGTATTCGAATCCTTCATCGGCTTGATCGAGGATTTTGGCAAAGGGGCTCATGTCGAGCAGGCCGACAACGAAACCGTTGGGTGTATCATCGGAGGAGGTCGGCGCGATGACCATGACACCGCTCTCCAGGCCGGGCAGTTGCAGGCCTACGGACAGCGTCACATCTTTGTGGCGTTGTGCCGCGCCGAGTGCCAAGCGGATAACGGGATGTGCGGCGAGGTCGTCAGGCAGGCGGACGTTGTCGGTGTTGAACGCGACCGTCCAGCGTGTGTTCATATCTTCATCGACACGGCCGCCGGCGACGTATGCGTGCAGGTCCTTGAGCTGGCCGCGCAAGTTTGCTTCCCATTCGTTGCGATCGATGCCGTTCTTGTCCTGCCACTGCCAGGCGTTGCGCCGCATTGGCAGCACCAGCGACCGCAGTTCCAGCGAGAGTTCGTCACCAAGTTGCTGGGCCGTAGTCGTGATCAGGCGGTCGATCTGTTGTTTCTCCTGTTTCGCCAGGGACTGCCAGAGACAAAGTGTCACGGTGAGACTGCAGATGCCGGCGAGCGCTGAGAACCAGCGAGGCACCTCCCAGGCACGTGAAACGGTAACGCTCCAGGCATAGGCCAGCGTGCCGATCCCGGCACCGATAAAACCGATGGCGGTGTGGATCCCCATGCGGTTGGCGTCGCCGTAGCCGTAGGCTGACCCGAGGTTGGAGACATAGCCGAAAAAACCGACACCGGAAATGGCTATCTGCAAGGCCCCGAACAGGCCGATGGTGCTGATCTTTCGCTGCGAGGTCCGCGGCGGGCAGATAAGCAAAAGCGCCAAACCGGCAAGGATGCAGCACAGCGCGGTGTTCGGCCCCATGCGGCCAGGGGGGCCGGTGCGATCGAGTACGTAGTGGGTAAAGAAAAATTCGTCGATGCCAAAATCGCCGCCCCCGGCGTATTGTGCCATCGTCAGGCCGCCAAGTGCCGTACAAAGGAGACCGGCGCCCAGCGAGACGAACCGCAACTCCCACATGACGGCATTGAGAATACCCGCACCGGCGAAAATCAGGGCCAGCGCCGTGTTAAACTGCATCGGAGCGGAACCGGGCTGCACTTGGATCAGGAAATGATTGCCCACGTACCAGCCGACAATGACCAGGACGCCGATCAGGGCGACGGTGGCACCGGCGCATACGGCGAGCGTCCGTGACCAATGATTTACTACGGTTCGATTCATTAAAGGGGCGGCAGGGAACGGTAGGGGCAGGTGAAATGGGTCCGATTTCTGCGCAATGTTACTGGAATTTTACTGAATTGCAACGAATGGTAGCGACTCTACCTGTATAGCGCGCAGGCTGTCGCTGTAGCTGCGCCGTTTACCGGTACGCTCAACCATTTACGCAGACCATGAGAGACGAGATGGCAGCACGAACGATTCGAATTCTCATTGTTGACGACGACCCGGCCGATGCGGAGATCATCCAGGAACTGCTGGAGGAATGCGCTACTGTTGTTGAAATTCATGTTGTGCACGATGGCATCGATGCACTGGACTACCTGCACAGTTGCACTCACGTGTCAGCCTCCGGCCTGCCTGACCTGATCCTGCTCGACCTAAACATGCCCCGCAAAGACGGTCGTGAAGTCCTGCAGGAAATTCGAGCCACTGAGCAGTTGCGGCACCTGCCGGTGATCATATTGACAACGTCGCAGGAGGAGGATGAAATCGAGCAGGCCTATCGGCTGGGTGCCAATTGTTATGTCTCGAAGCCCGCGGCAATGGCCGATTTCAAACGCCTGGTCAACGCCATTGAACTGTTCTGGATGCAAACCGCGAGCCTGCCGCAATCAAGATGAGCCACGGCGGGCCACACACCAGTGTGACTTAGTAAGATGACTGACTACAAGACAATGCCGATTCTGGTCGTCGACGATGACGAGGCAGACGTTTTCCTCGTCAAGGACGAGCTGGAAGCAGCCGGCTTTAAGAATGTCCATGACACGCAGCGAGGCAGCGAAGCTTTGGCGCTGCTCGGTCTCAGCGATACGGCGTCGCCGTCCCAGGCCGACCTCGATGCCTTGGACCCAAGCTTCGCCTTGGTCGTACTCGACGTCATGCTGCCGGACATCGATGGGTTCGAGATTTGCCGCCAGATCAAGCAACGCATCTCGCCGTTTTTTCCGGTCATCATGCTCACTGGCCTTGATGCTGTGGAAGATCATATCACCGGGATCGAAGCGGGGGCCGACGATTTCATATCGAAGCCTTTCCAGCCCGAACAGCTCTTGGCCAAGATCACGTTGCTGCTCAGTCGGTCACAGCAAGCAGGCGCTGCGGGGGATCCGGAGGCGATGACGCATCTGGCGCGGCCTTATGCGGGGCAGCGCGTGGGCGAGTACACAATTACCAAGTTGCTTGGCTGGAGCGGCACCTCGCTCATCTACCGGGCCGAACACGACAACGGCGACGGCTTCGTCATCAAACTGCTGGCCGAACACACGGCTGCCGACGAGGAGGTACACAAACGGTTCGATCGCGAAATGCGCATCATGAGCGAGCTCAATCACCCGAACCTCATTCAGATTTATGACCACGGGACCTATCGCGATTGTCCGTTTTATGTCATGGAATATCTGGCGGGCAAGGACCTGCGCTGGCTGATCCACGAAGGCCAGGTGCCGGGCGCGACTATCCTGGCCGTTGCCAAAGGTCTGGCGGAAGTGCTCAAGTACGTACACGACAACGCGGTTGTGCACCGCGACATCAAGCTCGACAATGTTTATCTCGGTCCCGATAACGTTGTGAAGCTGGGTGATTTCGGCATTGCCCTGACATCCGGCGATACACGGCTGACTCGAAGCAACACGACACTGGGTACGCCGTTTTACATCGCCCCGGAACAGTTTATCGGCACGGAAATCACGCCGTCTGTCGACATTTACTCGTACGGCGCTACGATGTATCACCTGCTTGTTGGCGAACCGCCCTTCACCGGCGACAACGCCATGGCGGTACTGCACCGGCATCTGCACGACATCGCTCAACGCCCGTCCGAGTGTCGCCGCGGGGTGCCGGAGGTGTGGGACGAACTGTTGGTCGACCAATGTCTGGCCAAGGAACCTCACGACCGCCCCGCGAACATGGGTATCGTTCTGGACCGCCTCGCGGCCATTGCCGCGGACCCTGCTCACCACATCATCGATCAGGCATAGGTGCGGGTTGTTAGAGCAACCGCCCCCGCGGCACGTCGGGTGGAGGTCTGATTGGTTCCGGATTGACCGGAATGACGCGGAACAGCCGCATTGGCGAGGGTAGATAAACTTCCTGCAACTGCACAGTCAAGCCCAGTGTCTCCTCGTACGACTTGCGGGCGAACTCCGGATCGTAGCCGACGATGAGTTGCGGGTAGAACCGGTAGGCCTGTGGCTTGAGTCGCGGTGCGAAACGACCGCCGCCGCCGTTGAGACATTCCACCTGGTCCAACCTGCCGCCGCGCCACTGCCAATACTGCGCGAAGGCGATGTACTCGTGGAAATCCACGAATATTCGCGTGCGGCTGCCCATGATCGGACTTTGGGCAAGGGCGTGTGTCGTGTAATAGATGTCCTCGTTGCGTGTGTAAAACTGCTGAAGCAAGTCCTGTCGATACTCCCCGCGGTGCAGCGCGTTGCGTGTGTAATGGTCGCTGAGCCGGAACCACACGACGTCATTCGCCAGGATAAAGAAAATCAGCAGCAGGAAGAAGCGGTCGATGCGGCAGAAACTGTTGCGAAACGGTATCAACGCGCAGAACGTCAGTGGCACCAGGTACGCCAGAAAGGCCCGTGGATACGGCGCCCGCCACAGGGCCACGTCCAGCATCGGCACGACGCAGCACAGGGCCAGCAGCCACAGCGACCGGCGCAGATCGGGAACCTTGCTGTCCCTCGCACCGTCTGCGGCATTGCGCAGTTGTGGTTGTTTGTGCAGACACAGGCAGCCGATGACGAACAACCCGAGATGTGCGGCGATCGCAATGAACCAGTGTCCTGCGACTTCCGGTCCGGAGACCCAGCCGCCGGTGCCGGAAATCACCCGGCGGAAGTCGTCCCATATTGGTACATAGATCGCCATACCCGCTATGGTGGCAATAGCTGGAATCCAGATTTGGCGCATCACCGGCCACCAGCACCAGACGAGTACAGGGAGGTACACAACAATGCCCACACTCACTGTGGCGATTACTGCTCCCGATCCGAACCAGAACGGCAATGTTTCTCTCAATATCACAAGCACCAACGCCGGCGCGCACGTCAAAGCCAGCTGCCAGGGGCTCCGCTCGCGTGCCGCCAACGTCAAGCTCAGGAACAGGAACAGACTGCCGTTGAACAGCAGATTCGAAGGGATGACACCCGGCAGCAGCACGGCGCCTATTACGTACATCACCGTGCCCTTGCGTCGCTGACCGGCAATGATGTAGAAGGCCCCCAGCGTTGCTATCAAAGACAGGAATATAGTCAAACCATAGCCACGGAGCTGGTAGAAGAAACTCAGGAAAACGGGGCTGAATGCCAATAGCACAGCAAGTAGATATGCCGCTGCATTGCCGAACAGCCGGCGGCCATGGATGTACAGCGTGGAGATCGTGATCAACGCCAGCAACAGGCATGGAAAGCGGAGCACTTCCTCTGCCATGACAAAGCGGATGACACGCAGCCAGGTCCACAGTGCCGCCGAGAAGAGGATGTGATTGTTCGCCACCTCGTAGCTGGTGAAAACACCGCCCAGGTGTTGCTGCGTACCGTAGTCGCCGAGCGTCAGCAGCTCGTCGAACCACAGATCCGTACGCATGAAATCAAATGTGAAGATGGTGAAGAAGATCAGCAGACCGATCAATCCCCACTTCTGGAATCCGGGCGTCTCTGCCAGTGGCAGAGACGGTTGGTCATCGGTTGGAGATTCTTCGGGCATCGGCGGGGTCCGTAACTATCCCGGTCTGTGGTTCACATCTGCAGACGCTCGGCCAGTTGACTGTGGCGCGTTGCCTGGTTGACGTTGTGCACTGCAATGCTCAGCGCTTTCTTCGCGCCGATCATTATCAGCAATTTCGCCGCTCGGGTCATGGCTGTATAGATCAGGTTGCGCTGCAGCATGACGTAGTGCTGGTTGAGCACCGGCACAATGACTACCGGAAACTCGCTGCCTTGCGATTTGTGAATAGTGATCGCGTAGGCCAGGCGAATCTGATCGACTTCGTCGAAAGCATAAGTTACCGTGTTCGACTCGTATCGCACGGTGAAATTTTTCTGTTTCGTGTCGATTTGCAGCATGCGCCCGAGATCGCCGTTGAACACCTGATAGTCGTAGTTGTTGCTGATCTGCATGACGCGGTCGCCTGCCCGGTAGACGACGTCGCCGTATGTCATTTCCGGGGTCCATCCCTCGGTGCGTGGCGGATTGAGCGCGGCCTGCATACGCGTATTGAGGTTGTTGGCGCCGCAGACGCCGCGATTCATCGGTGACAGAATCTGTATGTCGGTCTGGGGCGAAAAGTTGAAACGCTTCGGGATGCGTTCGGCCGCCATGCGACAGACAACATCAACGAGCTTCTCCTGATCCTCCTGCTCGATCCAGTAAAAGTCCGACAGTTCTGAAGATTGTGGTGGCTGCATTTCCGGGAGTTGTCCGGCATTGACTCGGTGCGCGCTCACTATGATCTGGCTGCCGCCGGCCTGCCGATAGACCTCGCTCAGGTGCGTTGCCAGGACGCCCTTCGACTCAATCAGGTCCCGGAGAAACGAGCCCGGCCCGACGGACGGCAGTTGGTCGCGATCGCCGACCAGCACGACCCGGGTTTCGGCAGAAAACGCCCGAAACAGACTTGCCGCCAAATGGATGTCAAGCATCGAAACTTCATCGATGATGACCAGGTGGTGCTTCAGCGGATTGTCGCTGTTGTGAGCGAAGCCGGACAACTCCGGCTCCCACTTCAGCAGCCGGTGGATGGTCTGAGCATGGGCCTGGCTGGACTCGCTCAGGCGTTTGGCGGCCCGGCCCGTCGGTGCTGCCAGCGCGACGTTCCAGTTCAAGCTGTTAGCAATAGCGACGATTTCCCGTGTCACCGTTGTCTTGCCGACACCCGGACCGCCGGTGATGATGCTGATCGGGTGCTGAAAGACATTGAGCACGGCGGTCTGCTGGGCTTCGTTGAGCATGGTCCAGTTGCGGCTGCGCGCCAGTGCCTGCGGCGGCAGCGTCGGCAACCCGCTGCCCGAAGTCATGCCGGCAATGATTTGGGCCAGGTCGCATTCGGCCCGGTACAGGTCCGTCGGGTAGACCAACGGTTCTTCCGCAGCGGAATCGACAACCGCAGTGCCGTCCTCGACAGCACGCTGCAGGCCGGTGGCGGCGACATCTTCCTCGACCGCCAGCAGCCGCGCAGCTTCGATCAGCAACACATCCCGCGGCACGCATGTATGGCCCTGCTGCTCCGCCATCGTGGCCAGGACATAAGAGGCGCCTGCGCCGAGTCGAAACGGATTGTCCGGCGCGATGTTTAGATGCCGCGCAATGGCATCGGCCATCCGGAAGCCGATACCTTTGACTTCGCGCGCCAGACGGTACGGGTTTTCCTTGACGATCTCGACAGCGTTGGCGGCGTACTTGCGATAGACTCGATCGCAGTACGCTGCGCTCAGCCCAAGCCCCTGCAGAAAAATATATATCTCGCGACGCTCGGACTGTGAACTCCACGCGTCCTTGATCTGCTTGAGCCGGCCTTTGCCGAAACCGGGGATCTCGAGCAGCCGTGCGGAATAGTGGTCGAGTATGCTGAGTGTCTTGACGCCGAAACGGTCGACAATGCGATCGGCCAGCTTCGGGCCGATGCCGGGGATGATGCCGCTTGCCAGGTATCGGCGCACCCCTTCCTCAGTCGTCGGCAGCAGCGCTTCGAAACGCTTGACGCGGAACTGGCGACCGTACTCTTTGTGGCGTTCCCACTGGCCCCAGGCCTCGATGTCCTGACCCTCCGCCACTGCTGCCAAAGCGCCGACGAGCATGGATTCACCATGCTGTGTGTCCTCCAGACGGATGACTGCATAGGCACCATCCTCACTGGCAAACACGACACTCGAAACCGTGCCTTTCACCGAGGTCTCGATCCACTGTGGACGGTCCGGGCCGCTCGCGGAAACGCCGTTGAAGGCGAGTTCTGACTGGCGCCTCACGGATCAGGCCGTATTTGCTGCCTGCCACCGCTTCTTCTCGCGGACCGGCAGGGTCGTATCGGGCTTGACGTGAATGGCGTTGCTGCCAAGCAGATTCCGCACTGACTCGGCGAAGCTGTTGCTGAACTTAACATGATATGCCTTGGGAGTTTCGATGAAGGCGAACTGTCCGTCCTTGCAGGCAACACAGAGGATGACGCGCGAGCTGCCGGGGTTGCTCTCGAGCAGGTGCTTGAGATCCTGCAGTGCTTCCGGTCCGGCGTTGCCGTTCAGTCGCACATGCACTTCACGCGTGAATCGCTCCGGTACACTGGTGAGCGGCAGGACCTTATCGGCGATGATCTTCGCATCCTCGTCTTCACGGTTCGATACGAAGCCTTCAACCACCACCGCCTGATCGGCGACGAGGTGCGCGGTGTACTTCGCATACACATCGCTGAAAATCAGTACCTCGATTGTGCTATCGAGATCCTCGAGCGTGATGAACGCCCAGGGGCGCCCGTCCTTTTTCGAGTATTTCAGGTTCATCGTCGATATCAGACCGCCGATGCGCACGCCCTGGTCGTTCGGCATGTCGCCGATCATCCGGGTACCCGCCAGTTGGTAGTTTCGAATGGTGTCGTAATACTCGTCGAGCGGATGGCCGGTCACGTAAAAACCCAGCAGCTCCTTCTCCTTCTGCAGCAGTTGCTTCGGCTCCCACTCCGGAATATCCGGGATCGCGACGTCCATGCCGTCGCCGCTGTCGTCCTTGTCCGTCAGCAGTTCGAAGAAGTTGGCCTGGCCGGTATCGCGGTCGCGGATTGATGCCTGTGCCCGTCCCAAGACGTCGTCGATGATGGCGTACGCCTGTGAACGCTTGTGACCGCAGAAATCAAAGGCGCCGCACTGCGCCAGGCTTTCCATGAGTCGCCGGTTCAGTGTCGTGCCGACGCGTTCACAAAACTCGAGGATTGACTCGAATGGCCCGTCCTGACGCGCCTTCAGGATCGCGGCCGCGGCTGCTTCGCCAACACCTTTGATCGCTGCCATCCCGAAACGGATTGCACCGTTGTCAACGGTGAAGTCCATGTCGCTGGTACTGACGTCCGGTGGCAGAACCTTGATGCCCATCTCCCGGCATTCGTTGATCAGCAGCGCCACGCGCTCCGCTGAACTCATGTCGCTGGTCAGGTTGGCCGCCATGAACTCAACCGGATAGTTCGCTTTCAGATATGCCGTGCGGCAGGCCAGAAAAGCGTACGCTGCGCTGTGCGATTTGTTGAAGCCGTATCCTGCGAACATCGCGATCTTTTCCCAGATCGCCATCGCAACACCTTTGGACCGACCGTTGGCTATGCAACCCTCAACGAAGCGCTCGAACTGGGCTTTCATCTCGTCTTCTTTTTTCTTGCCTATGGCGCGCCGCAACAGATCGGCCTGGGCCAGGCTGAAACCCGCCACCACCTGCACCACCTGCATCACCTGCTCCTGATACAGCATGATGCCGTAGGTCTCCTCGAGGATCGGTTTCATCTCCGCGCAGTCGTACTCGACTCTTGTCTTGCCGGACTTGCGGGCTATGAAGTCTTCGAGAAATTGCATCGGCCCGGGGCGGTACAGGGCGACCAGCGCAATCACATGTTCAATCCGGTCGATACCGAAACGGCGACACAGATCCTGCATACCGCTGGATTCCAGCTGAAAGACGCAGACCGTCTGGCCGCGCTGCAGCAGTTTGTAGGTTTCCGGATCGTCGAGTGGGATCTCGCCGGCGACGATCTCGATGTTCTGTGACTTTTGGATCAGATCGCAGGTGTCCTGAATGATCGTCAGTGTGCGCAGGCCCAGGAAGTCCATCTTCAACAGGCCGAGCGCTTCGCATGGCCCGGCCTGGAACTGGGTGATCACTTCGTCGCCCTGGCCCTTGGCGAGCGGCATCAGGTTGTCCAACGGCTGGTCGCCGATGATGACGCCGGCGGCGTGGATGCTCATGTTGCGGTTGAGTCCTTCCAATGCCTCGGAGTACGAAAACAACTCGTCGACCCACGGTTCGGATTTGCGCATCTCCTGGATTTCGCGGATCTCGGCGTTCGCTTTCTTGAGCGTCATCTTGGGATCGGCTGGAATGAGTTTGGTGATACGGTTGCCTTCCTCGAAACTGCGGCCCATGACGCGTGCTACGTCCTTGATCACGGCCCTCGCTTTCAACGTGCCGAAAGTGCCGATCTGCGCGACACAGTCGTCACCGTATTTGTCGCGCACATAGTTGATGACTTCATACCGCCGGCGCTCGCAAAGGTCGATGTCAAAGTCCGGCGGGCTGACTCGTTCCGGGTTGAGGAAGCGTTCGAACAGTAAGTTGTAATGCAGCGGTTCGATGTCGGTAATGTGCGTCAGGTAGGCCACGATGCTGCCAGCGCCGCTGCCCCGGCCGGGGCCGATCGGGATTTGCTCGCGGCGGGCGAAATAGAGAAAGTCCCAGACCACCAGGAAATAGCTGGTAAAGCCCATGCGCTCGATGATGTCGAGTTCGTAGTTCATGCGGTCGACGATCTTGCGGTGTTCTACAACGAGCTTGTCATAACCGATACCATCGAGGTCGACGCCGTACCGTATGATGAGGCCTTTCTTGCATTGCGTGAGCAGGTAATCGCAGCGGTCGCTGCCGTCCGGCGTTTCGTAGACTGGATAATGATTGGCGTTGAGCTCGAAGGTGACATTGCATTTCTCGGCCACTTCCAGCGTGTTCTGCAGCGCATCGGGCAATTCGCCGAAGAGGGCCTGCATCTGCTCCGGGCTCTTGACGTAGAACTCGGGCGCCGGGAAGCGCAGGCGCTTTTCGTCCTGCATCGTTTTCTGAGTGCCGATGCACAACAGTAATTCGTGGGGCAGGGCATGGTCTTTCACCAGATAGTGTGCGTCGTTTGTCGCAATTAATGGCAGGCTGAACTTGTCTCGCAATTCGAGCAGCGCCTTGTTGACCTCGTGCTGCTTCGCCATGCCGTGATCCTGAAGCTCGAGGTAGTAGTTGTCCTTGCCGAAGATGTCGAGATACTCGCCCAGTGCCGTCTCGGCTTTGGCGCGGGTGTTTTCCAGGAGCAGCGTCGGTATCTCGCCGCCGATGCAGGTGCTCGTCGCAATGACGCCGCGACTGTGCGCCGCCAGGACCTCTTTGTCGATGCGCGGCTTGGAGTAATACCCCTCCTGGTAGCTGATACGGTTCAGCTTGCAGAGGTTCTGGTAGCCTTCATTGTCCGCCGCCAGCAGCAGCAGGTGAAAACCTTTGTGATGCGGGTGGGACGGCGTTTTTTCGAATCGGCTGCCGGGCGCCAGGTAAAACTCGCAGCCGATGATTGGCTTGACTTCCGCGTCGTTCATTGCGGTGTAGAACTCAACGGCGCCGCACATGTTGCCATGGTCGGTCATTGCCATCGCGGGCATACCCATCGCCTTTGCAGTTTTCGCCAGTTGCTTGATCTGGCAGGCACCGTCGAGCATGCTGTAATCGGTATGGAGATGCAGGTGTACGAATTCAGCAGACATCGTTTGATTTCCGGTCGGTAACAACTGTTGCGTATGTGGTGCGTCGTTGCGGCGTTGATTGCCGCCTCTGGTTAGTATATTATATAATGGCTACCACGGTCAATGCAAAACCAAATCTGGAAATCATGGAAGAACGCCACATCGATATGCTCACCAATGCCAGGATCGAGCGATTCAAGACTGTCGCAGCACAGCGCCTGAATTGTCTGGCCCTGGTGTTTGAGCACCTCACGGATCCTCACAACATCAGCGCCTGCCTGCGCGCCGCCGAAGCTTTCGGGCTTGCCGATGTATGGGTCGTCGACGATACCTTTTACGAGTGCAACGAAAGCGTCTCCATGTACGCCGATCGCTGGCTGGACATCCACCAGTGCGACGATGCAGGTGCTGTGGTCGCGGACCTGCGCGACCGCGGCTACGCACTTTTGGCTGCTGTCCCAAGCGACGATTCCGTGGCGCTGACCGACCTCGAATTGCCCGCCAGGACTGCGGTCATGGTCGGCAACGAGAAGGACGGGCTCTGCCCCGATCTGATCGATGCGGCAGACGTCCGCGTCAATATACCCATGCACGGTTTCACTCAAAGCCTCAACGTTTCCGCTGCCACAGCGATCATCCTGCAGCACCTGTCTCAGGCGTATCGTGCCGGCGGCCCCGCCAATCTCGTCGATGCTGAAACCCGGCAGCGGCTCGTCAGTTCCTGGTGCACCCGTGACATCCGCACGAAGACCCGTGGCTGCGTGCAGGTCGACTGAACAGTCTTTCCGGTCTCTTAAATAGAGAGGTGTCCTTTATTTGGGGCCGAATTGGCCGTCTACCCGGTTGTTGTGAATCGCACCGTGCATATATTGGCATAATGAAAATCATCGACTACCAACACGATCGCTTCGCGGCGGACCTCGAGCAGTTGCTCCGGCGGACGCCTGTGCCCGCCGATATTCACGCCGCAGTCGCTACGATCCTGCGAGACGTGGAGCAACGCGGCGATGCTGCCATATGTGAATACGCCGCGAAGTTCGATAAGGTTGATCTCTCCCCGGATCAGTTTCGACTGACCGACGGTGAAATCGAGAAGGCCTGCGAGCTCGTCGCAGCGTCCACCCGCGACGCCATCGATCTGGCCTATCGGAACATCACTGTTTTCGCAGAGCAGCGGCGTATAGAGGATTGGTCGTTTGCTCCGCGTCCGGGCGTTTCCCTTGGTGAGCGTTTCCGTCCACTGTCCCGGATCGCTGCTTACGTGCCGGGTGGAGCCGCGCCCCTGGTCTCAACTGTGATTCACACCATTGCGATGGCCCGCGTCGCTGGTGTTGCGGAGATCGCGGTCACTTCGCCGGCCACGGACGACGGTACGATCAACCCCGCAATCGTCTATGCCGCAATAACCGCGGGTGCCACGGAGATTTATCGGCTCGGGGGCGTCTATGCCATTGCGGCGTTGGCTTACGGCACGGAGACTGTTCGGCCTGTCGAAAAAATTGTCGGACCCGGGAATGCCTACGTGACAGCTGCAAAAAAGCAGGTATACGGCACTGTTGCGCTGGACTTGGTGGCAGGGCCGTCCGAGGTCATGATCATTGCCGACCAGTCGGCGTCGCCAGCTTTCATTGCTGCCGACATGCTGGCCCAGGCGGAGCACGGTTCAGGCCTCGAGAAGGCTGTGCTGCTTACGGACTTTGAGCCGTTGATCGAAAAAGTTGTCGAGGAAGTGCGTTCCCAGGCTGAGCAACTCGGAAGACGCGAGGCCGTTCAGACAGTTCTCGACAACGGCATGTACCTGGTGCGTCTTGAAAGCATTGAACAGGCCGTTGACGTGGCCAATCGTTATGCCCCGGAGCACCTCGAAATAATGACCGAAACCCCGCGTGACACGGCCGCCGGTATTGTCGCAGCAGGTGCCATTTTCCTGGGGCCCTGGACGCCTGAGCCGGTCGGAGATTTCGTTGCCGGGCCGAGTCACGTCCTGCCGACAGGCGGCACAGCGCGTTTTTTCAGCGGTCTGACCGTCGATCAGTTTTACCGCCGTACCAGCATTATCGAGTACGATCGCGATGCCCTGGCTGCTGAGGCTGATGCAGTCGCCGAATTGTCCCGTGTCGAAGAACTCGACGCCCACGGCCGATCAGTAGCCATACGATTCACAGACAATACGCGGTGAAAAATTTCAGGTCACCCCTTTATTTTTCCTCGGATAGGGGAGGTCGACCCCGGCGAAAGATGACGGGCCGATTGAAAGCGGTGCCTTGCCTGGCTGGGTCTGTCCGCTAACGGACCAAACCGCCAAAATGTGCCGACAATCAATAACGTAGGGCCCGACAATGGGAACCCCGGCTCCCACGTGATCTTGAAAAAAAACGTCTTTGCCGATAAAATGGCAAAGGTAACTCTATATAGCAGTGAACTCATGAATAGCACACAGACTCCACTCACAGCCGACCAGGTTCAAGCCTTTAACGATGACGGGTATCTCGTTCTCCGGCAGTTTTTCGGGCTGGAACAGATGCAGCTACTTGATGACATCGCCAAGGCAGACAAGGTGATGGATGACGCCGACGAACTATTGGACAGCGAAGGGGCTGTCAGCCGCATTAGTTGCTGGAACGATCTACAGGACGATATCTACAGCGCGTTCGCATGTAATGAGCGCATCGTCGCGGCCTCCGAGCAGTTAATGGGCGATGAGGTCTATCACTTCCATCACAAGATGATTCTCAAGGAACCCCGGGTGGGCGGCGCATGGGAGTGGCATCAGGACTTCGGGTACTGGTACCTTCAGCAGCACGTTTTGTTTCCGGACATGCTCAGTGCGGCGATTGCCGTTGACGCCGCGAACCAGGAAAACGGCTGCCTGCAGGTGCTTCGAGGTTCTCACAAGTGCGGTCGTATCGAACATGGAAGCGTGGGCGATCAGACCGGCGCCGACATGGAAAAAGTGCAGGCTTTGCTAGATTTCTATAAACTTGAGCATGTCTACGTCGCATTGGACCCCGGCGACGTACTGTTTTTTCACTGCAACACCCTGCATCGTTCTGAACAGAACCGCTCTGAACGATCACGCTGGACGTTGATCTGTTGCTACAATACCCGTCACAACGACACGTACGCACTGACCGATGATGACCATCCCGCCTACCGCGCGCTGGAACGTTGGCCGGATGAGAAGGTTCTCGAGCTGGGGAAACGGGACCACCCGTCGCATCAGCAACCCGAATCGAAGTGACCGTGATCCCCATTGACGCGGGGGCTTCTGTGACAGGCCTGCAGCTGTGGGATGGTCTGACAATAACAATCGGGCACGCTGCCGATTCACACTACCAATAGTGATTGGGCCAGTTGATTACGCCAAATGTCCCGTTTTCTCCATATCCTGACATAAGATTTATCCATCTTACGTGTCCGTCCACATACAGTCTGTTGATGCCGTCGCCGAAGACCCCGTCCCCATCTGCGTGGTGCGACCGATCCGGGAGCCGAGGGGTCCCCATGTACAAGGCATAATCCGTTGGGGTATAAGAAAAATCGTGCATCAGCGGATTAACGCTCGGGCTCTGGACCTCCCACAGTCTAGGAACGGGCTGTTCATTCGCTGATGTTGCTCCCAGAAATTTCCCGTAATTCGTCCCTGTGTCTGTGTTCCAGCCCCACCAAACCCGCCGGCCGGGGTCGCAGCATGTGTCGTTCTCGCTAAGCCAGGGATCAGTGGGGCCATTCATTCCCGGATGGGTGCCGTTGCCGCCGAAGTACCAATAGGTCAGCATCGATCGGGTACTTCCCCCGTAGTACGTCGAGGTATCTTCCGGCCAGTACCAGTTGTCGTTGGGAAGGTCCCAATATCGATCGTTGCCCCCTGCTGTCATAGCTGTATCCGATCTCGAAGGGCAGCCGACGATATCCCTCACCATACCGTAGTCATCAAGCAGGATCGCGCCACCGGAATTCTCACCGGTACCAGAAGTGGAGCCCCGAATGACATAAGGTTCATTCCACATCCCCATCGGCAGCCACATCTCGTTATCTGTGGCATACCCTGTCTCGATCACGCCGCATTGTTTCAAGTTGCTTGCGCAGACCACGCGGCGGGCTCTTTCTTTCGCCTGGGTAAGCGCTGGCAGGAGCAGGGCGATGAGGATCGAGATGATGACGATGACCACGAGCAATTCGATCAAGGTAAAAATGGATTGTCGAGGCTTCATTTGAGTGATTCTTTTTTTTCGTAGGGCTTTCACGACATCATTGTTAGTCTTGGCCTTAATTTAGCCGTGTACAGTGCGCGTGCAATTATCGGCGACTCTCCGGAACGGAGCCATCGAGGTGCGTGTCCGAGGTATCGGGCAACGGAGATGTGCCTGGATTGCGAGCGGAACGCTTGGCGGAAAGGCCTGTCAGGAAGGGTATAAGGTGTCCTTTATATGTTTTTCTCCTGTGAGATGAATGTGGGTTGAATCTGCCTGCCGGCGCCGTTCGGAATTCGCAGAATTCCTGTATCTCGCGGGGTTGCATATTGGCGTTCCAGCGGGTTTCCGATACGGCGAAGCGGTCCTTTTGGATGCGGCGAGCTGCAAGGACGGGTTCGCGAATGCGGTTTTCGAGGAAAGTTGGCCCAATCCGCGGTCTTGTACGCCCGGAAGTCCCCGATCTTCTCCCCCATTCCTTGACTTAAAGCCCTCCCGCGCCTACCCTCTTCCCCGTTTCTGGAAAGCAATCTCCTATTGGTTATTGGTCGGATACTGACCGGTTTGAAATGAGGCGACTCATTGTTATGAGGAATTGCCGCGATGATGAACTGCCGCGGGTGATAGTGTTACCCGAAGACGCATCAGTGACCGAGCGCTTCGCTGCAAAGGAAATCGCGCAGCATCTTGCCATTCTGGGTGGTGCTTGCGAAATTGGCCAACCAGGCAGCCCGCCAGCGGTCTACTTGGGGGCGGGCCTGCTGCCGCTGACGGCCCGGGCGGCGCTGGACAGGGTGCGTGACGATGGTTTTTTGTTGTACGGCCAGGGCGGCTCGGTGTATGTCGCCGGGCGGGTGGATGCCGGCACGCTGTTTGGCTGCTATGCATATCTCGAATCGCTGGGCGTTCGCTGGCCGGGGCCGGGGTTGCCGGCGGAAGTGACTGACCGCAGGTGGGGGCTGGCGACGGATCCCCATGACGGCGTCGATAATCCTGATTTCCCGGCACGCGGCAACAACTGCTATTACCCGGTGTGTGATGATGATTTTGTCGCTACGCTCCAAATGGTCGAGTGGCTGACGCGACAGCGGTACAATCTGCACTCATTTCTCCGGCAGGATGTGCCGGCCCTGACCGATTTCGACGAAAACTGGTATCGATTGGCAGATTTTGTGCATGAGCGGGGTCTGGATTTTGCCTTGGGCACGCACCTGTCCTGGCCGGGGCTGCTGATGTATGAGGACAAGGGGTTATTTGACAAGCATCCCGAGTATTTCCCACTGCGGGACGGCAAGCGCCAGCCCAGCGGGCCGGCTAATCCGTCACTGCCGCCTGGTACATATGGTCCCGACGCTATTGGCAGTAAGACCGGCAGCGGTATGAGCGTGTGCGTATCCAATCCGGCGGTGGTCGACTTGATCAGTCGTAACCTGCAGACCTTTCTGGATGAGCACCGCGAGATCGACGTGATGGGCATGTGGCCGCCAGACACCAAGTGGCAGGGCTGCCGGTGTCCCCAGTGCAGCAAACTGATCGCGCCCGAGCGAATCTGGAACATGGTGCCGCACCATCATAAGCAGTGGCAGGTGAGTTCGGACCTAACCATGCACTTGGTGGGCCAGGTGGCGGCGCGGGTGGCTGAATCGCATCCGAATGTGCGGATTCTGACGTGGGGCTGGTGCACGTGTGAGCCGGCGCCGCAGAATGTTACCCCAGCGACGAAACTGCAAGTCGATCTGTTCTCCACGCCATGTTTTACGCACACTATCGATTCACCAAACTGCCTGCACCATCACATTCATCCGCAAGCCTGGCGGCAGTGGGCGGGCACGGACAATGTTGAGCTGGGCTGGATACACACCGGGGCGGCTTGGGCGATGACGGCGGCGGAATTTCCACATGCCTGGCTGATCAAGAAAAATATCGAGTTTTTGCGCAGCCTTGGCGGCAAGGCAGTGACGTACAATCTGGAAATTGGCGGCGCCGAAGACGGTTCGGTCCGCGGCGATACGACAGGGCACTACCTGTTCGGCGCCTGTGGGGTGAATTATTACGTATTGGGTCGGGTCGGCTGGGATTGCGATATACCGCTGACCGAGCTATACGCGGATTTCGCGGCGGGAAGATTCGGTTCAGCAGCGGCGGGGCCGATGACTGAGCATTATTGTCAGGTCATAGACAAGTACCTGGGCTGGCAGCATTCGCAGCCATTACCGGATTTTGTGGACATTTGGGGGGGGTCCGAAGTGCGCTGCCGGGCGCCATGGGAGCCGGCGGTGGATATTTACGATCCCGAGATGATTGAGCGGTCGCGCAAGTTACTGGATCAGGCGGAAAAACTGGCTGATACGCCGGGGCGCCAGGAAAGGGTGCAACTTGAGAGGCGGATTTTTGAGCACACCGTGCTCATGCGGCACTTGTTCCATTTGCACCTGGCCCGGCAGAGATTAGAACGGGTCGACGATACGGAAAGCTCAGAACACCTGCGCGAGAAACAATTGAGGATTCTGGAAGAGGCCCAGCAGATCGAGCTGGCCAAGCATTATGATCCGAAATGGTTTGACGCGTTGGGATGGATATAGACGGAACGGAGCCATCGAGGTGCGTGTCCCGAGGTATTGGGCAACGTAGATGTGCCTGGATTGCGAGCGGACTCGCTCACCAGAGCTGTCGATCCAGGGGCCGGTATTGCACGGCCTCTGATGCCCCGCCCTCCCTGATTCCGTACTCACAGCGTCACGTCTGCGCGTCGAGCAGGACGGTTACGATCTCGAGTTCGCCCATGTAAAGGTCGGTCATGGCGTCATCACGTCGTTTGTCGACCTGCACCCAGAGTCGATTCAGTCCTGTGCGCAGCGCCGTTGGCGGTATCGACGACACCTCCGTATCGACAAGGATAAACACGTCCTTGCCGTAGCCTCCCTCGCTGCCTTCGGCGGCGGCGGCGGCGCGCATTTCCGGGCGTTGATACGTGGGCGTGTCGATGATTTTCAGGGCCTCCTGGTACTCTTCGTCGGGGATTTCTTCACCGGCCAACTGCTGCAGGTCTTCATAGCGTGCCCCGGTGTACCAGCCGATCTTTTTCCATACGATGGGCTGGGGCATGCCGGACTTGGGCATGTGGGTATGCTGGTACAGGTACCGCTGACGCCATGAGAGCTGCAGGGTCAACCGCACGTTGTTGAGGAATACACTCGGCATCGCGTCATCCGGAGACATGTCGAAAATCTTGAACCGCAACAGATCGAGCTTACGACCGCTGTCGGTCAGGTTATCGCCGAAGTAGAATTCGAATTTCCGGCGTTGCGCCACCGGTGCGACCGGGATGCGGGTGCCACGATAGCCGGACGTAAATCCCTGCGCCGGTTCATCCACCGGCTCGACGGAGAAGGGGATGTAGTAGTGATGTAGCGGATGCCTGGCGGCAGACTCAGGGGCCGCAATCACATTGAGTGCTTCGGTGTTGAACGGCAGCCCCACCGTTTTGCAGGCCGGATGAAAATGATTGAAGACCTCGACACCGTCCGCGCCGGTGCCGTAATAGGTCTGCGCGGCGGCGGCATAAACTTCCGTCTGATAAGTCCGCGTGGTCTTCGGCCAGTGGACGACGTTGGGGAACATGCACGGATAGACGGCGCATTCACTGCCCTCGCAGATCGCCTTGAACTGCTGCACCGGGATGTTGAAATTCGTGGCGTGAAATGCACTGGGCACGATATAATCCAGCCCGGCTTCATGGATCCAGGCCGGCAGGTCGATGCCAATATTGCGCGCGATCTCGGGGGTCTCGGGCACCCGGACGCCGAAACACATGCGGGGCTTGTCGTTCTTCGCTGCAAGTTCGTCCATGAAGGCGCGGATATCGCACATCCAACTCGTGATGATCGGCGCCAGATCAGCGAAGCGATCTGGGGTGATGTAGGCGTATGATCCCTGGATATAATCAGGCTGGAACAGCAAGGGGAAGCGGAGCCAGTTCAGCTCGATGCCGTCATAGTCGAACGTCTCGAGCAGTTCCCGGATGACGCCGAATCGGTAGTCGCGCACTTCATGCCGGCCGTAGTCAGCCAGGCGGCTCGGTACATCGGTGCCGGGATAGCGCAGCGCCAACTCCGGATGTTCTTTCAGGAACAGACTGACATCCGGACTCTCGGTCGACAATGGCTGCAAGCCGTGGCAATCGTTCATGCGAACACCGGCGATGGCTTCCATGCCCATATCGCGGCAACTTTCGATAAAGACCTGGAGCGGTTCGTGACCGTCCGCGCGCATTTTTTTCATGACACGTGCCGCAATCGAGTAGTCGCCGCCCTTCCATTTCGTGTCGCCGTCCGCCCCTTTGCCGTCGAAACTGTCGAAGTCGATATTGGCCCAGTCAATGCCCCGTTTGGTAGCGAAATAGACCTTGTTGTCGAATTCGATCGAGTCCATGACGTATGTGGAAATGCCCGTGCCGCGCACGCGCTCGATCAAATCGCGCCATTCCTGGACCGAAGACGGTTCGCCAAATGCGACCTGATCAAACGACATTATGGTGCGGAAATCGTCGTTGTAAATGACTCGGTGTTTCACAGACCTACTCCTTAAACGTTAGTTGCCACTATTCCAAGTTTCGAGCACCTCGTAAACGTGAGTTTCGTAAGGCATAAACTCGTCCGAAAAGACACCATCAGTGAGACGGATCCGTCTATGCTCGAAAGGCAGGGTCACTTGTGCGTAGCCCGTACCGGTGATGGTGAATGTCGGGCTGATCGAAACATCGGCGGTGTTGCAGGTAATCAGGTATGTCCTGTGATTGTATCGCTTGATGCGAAACTCCAGGTTTTTGGTGCTCGTGGTGATGCCTGGCAACTCTGGTGACTGAGGAGATATCAGAATCGGGTAGATAAACTCTATTTCGCGGGCCAGGCCCCGGTAAAGCGACCAGTGGCGGGTGGACGTTGGGTTGATGCCGCTGTGACCGACGT
>Ga0310124_10000702_pt1 | contig 23496 bp, 22 predicted proteins | sample CB11b_AW_Bot5_MG_FD_203507 | JGI IMG/M metagenome (GOLD analysis project Ga0310124, IMG submission 203507) | Marine microbial communities from Western Arctic Ocean, Canada - CB11b_AW_Bot5 | ecosystem: Environmental > Aquatic > Marine > Oceanic | place: Canada: Western Arctic Ocean | collected... | reverse complement strand
TGTTGGAGGCGACGATGCTGCGTTTTTTCAAAGGCGAGACGGATGTGCTGGTGTGCACGACGATCATCGAATCGGGGCTCGACGTGCCGAACGCCAACACGATCATCATCGACGATGCGCAACGTTTCGGTCTGGCGGATTTGTACCAGTTGCGCGGCCGGGTTGGACGTTATCATCGGCAGGCGTATGCGTATCTGATGCTGCCGAAGCGGGCGGTGTTGCAGCAAGCGGCTCGTGAGCGCCTGACGGCGATCCGCAAATACACGCAACTGGGTGTCGGATTCAAGCTGGCGATGCGTGACCTGGAGATCCGCGGGGCGGGCAATCTGCTGGGTGCCGAGCAGAGCGGGCATATTGTGGCGATAGGTTTCGACCTGTATTGCCAGTTGATGAAGGAAGCCGTCGGCAGGTTGCGCGATCAGGAGGTCTTTCACCGGCGCGAAGTCAGCCTGAACTTGGACTTTCTGGTGTTTGGCTTTGAAGATATCGAGGGGGTGATCGCGGCAGCCATTCCGCCGGACTACGTGAGCGAAGAGGATCTGCGCATCGAATTGTATCGCCGGCTGAGCGGCTTCCGGCAGCAGGCGGAGATCGATGATTTCGCTGATGAGCTGCGCGACCGGTTCGGGCCGGTGCCGGCGATCGTGACGCACATGTTGGAGGTGGCGCGATTGAAGTTGCTGGCGTTGTCCGCGGGGATACATGGGATCGCTGTGCGCGACCGCAAGGTGTTGCTGGAGACCGAGACGGGATTGTTGAAGATGCCAAACGGCAAGCTGCCGCGGTTGCGCGAGGAGAATGCAGAACAGTTTCTGGAAGAGCTGGTGGGAATCGTGACGTATCATGCGGAGAAGCGGAAGACGCCCGTGCCACGAAGATAGGAATTGGCACTGGCCGGAAGGTTGACCTTCTCATACTATGCGAGCGATGGGGTAAAAAACGGCACAAACCGGCGGCGCGTGCCTCGCTGAACAAGAAAATCAGCACGGCAGGTTCCGGCTCTGTGTTGTATTGCCGGAATTCGATATTCCCACACCCTCGACGGCATGAATTTCTCACGGTATTGTATTGCCGCTATGGCGCGGTATATCGATAACCTTTGTGCGACCATTGTCGGCGACTATCTGCCGAGGGAATTGATCCAGGAGCCGGCCTACTAAACCACGGTGCCACGCATGCCGTCCGTATTCCGTAATGTCAGAATCGTCACCCCCGACGATATATGCGAGAGCGACCTGCTCATCGACGACACCGGTACGATCACCAGCTTCATCGATCCGGCGTCGCCTGTTCCGGACGGCACCACGGCTATTGACGGCGGCGGCTGTTACGCGTTTCCCGGCATGATCGACGCGTTGACGCACGGTTATGGCCCGTACCTGTACAGTGATGCGGAGCCCGCAGCGATTGCTGACAACAGCGGGGCGTTGCCGAAGCATGGGGTGACCGCGTTCGTACCCTCGATTCTTGCAAAGACGGAGGCGGACCTTCTGCCGTTGCTGCAGAAACTGGCCGGTTGCGATAAAGGCAGCGGCGCCCGATGCCTCGGCATCCACAGCGAGGGGCCATGCTTTGCGGCGCCGGGGGCGCACAAGCCGGAGAACCTGACGATGCCGTCTGCGGCGTTGGCGGAACATATGCTGGAAGCGGCGGCGGGCCAACTGAAGTTCGTGACGCTGGCGCCGGAGCTCAACGGTGCTGCGGAGTTCATGCAGGTTCTCCGTGATGCCGGCGTCGGTCTGCACTTGGGACATTCACGGGCACAGCCGGAAGATGTCCGCTGTTACGCCGATCGCGGGATCACCGGCGTGACGCACATTTTCGACGTGATGATTCCGGGTGAAACGACTGAGGACGGCCTCTTTCCGCTGTCATTGCCGGACGCGTTGATGGCGGAGCCGCGGATCTGTCTGGGGCTGATCTGTGATGGGGTCCACGCCGATCCGATCCAGGTGCAGCTGCTGGCACAACTGCCGACCGACCGATTGTTTCTGGAAACCGATTCCGTGAAGTTCACGGGTTTGCCGCCCGGCCGTTTCCTGTTGGACGTAGATATCTGGGCGACAACGACCGAAGGTCGCGGCGCTCGCCTGGACAACGGCGGGCTGGCCGGTTCGACGTTGACTTCCGACCAGGCGCTGCGAAATCTGATCATCTTCACGGGCATGAGCCTGTCGCGGGCTTCGATCGCGACCAGCCTGAACCCGGCGAGGCTGGCTGGCGTGGATGATCGGCTCGGCAGCCTGGCGACGGGGAAGCTGGCGGACGTCGTCTTGTTGGACGATGATCTGAACGTCCAGGCGACGTACGTTTCTGGGCAATGCGTAACTGCATGAACATCTGCGGGTTGATGTGGAGCTGCAGGGTTTGTGCTTCTACCGTTTGTCCCAATGCCCATGGCCGCCACGGTAGGCCCGGGGGCATTCTGCCGGAGAAATCCGACTGGTCCAAACCTGGAAACTTCTCATTCCCCTGACACCAGATAATGCTACAGCGCGCCCGCCTGTAAAAGTCGCCAGCGCATGCATGGTTGGGCGTTTGCTTTCCAGTCCTGGTATCCGGGCAGGCCCTTGACCATCTCGAAATTGGCAATGGACTTGGGCCATTCCTGCCAGTCGAGATTCGGGTTCTGCTGCAGGCGAACCGCACGCACCAACACCTCGGCGCTGTGCGCATTCAGATTGATGCGGGCTTGTTCAGTGCTCAGGCCGGCGATGTGCGGGCTGAGCAGGAGGTTGCGATGTGTCCGTGCATATTCGAACGGCCGCGAGTCGAGGATCGGCGGTTCCTGACCGTAAACGTCCATGGCCGCACCGCCGAGATGCCCGGACTCCAACGCGTCCACGAGCGCGTTTTCATCCAGTATGCCGCCGCGTGCGCAGTTGACGATGTAGGCGCCCTTCGGCAGCCGTTCGAATGCCGACTTATTGAATATCTTTGTCGTAATCGGCGTTTGTGCGCAGTGGATGAAGACGACGTTCGCCACCTCCAGCAGCGATTCGAAATCGTCCATCAGTTCGACCAATCCGTCTTTCACTACGGCCGCCGACTTGTCCGCGTATAGGTCATAACCAACGACTCGTTTGAACTCGCCCTGCAACTGCGGCACGAGTGTCTGTCCGATGGTGCCGAGTCCGACGACGCCAGCCGTCAGCGTGCTGACCGGTTTCGAAATGATCGGGTAATCGTTGCGCCAGTCGCCGACCAGCACTGTCTGGTGCCATGCGTTGATTTCTCCACGCACGGCGTGAAAAAGTGATTTAGCCCAACTCGAGACCGCGTCGGGTCCGTAGGTATGATTGCTGACTATCAAGATGCCCAGATCGGTTGCCGCCTCGAGGTCGACGGCTTCGAGACCGGCACCGTATCGCGCCGCGGCGATGCAGTCGGGCAGTTTTACGAAAACTTCGCGGTTGATTGCGAGGCGCCGGAAGAGCGCGGCGGTGACGCCGTTGTATCGGTCGGCTGCAGCGTCGACGTAATCGAGCTCCGGCAGTAGTTCGAACTCGCCGCCGGCCTCCTTAACAACGTTGGCTTCCACTTGACCAACATTGCAGCCGCCCCCGAATGATACGATTTTCATGTTGAGTTGACTCCGTGTGAAGTAAAATGTACCGCACTGGTGGAAGTTTGCGCCGTGTCATAAAACAGCGCTTCGAGGTGCAGGCATGACTTGGCGTGGCATTGTGACTGCCCGCAGACCACAATGTTTTTTCTGCTGCACGAATGTCGTCGTATACTTTGCCGAACCGTCGCAAGAAATCGATCTACCGCAACCTGCCAGTATCCAATCCGGCCGGCGGGTTGCTCGGCACCGTTTTTCATAAGTTGCTGCAGTTCGATTCGATCATTGCGTTTACGGGCTACATTGATGCGTTGCAGTTCATACATGTGTATGCCGGCGACGGCAGGAACGATAACTTCAGTTTCCTCCTGGGCCACCGAATTCTGCACGAGTGGTTCATCTGCGTGTTGCCGAACAATAAGTGAGAGCTGCCATGAACGATAAAATCGAACGCTTGTCGGCAACTGACTTCGAAGAACTGATCGTGTTTCTTGATCGTGCCTTCGCATATCCACCCGACAACTCCTTCCGACAGTTTTTGTCGCTGATTTACCAGCCGACCGATGCGTTGATGTCCTGCAATCTGGCGATCCGAAGAGCTGGTCGAATTGCCGCGGTTGCGGGCATTTTCCCAATCACCTGGCACTTCGGCGACACCGTGCTGCGTGTTGCCGGGGTCGGCGGTGTATCGACCGATCTCGAGCTGCGCGGTCAGGGGCTCATGAGCAGTTTGATGGCCCACGCGTACGAGTGTATCCGCGACGGCGGCTATCATCTTTCATACCTGGGTGGGCAGCGGCAGCGCTACAGCTACTATGGCTGGGAGATCGCCGGCGTCCGCTCGACCATGATCGTGCGAGATGTCAATCTGCGCCACACCGATGCGGGACGTGCGGTCACTGTGCAGCTCGAGGCGTTGGATATCGACGATGCGGATACAGTGCGTACGCTCAAGCGTCTGCATGACTCGCAGATTTCGTGGTGTGAGTATGCGGATGAGGCATTCCTGCGCTATCTCGTCAACTGGAGAGCGATAGGGCACGTAGCGCGGGATGACGGCGGAAAAATCATCGGATACGCTCTGGTCGACAAGGCGGGGACCTCGATCGTCGAGCTCGTTGCGGACGACGCAGATGTCGCTTGCGCTATCATTCGGGCTTTGATCGAGAGCGAGGGTGGGCCGGACGCGTTTGCCGTGAATACGGACTGGTTGCCGGCGTCTTGCGTGCGGGCGCTGAGTGCTGTTGCCGAAAACTCAACAGCGATGCGCAGCGGCAACTGGCAGATTTTTGACTGGCCGGCGGTCACCGGTGCGGCATTGGCGTTCAGGCACGCGGGGCAGGCCTTGCCGGCTGGGGAAGTGGTTCTGGCAATCGAAGGCCTGGATCAGGCCATTCGGTTGCAGGTAAGCGACCATGGCGCGGTCAGCGAATATACTGAGGCCGAACCCGATCTTCGGCTTCCGCCGATGATTGCAACGCGCCTGCTCTTCGGTCCCCTCGCACCCGCCGATGTTATGCTGCTGGAAGGCAAGGCAACGGTTCTTCAAGCCTGGTGTCCGCTGCCATTGTCACTATCGGTACAGGACAGTGTGTGAGCGAGGCAGGCAGGGGAACTCGGGGGTAGGGGAACGATTTCAGCTCCAACAAGCCTCGCGGAAAAAATCCCCTGTCAAAATTTCTCTGCTGATGTTTCCTGCCGTTGATTGCTTCAGATACCGATGCGGATCCATCGGATGTTCCAGATGGTGTCTTCGCAGCACCAGAAAGCGACGAGTACCTGATCTGGCGCGATGCGCAGCAGCGACGGAAACCCGAACTTGAGGGCGCTCAGTTCGTTGGTTTTATCGGCGCCGGTCATGCCGGACGCGGCACCTTCCCAGAGGGGGATCTCGGCATGGTTGGTCCAGCTGTTGCCGTTGAGTTCGGCGCGGGTTGCCCACAGGCCGGGCTGGTCGTCGCGGCGATAGACGCAGAGCAGGTCGTCACCGTCGAGCGGTAGCAGCTTGGCAGTCTGCGCCAGAAATCCGGTAGGCTGTTGCGGACTGAAAGTCGTGCCGTCCACGGAGACGCGATAGAGTGTCGGCATGGCCGCGCCGGATTCATCTTCAAGGGTCCAGGTGATCGTGGCGATACGGCCGTCTTGCATCTGGCGCAGGGAAGTTTCCCAGTGCGTCGCGCCGTCGCTGTCATCGAAAAGATCGAGATGTTCCGGCCAGGTCTGACCTCGATCGTGCGAGACGAAGGCGATCGCCTTCAGGCCGTTCGGCAGTTCGCCGTCCCAGCCCATAAGCGTTGCCGTGGGCCAGAGCCAACGGCCATCGACGAGCTCGACGATGCTGTGGCAGATCTCGAAGCCCGGACCTGCCAAGGGTGGTTCGATGACGCGTGGCTCCGACCATGTGTAGCCGTTGTCGTCACTGGTCAGGAGAATGACGTCGAGCGGTACGAACCCGTGATTGGCGCGGTTGACGACGCCTTCTTCCGGATCGCTGCGGTACAGACGCGCGCCCATGGCCGTGAGCTGCCCGTCCGACATGCAGGCGATGCGGACGGAATTTGTCGTCGGCTGCACAGCATCACTGAACAGGTCCACCGGCTCTGACCAGGTCTGACCGTTGTCGGACGAACGCGCCAGGCAGGTGCGGTAGTCGAGGCCTTCGGGGCCCTGGCCAAGATCGAACGAGGCCAGCAGTTCGCCGCTCGGCAGCGCTGCCAGCGTCGGGTGCCAGGCGTTGACGGCGCGCAGGTACGGTTTCGGATTACGATAGACGATGCCAGTTTCGAGATGCTCAAGTCTCATTAGCGGATTCCTATTTATGGTTTTGGGGTAGGCAGGATTTAATCCGCTTCGGTGAGATCGGTAGTGACCGTACGGTGCCGTCGGCGGGCAGATACGGTCGCGTACGAGAGGCGCGAAGTCAAGCCACATGCCGGTGGCGAGCTTGCGGGGATTGCCCCTTCGGAAACGGCACGCAGTGATCAATTAGATCAGTTGGATTGATTTATGAATATCAAATTGTAGGATATGACGTTATGGCTAGAACATTCTTTGATCGATTCGACAAAAAGCTGTTTGAGCTCGACGAACTGCTCGAGCTCGACCGCGATATGAGCTTCCGCCCGGCGGCGCCGCAAACGCCTCGAGTACTGAGGATCGAACAGCTCGAAGCCTACAATCGCGACGGCTACTGCTGCCCGTTGGACTGCTTCGATACGAACGAGATCGCGGTCTATCGCAGCGGCTTCGACAAGCTCCTCGAAGCGACGTTGGCCGAGGGTGCCGACAGCCTATCGATCGTCGACCCGCACCTGCGGCATGCGTGGATGTACGACCTGATTTTCGAGCCGCGCCTGGTTGATTGCGTTACGGACCTGATTGGTGAGGATGTCGTCTGCTGGGGTACTCACTACTTCTGCAAACTGCCGCATGAGCCGAAGCAGGTGGCCTGGCATCAGGATGCTTTTTACTGGCCGTTCGAAAAGGCCCGGACCGTGACTGTATGGCTGGCGATCGACGATGCCGACCGGGCGAACGGTTGCATGCAGGTGGTGGCGGGTTCGCATTTGCACGGAGCTATCGAGCACCGCGTGACCCGCAAGGAGGAACAAAACGCCCTGCGTTTTACCGTCGAAGGGGTTGAGGTGTACGGTACGATCGCTGATATTGCTCTGACTGCCGGGCAGTTCTCGGTGCACTCGGACTTGCTGCTGCACGGCTCGGGCCCGAACCCGTCGGATCGTCGTCGCTGCGGATTGACGATTCGCTACATCGCTGCGGACACCGCAAACTTCGCGGACTGGAATAAGTCCGGCGTGCTGATCTGCGGCGAAGACGTCCGCGGCCTGTGGCCGAACCCGCCGCGACCGGAATGACAATCCGGAGAGGATACTGAAAGACGGCCAGCCCGGAACGATTTGAATTGGACCCCAGCCTGCACTGAACGGCGCACCTTGTCGAGCACGGGTTCTGTGCGATCAAAGAGGCATTGGTGAAGAAATTCCGTGACCGGGACCAGCGAACTGTTCAAGCACATCCTGCAGGCGAACCTGCCGCCGCTCTATCTCTTTGTCAGGATCGCCGCCGAAAAACTGGTCGACCATAGCCGGCTCGGCACCGAGCTCGAGGGAAACGACCAACTAAGGCGAAAGCCAACTTCACTTCGCGCGGGCGCGATTTTCAAACAGACAGCTTGTAGATTCTGGCGAAATCCGCCTGACTGCAACGTGTTGCCGGCACCGGCGCAAGTCGCCCTTGCTAAGCGTTTATTTTGGTGTAATCTCCCTCGACTGTTTTTCGTATCCTTTTCAGCCAGCAGGTGTTTTTTATGATCATAACTGCCCAGAAACTTCATGATACGCTCAGCCGCGTTCTACTTGCTGCCGGCGCCAGCGAGCGCAATGCCGACATCGTCGCCGAGCACCTGGTTGCCTCCGAACAAGCCGGTGTCGCGACGCATGGGCTGCGGCCGATGTACGTTTATTTCAAAGATATGGCGAGCGATCAACTGCGGCCGGCTGCGGGCCCTGCCATTCTCGAAGAATCCCCGACCAGCGCGTTGATCACCGGCAACTGGGGGTTTGGTCAGGTTGCTGCGAAGTTCGCCATGGAGCTGGCCATCGAGAAGGCGGCGGCTGCGAACATCGCCATCGTCTCACTGGTGCAGTTACACCACATCGGGCGAGTGGGCTACTATAGCGAAATGGCGGCGGCGGCCGGCATGGCTGCGATCGTTGTCGGGGCCGGGTACTGCAAGTCGGAACGGCGTACCGCTCCGTATGGCGGTCGTGGGAAGGTGCTCGATACCAATCCGATCTCTATCGGGTTTCCGAATCCGCAAGAGCCCGATGGGCGGCCAGTGCTGCTCGACTATGCCACGACGTTCAAGGCACAGGGGGCTCTGTTTCTGTCGAAGATCCGCGGCGAACAGCTGGCACCGGGTTTCGTTATTGATTCCGACGGGAACCCCAGCACCGATCCAAACATCCTCGACAATGGCGGTGCCATGCTGCCGTTCGGCACGTACAAGGGCTTTGCCCTGATGATGGTTGTCGAGTACCTCGCACGAATCATAAGCGGTTCCGACGATCACATCGACCCGAACTTCGGCGACGACATGTTCCGGCACCAGGGCGTCACGATGATTGTGATCAGGGCCGACCTTTTCCGTTCCATGGAGAGTTACGCGGACGCCGCTTTGGACATGTCGCAGCAGGTGAGGGCGGTGCCGCCGGCGCCGGGCTTTGACAAGGTACGCATGCCGGGTGACCCGGAAGCCGATGCGCGTATTGAGTCCGAAAGCGAGGGAATCTGCATCGCCGACGATATCTGGCAGTTGCTGGCCGATCACGCTGTGACGGTCGGTGTCGATGTCAATGCGTAATGCCCCATCCTAATCGTACTCGTAATTTCCCCCTTGATTCTCATGCCTTCATCCTTCTCGTCCTGGCGCTCGATCAAGGTGAAATAGAAGCCCGCCGCACATGCCCAAACAACACGGTTCAAACTCAGCCCGTGGCGCCTTGCAAACGCCGGCGGCAGAGCGCAATAAAGGCCCGATCCTCGAGGTGTTGACCGGCGTGCTGCCGGTGGCCGGGACAGTGCTGGAGATTGCCAGCGGCACTGGACAGCATGTCGCTCACTTCGCCGCCGCCTTGCCGCAGCTGCACTGGCAGCCCAGCGACCCGGACGCCGAGCTGCGCGAGTCCATTCGCCGGCACACGGCTGCCAGCGGACTGGAAAATATCGGGCCGCCGCTCGATCTGGATGTTTTCATGCAGCCGTGGCCGGTGAACAATGCGGATGCTGTCGTTGCCATCAACATGTTGCACGTCGCGCCATGGCCGGCGACCGCTGCTCTGTTTACTGGTGCCGCAACGCTGCTGGTGTCCGGAAGTTTCCTGGTGACCTACGGCCCGTATCGCCGCGACGGCGCTCATACGTCGGCTGGTAACGCGGCGTTCGACACGCAGTTGCGGGCGCAGCAGCCCGGCTGGGGTATCCGTGAGCTCGAGGCAGTGACCGCGGAAGCCGAATCGGCAGGTTTCGACCGGAGTGACGTCGTTGCGATGCCCGCAAACAACCTCTGCCTGGTTTTCTTGCGCCGCTGATTGCTCACGGTCAATTCGCTTTGCTGTTCCGCCGTCTGGCGGATTGAGCAGCGGCCGACGAAGCGGCTTGCGGCGGTGTAAAGAAAGGGCACAGTAAGCGCTTTGGAACGAATCCTCTGATCACTGTAACACAGGTATTTCTGACCATGCAATATACCGAAATCGGCAGCACCGGCGTGAAAGTATCACGTGTTTGTCTGGGGACCGTTTTTCGCTCCGAGCCCCCGGAGGTCGACTGCATTCGGACGATCCACCACGCTGCGGACCGCGGTATCAACTTTTTCGACGTTGCCAATATCTATCGCGACGGATTCTCGGAGGAGATTCTCGGCAAAGCCATGGCCGGTCGACGTGATCAGTTCATCATGACCACCAAGGTCGGATCGCCGTCGCCGGACCAGCCATCGGTACAGGGGCTTTCGTACGACGCCATCATGCTGGCCGTGGAAGGCAGCCTTAAGCGGCTGAACACCGATTACATCGATTTCTACCTCTGCCATTTTCCCGACCCCGCGGCAGCAACCGAGGAAACTCTCCGTGCCATGGACGACCTTGTACAGCAGGGCAAGGTACGTTTTCCCGGCTGCAGTAATTTCGAAGGCTGGCGTCTTGGCGAGTCGCTGATGCTGTGTGACCAGAAGGGCTATGCACCGTATCGTTGCCACCAGTTGCTGTTCAACCTGCTGGATCGGCGTTGCGAGGACGAGATCATTCCGTACTGCGCTGGCCGCGGCATCGGCGTCACCGTCTTTGCCGCGACAGCCATCGGCCTGCTATCCGGTCGTTATCGCTACGGTCAGCCGCCGCCGAAGGGCAGCTCCTGGGAACGCGGTCCGTACAACTTCCGCGCTGCCATGACGCGACGGACGAGTGCAGTGATCGATGCGGTCACGCAGATTGCCGAACAGCACGGCACCAGCCCCACCGAAGTTGCCATGGCCTGGTGCCTCAGCCGTCCCGGGATCACGGCGGTGATCATCGGTGCCGACACACCGGCTTACGTGGACGATGCCGTGGGCGCTGGCGATGTGGCGCTTACCGGCGACGATCTCGAGCGGCTGGACGCCATTTCCGAAGGTGTCCGTATGACTGTGCGGAAGGATTGTCCGGATGGATATCAGGACGAGGAAGGTTGTTGAGAGTGGGCGGCGGCTCTTGAGTGTGGAACCCGACTGCCGCTTTTTTTTTGATCAATACATCCAATCTATGGGTGCAAGCCTGCGACAGCGATTCGCCAAAGTCCGATCGGTGCGACAATGATATGGCATCAAATTCCAATTGAATGCAATCGGCGGGAAGCATCGGTGAGCGTTGGCACCTTGATACGCTCCGCAACGGTTCGCGATCGGAGCCGTGTCATGATTGGCATACCACAACGAACACGCTCACTTCCACTTCATCGACTTGAACATCGGATTGTAGATTCGCAGGTGCCGGCGGAACGAACTCTCTATCTGCCGTCGCGCCTCGGGGTCGAGGGTTTTGATTCTGGCGACGAGTGCGTCGATATGTGGCTTTGACTGTGCGTATGGCTGTTTGAAGTCGATGTCGTCCGAGACCTCATAATCATTGGTCTGCAGCGTAACCAGGGCGACATGAACCCGGTTGCGATCGTGGGTTTGGAGAAAGGTCACGAGGCCCGCCGGCCCTCTGCCCATTCCCGGAATGGACAGACAACCGCCGGCGATGCCGGAAACGATCAGTATGGCGGCGAACAGTTTCATGGCAGCAATCTACACTATTGGGCAGACTATTACCGCCAAACCAAGAATCGACGGGTATCGGCTCGCCGGCGGATGATCCTTGAGCAGTCGCAATCACACTCACACTACAATAGCTTTGTGGGAGACGGGAGCGATCGGTGTTGTATCGTTGCGATCATTGCAGGCTTGCGCAGCCGTTTGGTTGCTATACAGTTCCGACGACCTGACAAAATCCTGCATTCTAAATTCCGAATTTCGAATCTGCATCATGTCCCAACCACCTCGCTTCTTCCTAAACCACGACGGTTCACATCTCATGTGGATTGCCCCGCCTGTGTCGCTCGATCAGTTCAGCCACGAAATCCTCGGCGTCACTGAAGGCACCCAGGTCGACGGCATCGTCCATCATATGTTCACGTGTGGCGATTGCGTGCCGCTGTTCCACTGCGACATTGCCGACGCCGAGCCCGTCATGCCGGAGGCGCTGGCCAGCTGCCATGTCTGGCGCTGTATGCATAACCGTGCAGCATTGCTGGAGATGCCCGAGGATCCGTGGCAGATTGTCATCGCTGCGGCTCATGCACAAGGCAAGCCGTTCTGGGGATCGATGCGGTTCAATGATGGGCATCCGCCGGAGTACGGACCGCGCAGCCGTTTCGGGGTCGAACATCCGGAGTGCTTTATCGGCGACGACTGCGCGGCCGGTATTCATGCGCCGGGGCCGGACGGTGTCGTGCCGCCGTGCCGCCACCTGAACTTTGCATTGCCGGTCGTGCGCGAACATCGCAAAGCACTGATCGCTGGCCTTTGCAGCCGCTACGAGGTCGACGGCTTCGAATGGGACTTTACCCGTGACAACGGTCACAATTTTACGAAAGCGGATGCGGGTAATGGCGTCGCCATCCTGAACGATTACATGCGCGAAATCCGCAAACTGCTCGACGATATCGCTGAGCAGCGCGGCCGGCCGCTGGGCTTTGGGGTGCGTGTGCCGGGCACGCTCGAGGTCTGTAAGGAAACCGGGCTCGACGTCGAGACGTGGATCCGCGAAGGCCTTGTGAATATGCTGACGCCGACCGTCTATTACGACACCACGTGTGAGTTGCCGTACAGGACGTTTGTCGAACTGGCGCGGGGTACGGCAACCAAAATCTATGGGAACGTTTCTGAAGGTGTCGGGCCGGGGCGCTTCCGGCCACCCCCGAGGGAAGCCGTGCGTGCCGGTGTCGCAAACGCCTGGCGCGACGGCGTCGATGGGGTCAACATATTCAACTTTCACCATCATATCGTCGATAACCGGATTGACGACATGGTTCTGTATTCGGAATGCGGCGATCCGGCTACCGTGGCCCGCAAGGACAAGCTGTACATGGTTGCCGGTGTTGCAGTGCCGAGCCAGTCACGCTTCTTTGGGATGGACTATGAGACCTGGCATCCGCGTCAGGTACCGGTTGATGTGCCGAAAGGGGACGGCCCCGGCGTCATGGTTCGTGTGCCGATCAGCGATGACATTGAGGCGGCACGACGCGATCGTGTCTTGGCCTCGATCGTCCTGCGTCTCGACCTGCTGAACATGACCGGGCATGAGAAGCTGCGGCTGCTTGTCAATGGAAAAGAGGTGCTGATCAACAGCGCGAAATGGGGCGTCAGCAAGCAGTACCCTTTTAACTGGAACGGCATGCACGGCGACATGGAAGCGACTTTTGATCTTACCGGCGGTGATTGGATCCAGGAAGGCGACAACGAAGTGAATCTGATTCTGCTCGAGCGTCCCGATGACATCGCTCCGCCGTTCACGCTCTACACCGTGCGCCTTGAGATCAACTACAACATCCTGCCGATGGGCTTAGCGTAAAGCCGATACGATCTTACCCACGGGAGAAGGTGACAACGTGAAACCATTTGCACCACAACAAGGCGCGGTTTCCCTGACGTTCGATGACGGTCGGCCGACTCAGCTCGAGCATGCCGTGCCGATCATGGACCATTTCCGCCTGCGCGGAACGTTTTACCTTATCCCCAGTGGCGCTGACTGGCGCGAGCGCCTCGACCCCTGGTGCGAAGTTGCCCGCAGTGGCCACGAAATCGGCAACCACACCACGTTGCATCCGGCGACCGGTAATCTTTTCGCTACGTCTACGGCCTGCTACGACGACCTGACACTCGAGGCGATCGAAGATGATATCCGCGAAGCGCAGGTACGCCTTGAGCAGATCGCCCCGCATCAGGAAGCATGGTCGTTCTGCTATCCGTATTATCACACCGACGTCGGCACCGGTTCTCAGCGGCGGAGCTACATTCCGCTTGTCAACGGCATGTTCGCCGCCGGCCGTGGCCGGGAGCAATACGGCTTCGGCAACCTGCCTGAGCGTGTGGACATCGCCTGTGTTGGTGGGCAGGTTTGCGAGCGGATGACCGTTTTCGAGATGATCGGGCTGGTCGAAAAACTGGCAATCGAGCAGGGGCAATGGGTGGTTTTCGTTTTTCACGATATCAGCGGCAACCAATTGTCGACGGCAGAACGGGATCTTCGCCAGTTGTGCGAATACATCGCGGACCGCAAAGATTCGTTGTGGTGCGCGCCGCTCGTTGAAGTAGCGGGGAAGATTCGGGAGAGTCGCGAGCCCGGTTGAAAATTTTTATTCTGCTTGTAGCCGACTATAATGGGCCGCCAGGCTATGGGCCGTACACACCGTAATTGGTATCCCGAATGCTCGCTTACTACCTGAACGGTTTGCTGTGATACAGAAGAAGAAACTCAAGATCATTATTTTCAGCCTGCTGCCCGCGCTGTTGTTTTTCGGCAGTGCGGAGATATCTCTGCGCCTCGCCCGCCTGCCGCAAGAGAAATATCTGGCTGAGGAGAAGGCGTTCCCGCCGAAGGATCAACTGGGCAAGTCGTTTTTGCTGGACGACACCCTGTTTTGGCGCCTCAACCCTGGGTACGACGAACCGTGGACGTTGCTGAAGCTGGCCTACATCAATGAATCAATCACCGACGACGAGTTTGCACGGCGCCAGGCGGACTATCCGAACAAGTCCTACCACGATGCTGTGACCTGGCAGATCAACGACCGTGGATTTCGCGGTGAACCACCGGTCGAAGACAAGAAAACGATTCTGTTCCTGGGAACGTCGATAACCTTCGGCTGGGGTGTGCAGCATCGGGACTCATTCGCTGAGCAAGTCGTTGCGCAACTCAAAGCAGCGGGGCGGGGGGAGTGGCAATGCATCAACGCCTCGGTGCCGGGGTACTCGACATATCAGATCCGCAAGCGCGCCGAGCAACTCATCGCCGAGCTGCAGCCGGATGTGGTGATCGTCGAGGCCGGCCTGAACGATGGCACCTGGGCGGCGTCCGGTGTCGCAGACAGTATCCTCGCGGTAAAGCGTCAAGACTCGTTGGCAGCGACGCTGCTGAACAGATCGAATCTGGCGCTCTGGTGTTTTTACCTCTTTCATGCGGAGCAGCGAGTGTTACAGAGCCGGCAGCGGGACGTCGACGCTTTTTACCGTTCATCCCTCTATCTGCCGGGACACACACGGGTCGCGCCCGAGGAGTTCATCGATAATCTCGAGGCAATCAAAAAGATGTGTGATGCCCAAGGTGCGACCTTTTACACAATCTATCCGGCGTTGTTCAACGAGTGGGACAAGAACGCGGTGGTATCTGCAGTGATCGATGAGCGACCGGAGAACATCGATGTTACGTCAGCGCTCGTAATGTTGCCTGCCGCGGCTGTTGCCGAGTTCTTTCTGCCCTATGACGAGGGGCACCTGTCTCCGCGCGGCCACGAACATGTCGCGGAAAGAATTTGTGAGCGTCTGCGCGAAGACGGTATTCTGACCGGCGACTGAGCGGTAAAAAATCGCCTTGGCCCCTTGTCAATCCAGCCGCTTACGTCTTCCGTCCAGCCAGCCATGGCCGCAGGAACGCCCGTGGTATATCACCGTCCGGCACCAGCGCCTCGAGCAAGGGCAGGGCGTGTTCGATGCGGCGCAGCGACTCTTCGTACATCGCATTGCACCCGACGAAGTGAGATCCGTGGCCGCCGATGTTGATATCCACTTCGTGCGTAACCATCGTCCGATAGGCTTTGAGAATGCCGTCGTTCTCATCGGGTACGCTGTGATTGGCGATGATGTACTCGACACTGACTGAGTCGCCGTGGGATTTAATGGTGTCCCCGGTGAGCGCGATCCGTTGCCCGCCGAAGGTCAGGAAATACGCTGCATGCGCGTAGCAGTGTCCTGGCAGATGGCATGACGATATTTCGATATCATTCCAATAGTACGTCTGCTTTTCGTTCAGGATATGATCGACTTTGATGGCGTCGAAACCGACGTTGTACCACGGCATCCGGCAGGCATACGGATACTCGTGCGGCGCCTGGACAACGCGCGCGACGAGATCCCAGGCGGCGATGCGGCAGGTCGGATAGCGCTCCCGAAGCAGCGGCATCATGTCGAAATGATCACCGTGGAAATGCGTCAGCAGTGCCACTTCGACATTGTGGAGTCCGCAATCATTTTCGAAGCGTTCGAGGTCGGCGATGAAATCCTGTTCAGCCGTCTTCGAGCCGAAGTCGCAGGGGCCGGGGTCGACCATCAGGCCGCGGCCCTGGTCGTCGATGAACATGATGCAGTTGCCGCCGCCGTTGGCGAGCTGGGAGACGCCTTCGGCTCGCCGGCAGTAACGCCCGATGGAGTCACCCTCGGGTTTCGGCGCCGGGTCGTAGGTACCGGACGTCCAGGTCAATGCTTTTTCGTAGGCATCGATCTTGTCAGCCAGCCGGTGCGCCTGGTCCGGGCCGTCGTGCATTACCGGGCCGGTTGCCGGCAGGTACAACTGCTCCGGCCGTGACGCCAGGTTTCTCAGCGTATTCGGGAGTTCCGGCAATGTGGTTGTGCTGTACGCGGATTCGAGGTCGTACACATTCACAACCAACGCACCGTCACAGAACAGGTCGCCGATAAACACACAAAGCGGATCACCTGCAGGCTGGTGCAGCACGAAACCGACATGGTGCCGGCTGTGCCCCGGCAGATCGATCACCTCGAACTCGTGCGACTGCCAGGCGATGCGGTGGCCGGCGGTGAAGGTGTCGGCGACTTTCAGCGGTTCCTCTGGCGGTATGACAGTGACGGCACCGCCGATCCCGTACTTTTCACGGCCCAACGTGACCGGCCAGGCCTGTGGGTTTTTCCAGGTCGTCTTCGTGGCGTCCTGGTAACCGATGTGGTCCGCTGCCAGTTCGCGCAGTTCCTTGTGCACCAGGATTCTGGCTTTTGGAAAGGTGGCGGCCTCGCGGCAATGTTCCGGCTGCACGTGTGTATGCAGGATGAGTTCCGGCATTGGAAGCTGCTGCCGGCGGATCCAGTCCTTGACGCGCGGCGAGTGACAGTCGATTAGCACGCTGGCGCCGTCGGCGACGATCAGGTGGCTGGACTGCTCGTCTGTCAGCGTGTGAATTTCGACACGGGACACTTTGGGTGCGAGTTCGTCAGTCATGCGGCACGAAACGTTTTTTCAATTCGTCGATCGTGAAGTCGTCACCGGCGAGGAAAGCGAACATCTCCTTCTCTGCGGCGATCACATCGACGGCGCGGTCGGCGATGGCTTCTGCCGAATCAAACGGCACGGAGATCAGGCCGTTGGCATCACCGTGGAGCAGGTCTCCGGGTGCAATCGTCAGGCCGGCGACGGTCACTTCGATGTTGAAGTCGAAAAACACCCCCCAGCCGTGCGAGGCGACGGTGCCGGCTGAAAATACCTGATATTCGGGCGTCCGCTTGGCGATGCCCGCCACGTCACGGATATTGGCGTCGGTTACGAAACCGACGGCGCCGAGCTTGCTGGTGACTGAGGAAAAAATGTCTCCGATGAAACAGCTCCGCGACCGGTCATGTCCCGTGTGCTGAACGACGATCACCGAAGGCTTGGGTGCGGCCTCGATGACCTCGACAAGTTTGTCGACGTTCGACGGTCGGGAGTCATTTGGACAGGAGGTATCGCCGGTACAGGTAATCGCGTAGCCGACCATCGGCTGGATATTCGGAAAGTGGCATTTTATCTCGTTGTTGATGTAGCCCGTGGTCTGGTCGCGCAGTTTGAAGTGCTCGATGGCGTTGCTGACCGTTGCAGTGTCGAAGGACCGCAGGCGATCCAGGAGCTCGAGGGGTAGGGTAGGGGTTGCCATAGTATCGCAGGGACAGAGTTTCGGTTTATTGGAAGGGCTTTACACTACCGACTCAATCCCGAACCGCAACAGGTCAAGGACGACCTTTTGTGTCATCTGCTGTCGTGATGGCAAGGCAGCTACGGCTCGCCAGAACATTTCGTACCGGTTCGCCGTGTCAGGTATATGCTCAACAGTAAATACCTGAGACTCACATGCTGAACGTACACAATGTTGATTTTTCGCTCCTTTGCTCCAAATCCTTTTGCGTTATCTTACAAATGCTGCGGACAAAAGAATTGACGAATATCTTGCTGCGGCAGCATGGCCCCCGCACGCTGTACAATAGGAACCTGCCAATGACATCGTCTTCACTTGATGCGCTCGACGCACAACTGCTGACACCACAGTTCACGCAGAATCCCTATCCGACCTACGTCGACCTGCGCCAGACGGCTCCCGTGCACTGGTCGGAAGCGTGGCAGTGCTGGCTGCTGACGCGGTACGACGACGTGGCGGCAACGCTGCGTGACTTTGGATCGTTCTCGAGCGTCGGCACAACCACTCGATTTCTGGATCAGCTCGGCCCGGAGGCCCTGGCCAGGGTTCGGCCGCTGTGCGCACATTTCCGCAGTGGCCAGGTACGGCTCGACCCGCCGGATCACACTCGCATCCGGGCTATTACGAGCAAGGCCTTCACGCCTGGGGTGATTAAGGCGATGCGCCCGCGTATCGAGCAGATTGTCGATGGGTTGATCGACGCGGTCATCGCGACTGGCCATATCGATCTCATTGCTGATTTCGGTAATCCGCTGCCGGCCATGGTGATCGCCGAGATGTTCGGTTTCCCCCAGACGGATCGTGTCCAGTTCAAGATCTGGTCGGACGAGATTGCGGCATTTCACGGTACGGGCCTGGCTGATTTCGCAACCGTCGAGAAAAGCCAGGAAGCCCTGCTCGAGGCGCGCGCCTGGCTGGGCGATCTCATCGAGCAACGCAGACGCGAGCCAACCGACGACCTGTTGTCGCGGCTGGCCAACGCGGAGGCGGAAGGGACGCGCCTGACAGAGGTCGAGTTGTTTTCGACCTGCCTTACCTTCATGATCGGCGGGCACGAGACCACGACCAACCTGATCGGCAACGGCATGCTGGCGCTGCTTCAGCGGCCCGAACAGGTGCAACGCCTGGCGTCCGACCCGCAACTGATCAGCAGCGCCGTCGAAGAAATGCTGCGTTACGACGCACCCACACAACGCGCTCACCGTATCGCAACATCAGACATCGAACTTCGCGGTATGACGATCCGCAAGGGTGACTTCGTCCAGCAGGTGCTCGGCGCAACCAATCGCGACGGGGAGCGGTTTGAGGCGCCCGAAGAATTCAACATCGAGCGCAAGAACAACAAGCACTTGTCGTTCGGCGTCGGCCCGCACTATTGTCCCGGCGCGCCTCTGTCGCGGCTCGAAGCACAAATCGCTATCCCTACGCTGCTGCGACGTCTGCCCAATCTGCGACTGGTGGACAATGCCCACATCGAATTCGGCCCCAACAACTTCTTCCGTGGACTGACGGCGCTGCCGCTGCAATTCGACGTAACCTGAACGTCTTGTGGCCAGTGCGAATACAAAATTGGAAGTCAGGGGAATTCCTGGCAGGGCAATGGGAGAACGAACAGAAAGAACGGCGAACGCTGAACGCCGAAGTGACAACTGAGGAATTGTTGTCAATCGAGCGAGAGGCGCAGGGTGAGCAGGGCGTGAGCGGTGGCCCAGTTGGGGTCGCGCTCATCCGCGCCTTTGCGATGCTGCCACTGGCCGTCGCCGAGCTGCTGCGCCATCAGTACTTCGATCAACTCTTTGCGCCATTTCGGTGGGCGCTCGGTGAGCTTTCGATACTGGTCGTCCAGCAGGCTATGGGCACTGGCATAGGCGTGATAAAAGGTGTACAGCGCCTTCGAACGCGCGTCTGGGTATTCATCGAGCGTGAAAAAGGAGCGATTGAGAGATATCACCGCTGCAGCGACCTCCGGGTCTCTGCGGTCGCCGCCGGTGCGGAACAGGCAGGCGATGCCGTAGGCCGTCCGCGTACCGGACAATCCATCCGGATCATCGCCGTCAGTGCTTTCGCAAAAAATTCGCCCATGTAGATCGGAAGAGGGATCGTGATGCTGACAGCGCTTGATCAGCTTGCCGACGTAGTCGGGCATTGCCAGTCGGTTTTCCTGATCGAGCATCTTCGCTACCAGCGCTGCTTCGGTCAGCCAGAACAACACCTGCATGTTGCCGGCATAGTCTGGTGCCGAGACTTTTTTCAGGGTGCTCTCGATGACTGCACCATGGGCTTCGGCATCGACGACCATCAGGGCGATGGCGCTTGTCACCGTCGACAGGGCGGCCGCATTGCCGGTCTGGCCGGCGCCGGCGATTGAACCGTCGTCCCGCGCCTGGGCAGCAATAAATCCTGCGCCGTGCTGCAGCGCCTCTTCCGGCGGTTTCTCGGCGCATTGCATCAGTGCCGTAATCACCAGCGCGGTGACTGCGGGGTCGTCAGACCAGGAGCCGTTGTGAGCCTGTTGGCTCACGAGAAAGTTGACGGCGCGATCGATTGCCGCATGCGCTTCCAGCTCTACGGACTCGTCGACCTCGACCTCGCGCGGTTCGAGGGCGGCGGCGACCGTGGCGAGTGCGAACACCGTGGTCAGCAGAGATTGTTTCAGGTTACCCGTCATATTCAACTGTGCCTTCGAATATGAACACGGCCGGTCCGGTGAGTGTGACGTCACGGGCGCCTTCTGCGTTCAGGTTGAAATCTACAGTCTGTTTGTCGCCACTGGCACAACACACGGCGACCGGCGGTGACACCCAGCCGCGTTGGGCAGCGATCAGTGCTGCCGCGACGACGCCGGTGCCGCAGGCCAGTGTTTCGTTCTCGACGCCGCGCTCATAGGTTCGCAGGCTCAGCGACTGCGGGCCGCTACAGGTGATGAAGTTGGCGTTGGTGCCGTCCGGCTGGAAATCCGCGTGATGGCGGATCGCCGTGCCGTATGCGAGTACGTCCAGATCCAGGGCATCCACTTTTATGACGACGTGCGGCACCCCGGTATTCACGAAATCGTAGACTTTCATCTGCTCGCTGATCTCGAAAGCGCGTTCGAGTCGCCAGTCGAAGGGATCGGTCATCTGCAGGCAAACCTGGTCATTCTCGAGCACCTCGGCATGCAATGTGCCGGCTGCGGTGTCGAACGACATCCTGGCCGCAGTGATGCCGCAGTGGGCGGCGAACCGGGCAACGCAGCGCGCGCCGTTGCCGCACATCGCGACTTCGCCGCCGTCGGAGTTGAGGAAACGCATGCGGAAATCCGCTGCATCCGAATTCTGCATGAGAATGAACCCGTCACAGCCGATGCCGGTGTTGCGATGCGCGACTGCCTGCAGCCAGTGCCGATCACCTGCCGGGAACGTCTCGTCACGGTCATCGACAACGATAAAGTCGTTGCCGGCCCCGTGCATTTTCCAGAACGCAATGGTCATATGACAAATTGATTTGTGGACCGAACGAATTCAAGATATAGGCGCAGCAACCATCGCAGGCTATTATGACGGTTCTGGTATTTGACTACGGATTGCGTCCAGAATCTAAGCATCCTGTTTTCACTCATTCAACCCAGGGCGTTGCCCTACGCTGAACATGGGTGAAGCCTTCTGCCTCGAAATGAATGGACGCAGAGATCCGTTCTATTTTGCCGTAGATTTCAGCCATCGCCGCGGAAGTAGGACTGGGTACCTTGTGATTCGATCGCGGCGCCGATGCGGTCGAGCGCGTGGGCATATGCCGCGGTGCGCATGCTGATGTCCTTCTCCATCGCCTTGTCGTAGATGGCGTTGAACTCCTTGGCCATGATCTCGTGCAGCCGATTCTGCACCTCTTCTTCCTCCCAGTAGTAGCCTGCCTTATTCTGGACCCATTCGAAATAGCTGACCGTTACGCCGCCGGCGTTGGCCAGGATGTCAGGCATGACCAGAATGCCGCGGCTGCGAAGAACTTCGTCGGCGGCACTTGTCGTTGGACCGTTGGCAACTTCGACGATGATTTTCGCGGTTATGCGATCGACGTTCTCGCTGGTGATCTGATTTTCGAGTGCCGCAGGGATCAGGATGTCGACATCGAGCTCGAGCAGTTCCTCGTTGGTGATAGGGTCCGCTTCGACCAGATTACAGACGGCCCCCTCGCAGTAGACGGCTTTGAGCTCACGGCTTTCGTTTTTCTGGCGAATCAGGCTGGGCACGTTGAATCCTTCGCGCCGCACAATGCCACCGCGCGAGTCACTGACTGCGACGATATGGTAGCCATCGGCGGCGAGCAGTTTCGCTACGGCCTGTCCAGCGTTGCCGAAGCCCTGGACAGCCACGGTAATGTCGTTGGGATTCCAGCCTTGGATACGCTCGTATTCCTTGATGCAGTAATAAGCGCCGCGACCGGTGGCATCATTACGGCCAAGGCTACCGCCGAGCGGAATCGGTTTCCCGGTGATGACCGCCGGTGTGCGGTGGCCGTTGATCCGGGAGTACTCGTCCATCATCCAGCCCATGATCATCTGATTGGTATAGACGTCGGGTGCCGGCACATCGGTTTCCGGGCCGATGAAGCCGGCGATCTGACGAATGAAATTGCGGCTGAGTCGTTCGAGTTCGAGCCGTGACAGTTGTTTCGGATCGACAACGACGCCGCCCTTGGCGCCGCCGAACGGGATGCCGACGACAGCGCATTTGCAGGTCATCCAGAAAGCGAGAGCCTTGACTTCGGACAGGTCCACGTCGTGGTGGTAGCGGATGCCGCCCTTGCCGGGGCCGCGGGTGTCGTCGTGGCGCACCCGGTAGCCGTCGAAGATACGCAGTGAACCATCGTCCATACGTACGGGGATGGACACCTGGATGATGAGTTTCGGGTGTTTCAGCTTCTCCAGTGCTTCGGGATCAATCGCTGTGTACTGGGCCGCCTGGTCGAGGCGTTTGATGGCGTCGGTGAAAACGTCAGTTGCTGTAGTCGCTTCGGACATCCGAATCCTCCGGTTGTACGTGGGTAATATCGATCAGTCGATTGCAGGTACGGACAGCTACTGTAGGTTACTCCAAATGATCAATCCATTCAAAGAGATAAACTGGCAGCCGAATATCGGAGAATTACGCAAATTCGGTGTCACTCTGGCGATCGGCGGCACCGTAGTGGTCGTGCTCATGTGCCTCCTCCGGTCGACGATTGACCGGTTCCAGAATTTGACCTGGGTGCTTGCTGTTATCTTCTCGGTCGTTCTGGTTCTTGGCCTGTTGACGGTGTCCATGCCGAAAATATGCAGGCCGATCTATTATGTCTGGTACTTTTTCGGCGCCTGCATCGGCTTTGTCGTGACGAACACGATCTTCATTGTCTTTTTCTATTGTTGCTTCTCGCTGATCGCTGTCGTCATGCGCTTTACCGACCGCGACCCGTTGAGACTGGCCCGCCGCAAGACGGACACCTACTGGGTGCCGCATCGCCAGCCGCCCAGCTCGGCGCGATATTATCGGCAGTATTAGCCGCGGCAAGCTGTTGTTCGAAAGACGTTCGCTGTCCGCGAAACTCGTGATCTCTGCTCGCAGAGGTGGTGTGTGGCATTCAGCGATACAACATCGTCTCGGTGTCGTATTGTTGGAAAGGCGCGTCAAGGATGCTGGCGCCTCCGGCTTTTCGCAAAGAATTTTGGGTGTTCAAAAGAAACCCGCGGTCGATAGCCGATCAACCGCGGGATTTCTTTACCATCGGGACGGCCGCCAACCACTTCGACCGTCCCCCGACTCAATTGTCAAATTTCGAGCGAGAAAGAAACCCGCGGCCGATAGCCGATCAACCGCGGGATTTCTTCGCCATCAGGCCGGTCGCCAGCCACTTCGACCGACCGTCGA
>Ga0310124_10000701_pt1 | contig 23505 bp, 22 predicted proteins | sample CB11b_AW_Bot5_MG_FD_203507 | JGI IMG/M metagenome (GOLD analysis project Ga0310124, IMG submission 203507) | Marine microbial communities from Western Arctic Ocean, Canada - CB11b_AW_Bot5 | ecosystem: Environmental > Aquatic > Marine > Oceanic | place: Canada: Western Arctic Ocean | collected... | reverse complement strand
TTGTCAACGATAGAGTAGACACTGACTCCGTTGTTGGTTAAGTCTAAGTAGGTTTGTTTAGCGTGACCAATTTCTAGCCGTGAAAGCCTATCCAGTGAATAGACAACAATGATGCTCCCCTTAGCAATCACACCATCTTTGATAGCCTGAAGGAAAGTACCTAACTCATGTTTTAGGTGCTGACCGTGAAAAGCCGACTTACCAAGATCCTGATAAGTTTCTTCAGCTAGCGGTAGTTGATGCTCTAGAGCAAGAGCCTCAAGAACTTTATCGTTAATCTGCATCGCCACCCCTGAGCCTTTCTTTTGTTCAAGGGTTGAGACACGGGTATAGCTATAAATCTTCGGGGTGGTGGTATTTGAGAGGTTTGACGACACTATCTAATCCTTCGATTTTTAGAGCAAGGCATAGCTGCATTAAATCACCCAACTCACCCGAAGGAAACTGTTTTTTATTAGCGAACCACAGCAAATATTCTTCAGGCAAGTCAATCAACGTACGACCAGCGTATTTACCAAATGGCATTTGCATTCTAGCAAGTTTAATCAGGTTCTCTTTCTCTAGCATTACAGGCTCTTTCTAAGCGTCATCGATATTTTGTAGAGTATCACCGAAACGTTCAACCCAATAGTTGATCGCATCTTTGGCATCATCAAGCGAGTCAATCATGGTTGAAAAGTCTTTATTCCCCGCTTCACGGTCGATCACCACAGAATCATAGTCGTCTAACTTGGAGCCCAGTCGCTGCGCATCACGTAGCCCAATCCTTGCCCAAACTAGGTCAACGCCTCCATCAGGGACTGGCTGAAAATCTTTATAACTGGTGAATTTAGTTGCGGTTTTAATTGGGCCGCCTGCACAACCAAACAAGAAGATGCTGGTTGCAACAAGCAAAAAGACTTTTAGAGGTTTCATGACGCACTTAGTTAAAATTAAGGAATTTAATTGAGTAAGTCATACCTTATATGAAAAGTTTGTAGAAAAGGGGAGTTAAAACTCAGAGCTAGCTTTAAAATTAATCATGCTGAACGGTGTGTGCATACTCTACGATTACCTGATTTCCTTCGATATAAGCATTTTGGATCTCACCATCAACGCTCATTCTACTTTTCAGGTAGACCACCTTTGGCCCTGACTCATTACCTTCTTTAAGTGAAGGAAAAACATTCCTAGGCTCTAAATGAAGTAAACGACAAAAGTGACTAACGAAAGACATCGTTAATGGCGTCTCGCCTCTTAGCACTCTAGAGAAATCAAGCTGGTTCATTCCAAGCTTTTTTGAAAACTCCATCTGCGTAATACGCATTCTCGATTTTTGTGACATCCACGTTTGATATAACGCGTCTCTATCTAGTTCTGTGAATTCCATACCGACTCCTTTATATAATTCATACCAATCAATTGTCCGGCTTTTCATACATAGCATGTCAGGGTTTGGTTAGTGGAAACCAAAGGTTTGGTTTTGATATGCGCGCAATTGTCGTGCAGAACAAAACATCACAATCGAAAAGCATTCACAAAAGCGATTAGAGCAAATACTTTCTTCATTTATATCAATAATTTATACGTTAGCGAACTAAACATATAGCAAGTTAATTTGTATTAAGAATTAAAAGTTCGAGATTGGCATTCCACATTTCAATCTATTGATTCGCATTTATAAAACTGGTTGGCTACATTTCGCTTGCTCAAACGCACTTCTGGCAAACTATTTGAAAGAATAGGACGCAAAGCCACCGGTCTGTCGACAATTATTCTGTCTATGATAGCGGGGCCGCCACTTAATAGGATTTAAGTGTCAATGCATGCTGGAGTGTTCTCTTTTTTGTCGGCCAAATACAGTAAGGACAAATAATGAAACAACTCCCAAAAAAATCGCTCATCGCACTATCGCTACTTAGCGTAAGTGGAGCAAGCTTCGGTCACGGTTATGTTTCGGCATACAATAATGGCGTTGCTGAGAGTCGTGTCGCCCTATGTAAGTTCCCAGCGAGTGATACACAACAAAAAAACACCAACTGTGGTGGTATCCAATATGAGCCACAAAGTGTGGAAGGCCCTGAAGGCTTCCCTGAAGTCGGCCCTGCAGATGGAAAAATTGCCAGCGCGCAATCATCTTTAGCAGCAGCGCTTGACGAACAGACAGCCGATCGCTGGGTTAAACGCCCGATCAAGTCTGGTTCTCAATACTTCGAGTGGACGTTCACTGCTAATCACAAGACTCGCGACTGGAAATACTACATTACTCAACCCGACTGGAACCCAAACCAGCCTTTGGCACGCAGCTCTTTTGACTTAACGCCATTCTGTGTTGTTGAAGGAAATGGAGAACAACCACCGATGCAAGTCAGCCACTTGTGTAATGTGCCAGAACGCGAAGGTTATCAAGTGATCCTTGCGGTATGGGATGTGGGTGATACTGCAATGGCTTTCTACAACGTTATCGATGTGAAGTTTGATGGCGACGGCCCTATCATCCCGGATTGGGATCAAGGCGGTCAAATCAACCCAACACAAGACCTGAATGTTGGTGATGCTGTTTATACTCGCGTATTCGACCAATCCGGTGAGAACGCTTCATACAGCACTGAGCTTGTGATTGAAAGTACTGAGCAAGGCAAAGCCAATAACTGGTCTTACGCTCTTTCTTCTAAAATCAATCAAGAGCAGACGCAAATCAAAGCAGGTCAATTGAACGACCAAGGCGATTTTGCGCCAGTATACGGCACGAACCCTGTTTATCTAAAAGCAGGTTCTGGCTTTAACAGTGTGGAAATCGGCTACAAGATTGATACTCCAGAACCAGAGCATGAGCTAGAAGTAACAGGCTTAGAATCAGAGTACATTATCGATGAGAGCCAACCTACTCAGCTTGACCTTACGCTAGCGGCAACAGGCGATATTCAAGCTGAGCTTACCGTGTACAACCATCACCGTGAAGCACTTGCCTCTCAGAAATCGGACCTAACAGACGGACAAGTTGAAGATATTCAACTGACTCTTTCTAAGTCTGAAGCTGGTCACCACATGCTTGTGGTTGTGACGAAAGATGACCAAGGTAACTTAGTTGATCAGAACACGCTTGATTTCCACCTAATGGACGAGCAAACACCGCCACCTGCAGGCGACTACGACTTCGTGTTCCCAGAAAGCATTGAGTCTTACACAGCAGGAACAAAGGTTCTAAGCAGCGATGGTGGCGTTTATCAGTGTAAAGAGTTTCCATACTCTGGCTACTGTGTTCAATGGGCTCCAACAGCAACTCAGTACGAACCAGGTGTCGGTTCACACTGGCAAGATGCATGGAACAAAGTGGACTAATTGTTAGCGAGTTACTTACTTTCAAGTATGTTAGCTTGTGTAATTAGCCAAACAAAAACGGATGCCCAGAGCATCCGTTTTCTTATTCAGGAACAGCAGCAATGCGGTTATCAAAGTAGATAGTGGTCTGCCAATAGAGCCACAAACAAGATCATGAGATGATAGATGGAGAACTTAAAGGTCTTCATTGCCATATTAGGTTCATCACGATACTTAAGTACCCAAGCGTGATAAACAAACCCGCCGTTTAACACCAATGAAGCGCTTAGATATATCCAACTACTCATGCCGACCAACACCGGCAATATACATACGATGCTTAGCAGCAAGGTATAGAGCAAAATAGAAGTCTTAGTGTATTCGATTCCGTGGGTCACAGGCAGCATGGGGATATTCACTTTGGCATATTCATCACGACGATGAATTGCCAACGCCCAGAAGTGCGGAGGTGTCCAAATAAAGATGATCATCACCAACAACCAAGCATTTGAATGAAGCTCGTTGGTGACTGCCGTCCAGCCCAATAGCGGAGGCATTGCGCCAGCTATCCCTGCTATCACAATGTTTTGTGGCGTCGCTCGCTTCAAGTACATGGTATAAATCACCGCATAGCCTAATAAGCTTGCAAAGGTTAACCAAGCCGTGAGTTGATTGACCCACACCACTAACGTAGCAAACCCAAGTAACCCGATACCTGCTGCAAAGCTGAACACACGCACACTACTCAGTTCACCAGATGGTAAAGGGCGTCGATTTGTTCGAGTCATCTGGCCGTCGATCTTTTTATCGATCAAGTGGTTGAATGCAGCCGCTGAACCTGCCATTAACCCTATCCCAATCATTCCGAACACAGTTTGTTGCAAAGGCAATCCATTCGGCACGGCCAAACACATCCCAACCAATGCCGTTAGCAGCATCAAAGCCACCACCTTCGGCTTGGTCAGCGTTAAATAAACTTTCCAAGTTGCTTTGTTTTTTTCAGCCTTTTCGTTACTTAAAGTTATGTCATTGTTGGCTGTTATCTTATGAGTTAAGGCTGCGTCTTGAGCCACCACTTCATACTGTGTTGACGTTCTACTGACCATGATTACCTCCTTGTAATACACTGTTCTTCACCAAGCTCTCACTCGGTTTGCGTTGCCACACCACAAAATTGGTTACAACCATACTGATGAGTAACATTGCTGCGACTAGGTTATGCAAAACCGCAACTGAGATTGGCAGGTGAAACCATACATTACTGATCCCAAGGCTGATTTGAGTAAACAACACTATTGCCACAATCACGCTCAGCTTTTGGTGAGGTGCTTGGCCAAACATCCATAAGTGGTACACGACCATCAGCACCGTTAATGTCGCCACAATAGCCCCGAACCTGTGCATGACATGGATGGTGAGCCTCGCGGGATACTCCAACACGCCAAACTCATAGTTATCGTGTCCGTGTTGAGCAAAATCGAACGCATTTTTGAAATCGAGGTAGCTCATCCAGTTACCTTCACAAATAGGCAGTTGGGTACACACCAAAGCGGCATAGTTTGACGATGTCCAACCACCAAGCAGTATCTGCCCAACCACAATGAGTAACCCAAAGAGCGCCCAAAATTTAAGTGTTGGAGAATAAGAAGCCTCGCCAAAACGGCTTTGGAGTTGAGACAAACGACAATAGAGCAGACACAACAGTGACAGCAACGTGAAGCCCCCCATCAAATGCGCCATAACCACAACGGGCATCAACTTGAGAGTCACCGTCCACATTCCAAGCAAAGCCTGAAATATCACGGTTGCAGAGATAAGTAACGGAAGACCAGCAGCTGTTATATTCTTTTTAATACACCAAGCAACAACGACAAAGATGAGCAGCCCTAATGTTCCTGCAAAGTAGCGATGTATCATCTCTATCCAAGCTTTGTCTGCTTCGAGAGCTCGTTCTGGAAATTGTAGATTGGCTTGATTAACGGCTTGGGTATTCGAGGGAACGGTGATCTTTCCATAGCACCCAGGCCAGTCAGGACAGCCAAGGCCAGCATCAGACAAACGGGTATAAGCGCCGAGCACAATCACGGTAAGGGTTAATAAGATAGTTAATCTCATCATGTGCATGAGTAAATCAGGGGCTTTATTCTGCATCGTTTATCTCCCTATACTTATTCCCTTTTCACTAACAACACTCAGCATTAACGCAATATGCTAAAGCTCATTAACTCAAGCTCATCAACTCAAGCTCATCAACTCAAGCTTATCAACTTAAGCTGATTAACTACCCAACTCGTGACAGCTTAAGCAGCTTTCTTAGATCATGAATCATGCCTTTAGATTGGCTGACTAGCTGCGAAGGATCAGAAACACTTTTGTATTCCATAACCAATTGCCCGAGTGGGTCAATTATGACAATGGAAGCGGGTGCAAACTCAGTACTTAATTGATCACCACCTGCTAACAAAGATAAATCAGGCTTGTTGAGCGAACCCGACAACGAGTTACCTTCTGAGACGAAAACAACGGCGGTCACTCGCTCTTTGTTTTTCCCTAGCGCCAAGTAACTTTGATTCAAATAATGGAGTTGTTGTTCGCATAAGCTTTCACACTCTGTGGGAGCGATATAACCCACAACCCAACCCTCTCCTGCCATGGGTACCGTTACGCCGAAATCCGCTAGCGTGATTCTTGGTTCTACCAATTCGCCTGAGTTCGTGACACCTGATGTATACCAATTCTGATCCAACACTGTTTTGGCGATAATCGCAGGCAAAGCGAAAATTAAAACGAGTCCGATTAATACCAAGCGTCCCTTAGTACGACGGCTTCTGAGCTCAGCCATGTTTGCCTCGGTACTTTCCCTGTTCACTTGTGCTTGAGACTTATCCATCGTTGTTCTCCGTGATAGGTGTCGCTTTTAGGTACCGATAGCCAATTAACAACATCAAAAACAAAAGTACCGCTGCCATTACAAACCATTGAAATGAGTAACCGAAGTGCTTCTCAGATTTCATTGCCGTAGGTCGCCATAACAACTCATAAGGCCACGATTCTAAGCTTTGCGGTTGGAAGATAAAGGGTAAAACGGCTTGTCCTGTGTACTCTGATAACGCTGTTATGTTGATGTTTTGAATTCTTTTAGGCGTTGTGTTTTCTAAACCCAACTCATGACTTAGAGGATTCACTGAACGAGTGTACAAACGCCCTGACATATTGGTTGGTAGTGTTATGTTTCCTAGTTGTGGAAGCTCTCTTCTGTCATTACTTGCCGCAACGAACCCAAGATCGATCAATAACTGCTTTTCAGCCACTAAGGAATTGTTTTCATCTTTAAAGCGAACCTCACCCAACATGTAAATCACATACCCCACCGTTCCTTGGTTAATCTGATTGTCTAACAAGACCACTAAACCACTTGGTGTTTCCAGCTCCACGTCAACTCTCAAACCATTTAAAGACGGCAGTTCAGATGAGCCTTGCGCTTGTGTACGCGAGCCCTTCCATTCAGAGATAACCGTGTCCAATGACCTAGACGATTGCTGCGCTCTTTCTGATAGTTGCTGTTCGTAGCGTAATTTCTCGTTACCTCGATCTAACTGCCACAAACCCAACTTGATTAAAATGCCGACTGAAACCACAGTTAAAACAACCGCTATCCAAAAACCTTTACTGCGGAACTTGTGTTCATCATCAATCAATCGGTTTGGAGTTATCACTATGGCGTCATCTACCTTTGTGTTGTTGTTTAAAATTGTATTGGTCGCTTTGCTGTTTTTTATCGCTTTCAATTTGATGAAAGGTCTAATCCAAATCGCCTCAGGCAAACACAATGGCAAAAGACTGAGTCACTTCTTGGGTCGTCGAGTCATGTGGTCAGCCGTTGTCGTGCTACTGTTGTTACTGGCTTTAGGTTCAGGAGTGATAACTCCCAACCCTCGCCCCTATTAATCCCCTATAGGCTCAACCGTTAAAGCACATAAACAAACACAAACAGCCCTAACCAAACCACATCAACAAAGTGCCAATACCAACTGCCCGCTTGGAACGCAAAGTGGTCTTTCGGAGTGAAGTGGTCTTTCGCAACTCTTGCCAGTAACACAATCAAAAAAATCGTTCCCAAACAGACATGCAAACCATGGAATCCGGTCAATAAGAAGAAGGTATTGCCATAGATACCGGATTGAAGTGTTAGTCCCATCTCTTGATAAGCATGAAGGTACTCTTCAACTTGGAAGAACAGGAAGAAGCCAGCCAGAACGATGGTTATCTCTAGCCACACAATCAAAGCCATACGCTTATTTTGTTCAAGACTAATATGTGCCATGTGCAGCGTCACAGAGGAAAGCAGCAGGATAATGGTGTTCTTAAGCGGGATACCTTGCCAAGACATCGCTTCTGTCGTCACGCCATCAGGTGTCGTCGTTAACGGCCACATTGATTGAAACATCGGCCACAACACTTCATGGGTCATAGCATTGTTGCCCGCCCCACCAATCCAAGGGACAGAAATCATTCGAGCATAGAAAAGCGCGCCAAAGAAAGCGCCGAAGAACATGATCTCAGAGAAGATGAACCAACTCATGCCTTGCCTAAAGGAGCGGGATATTTGCTCAGAATAAACGCCACTTAATGATTCCGTGATCACATTACTAAACCATCCTGCGAGCATGTAAAGCAACACACAAAATCCGACTAACAGCACTGCTTTTCCAAACACACCACCAGCAGCGTCAGTGCCCATATTTTGCACCGTCAAGCCAGCGCCAACCGCGACCAAAAACAGCGCGACGGCACCCACCAATGGCCAGTGACTTTGATGTGGAACGAAATAAACTTCCTTTTTAGAACTCATCGCTCAACTCCTTATGTTGATACTGGTTCTGTAATTTCTTAATTACTTGCGAGGACATTAGGCTCAGGTTCGTTTACTCCCCCAACCACCTCACTCGTGATATTGAATAACGTATAAGAGAGCGTAAGCGTATGTATCGATTCTGGAATATCGGGCTCGATGTAAAATATCAACCCCATTTCAGCGGTCTTGTATCCGTCCAATGGCTGCTGATTAAAACAAAAGCATTCCATCTTATTGAAGTAAGTTGCCCCCATACCTGGAGAAACCGATGGTACGGCTTGACCAACCAACGAGGTACCAGAAAGGTTTTTGGCAATGTAGTTAGTTTGAACCACCTCACCAGGATGAACTTCTAACACTCGAACCTCAGGCGAAAACTGCCATGGCATATCTGGCTTGATGTGGGACATGAATTCAACGCGGACCGTACGAGAGTAGTCTGGCTGCATTCCCTGAGGTTGAACTGCGGAAACGGTATTGGTTTTACCATTGATCCCTAAAGCCTCACACATCACATCGTAGAGCGGCACCAAAGCGAAACCGAAGCCAAACATCGCAACCACGCTTAACACCAAGTAGCCCGTCAGCGTTTTGGTCGATCGCTTATTAGACAGGCGCTTTGGTTGCTTTTTATCTTGATTGGGATCGCTTTGCTTATCACTCATAGCTCATCCCTCTAATCCACTTTAGGTGGATGAGTAAAGGTGTGGTGAGGCGCAGGGCTTGGTACTGTCCACTCAAGTCCTTCAGCTCTGTCCCAAGGCTTGCTTGGTGCAGGCTCTCCGCCTCTTACGCACTTGATAGCCAGCCATAAGAAGATCAGCTGAGACAACCCAAAGGCAAAACCTCCAATCGACACCACTTGGTTAACATCAGCAAACTGAATGGCGTAATCTGGAATACGACGCGGCATGCCCGCTAGTCCTAAAAAGTGCATCGGGAAGAACAGTACATTGACTGAAATTACCGACGTCCAGAAATGCCACAGACTGAGCTTGTGGTCGTACATATGCCCAGTCCATTTCGGCAGCCAGTAATAGGCGGCGGCCATAATTGAGAACACAGCACCCGTTACCAGAACATAGTGGAAATGAGCCACAACAAAGTAGGTATCGTGGTATTGGAAATCAGCAGGCACGATAGCGAGCATCAATCCGGATAACCCACCAATCGTAAACAGAACAATGAAGGCAATCGCAAACAGCATTGGCGTCTCAAAGGTCAAAGCACCCCGCCACATGGTCGCGACCCAGTTGAAGACTTTCACACCGGTCGGCACAGCGATCAACATGGTGCAATACATGAAGAACAATTCTGCAAATACTGGCATACCCGTGGTGAACATGTGGTGCGCCCAAACCAAGAATGACAGCAATGCGATACTACAGGTCGCATAAACCATAGAGTGATAACCAAACAGACGCTTACCACTGAATGCAGGGATGATCGCCGAGACAATACCAAAAGACGGCAAGATCATGATGTACACTTCGGGGTGCCCAAAGAACCAGAATATGTGCTGGAACATCACCGGGTCCCCACCACCTGCGGCATCAAAGAAGCTCGTCCCAAAGTATTTGTCGGTCAGCACCATGGTCACCGCACCCGCGAGCACGGGCATCACGGCTATCAGCAAGAAAGCAGTAATTAACCATGTCCATACGAACATCGGTAGCTTGAACCAAGTCATGCCCGGCGCGCGCATGTTCACTATGGTTACGATGACGTTAATCGCCCCCATGATCGAACTGATCCCCATAATATGAACTGAGAATACGAATAGCGCGGTACTGTCTGGACCATAAGTTGTCGAGAGTGGCGCGTAGAAGGTCCAACCAAAACTTGGGCCGCCTCCCTCAGTAAACAAAGATCCGATCAAGATTAGAAAAGCAAAAGGCAGAATCCAGAAGCTGAGGTTGTTCATTCTCGGTAACGCCATATCTGGAGCACCGATCATCATCGGGATCATCCAGTTAGCCAAGCCCGTAAATGCTGGCATCACGGCACCGAATACCATGATCAAGCCGTGGACAGTGGTCATCTGATTAAAAAAATCTGGCTCAACAAGTTGCAACCCGGGTTGGAATAGCTCAGCACGGATCACCATAGCCATGGCACCACCCGTTAAGAACATCGCAAAGCTGAACCACAGATAAAGTGTACCGATGTCTTTATGATTGGTTGAGTAAAGCCAACGAGCCCAGCCTTTAGGTGCTGCATGTAAGTCGTGATCGTCAACAGGCAAATCATCATTGCCCAGCGTACCTTCCGCAAAATGGCTCAAAACTTGGTCTTCTGCAGGAGCCGATTTCACCGGCTTATTGATTGGTGAACTCATAACTGCTCCTTAGCATCGTTTTGTGCTTGATCCGTTGAACCTTGCGTTCCATCCGTTGAGCCTTGCGTTTCGTCCGTTGAACCTTGTTCGTCAGCTGCTTGGCCTCCGCCTTCTTGCTTGGCTTTATAAGCGTTCACATCTGAAGCCTGAACAATATCGCCGGTATCATTACCCCAAGCGTTTCGCTGGTAGGTCACTACCGCTGCGATCTCTTTCTCGGTTAACTGATTATCAAACGCCTGCATCGCCGTTCCCCCACGACCATAAACAATGGTGTCGATATGAACACCCACATCGCCAAGCGCAATAGGGCTTCCTTTGATGGCAGGAAATGCTCCAGGGATACCTTCGCCATTCACTTGGTGACAAACTGCACAACGAGTTTTATATACCTCTTCGCCAATAGTATTGAGCTCTGCCAAAGAAAGTGACGCATCTAATGCATCTTGCGCGGCTTGTTGTGCGGTTATCGCCAATTCTTTCTGGTCCGCTAACCATGTATCAAACTCGTTTTCCTCCATAGCCTGTACCACTATCGGCATGAAGCCATGAGCACGACCACATAACTCAGCACACTGGCCTCGATAAACACCGGGCTCATCTATCTTTGTCCAAGCTTCATTGATAAAGCCCGGAATGGTATCTTTCTTAACGGCAAATGCTGGCACCCACCATGAATGAATAACATCATCGGAAGTCATCAAAAAGCGGACTTTACGATTGATAGGCAGTACAAGCGGCTTATCAACCTCTAGCAGGTAATGCGCGCCTTTCACTTCGATGCCTTCAATCTCTTTGTCACTGGTTGCTAGGAGGCTGAAAAACTCAACATCTTCGCCAAAGTAGCTGTAGTGCCACTTCCATTGCGAGCCTGTAATTTTGATTGTGAGTTCTGATTGAGAGGTGTCTTCCATCGCAATCAAGGTCTTGGTCGCGGGTATGGCCATAGCGATGAGGATAATAATAGGAATGATGGTCCAAAGGATTTCGACTTTCGTACTTTCGTGAAAATGAGCAGCAACCGCCCCCTTCGACTTTCGGTGTCTCAGAATTGAATAAAACATCACACCAAAAACAACAAAAGCAATCGCACAGCAGATGTAGAAGATCAGCATATGAAGTTCGTATACCTTACCGCTGATCTCAGTGACACCTTGAGTCATGTTGTATTCAGTGCTGGCATGCACCAAAGGCGATACCAAAACCACAACAAAACTTTTCGAAAGCCACCCTAGCCTAACCAGTAATCTTTTCAAAAGATCTCTCCTTATCCTTCCTAATTGGATACTTGCGACCTAAATGTCGTTGCGAGCTGTGTTTCATTACGAGCTGTATTTCGTTGCGAGCTATGTTCCATTACTAGCTATATGTCATTGCGAGCTGAACAACATTCATTGTTATTCCAGCAGCACATGAAAGGCTGAATCTCAATCTACAACTCACATGGAACTAGCCTGTAAACGGGCTGCTGACCTCATCTCAACCTAAGAGCTAATACGGCTCATAAGCGTTGTAAGTTTCCATGAAAGATTCAAAAACGGCGAATTTGTTAAATTTTGTTATATTTATGTAAAAGGCTAGTTAGTGATATCCAATTGTTCAAGGTAAGTTTACTTATTAAACAGTCAATTATTGAGAGTGGCTTAATCCACGCGCCCTCGCCGTTATAAATTATTTTATATTGAGTTTTACGATTGCTTTCATGGAAATGATAATCAATATCACTTAAATTAGATCAACAGTAAGTCATACCGACATTAAAAGGTTTAGTGATTATGCAAGATGCAATGAACTGGTTAGCGAGAGACCCAGACCCAAGAACTCGTGAAGAGCTTCAACACCTCATTGATGAGGGAATGCACGACGAACTAGAAGACCGCTTTACTCAACGATTAGAATTCGGAACCGCAGGGTTAAGAGGCAAAGTAGGGTGCGGTCCAAATAGAATGAATCGCTTGGTGATACAAGAAACGGCAACGGGCCTTGGCCATTACTTGATTGAACATGTCGCCAATGCCTCGATTCGTGGCGTCGTTGTGGGTTATGACGGGCGTTTAGATTCAAAGCAATTCGCAATTGATACGGCTTCTGTGCTCACCGCTTTGGGCATTAAGGTGTACCTAACCTCCGATGTTGCTGCAACACCTATCGTTGCTTTTGGTATTGAGCATTTCAATGCGGCTGCCGCTGTTGTTGTTACGGCGAGCCACAACCCGCCGGAATACAATGGATTCAAAGTATACTGGGAGAATGGCGCTCAAATCATTCCCCCTCACGATGCAGGTATTGCCGGCGAAATCGATGTCGCTTCAACCAAGCCAATCCCATTAATGAGCCTAAGTGACGCTGAAACACAAGATAAGTTAGTGTGGTTAACTGAAGGTTATTACCAGACGTACCGCGCTGCGATCAATCAGAGCCCATACGTGAGTAAAGAGATCGAATCGGCGAATACCACCATCACCTACACGGCAATGCATGGGGTGGGAGCAAAAATGGCGGAAGATCTTCTTCACGATGCTGGATTCCACAAAGTCTTCAGTGTGGCCGAACAAAGAGAGCCTGATGGCAACTTCCCGACCGTAAACTTCCCGAATCCAGAAGAAAAAGGGGCAATGGATCTCGTGGTTAACTTAGCAAAAAGTGTCGATGCCGACATCGCTTGCGCCAATGATCCAGATGCAGACCGATTTGCCGTTGCGGTTAGAACCGACGATACAGCTAGAACTGACGATGCTTCCTATAAAATGCTAACAGGCGATCAAGTCGGTGTGCTATTCGCGCATTACTTGTTGTCGAAGCCCCATACCAAAAATCAGCTAGTTGGTAACAGCATCGTATCTTCAACCTTGCTTGAAAAAGTGGCTCAATCGCACGGGGCGACTTACTTCCAAACGCTGACAGGCTTTAAATGGTTGGCAAATATTGGCATGCAATTGGAAGATGAGCAGAACGAGTTCTTGTTCGCCTATGAAGAAGCCCTTGGCTACACAATCGGCACTCAGGTACGAGATAAAGATGGGCTATCGGCTATCGTTGTGTTTGCTCAATTAGTTGAGGAGTTAAAATCTCAAGGCCGAACCGTTTGGGATCTTCTCGCTCAAATTTCATTTGAACATGGTGTTCATACCAACGCGCAGCGAAGCATTGCTCTTGACCCGGATTCACCATCGATTGGTTCTAAACTCAGAGCGGCACAACCTAAAGCAATAAACGGTGTTGCTATCTCTGTGATTGAAGATCTGCAGTCTTCTTTACGCTTCGTCATTGGTGGCAATACTGAAGCGATTAACCTGCCTTCAAGTGATGTTCTCATCTATCACCTAGAAGATGGCACACGCATTATCGTCCGACCTTCAGGCACAGAACCAAAAGTGAAAGTCTATTATGAGACTGTGACAAAGTTCGAAGGGACAGAAACATACGAAGACACTCGCCTACGCGGTGAAGAAGACATGAGTAAACTGATTGAACAACACCAGCAAGAGTTGAACGCTTAGTAACGCAGTACACTAGAATCTAAACATGTCACTTTAAAAATAAAAAATGGACGCTCGAAGCGTCCATTTTTGTCTCAGCGGCTAACCGCTAGAAGATGTCTGGTTTGATTCGTCTACGAAGTAAAGAAAGAGGACAACATCCAGATAGCCAACACGATGAAGACTCCGCCCATGACTTTCTGTTGATAGGTACGAAACTTAGCATTCTCTACGAGAGACTTACCAATCGTACCCACTAAAGCCACCAGCAAAAAGTTGAACGTTAAACCGAGAACATTCAACAATAAACCCAGAACGAGCATCTGCTCACCAGAAGTCGCTTCAATATTCGTCGACACAAACTGTGGTAAGAACATCACAAAGAAAACCAACGCTTTAGGGTTAAGCAGGTTACTAATCAATGCTCGTTGATAGTAGGCTTTTGCAGCAAAGTCGTCGCTTAACTCAGGCGCATTGCCCTGCTCTGTTCGAAGACAATCCCACCCCATTTTTAATAAGTAGGTACCGCCTAACAAATGAAGGGCTTTTAAAGCCACTGGACTAATCGCAATCAATGCTGAAACACCCATTGCTGCTAATACTGTCAGGATAATTCCAGAAGTCGCGTTACCCAAACTTGCAAACACACCAACCTTGCGGCCATAGCTCATACTTGAGCTCGCGATGAGTAACATATCAGGGCCAGGCAAAAGGAGAAGTGCAACAACGGCAGTCAGGTAAACAGGTAGAATGGCTAAGTCGATCATGGGTTTCAGTATTGATAAAACGGAGGCGGATTTTATATCAATTACCAACACCCTTCCAGATGCAATTAGTTGTAAGATGGCAAAATATTCGAATTAAATACCACCAACGAGCAATAAAGCAAATTTATTAACCAAATAGAAAAGACTACTTAACTTGCTACCCACTCGATCTCAATTAATGTGGTTTCGCCACACTTTAGGCGGCCAAGGAAGATATCACCTCGATGGACCTCACCAACACCTTTTGGGGTACCTGTCATTACAACATCGCCATCAAGCACAGTCGTGTAAGAAGAGAGCTCTTCTAGGATAGTTTGTGGAGAATACAGCATCTGCTCAACGTGACCCTTTTGAACGCGGACACAGTTAATAAATAATTCTAGGTTTAAGTCAGAGAGATCAAAATTATCAACGGGAACAAAGCGACTAAAGACAGCGGAACCATCAAAGGCTTTGGCACGCTCCCAAGGTAAACCTTTGGCTTTTAAACTGCTTTGCAATTCACGCTTAGTAAGGTCTAAGCCGAATCCCACAGCAGAGTATTCACCGTTTTCAACAATAAAACAGATTTCTGCTTCGTAGTGCAGCGCTTCTTGATGAAAAGAAGACAGAGAGGAAGTAACGCTGGTGCTTGGCTTATTGAAAACCACCATAGAGTCAGGGATCGCATTGTTAAGTTCTTCAATGTGATCGACATAGTTACGCCCAACACACAGTACTTTTGTTGGGGTTGCTGTTCGTTTCGAATTCATCAATTGTTTCTGATCTACAACGCTGCTCATAGTTTATCCCTGAACTATTTTTAGAGAGCAGAGTTTAGCGCATCATAAAATGAGAGTCTTCGACAAGATGATTACCGATCTCTAAATTCTGATCTTGAGCTCAATTCATTGATTTGAATACTTTTAGGTAAATATCGGTGTATATCTCGACCGACCCAGCAGGAATAGAGTCATCGGCTTACATAAATTAGAGAAAATGAAACTAAAGTAGGCAGTTAAATTTGAAGAGCATTAAAACGAAAGAAGCCCTCTCAAAACAAAGGCTTGAGAGGGCTTAGCATGGTGTCTAGGACAGTATCCTAAAAGGTAAACTTAAGGAGTAAACACTATGCTAAATAAGTCTGCGACTTATAGGTAGTAACGAGCACCAAGTAGCCACTGGTCATCAGCTTTTTCTTTGTACACGCCAGAACCTTGTAGGTCGAACTGGTAACCAGCAAAGCCTACGAACTGAGATGTGAAGTTGTATTCAGCTTGTAGAGCTGAAGTGCTGTATACAGTTTCGCTGTTCTTGTCGTCTTCTACCGCTTCGTAGTTAACGCTTAGGTTAAGGCTGTTAGAAAGAGCGTAAGAAGCTAGTAATTCAATTGCAACTGACTCTTCAAGAATCTGGTTGTTACCAGAGTTCATGTAGTTGTTCATTGCGTAAACACCTGCAAGGTAAAGACCTTCAGCGCCGTATGAGCCGTAAGTTGCACTTAGTACGTGTGAATCAGCTGTTTTAGAACCAGTAATACCTGAGTAATTTACATCACCCGAATTGTATGCGTAGTTAGCCGTTACATCTGCTATCGCGTAGTTCAAAGCAATTTGACCACGGTTACCGTACTCATTCTTAGTAAATAAACCAGTGCTATCAGATTTACGACCTTGCCATGCAACAGCTGCGCTTAGAGAGCCTGCGTTACCGAAATCGATAGCATTGCCGTAGCTCACCATCTCTTCACCACGACCAGTACCTAGGTTACCGTGATCTTCGTAGATGAAGTCATTCGCGAATGCGATTGGCATATCGGCTACGCCAGCAACGTTGTAGTAAGGTGCCCATTGAGTACCTACTGCTGCACGACCGTAATCGTCGTGAGAAAGACCAACGTAGCCAAGACGAGTTGTGAATGACTCATCACCACCGTCAAGCATGTTTAGCGCCCATTCACCTTTAGCATCAGCAGTGAAGCCGTTGCCAAGATCGTGAGTTGCACCGAAGTTGATACGTGGAGATACAGACTCAACACCGATGTCGTCTTCATTAAGACGATCGCCACTGTTTACGTCGCCAACTGCAACTGATACGTGACCACCAACAGAGAATGTTGTGCCGTCTTCGTTGTAAAGTTCTACAGCAACTGCCTGTGTACCAAATACTGCACCAGAAATTGCTAGCGCTAAAAGTTTCTTATTCATTGTCATATCCATTATGTAACTGGGTGAGTTATTCACTAACAACCTCGTGCTTACGGAGAAGTTGTTACCTGCATTTAACAAGTAGGCAAACACTAATACACGAATGACAAAAAAGTTGCATTAAAATATATAAAATAAAAAAAATCGCACTATAAAAAGCAAAAAATTACTTTAAAACAACAAGATAAATAGACACTCACTGGTGATCTTTTTTATCTTTTTATACAAAAGCTTCGGCAATTTTTGATTTTATAGTCAACAAATAAGCATTAAAAATCAAATCGAAAAATCACTCATCAGACCATCGAGAGATACACCCTCGACATTGAAACATTTTGTAACATGATGAAGTAGGTTGAAATATTTAGCTTTGTGAAACAATTCTCGATTTAAGCTAGAAAAAATCGCTCAATTAAAATTTCACTAGAGAAAACACAAAAAAAGGGCAACCAATCAGCGACTGGTTGCCCTTCATAACTCATCATTGGACTCTTATTTGAAGCAAACCTCAGCCCAACGAGCTAAACCTGAGGTTACTGAACCGAAGTAATTACCACTCACGATAGGTACGTTTGGCACTGCTTGTTGTACTGCTTCACGAAGTATAGGTGAACGAGCTGAACCACCCGTCATGTAAATTACGTCTGGCTTTTTCTGGCCTTGTTGCATGGCTTCTTTAACCAACTCAATCATCTTAGACTTTGGCGATTCAATAGCTTCAACCATCTGCTCAACGGAAATGTCCACTTCGACCAATTCAGAAGCAACATTAATAGCGGCTCGATATTGAGAAGATTCTGCTAGTGCAATCTTGGCTTCTTCCGCTCTACGTACAATGCTATAGCCTAGAGTGTCATGATAAACCCTCATCAAACGCTCTAGCTTTTGAGGGTCTGAAGCTTCTTTACGAAGTAACTTCAAGGCCGCTAGGTTTTCGCGAGAATAAAAGTTCTTTTGAGCTTCGACATTATTGATTGCAATTGGATTCCAGAATTGAGTCAGCGGCATATCGATACCCGAAATGCCTTTGCTGCCCATACCGAAAGGTGACATCAGCTGCTTGAAGGCAAGGTAGATATCAAGGTCATTACCCCCTACCCTTTGACCGCTGTGAGCTAACAAACTCTGGGTTCGGTCCGCTTTACCCGACCAAGTTGGCCCCATTTCTAGCAATGAGCAATCGGTGGTACCACCGCCAATATCCACAACCAATACCGTTTGGTTTTCAGTCAGGGTACTTTCGTAATCAAGGCCTGCGGCTACTGGTTCAAATTGAAAAGCGGTATCAAGGAAGCCTGCACGCTTAGCTGCGCGTGAGAGTATGTCTTCAGCTTGTCGGTTTGCTTCTTCACCACCTCGACCGTGGAAGTTAATTGGTCGACCGATAACAGCTTGTTTGATCTGCTCTTGAGTCGTGAGTTCTGCTTGGTGTTTAATATTTGCCATCATGGCGCACACTAAATCTTCGAAGAAACTCACCTGAACATCATGCAACCCGCTTGCGCCAAGAAAAGACTTAGGGGATTTTACGTAATAAACGTCTCGAGGGTCTTCTAAGTAAAGGTCCAACGCCGCCTGACCAAACGCCATATCTTCTGGCACCAAATCGATACTCTCTTCTCGATTCAAAGCTATAGCACGTCGTAACACTTGCTCACCAACCGCATCACTCGGTTTGATATTCAAATGGCGAAATAGATGTTCGGAAACACTCTCACGAGTAGGTGCAAACACGGTTGAGGGAATATAGTGATTGTTACCTTCTAGCGGTAACAGGCTTGGTTTTCCATCAACCATTGCCGCGACAGAACAGTTCGCTGTTCCATAATCAAATCCAATAAACATAATATCCCCCACTCAACAAAAGGGGCGAGATGCTACATGAAAAGCCTAAAAATTACGAGGTCATTTCTAAATTTAACTGAGTAATTTCTTAGCCTAACGGCTCTTAATAGGCAAACAAATATGCTACATTTCAGCCCTAATGAATCACAGGTTAGATAAATGAAAACACCTTGCCGAGCGGCTTGTAAAAATAATGGCGGAATGTGCAGTGGCTGCTTTCGAACAATGGATGAAATTATAGGCTGGAAAGGCTTATCTGAAGAAGAGCAAACGTCAGTTATGGATAATCTTACTGGTGTTAGTTCGACTCACCAATGTCCGCAGTGTAATGAGCCAGCTCAATGCGATATCAGTGCGGGTAAAGAAACGTGTTGGTGTTTTGAACTAGAAAAGCGTGATACTAGCGATATTCCAAAAGCTGGAGTATGTCTGTGCCGTAAATGCTTGTCTGAACTGCCTATTCAGTAGGTTACCTGTTCAGTAGTTTAGAACCTGTTAAGTAGTTTAGAACCTATTCCGCAGGTTACGTACCGGTTCAACATAGACAAAAAAGCGAGAGGTTGTTTCTCGCTTCAAAATACTGAGCTTTATTTGGTTAGTGTCTACTTCGTTTTTGCAACCAGCGCAGGCTGAGAAAACTGTATACCGTTCCAACCATGAACCATGAAGTTACGAATATTTTGATGGTCGGTGTTCTCTGGAAAACCTAGCACGTCGTTACGATAAAATTGACCAAAACAAGCAAGTGTTTGCTCCGCAGATAAACCTTGCTCTAAACCAAAAGCAAAAATCTTACACGAACCATTATTCTGCCCTGCAATATTCACCACTTCACCATTGCGAAATTCACTCTCCGCAAAAACATAGTGAGCTTCGATCACTTGCATTGTATCTTCAAATTGCACGCTTTCTGGGGTTTCAGCCAGAGTATTTAATAAGGTTTCCAGTTCCATTTACTATTTCTCCATCAAGTATATATCTGTCAGCAGTGTATCTTGTTTTACGACAAGAGTAAGCCGTTGTTTACTTGGGACAGCGATTCACTTTTTGAACGAATAATGCAAATTACCTCAATGAAACTAATGACATAGTTTTATCAGGACGTTATATTATTTTATCAGACGATTAACATTGTTCAGTAACGAATATGCATAAAGATAAAAACTTAGAACTGTTTAGATACCTCAAACCCGGTACAAAAACAGCAGGTGTATTAGAATTTGGCCCAGACGACTCGATCCAGATCACTACACTCTATATCGGACACAAAGAAGAACAATACCTTGTCCTTGAGCTGTCACAAAAAGCGACAGAAGCACTGACGCTCAGAAAACTCATCAACGTGGATATTATTGTTCGTGCCATCACCGACACCGAACTTGGACACATTGTCGCGTTTAAAACCAACGTACTGGCTCATATCACCTCGCCAGCACACCTTATTTTCCTTCGTCCGCCTTCAAGCTTTGCGACCAAGCCTATCCGTGAACACGAAAGATATAAGGTACGACTCAGCTGTGAAGTTACCTTTGATACTTTGTCATTAGATGCCACTCTGGTCGATTTTTCAGTCTCAGGCTGTGGCGTCTATATTACCCAGCAATCAGATATCGATGTCGGTTGGAAGATACAAGTAAACTCTGTCTTAAGTGAGTACTTAGATAACGAACTGGTCTACAACGTAGTGAGTAAAAAAAGACAAGGCCAAGGTTGGCTATTAGGCATTCAGTTCCCTGAACACCTAGATATGAGTGACGAGTTAAAAACGCTGCTGTTGGAGCAAGCCTTTGTTGCCGGCTTTGTATAAATGCGTGTTCAAGTAAAGTTTATTCACAGCACTTGTTCTAACGCACTTTCAAAGGTTTAGATCAGTAGTTCGTTACATCCCAATGTGAGTTTTTAAAATGCACAAATGCTTGGTGTAGCGACTCTTCTTTAATGGGTTTTACAATCACGTAATTAGCCCCAGCAGCCATAAAGCTGTCTCTTGTCGACGCTTGAGCATCAGCGGTACACGCATAAATCGGGGCCGTAACGCCAATATCATTCCTAAGTTGCTGAGTAGTTTCAACGCCACCAAGATTGGGAAGTTGGTTATCCATCAAAATAAGATCATAGGTTGTCGCCTTAGCCATTTCTAGCGCTTCTAAGCCATCTTTTGCCCATGTCACCACCATGCCATATTTTTTGCAGAAAGCCTGCGCAATAAAGGCGTTGGTGTGATTGTCTTCCACCAGCAATACGTTCAAAGATCGACTAAACAACGCCTCTGGTTCGATATCGGCTTGTTGCTTCATGTCCAATAACGGCTTAGAGTGCACTTCCACTGGAATTTCTATAATGAACTCCGAACCTTGGTTTATCTCACTGCGGACTTGAATGTCCCCTTCCAGCATATCGACCAGGTTTTTTACAATCGTCAGGCCCAGCCCTGTCCCACCATATTCACGAGTCGTGGTTTCTTCTGCTTGAACAAAGGGTTCAAACACAGCGTCAATCTTGCTTTCATCAATACCAATACCGGTATCTTTCACTCGAACGATCAAACTCGCATGGTCTGTGTTAAAGATACTTTCGAGTTCAAAACTAACGGAAATACCGCCTTGGTGAGTGAACTTAAGAGCGTTACTCACCAAGTTAAACATGATTTGATTCAGGCGCACTTGGTCGGTGTTAATTTCAATGTCATCAGCCAAGTGATTCACAATAGTAAATGCGATCGATTTATCGCCACAAAGCGGACGATAGATACTGTCTAATGTATTAACCAGTTCCCCCAAGCGGAAGTCTTTCTTTTGAATATTGAACTGCCCCTGCTCTATCTTTGAGAAGTCCAAAATATCGTTAAGTACCGCCAGCAAATGTTCCGCACTATTACACAGTACATCCACCTGTTCACGGTTATCTTCACTGTGTATAGAGCGCTTTAGCAACTGAGAAACACCAAGAATACCGTTAAGCGGTGTACGAATCTCATGGCTCATCTTTGCGAGGAAATCAGCCCGCACATTCGCAAGGTGCTCAGCTTCTTCTCTTGCTCGATCAGCCTGCCTCTCGGCTTCAATGAGCTTAGTAATGTCTTGACCTTGTACCACGACACCGGTAATGCCATGTTCCACACGAATAGCAGACATGTTCCAGCGAAACACCTTTTCACCAATGGGAACGTTAATCCCCGTCAGCTTTGAACCTTGAACCACCATATGGATATTCGGTAACATGCGATGCTCAAACTCTTGAGCCACCGCTCCGTAGTTATCATCGGCGTCAAATAGCGCCATACGAGCAGCGGGGTTCATCTGAATTAAGTCACCTTTATCAGACCAAACCAAGATAGGTGAATGAGCAAAGTTAAAGAGATCTTGGAATTTTTGGTTCTGTTCAGATAAACGTTCAAAAGTGTCCTCAAGGGTGCAACCAATATGATGAAACTCGAAAATGTTGGAGCCATCGAACTTGTTGTACTCTTCGCCGTCACTTGCTGAGCGAGTAAAGTCCATCAACTTATCGAGTTCAGCCGCCACCTTCCTTTGAATCCAAGCTCGCGCAAAGAAAGACATCAATATGATCACCACAATTACAACAATGATCGCACGCTCATAGTTCTCTTCTAACGCAATGAAGTTAGTGTTCTTTTGGACAGCTCGAATGGTAAGAGGCGTTTCAACGGCATTGATCTTAATGGTTGCGATGGTGACGAAATGACGAGGCAGTTGCTCGTACATTTTGTAGTTGAGGATGTCCGTTATTGTGTAACTTTCATCGCCACTGAATGTCGACGTAACCGGTGTACCGTGCGCTTCGATAACAATATTTTCGCAGTTACTGCCCTTCTGAATAGATTCAGCCAGAGAGAAATTGTTATCAAGTACGATCGCGATATAGAGCTGGCCAAGAACCTCCCCTGTTTTGTTATCCACAATAGGGGTTCGGCGAGCCAACAAATGACGCTTACCAATATCGGTTATCACTTTAATGAAATGCCAGTTACTACTAAATGAAACCTCATCAGAGATATGTTTTAGGTTGGACTCATCCAATCCATAAAACTGACCGTTGCCATCTTCCCAAGCCAAACCGTCATGAGTAGAAACAAAGCGAAGATCCGGCGCATGATCCGGCTCTCTTTGGTCAACACCAAAAAAGAAATAACTCAGAGCCTCTTCATTGTGGGTATCAAAATACTCTCTGAGTGTTTCACTGTGTGAGCTACTGTCTTGATGGATTTGCAGCACCGACAAACGGTAATCAAACATATTTTGGATCAAGCTAGAGGTTTGCTGGACCGTTCGATTCGTCTCTTGCTTTACGATATTACTGCTGGTTTCATAATTATGAATAAGTACGCCAAGTGCCATCACGCCTATCACTAAAATAATGATACGCGTAATGAGTTTAGCTAAGGTGTTCCTAGGTGTACTGGCGTAGCTTTTCTTCATTATTGACCTGAGTACCTAAATGCTCGCTGCTTAAGTTCTGAAATACGTTCTGGTGAATCATCTTTGGTCACAACTTCAAACTCACCAGAGTAAACCGTAGGAACTTCCAATCCGGCTAGGTCCCACTTGATCGCCTCTGCCATAGCGATACCGGTGTCGTCATTCATACGCATGACGGTGACATCTAAATCGCCCTTTGCAATGGCTGCCAGTTCTGCAGATCCGCCTCCCCAGCCATTAACTAAGATATCTCGACCAGATTCACGAATAGCTTCCGCAGCGCCCAGAGCGACATC